>JAABUM010002870.1_pt1 | contig 22208 bp, 22 predicted proteins | sample 5559161 | NCBI WGS metagenome assembly JAABUM01 (sample SAMN10711868, study PRJNA513369) | rock metagenome | isolation source: Antarctica rocks | place: Antarctica: Victoria Land, Siegfried Peak nord
GCGCTGCCGCACGGAGTTGCAGAGCCGGGCCGATGCTCTCGACGCGGACCAGGTGGCCGCGTCCCTAAGCCCGGCTCTGCAAGAGGCGGCATAGAGGCATGTAGATTCCACCCCGGCTTCACTTTAGCCTCCTGACCAATGCTAGGCCACGGCGACTGTGTCGGCCACGCGGGAGATCACTCGCTCCCCACACAGGCGAATCGAGCGCAGTATGGCCTCATGGGGCACCCGCGGCAGGTACATATCACAGGCCAGGTGGCTGAGCGACGCGGCCTGACCAAGGGCCCGAATCTGCTGGACACATGTGTCCGGGTCGCCGATGATAAAGTAGCTTTGTCTGGCCATCTCGCGTAAATCAGGCACTGGCGCGCCAGGCGCAACCTTCTTGCTCTGGCGATAATAGCGTTCGATGCCCGGCGCCGCCTCGGTCCAGGCCTGCTCGTCGGTCCGCGCGACGTACAGGCCGCGGGTGACTTGCGTGTTACCACTCTGCTCGTCGTGGCCAGCGGACACGCGGGCCTGACGATAGACAGAGATCTGCTCACGCAACCGCTCCTCGGGAATGCCCCGGGCCAGCAGCAGATGATCACCTAGCTGCCCCGCCAACGTGCAGGACGCGTCGCTCATTGAGGCCATCCACAGCATTGAAGATGGTTTCTGCAGGGGCAGTGGCTCGATACCCACCGCCGGTACGCTGAATGGCGGCTCATCAATGCCCTCGGCGTGACCCTCCAGCAAGCGGCGCAGAACAGTGGCCGCGGCTTGAAACCGGGCTCGTCGCTCATCGGCGGAGATGCCGAAGGCTTCCAGTTCCAGCGGATCACCGCCGCTGCCTACACCCACATCCAGCCGGCCACCGGTGAGCACATCGGTCATAGCGATCTGCTCAGCCAGGTCCACAGGGTTGTGCAGAGGCACCAAAAGGACAGCAGTACCAACGCGGATGCGCCGCGTGACCACGCCCACCCGTAACGCCATCAGCAAGGGGGCGGGCACACGGCCGCGCATTGCCCCAAAATGGTGCTCGGCAAACCAGACACCGCTAAAGCCGACCTCGTCGGCCACAATGACCTGCTCCACAATCTCGGCGTATGCGGTAGAGGTAGCCTTTTCCGCCGCCGTTTCCATGTGCGTCTGATAGAGCAACGTGAACTTCACAGATACCTCCGGACCGACCCGCCCACGCCAACCTATTGTCACTATACCATGCCTGCTCCGGTTGAGATGGAGGCTCCGGCCAACCTGGACCGCCCACAGGGGGCGCGCCTACAGCGCCACGTCATGGCAGCCGGGCCTGCTAGGCGCTCTCAAGGGACGGCGCCAACACGCCGCTGGGTCTGATTAGGCGGCCACGGGCGCCCACAAAGATGCTAGCAACACTGTCAGGCGCCTTCAGCCGGGCTGTCCTAGAGGTCGCTGGCCTGGCGCATCATACCACCGTCAATGAAGTACGTCGCGCCGGTCACATAGGCCCCATCGTCGGAGGCCAGGAACACGGCTAACCGCGCGACTTCCTCCGGCTGACCCATGCGGCCCAGTGGAATCTGGTGCAGCAGGCGCTGATAGAGTTCCGGCTGCTGCTTCAATCCCACATCCATCGGCGTGTCTATGGCCCCAGGGCCGATGTTATTGACGGTGATGCCATAGGGCGCCAACTCCAGGCAGATGGTGCGCGTGAGCATGCGCAACCCGCCTTTTGTGGCGCAGTAAGGGGCATTGGTCGGCATGGGTAAATCCTCGTGAATCGAGGAAGTGTTGATGATCCGCCCACCGCCACCCTGCTTGACCATCTGGTTGGCTGCCGCCTTGGCGCACAGGAACGGTCCCTTGAGGTTGATGCTCACCACCAGATCCCAATAGTCCTCCGGCGTCTCTAGAAAGGGCATTTTCTTCTCGACACCAGCGTTGTTGACCATGATGTCTAGCCGCCCAAACTCGGTCACCGCGCTGCTGATCAGGGCATCTACATCCGCTGCCTTGGAGACATCAGCCGCCACCGCAATGGCCTTGCCGCCTGCGCCTGTAATGGCGCCGACAGTCTCCCGGGCCGCGTCTGGGGACCCGACGTAGTCAACAACGACTGCCGCGCCCTCCTGAGCAAACACCGTAGCGATGCCTTTACCGATCCCTGTAGCCGCCCCGGTCACGATAGCCACCTTGCTCTGCAGTCTCATCCGCGTGGTCCCTCCCCGTTAGCGCCGCGCCCTGTACCCTCTCCTCCGAGGGACTCCGATAAGCAGTCCAATCATCAGAGCCGCAGGATTGATGCCAGGCGGGCAACCCGTCCAGGCCATCGCTGGCTCCGCCGCAGTGGAGCCATTGCGCGGTTTAGCGTAGCATTAGGGGGTAGAAGAGTTCAGGATAGATAGCAGGGGAGACAGGAGAGCAGAGCAACAGTGAGCACCTATCTGATCACCGGTGGGGCTGGGTTCCTGGGTATCAACCTCGTCCGCTACCTGCTGGACAAGGGGCAGACCGTGGCCACCCTCGACATGGTCGAGTTCGACTACCCCGACGTGAGCGACCGTGTGCGCATCCATACCGGCGATATCCGCGACCGAGCCGCCGTGGATCAGGCCATGGATGGGGTGGACATCGTCGTTCATACCGCCGCCGCTCTGCCCCTCTATAAGAGGCAGGATATCTACAGCACCGACGTGGTGGGTACCCGCAACGTGGTGGATTCAGCGTACAAGCACAATGTGCAGCGGGTAATCCATATCTCGTCCACGGCGGTCTACGGCATCCCCGATCACCATCCATTGCGCGAGGATGATCGGCTGCAAGGCGTGGGCCACTATGGCCGAGCCAAGATCCTGGCCGAGAAGGTGTGCCTGGAGTACCGGGCTAAAGGCATGTGCATCCCCATCATCCGGCCCAAGTCTTTCGTCGGCCCGGAGCGGCTGGGCGTCTTTGCTCTCCTCTACGACTGGGCCAAGGACGGCAAGGGCTTCCCCATGATCGGCAACGGAGCCAACCGCTACCAGTTGCTCGACGTCGAGGACCTCTGCGAGGCTATTTACCTGGCCGCCACGGGTGAGCGCACTGCCGTCAATGACACATTCAATATTGGGGCCAAAGAGTTCACGACCATGCGCGAAGACTACCAGGCCGTACTCGACGAAGCTCAGCAGGGTAAGCGCATCGTGTCGCTGCCAGCCATGCCGGTGATCTGGACGCTGCGCTTCCTCGAGGCGCTGCACCTCTCCCCGCTGTACAAGTGGGTCTATGAGACGGCCTCCAAGGATTCGTTTGTCTCCATTGAGAAGGCCGAGCGGCTGCTGGGCTACAAGCCGATGTACTCCAACAAGGACGCCCTGGTACGCAACTACCGCTGGTATGTTGACCACCTGGACCAATTTGAGCACACCGAGGGGGTGTCGCACCGCGTGCCCTGGAAGCAGGGCGTGTTACGCTTCGCCAAAGCCGTATTCTAAATTACGCGAACGCGCCGGTTGGACAACGCCGGTAGGCAGTTGATCGCGCCAGGGAGAGAGGACGAGTATGACCCTGCAACTAGACTACAGCCAGGAACTAACCACGCGGAGCGCGCGCCAACCAACAGAATTGCACGCGCCCGATCGCCTGCTATTGGGGCCTGGACCCAGCTCGGTGGATCCACTGGTCATGTCGGCCATGAGCCAGCCGGTGGTCGGCCACATGGACCCCTATTTTCTGGGCCAGCTGGGCGAGTTGGCCGGCTTGCTGCGCGGCGTCTTCCGCACTGAGAACCCGCTGACCCTGACCATCTCGGGCACCGGCACGGCAGGGATGGAGACCTGTCTGGTCAACTTGCTAGAGCCCGGCGACCGCGTGGTGGTCGGCGCGTCTGGCTATTTTGGCGAACGAGTTGTGGAGATCGCCACCCGTGTGGGCGGCGCCGTGACGGCGGTGCGGGCGCCCTGGGGCACGATCGTGCCGCCCGAGGCCATCGAGCAGGCCCTTAAGTCCGGTGGGGTCAAACTGGTCGCCATGGTGCAGGGCGAGACATCAACCGGTGTGCTGCAGCCCCTCGAAGAGATCGGGCGCCTGTGCCGCGACTACGGCGCCCTCCTGATGGTAGACACCGTCGCCTCGTTGACCGCTGTGCCCATGGAGGTGGACGCCTGGGGTGTTGACGCTTGCTACACCGGCAGCCAGAAGTGCCTTAGCGCACCGCCAGGCCTGGCCCCCGTGACCTTTTCGGCGCGGGCGCGGGAAGCCATTGCCCGGCGCGCGACGCCGGTGACCAGTTGGTATCAGGACGTGACCTTGCTGGAACGCTACTGGTTTGGCGATCCGCCGGTCTACCACCATACGCCGCCGATCAACCTGTATTATGCCCTGCGTGAGGCCGCCCGCCTGTGCATGGCCGAGGGGCTGGAGGAGCGGTGGGCGCGCCACCGGCGCAACTGCGCCGCCCTGATCGCTGGCTGTGAGGCGATGGGCATGGGCATGGTTGTCGAGCCGGCGCACCGCTTGGCCTCGCTGACAACCGTGCGCGTGCCCGAGGGTGTGGACGAGGCGGCGGTCCGCCGGGTCCTGCTCAACGAGTTCAACATCGAGATCGCTGGCGGCCTGGGCGACCTGAAGGGCAAGGCGTGGCGGGTTGGCCTGATGGGCTACTCCTCACAGGCGCGCAACGTCACCTTTCTGCTCGGCGCGCTGGGCGCCGCGCTGGCCCGCCAGGGCCACCGGCTTGACGTGGGCGCGGGCCTTGCCGCCGCGCAAGCCAGCTTAACTTCGGAGCGCTAGCCGGTGAACGTCCGTCCCCTGCCCAGCGGCGCGGAGGTGGTGATCATCGGCGGCGGCGTCATCGGCGCCTCGATCGCCTACCACCTGGCGCGGCGGGGAATGCGACCAGTTCTCGTGGAACGCGGACAGGCGGGCGGCCATGCCTCGTTGGCTTCAGCTGGGTTACTGCATCCCATGACCGGACCCCGCGTACCCGCCGCCCTGCGTCAGCTCAGCGCGGCTAGCTTTGCCTGCTATCCCGCGCTAACTGCCGAGCTGCGCGAGACCTGCGGCCTGGACCCCCAGTTCCGTACCACGGGGTTCCTGTACACGGCGGAGACAGTGGGCAGGGCCGGCGCCGTGCAACGAGGCCACGCTTCCGCCGAGGAAGACGGACTGGGCATGACGTGGCTGGATGGCGCTCAGGCGCGACAGCTCGAGCCAGCGCTGGGCGCGGACATTGTGGGAGCGTTGCACGCGCCACGAGGCGCGCAGGTCTACGTGCCCGCGCTGCTGCAGGCCTACACCCAGGCCGCCGCGCGGCGCGGCGCAACGGTGCTGCGCGGTCTGCGGGCAACCGGCCTGATCACCCAGGGGCAACGGGTCACCGGCGTGCGGACTGAGGATGGAACCATCGGGACCGATGCGGTGGTGCTGGCTGGCGGCGCCTGGACTGCCCAGAGCGCGGAGTGGCTGGGCGCCAGCCTGCCGATCTACCCGCTGCGCGGCCAGATCCTGGCCCTGTACGGCGTGCCGCCGCCGATCCGCCACGTGGTCTTTGGCCACGACATCTACCTGGCGCCCAAGGCGGACGGCTCCGTCGTGGTCGGGGCGACCTATGAGCGGGTGGGCTACGATGACCGCCTCACCGCTCAGGGCGTGGGTTGGCTGCTGACCACCGCGCCAGCCCTGGTACCAGGGCTGGCTGGGCTGACCTTCCGGCAAGCCTGGGTTGGGCTGCGCCCGGCCAGCCCGGACAATATGCCCTTGCTAGGCATGCTTGCCGGTTGGGACAACGTCTGCGTGGCCGCCGGCCACACGGCTGAGGGCGTCTTGCTCAGCCCTATCACTGGCCACCTGATTGCCCAGGTGATTGCCGCCGAAGCCCCTGATCTGGACCTGGCGCCGTTCAGCCCGACTCGTTTCAACAACGGCGAACGCGCTTGCCCGTAACCATGACTGTGATCAACACGAGAGAGGAGCTAGCTCATGACCAGAACTATCGAGCGGCGCGCCGAACTGAATGGCCGTCGGCCTGCCGGTGATCCAACGACCTTGCTAGCGGGATGGGAACTCTACGACGCCGCGCGAAATACCTGCCGTGATGTGCGGGAGGCCTTTGACGAGGCGGTTGCACGGGTGCGCGATGTTGGCGGCGGCCCCCACCCCTCTGACGCCTCGGCCAGAGCAGGCTGCTACGCCGTGGAAACATTGCACGCGCTGGAGATGGCTGAGCTGATTCACCGGCGAGCAGCCTATGAGGCCATCGCGGCTACGGTCGGCCATGAGACGGTGGATAGCCGCCGCCGCGGGGGAGCTGATAAAGCCCTAGTTGGCCGTCGCGGCGATCTATGACCAGTGAGCGACGCGCGCGGCCGTCTATAGCCTGAGGCGGTCCATGAGCACCTATCAGCGGGATGATCTACTAGCCGTCACTCCGTCAGCGCGTGTGGACCCGCAGATCGGAGTGGGGGTATCCAAAAGTGTCCATGATGCGGTAGCACAGGGAACGCACGCCGGACGCCCCCAGATTCGTTTCCACGTAGATGTCCGTGCCACTGATGCGTATGGCGCGTGAGAGAGCGCCGGGGTCACGGCTGAAATAGGATCGTGTACGGCCCCGCAGCGCCAGGCATTTATCGAAGTCACGCAGGTGGTCCTGGCGCACGGCCAGGGCCACGGTGAGCAGCACATCCTTCCACGTGGTCACCGGGTAACGCTGCCCCCGGAAAACAAGATGCGTCAGCGGCTTGTGGCGCTGACCGGCCGGGGCCGCGCCCCGCAGGCGCGGCGGCAGGGCGCGGCCCGCGCGAGCCAGGCCAAGCGCGCGGCGCAGATCATCCATGGTGTCAAAGCGATCCTCCAGGCGAAAGGTCACCGCTCTGGCCACCACCACCTCTACAGTCGGGTGCAGTCCGGGAACCAGGCTGCCCAACGGAGGGTAAGTGAACGGCTGGCACTGCCGGGGGTCGCGCCCGCTGAGCAGATGGTGCAGGGTTGCGCCGAGAGCATAGACATCGCTGCGCGGTTCCAGCAGGCCCTGGTACTGTTCCGGGGGAGAGTAGCCCGGCGTCCCGATAGACGTATACACTGGGGCCGGAACGGCACCCTGGTCAAGTGAACGGGCAATGCCGAAATCAATCAGCTTCAGGACGCCGCTGCCCTCCACCATGATGTTGTCGGGCTTGACATCGCGGAAGATCAATGGTGGCCGCTGACTATGCAGATAAGTCAGCACGTCACATAGGGCTTCACCCCACGCCAGCACCTCCCGTGGCGGCAGACCTGGCGACCCACGGGAAGCTAACACACTCTCAAGGGTGGCCCCATCCACGTACTCCAGCACCAGGCAGTGGCGGCCCCTGTCGGCAAAGTAGTCGCGAGGATCGAGTATAGCCGGGTGCAGCAGGCAGCTCAGCACCTGACCCTCACGGGCGAACCACGCCCTGGCCTCCTGCTGCTCCGCCGGCCCCAGCCCAGCGTCGTTAAGCACCTTGATCGCGCAGCGCCGGTTGCTCAGGCGATGATCCCAGCCCTCGTAGACCACGCTCATGCCCCCGCGAGCCAGCGGCCTGACCACCTCATAGCGGTTGTCCAGCAGCGTGCCGGCGGGCAACAGCGTCATCGGCGCGGCGTTCCTACCGGCCCCGGAAGGGACCATAGGGGGCGCGGCGGCGCTGACCATACCGCAGTTGGGGCAGTAGCGCGCCGCGGCCGGCGTGGGACAACCGCACGCGGCACAGAGCTGAGTGACCACGACAATCTCTCCTCCGCAGCCATTATAGAACGACAGTGGCTCAAGCGGGTCCGGGAGCGCTATGCGGCGCCCAAAAGTTGGGCAGCGTGTTCACGCTAGATGACACGCGGGGGATGGCCCTGGAGAACCCGCCCGCGCTCAGGAACCAACTCCTGGAGACCCCGTGCGCCTTGCGCGCCCCGGCATCACCGAGCTCATCCCGCGCATCTCAACAGATAGCGAACAGTGATGGCCAACTGGTCGGCCCGCGCGCAGGATCACTGGCTGATGACGGAGCACGCCGACCTACACTAGAAATCGGGCGGAGCGGTCGCGTACCTATCGGCTGGCGTGGCCAGCGCAAAACTCAATGGCATGCTTCCGGCAGCACCATCCCGTCTCAGGACGGGGGTGACGGCTCGATAGGGTTACGCGCCGTACGCGGGGGAACCTGTTGAGGCGGCGGGGGCGCATCGTCGTTCTCAGAACCAGTCGGATAAGAGCGATCACCGCTACCTCCCTCAGCCGTAGCCTGGATCAAGTTGAAAGCTACGTCCAGGTCACGGCGGCGCGGGTCAGCGGCCGCCAGGCCGGCGCGCAACACATGGTAACGCTCCTCGACATCGTCGAGAGGAACGCCCATGGAGAGCCCAAGCAGGTGGTGAGCGCGCACGCGCGCGGTATAGCGCACCACCCACTCGTCCTGCAGTTGCAGCAGATCTTCCTCGCTGCGCTGCCCCTGCGCGGCCTGGCTGAACCCACCAAGCCGGCGGGTCAGTTTGGGAAAAGGGACACCCCACCCACGCCCTTTGCTACCCCGTCGTCGTCCCGCCTTGGCCATGCTCTCCCGCTACCGTTCCCCACGTGGCCACCCAACGGCGGCGTGCTTTCTCTGCCACCCAGTATACCGCATGCCACGGCGCTGGCGATTCACCTATGGCATTGACATAGCTTTGTACATATATTAACATACATATGTATCGCGCCATATAGGCGGTGCGGACGCCAGTGAAGGAGGCATAAGCCATGACCAAGGGAGATGACCAGGCGAACGGACAGCGGGACGAGCTGAGCGGCCTGCTCAACCACCGCTACTTCCGCGACGTGCTGAACGAGGAGTTGGTGCCTCAGGCCAGGGACAGTGGTGATCCGCTGTCCCTGGTGTTGGTGGACGTGGACAACTTTATGAGCGTCAACGATACATTTGGCATGCCCGCGGGCGACGCCGTCTTGGCAGCGGTTAGCCGAACCCTTGAGGAAGCCCTGCCCAACACGGCGCGCGTCGCCCGCTGGGGTGGCGACGAACTGTGCGCGGCATTGCCCGACACGCGGCTCGACGACGCCTTTACCCTGCTGGAGGAGTTTCGGCGGCGCGTCGGCGCGCTGGAGTTTTCCGAGTGGCCGCGGTTGCGGCTAACCTCATCAATTGGCCTGGCCGCTTACCCAGCCAATGGGTCCACCGACGTGGAGTTGGTCAGGGCGGCCGATCAGGCCCTCTATGTGGCCAAGGTGACGGGCAGGAACAAAGTGTCGCTGCCGCTAGCCGACAGCCGCATGGTCACCAAGACAAGCTACTATACGGCTACGCAACTGGAGCGCCTCAGCGAACTGGCCAAGAAGGTCAAGCGCAATGAAGCGACCCTGCTGCGCGAGGGCTTGGACGACCTGCTCAAGAAATACAACGATATGCTGGGGGCGCCACCGCGCGGCTAGCCGGATCCGCCTCCACCAGGGCTGTCAGATAGACCACGTTGTGGATAGATCTTTGCACGCTTGTTCTATCTATGCTATAGTTTCCTCAAGAAGGTGGGGAGACGGCACGGACAACAGCGTCTTCCCTTTGAGAACAGAACAGGCAGCAAGAGTGGAGGTGAGCCGATGATCCCACGTCGCCAGGGAGAACGCATGCGTGAGCGTATCCTGGGCGCAATCACGCAATTTACGGAGAATCAGGAGCGGCCACCTACGGTGCGTGACATCTGCCAGTCTCTTGGCGTTGAGAGCACGGGCCATGTCAGCTATCATCTTCGCCAGTTGATCGAGGAGAAGAAGATCGAGAAGGTACCTGGCTCAAGCCGCAGCATTCGGCTGGTGAGCGCGGGCATGCTGGGGCGCGCGCGCTCCATGGCCAAGCTGAACCAGCAGGCGCCTATGCTGACCCGCGTGCCTCTGATGGGCACGATCGCCGCTGGCCAACCATTGCTCGCTTCTACGGAGGCGGATGAGTACGTGGACCTGATTGCCCCGCACGCCAACATCTTCGCCCTGCGGGTCAAGGGCAACAGCATGATCGGCGACCATATCCAGGATGGCGATGTGGTGGTCGTGGAGGGCCGCAACGCCGTGCGCGATGGGGAGATGGCCGTGGTGCTCATTCGCGAGGCCGCTGATGATCCTGGTGAGGCTACCCTCAAGCGCATCTACCGGGAGCCTGATGGGTCGGTGCGCCTGCAGCCCTCCAACCCGGAGATGCAGCCCTTCTATTATCCGGCCGATCAGGTGGTAATCCAGGGGCGCGTACATGCGGTCTTGCGCACCTGCTAACCGCCTGCTCTGAGTGACCCAGGACGGCTAACGCCGTAGCAGCGTTCGCCTACTCCGCGCTGGTGGACCAAAGCCCGCCAAGGAGCGCGGTTGGCCATTAGGCCGATCAGGTCCCTGGGTCATCATTGTGCAGGAATGCGCTGCGGTTGGCAAAGGCCCAGGTAATCAAGGCCAGCGTGTCGGGGGCAATAGCCGTGGGCAGCTCATCGAAGCCAAAGTAGGCCGCTTCGGAGACCTCAGGGCTGGAGCGAAAGGACCCCGTCACCCGCACGGAGTAGATCAGTTCAATCTTGCGGTGGCTGCCACCGGTGACCGCGCGTACCAGGGGGCCGACCTCGGCGCGTAGGCCGGTCTCCTCGTTGATCTCTCGGGCCAAACCATCGCCGGCCTGCTCAGCGCCGTGTAGCCAGCCCCCAGGCATGCCCCAGGCGTAGCGGCGACGGTAGGTATGGCGCTGCAAAAGCAGCCGGCCCTGGGCATCGAAGACCAGCGCGCAGGCTGCCACCAGATAGCGCGTATGCGCTGCTCGCACCAACAGCCAGCGAACGGCGGTGGGGAGGGGCAGGACACGCCAGAGCAAGAACATAAACGACATAATGCTCCTTGGTTCGGCTACCTTGTCTCTAGAGAGCGGCACGCTCGGGCGAGGGGCGGTCATAGGCGGGTCTACGCTACGGCCACACCACAGGATAGCCAGGATAGGCTAGCCTGAAAAGGGGAGGGCTCGGTCAGCCCAAGAAGATCATACTGGGGTATACTGAATAGACAAGCCCATGTTGGGGTGGAACAGGGTCATAGACTGGCAATAGGAGGACGGGTCGCCATGCTCTCACAACTGCTCAAGGCCCTTGTGGCTGCCCTGGAAGCCGTCGTACGGCCACAGCCAGTGCCAGCCCCGATCCCGGTGTATAGCGAAGAGCCGCGCCACCGGCCCACCCAGTCTACCCGCTGAGTTGCCCGTAGCGTCGCGCCCATGGTCGGCTGAGGACAGCCGTCGGACAGGGCAGGGCGGCTGCTATTGTGCGGGGTAGGCATGATTTGGTATCATACCCGCAGCGACGGGGCACATTATGCCATTGCTCCATCCTCAGGTATTCCAGGCGGCGTAGCTCAGTGGTAGAGCAGGGGACTCATAAGCCCTTGGTCGTCAGTTCGACTCTGACCGCCGCCACTCACTCCGGCCTATGGCCGCCACACTATAGCGGCAGCCGATCTTGCTTCAGCCCCCCTCCAGGGTGCGGGGGTCTACAGGCTGACCATCTTGGGCGGCTGAAGCCATAGCGGCGTGGACAATGGCCATGCTCTTGATGTTATCGGAGATGGCGCACTCTGGTTCACCACCGGTGGTCACGGCACGGCAGAACGAGTGCAAGGCGTGTAGTGGTCCGGGGATCGGCACGGCGACTTCAGGGGTGAGACCGGGAGCCTGTCCAGGCAAATAGACAGCGGGGACGTCGGCGCCGTCAAAGTGCAGCGCCCCCTGGCTGCCGGTGTACCAGCTATCACCGTGCCATGTCGTCTCCAGTTCACGCGGCCCCCAGCTGCCGGTGTAGGCCACATGAACCCCGCCCTCGAACTCCAGCAGAACATGGGCACAGGTACGGCCCTCAGCCTCGGTCCAGGGCGGGCGGAAGGTGCGGGCAATCACGCGCACGGCCTCACGACCCAGCAGGTAGCGCAGCAGGTCGAAGTGGTGAATGGACATATCTTCCAGTAGAATCTCGGGTATAGTCGAGCGCCAGCCGCGCAACCCAATACTCTTGGCAAAGCGGTAGGTGATATAGCTTAGCGGGCCGATCATGTTGGCCTGCACCGCGGCGCGTAGCGCGGCTACGCCGGGTGTCCAGCGGTAGTTCTGGCTGACCGCGTAGAGCAGCCCCCGCTCCTGAGTCAGAGCCAGGAGAGCGAGCGCCTCAGCCATCGTGCTGGCCAATGGCTTCTCGCTGAGCACATGGAGGCCCCGATGCAGGGCCGCGCTACCGATGTCGGCGTGCAGGTGGTTAGGCGCGACCAGGACCACAGCGTCGGCCTCCACGGCGTCAAAGGCGTCCCTATAGTCGGCAAACACCGGTAGATCGGTCAGGTTGTTGGCCCGAGCAGCCTGTCCAAGATGCTCCGGCACAACGTCCACCAAGGCCACGGGCCGGCACACCTCGGTGGCCTCCGCCGCGCCCTTAACCCACCATTGCCCGGTTCCGCCAGTGCCTACCATAATCAGCCGCGCCTGTGCCATACCGCTACACTCCTTACGTGCGTTGCCGCCTGCCCTTTTTGCTGTCCGTTACTCCCAAGTATAGCCAGGGATGCGTGTTCCCCCTCGGCAAGAGTCGCGTAGTTCACTATACTATAGAGAAACAGGCGCCTAACGCATCGGATTAGACGTGTTTGGAGACCGGGGGTTCCGCGTCTCCGCAAGAGAAGAGGAGACAGCAGTGGGACGCATTTACAACGACCTCTCGGAGACTATCGGGCGCACGCCTCTGGTGCGGCTCAATCGGATCACCGACGGCAGCCAGGCCACCGTGCTAGCCAAGCTGGAATACTTCAACCCCGGCGGCAGCGTCAAGTGCCGCATTGGGGTAAGTATGATCAATGAGGCAGAGAAGGACGGGCTGATTACGCCGGGCAAGACGACCATTATCGAGCCGACGAGCGGCAACACCGGTATTGCCCTCTCCTTTGTGGCGGCGGCGCGCGGTTATCGCCTGATCCTGACCATGCCAGACACAATGAGTATTGAGCGACGCATGCTACTCAAGGCCCGCGGCGCTGAGTTAGTCCTGACCCCTGGATCGGAGGGCATGCCCGGCGCGATCAAGAAGGCTGAGGAGTTGCACGCGGAGAATCCTAACTCATTTATCCCCATGCAGTTCCAGAATCCGGCGAACCCCAAGATCCATCGGGAGACTACAGCACGGGAGGTCTGGGACGACACCGATGGCACGATAGACATCTTTGTCGCCGGTATTGGCACCGGCGGCACCATCACGGGGGTCGGTGAGGTTCTGAAGGAGCGCAAGCCCGGGGTAAAAATCATCGCCGTGGAACCGGCTGAATCGCCGTTGCTCAACGGTGGTAAGCCCGGGCCACACAAGATCCAGGGTATTGGCGTGCCCTTTGTGCCCGCCGTGCTGAATCGGGCCATTATTGACGAAGTGCTGGACGTGAGCGTGGAGCAGGCCACCAGCACGGCTCGGCGTCTGGCCAAGGAAGAGGGCATCATGGGGGGCATCTCGTGCGGCGCCGCCCTGTACGGCGCGCTAGAGGTGGCCAAGCGCGCGGAGAGCGCTGGCAAGATCATTGTGGTTGTGCTGCCCGACTCGGGCGAACGTTACCTGAGCACCTTCCTCTACCAGGAGGCGTAGCAAGCACGGGCGCCCCCTGCCCTGTGGTGGTAGGGATCGTACCAGACGCTCCACTGGTGAGTAGCTGGGAGCTAGAGTTCCCGGAGTAGCCAACCTCGGGGCTATCCAGCGTACGCTCTGGAGAGAGGGCCGAGTAGTCATGACTACTCGGCCCTCTCTGTGAGTTCCTCAAAGCCCAATGGGGGGCGGTTAGGCGCCCCGGTTGTGTAGCCAGGTCAGCAACTCGTCCAGGGGCCGCGTGTTGAGCACATCGGTGGGGGTCGTCCAGGCACGGCGGGCGTAGCGCACGCCATCGGCCATGTCGGCCAGACCAGAGGTATGGTGGGCATCGCTATCAATGGTCAGCATGATACCCAAGTCGCGGGCGTAGCGCGCATCGTTGTCTGAAAGATCTAGCCGGCGCAGGTGCGCGTTGAGTTCTAAAGCCGTCCGGGCGCGCGCCGCGGCGGCAAAGACAGCGGCGCGGTCGTATTGCACGGAGGGCCGCGACCCGAGCAGGCGGGCCGTGAGGTGACCTATCACATCAACGTGAGGGTTCTCGATAGCTCGCAGCAAGCGGGCGGTCATGCGGTCTGGCGGCTGGTTCATCGCCGAGTGAATAGAAGCGACCACCAGGTCAAGGTCGGCCAGTACATCATCAGGGTAGTCGAGGCTGCCATCGGCGCGGATGTCCACCTCAGCGGCGGCCAGCAGGCGGAAGGCCACCCCGGCGCGCTCGTAGCCCGCGTTCAGGGCGCGGATGGCCTGCCGCTGAGCGCGCAGGCGCTCGACGCTCAAGCCATTAGCCACGCCAAGGCCGCCCGAGTGGTCACTGATGGCCAGGTAGCTGTACCCCCGCGACCGCGCCGCCTCAGCCATCTCCTCAAGGCTGGAGGCCCCGTCGCTCCAGGTAGTATGGCTATGCAGGTCACCCCGAATATCGGCTAGCCTGATCGTGCGGGGCAGAGCGCCCCGCGCGGCTATCTCCACCTCGTCGCGGCCTTCACGCATCTCAGGCGGAATAGGTTGTAGGCCCAGGTGACGGTACACATCATCCTCATCAGAGAAATGGGTCACCTCGCCGCTGACCACGTCGGTGATACCGTACTCACTGATGCTCTTGCCGTGCTTGACCGCCCACTCACGCAACACGATATTATGCAGCTTGCTGCCCGTGAAGTGCTGCACCAGTGAGCCAAAATCACGCTCGGGGACCAGCCGTAGGTCCAGCTGCAGTTTGCGGTCCAGCAGCACGCTCGTCTTAGTCAGGCCATGGGCCAGCACCTCACGGACCTGGGGCAACCCCACCAGGGTATCCATGACCTCCTTGGGCTGCTCGGCGGTACCGATCAGGTCTAGATCGCCGATGGTGTCGCGGAAGCGGCGCAGGCTGCCCGCCGCGGTCAGGTTGTGCAGGGTGGGGCAACGCTCCCGCAGCGCGGCCATAATCTCCTGCGCCAGGGGAAGCGCGTCGGCCAGGGGCACGCGGTCGTCGCGGTGGCGAGCCGACTCAATAGCGCGCAGCAGGTTGGCCGCCGTCTTCTGGCCCACGCGGGGTAGACGGGCCAGCCGCTCATCGCGGATAGCGACCTCCATGTCGGCAAGGGTCACAATACCCAACTCGCGGTAGAACCGCGCGGCCAGCTTGGGCCCCACGCCCGGCACGGCCCTGAGTTCAGCCAGGCCGCCGGGGAAGGCCCCGTGCAGCTCGTCAAGCAGGGCGCTGTGTCCGTCGTGTTCCAGCATCTCGCGGATCGTGCCGGCAATCCCCTCGCCCACCCCGGGCACGGTTTCAAGCTTGCGGGCAGCGACCAGGGCAGGCAGGCTATCGCCCAAGCCGGCCACACTCTCGGCGGCGCGGCGGTAGGCGCGCACCCGAAAGGGGCTCTCCTCGTTCATCTCCAGGAGAGCGGCGATCTCCTGCAGCCCGGCGGCTACCTCGGCGGCATCCACTGCGTTTACCCCTCCACCTGTTCAGAGCGCCCAGCGCGTCAGACTATAGCGCGTGAGCACATCGGCGGCGCCCCTATCTATACGGCAAGTATAGCTCAGGGACAGTTGGATGGACGTATAGGGCTACGCCCGCATCCGCCATGGCGTACATGCGGGTGCCTACCACGTCCCGTCCGTAGGGCCACCAGGGCGCCCAACAGAGACGCCCCGACACGGCCCCCATACCGATGGGGCCCCGACACGGCCCATACATGCCGCAAAGCCAGGTCTGGCGCACTGAACACGATACCTTCCAGCTGGTCAGCTTAGCTCACCAACTCTCCCAACAGTTATTGACAGCGTGACGTAAAGCTGTATGATAGAGCTGTGACAGCGTGACGTTGCACTGCTAGGAGGTGGCCGTGGGCGAACGTGATCTGGCTACATGGTCCATTGGGGAGTTGGCCGAGCAGACGGGGGTAACGCCGCGCACCGTGCGTTACTACGTGGCGGAGGGCCTGTTGCCCGCGCCGGGTGGGACCGGCCAGCAGCGTACCTATACGGCTGAGCACCTGCGTCGGCTGCGGGCGATCAAGCGGTTGAAAGAGGCTTACCTGCCCCTGGAGGAGATCCGCCGCCGGCTGGCCGCGTTACCTCCCGAGGAGGTGGATCGCCTAGCCGAGGCGCCGCCCACACGTGAACCGGGGTCGGCGCTGGATTATCTGGCCACCGTGCTGGTGAGCGCGTCAGCGCCGATGCCCCAGGGGGTAGGAGAGGTCAATGCCAACGCCGGCAATCACCGTGCCCCCATCGCGTACGAACCTGCGTCTGTACAGAAGGAAGTCAGGGAAACGACCCTACCGGCCAGCCCATACATGGCTGCCTCGCCAGGCTCCGCTCCGGCCACGACCTGGCGACGGGTTGTAGTGGGGCCGGAAGTGGAGCTGCACTATCAGCCGGGCGACGCCTCAAGAGAGGCGGTCATCGCGCGGGTGGCGCGGCAGGCCACCGAGGCGCTAGCCGATCTGCCGACCCCTGATCATCACCTCGACGAGGTGTAAGGAGATTAACGCGGGAGGAGAGACGATGTCGTTGCTACTCACATCCGCCGTGGACCGTTCGCTGGTGGCAGCGGGCCAGCGCAGCCAGCGCTATCTGATGCTGACCGTGGTAGCCCCTGAGGGCTCGGCGCCCCGCATGCCGCTCAACCTGGCGCTGGTGGTGGACTCCAGCGGCTCGATGGCCGGCAACAAGGTGACCCAGGCCAAAGAGGCGGTGGCCTTCCTGATCGGTCAACTGGGGGATCAGGACCGTGCCGCCGTGGTCACCTACGACGATACGGTGACGGTGATCGCGCCGAGCAGACCGATGATCGCCGCGGCGAAGGCGGAGGCGCTGGCCCGCCTGCGTGATATAGATACGGGTGGTATGACGAACCTGGGCGGAGGCTGGTTGGCTGGCTGTCAGCAGGTTGCCAGCGCGCAGAGCGGCGACGGCCAGACCAACCGGGTGGTCGTGCTCACCGACGGGTTGGCCAATGTAGGCATTACCTCACACGAGGAACTGGTCGAGCACGCCCGTCAGCTGCGGCTACGGGGTATCATCACCTCCACCATGGGCGTGGGGGCTGACTTCAACGAGGAACTGCTGGAGGCGCTGGCCCGCCACGGTGGCAGACGCTTTCAGTATGTGGAGACGGCGCGGCACATCCCAGACTGCGTGCAGGGAGAACTGGGCGAGATGCTCCAGGTCAGCGCCCGCGGTGTCGCCCTGGAGGTCATGCTGCCCCAGGGGATCAGCGGCGGGCGCTGCCTGAACGGGTACCCAGTGGAAGAGACAAGCCGAGGCCTGCGCCTGCGCCTGGGCGACCTGATGGCCGGTGATACACGGCGTGTCATGCTGGAGTTGTCCGTCACACCTGACGTCGGCGGGGCACCTCTGACCATAGAGGCCGCGGCTCTCTACGTGGAGATGACCAGCGGCCGGGGCGTGGACGCCACCTTCCCGGCTGCTACCTTCCAGTCCGCGACGGCTGAGGAGGCAGAGTCGCGGCAGCCAGATGAAGCGGTGCGCCGTGAGGTCGCGCTACTGCTGGCCGCCCAGGCTCAAGAGGAAGCGGTGCGGCGCAGCCGGCGCGGCGACTATGGGGGCGCCGCCAGTGCCCTGGCCAACGCCGGATACACGCTGGCGGCGCTGCCCGGGGCAGCAGCCCCTGCGATGGCTGCCCGCATCGCATCGCTGGAGGCGTTGGCCATGGACGCGGCGGAAGGACTGGATGAGCGTCACCTCAAGGAGTTGCACTACCAGACCTACCTTACCCGCGAGGATCGCCGCCGCTACGACCAGGGCTAGCGGTGGACAAAGCTGAACGCTGCACTGAGGGTATGGGTAGAGACAAACCCCGATTACGAGGAGATGCCGGCCACGGCCAGCAGGACGGCGTAGAGCTGCTCATAGCCGGTATTACGCGCGTGCAGCAGATGGACCTCCCTGGAGCCTGCGCGATTGGTCACTCGAATGTATGTGCCGGCGATGTCGGGCAGGCCGCGACCCACAATGTGGGTAGGCATGGCGTAAAACCCTTCGCTCCGGGCCAGCTTACGCAGGCCAGCCAAGGCGTCAGGGGAGAGATGAATACGGGTAGTGGGTGCGCTCACGGCGCCACTCGTGGTCACCAAGCCATCGTCATAGATAGTGACCGAGTAGGGGCGAATGTTGCCGCCCTCGCGTCCCAGCACAAAGGCTGGCTGGGTCATGGCAGCCGCCGCATGGGTCCCCGTATTGGGGAGAGGGACGGCAACGGCGCCGACGAGGGCGAGGGTAGCCCCCAGGCGAACCAGAGACCGACGGACTGACCGGAGAGACATCTGACATCCTTTCCTACGCTAAACGCGGCGTCAACAGATGGCCAGCGTGGTGAACGGCTGGCCGCGCCGCCATAGCCTAAACGCGGGGGCCACGGAATAGTCACGCACTCGTGTGCGCCGGAGCAGCGTTGGGGACTCTCCACGCAGCCGTGCGCGTCGGAGCAGTGACCGGGCAGCGCGCCGACACAGCCCTGCATGTCCACGCATCCGTATGCGTCGGAGCAGCGTATACTGGAAGCGTGGAGTTAGGAGAGGATAGCTGCTCATGCGCACTGCACTGGCCCTCAATCCCGGGGCGCGACAGGGCGATCTGCTCCCCGATGAGATCATCCAGCGGCTGGGCCAGCAGGGCGTGACGGCAGACCTGCTCAGCGTCCCCAATGGAGACCTGGCGGCGGCAGTCCAGAAAGCGATCACCGCGGGCTATGACGTGATCATCGCCGGCGGTGGCGATGGCACACTGTCCATCATCGCCCACCAACTGGCGGCCACCCCGATCAAGCTGGGCATCCTGCCCCTTGGCACAGCGAACGACTTTGCGCGCTCGTTGTCCATCCCGCACGACCTGGATCAGGCCTGCGCGGTCATAGCGGCGGGGCACACGGTACGTGTGGATGTAGGCGTCGTCAACGGGCGGCGCTTTCTCAATGTGGCGTCAATTGGCCTACCGGCCAAGGTCAGCGCGGCCATCACACCCCAGCTCAAGAAGCGTTTGGGTGTGCTAGCCTACCCTGTTGCGGCCGTTCAGGCGCTGACGCGCCAGCGCCCCTTTGGGGCAAAGCTCACCGTGGATGGGCGGGTACGCCGCCTACGTTGGGTGATGCAACTGGCGGTCGGCAGCGGACGCCACTACGGCGGAGGCATGACGCTCACCGACATTGCCCAGCCCACCGACGGGCACTTGCATGTTCATGTGATCACTGCCCGAAATTTAGGGGCGCTGCTCTGGACGCTGCGCCACTTGCGTTCGGGCCGCTATGCGCCTGACCACAATGCCCTGCGCTTCAGCGCCCACCATGTGCGCGTGGAGACACGCCGACGGCACCGGGTCAACGCAGACGGCGAGCTTGTGGGCCATACTCCTCTTGATGTAACCGTGCTGCCCCATGCCCTGGAGGTTTTTGCGCCACTTCCTCTAGGAGCGGGGATCTAACGGCGCGGAGCCGCACGAAGGGCTGCTGGTGAGTCTGACCCCTTTTGGGCGACCCGCCAGTTAGGCCTGACCATGCCCATGCTCGTGATCACTCAGGGCGGGCATCTACCCTCTCGCGCAGGCTTGCCCACTAAGAGACTGCCTGCGCGGTACTGGCTAGTAGCAACTAGAGATATCTATTGCCTTTGCAACTCTTTGCGAAATCTGGTACTCTGCGGAGGACCGTTGCGCGGCTTTGGCGCCTACTACCTGGCACCCCAGACCGTGGAGGATGTCCTGACGGCGGGACAACGTTTTAGTATGCCAGCCTATGCCCGGCAGCCCAAGATGTGAGGCCTGGGAGCGGTCGGGCACTGCCGCAAGCACACAGGAGGAAGATAGATGTTAACAAGACTCCATCGCTTATGGAACGAGGCGGCGCCAGACTTGCGCAAGAGGCTGATCACCATCTACGCCGTCCTGATTGGGTTCAACGTGGTTGTCTGGCTGGCCCTATTCGGGGCCGCGCGGCAGTACCCCATCCTGCTGGGGTTAGCTATCACGGCGTATGGCTTCGGCCTGCGCCACGCCGTGGACCCTGACCACATCGCCGCCATTGATAACACTACCCGTAAGCTGATGCAAGATGGCAAACGGCCAGTAGCCGTGGGGCTGTTCTTCTCCCTGGGCCACTCCACGGTTGTCTTCTCGCTATCCGTCCTGGTCGCCGTCTCAGCGGTCTTCGTCAAGAAAAACCTGCCCACGATGCAGTCGGTCGGCGGTGTGATCGGCACCACCGTGTCGGGCGTTTTCCTGCTGGTCATCGCCATTATCAACCTGATCGTGCTGCTGGACATCTTTAAGGCATGGCGCAAGGTGGTCAAGGGTGGCACATATGATCAGGAATCCCTTGATGACTACCTGAACAACCGGGGCCTGTTGGCTCGCGTCTTCAAGCCGATGCTGCGCGTGGTCACCAATAGCTGGAACATGTACCCGATCGGCCTGCTCTTCGGGTTGGGCTTTGATACAGCCAGTGAGGTAGGTATCCTGGGCATCGCGGCCACCACGGGAGCCAGCGGCATGCCTATCTGGTACATTCTGCTGCTGCCGCTCCTGTTCGTCGCCGGCATGTCGCTGATTGACACGACCGATGGCATCGCTATGCTGGGGGCCTATGGCTGGGCCTATGTCCGCCCGGTACGCAAGCTGTACTACAACATGAACATCACCCTGATCTCCGTCCTGGTCGCTCTGTTCATCGGCGGCGTGGAGGTGCTCTCGGTGATCAGCTCAGAGACAGGGGCCAGCGGTGGTCTCTTTGACTTCGCCAACAGCCTGGCCGATAAATACTTTCAGAATATGGGCTTTTACATCATCGGCATCTTTCTGGCTAGCTGGCTCATCTCTATGCTGGTCTACAAGATACGCCGCATAGATCTGCTAGACGCTTCACTCGCGGTTAGCCGGGCTGAGCAACCACACTGAGCGCTAACCAGCCTGGTCGTAGGTCAGAGCTGTGCTGGTCAGTAGGCTTGTCTTGGAGCTGGCCCGATTTGACAGCGACGCCCGGATTGCGTATACTACCTTTGCTCCAGCCGGGGTGGCGGAATTGGCAGACGCGCTAGCTTGAGGGGCTAGTGACCTTTTGGTTCATAAGGGTTCGAGTCCCTTCCTCGGCACCGCACACAGAGGCCCCCAGCGCTAGCGCTGGGGGCCTCTGGCATAAGAGCGAAGGGTTGGCGGGTCCGCCGCTCAACCTTGACGGGAACCGTCATCAGCGGCTATGCTCCCTTGTAGGTTCTCTGCCCATACTTGATCCTTTTTGGCGCACTGGCCTCAGTCAGGCGCAGCCCCATCCAAGCAGGAGCACAGCATATGAGCGATAAGAAGACCCCACGGGTGAGCGGCGCTCCCACACCAGGGCACCAGGCAAACACGCCCAGCGTTTCCCTGCCCACAGGCCGCCGCGGGCGCGCCAGCTATGCCGAGCGACGAGCAGCCCAGGAACGGGCTGAACGACGACGCCAGCAGATGACCCGTTGGAGCGCGGCGGCTGTCGTGGGCGTCTGCATCGCCATTGTCGCCCTCCTGTTCGTGGCCAACCGCACAGTGACTCCAGCGGGCGCGCAGACCCAGGACGGCATCTCATGCGACACCACCGGCCATGATACCCAGGTGCATTATCACCAACACCTGCGCATGGTCATCAACGGCAAGGACACGGCTCTGCCCGCGCAGATTGGCATCTACCAGGACCCTGATCCAACAAAGTCGTGCCTTTATTGGCTGCACACCCACGATACGACCGGCGTAATCCATGTGGAAGCGCCCAAAGATGGCGCGTACACACTGGGCAATCTGTTCAAGATCTGGGGTCAGCCTCTCAGCGCTACGCAGCTGATGGTCTACAAAGCCGACGCTAGCCACAGCATCAGGGCGTACGTCAACGGCGCGCTGTACAAGGGCAACCCAGCGGATATCCGACTGAAGCTCCATGGTGTGCTCACGCTTGAGTATGGTCCGCCCTTTGTGGCCCCTCAGCCCTACAAGTTCAGCCCTAGCGAGTAGAGGCTAGCAAACACGGCTCACTCTAGTACTACAACGACGGATTAGGCAGCTAAGAACGCAGCATCCGCATCACGCTGCCGACGGAGACGACGTTTGATGTGCGACTGTTTGGCGCGCTCGTTGCGCACTTGGGTGTCGCTGAGCCACTG
>JAABUM010002871.1_pt1 | contig 22208 bp, 32 predicted proteins | sample 5559161 | NCBI WGS metagenome assembly JAABUM01 (sample SAMN10711868, study PRJNA513369) | rock metagenome | isolation source: Antarctica rocks | place: Antarctica: Victoria Land, Siegfried Peak nord
TCTGCTTTTCTCCTTTCCTCATTTTCTCCAATGCACACCCTAATGTCACAGTTTCGAATGTGCCCCAAACAGAAGCCACTGGAAGAAGCCGACGAGCGCGTTGGACAGCGTCAGCGGCGTTGTACTGTCGCCGCCCGTCAGGGTCAGGCCGCCGAAGATGGCGAGCGGGTTGGCGCTCCTGCGTTCACAAGTAGAAATTCGCATAAGACATGGTATTGAAGGTAAAGAAACGAGGCGCCATGCCGTCGTCAGCCACCAACGTCAGGCCGCCGAAGATGGCGAGCGAGTTGGCGCTCCTGGGCAGGGTGACAGGAATGTTGAGCGGTCAAAGTATGAATCTGTACGTGGAGCGGCATAGTGTCGCCGCTCACCAGCGTCAGCTTTCCAGTGGTGGCGAGTGATTGGCGCTCCTGCACACAGTGACGACGTCAGACGATTATTGGGCTGCAGCATTAGCATTGGATCAATGCGTGCCGCCGTCGCGCCCAGCAGCGCCAGGCCGCTGAGATGGCGAGCGGGTTGGCGCTCCCGCGCACAGCGACGGCACCAGTGCAGCACAACAGAGGCGACCTCGAAATGGTACGCTCATTTTGTGGTACTTTTGCGGTTTGGGTGCGGCAAGCTGAATGACGGCGTATCTGCTGCAGCGAATTGGTGGCACATGTGTATGGAAGCCATCCCTGGATGCCGTTTTTATCGGGTCTAAGGACTCACGAGCCGTCTGGGAAGACGAGGCTGTTGACGTCTGACAGCAGCGCGCTGGCGTTGCCGGCGCCGGGGTCCGCCGCCGAGCCGTCCACCTCTGCCAGGTAGCGTGAGAAGCTGGAGTTCCAGTACTGCAGGTACCTGCGCCACAGTGTGCCGAGGTCTGAAGTAGGCTGCGGCGAGTCGGCCGCACGACAACGTTGAAGCACATACATTCAGGCGGTGTGACATGTTTGACAGGCATTGAGCTAGGCATGAGCTCGGCAGCTAGGGGGCATGAACAGCGTACCCTGTGAAGCCGCAGGCGCCGACTTGGGTGCGGAAGCAGATGTCCTCAAACGTGATGCTCGTATCGGCGTCAGTCGGCCAGCCGGGGCTGACAGCCGCCGACAGGTTTGTGATGGCATTGTGCAGCTGGAACAATTCCCATGTTGCCGGCAGGTTGACGACATTGTCTGACGTTCCAGGCACTGGTCTTGCAGAGCCGTAGACCTGCGGTGCACCTGGTAAGGTCAGTCGCCGTCATGTGGAAGATGGCATGGAGATTCGGCACGAGCCTGTGATTGTTAGGGGAAGACGCTCGCGCCGGTCAGGGCGGGCGTGCGCTACCTCGCTGTGTGCCATATCTAGCCTGCAGCAAATGATCTGCTGCTGGCTGGAATGTTATGTGCAGGCACATGGCCTCTGTGGATCCGTAGTTGTCCTGGACGTACTGGCGGTTCTGCATGGGCGGGCTGTCTTGAGGCACCCTGCACAGAATATTCACCCGGAGATCAGCAAGGCACAGCGCTGCTGCATCAGGCGAGATGCCATTTTGTCAGCAGGTGCTCCGCCGAGGGAGGTGCAGCCCTCCTGCTTCGCAATTCGGATCGCCGCAAACTGGGGCGTGAGTGACAAGTAGAGCATCAGATACATTCGCTGTCCCCGTTGCAGCTGTTGTGCAGCTGTGGTTCGTGCGCTCGCGAGCCTGCAGGCAGGCGGTCCCGGCGGATCGAAATACAAACGCGTCGGTCACCCGGAACAGCTGATGAGACAGCCAGATGGCGCATTCGACTCAGCAAGGAAGACCGCGTCGATGCTGGCATATCGTGGCCATATAGGAAGCTGGCACGGCTTCACACCAACCCAACGAATGCACAGGTGACGCCAAACGATCAGGGGATTTCAGACGAGCAGCCGGCTGGACTGTTTATATTAGCGCGGATGACAAACTTGTCATATGTGCAGTCCGCGCCAGGCAATGGCACAGACGATCGTGAGCCGTTTCCGCGAAATCTTTTGCACGACAAACGTGCAATGCATGCGCGGCCAGCCTACCCACTGAAAGGTCACTACAGAAGCCCGCTCTGTCTGATAGAACAAGGATGAGATGCGGGGGCTCTGAAATTATGCAGCGGCAAAGGGCGCACCAAAGCTTGTCGGACTTCGACTCCGATTTGACTGCAGCGACAGAACGTGAAGCCAATCAGCTCTCGTGTAGCAACGTGATAAGGAGCGCATATACGCGTGGTGAGCAATACTGCTGAGTTGAGCAGCTGCAATCGTATGGCAAGTGAGCCGGCTGCCGGTACTACAGCGTTTCAGATCACTCACTCCTCGCCCAGCCCGCACTGCAGGCAGCCACGAGAAGAGTGACTATGATCAAAACCGCAGTCGGGCGTCTGACGACGAAGCGGCCCTGCCGTCCCAGCGCCGCACCGAGTGCACGATTGGCGTTGGACGTCAGACCAACATAGCCCTGCCATGCTTTAGAGAGCAGCGCGGCCATGTTGCTGCGCAGATAGACGTGAAAAGACTCGTATGAAAGTTGAAAGCCGTCAGCACTATGCTGTGAGGAGCTGTGAGCTGTTGCACCTGCTTTCCGACATCACACGTGTTTTGTCAGACAACATTTCCGGGTTTATCCGGCGGTGACACAGGATTATCCAGCGATGACGTATCCAGCAGGGTTTTATCTTCCGTAGGTCAGGCGCGCGCGGATCACTTGTGCAACCTCGTTTCAAAACATACCCTCCCCCTTGCACCTGAACTTCTGACGAGCCTGCAGTGACAATGCCATTGTATCATGAGCTGTAGTCTGTACTGCATGAACTTATCCCTGTTGCGACGCTCCTCCGCCGGAAACTGTTCCAGGTTGCACACCAGAATTTCCGACAATCGGCCTGGCCGCAGCCCGCTCTGCAGATCCATCACCCACCGCAGCTACACAGGCACATCCGCACGCCTCAGAGGTGCAGCACCTCGTGAGCGACCGTCCAAATCCACGTTGCCGGCGCAGCTGATGGGCAGAGGCCAGCGGCCGGCGCAGCAGGCAAACCAGCAAAGCTCAGCGCTCAGCCAGCTGCAAGTGGCAAGGAAGCAGAGCCCTAGAGTCGAAAGCCTTCTGGGCTCGGATATCTTTGAGGTAGGAAGCTCTTGATACGCAGTACACCTTGAAATGCCGCGATGCTGAGGCAGGCGTCAAACGATGCAGCTCCCCGGATGCCTCATGCTTCCGTGCGCCCATCTGATTCCAGGCTCAGACAACAAGCAATTCTGCAATTAATGCCCGTCACGAAAATGCTGTGCGTTCACAGGTCCACGGCGTGCTGACGCCAGAGGAGTGCAAGCGCTTCATTGATGCCGCAGAGAGCTTCGGCTTCACGCACCAGTCCAGTGAGCAACCTCTGCTCTTGGTTGGCGGTCTGCCTTGCTTAGACTTCTCGATGCAGCCGCCGGCAATACTAATGCGAGCACTGTCTGCTCAACGCCAAACCCTGGGAATATTGATAGCGCACTGCATGTAACGAACAGGCCGCGGGCCGCGGTTTGGGGAGGCGCTACGGGACAACGGCCGCATCCAGGTACGGACGCTTTGAGCCCCTCCTCTCCGTCTTGTCTAGCTTCTGCGTCGATTGATGCGCGCACTTACCGCAGTCCGTTCCCGTGCGGCACTGCACAGGTAAACAGATGGTATAGCGGTGCACCGCTATTTGGGGTTTAGGGTTTGGGGTTTAGGGTTTCACACGTGTGAAACCAAGTGTCTGCAGTCAATGCCACATGATCTGTACACGCAAAGGAACACATCTGGAGCCACGATCAATTTCAGGTGCCCAATCCGGAGCCGTTCACCGGGCAATCCAGCTGTTGTAAACTGTGGCGCCAAACCATCTTTTTGTTGGCAACCACAGGTGCAGGATCCGGAATTGGCGGGGCGGCTCTGGGAGGCGACAGGGTTAAAGCAGATCTGCGTGCGGCTGGGCAGGGGTGGGCAGCGGGCCGTCGGCCTCAACCCCAACATCCGTCTATACAGGTGCATCCTCGAGCTCGGGAGCATGCTGTGCAATGCAATGTCAGACAGGCCGCGGACTTTGCGCACGGGCAGGGTTCAGCGGCCCGCAGGCCATGGACCTCTAACCCCAAAATTCTGCCTGTACAGGTGAGCCGAGCTTCCTTGATCATTTCAGGGGTACATCCTCTAATGCGAGCGAGACTCTGCTCGCGTGCACAGCTGCGACCGCAGCAGCGGCATCTGCGTTCCTCTCCCCCTGGCGTGGGTGCGGCAGACAGCATGCTCGTCGGGGCGCAGCGCCGCAGCATGTAACACAATGACATTCAGGGCATGCAACTCATTGATGGAGTGTAGAACTGGCGCAGGTACACCAAGGGGCAGCACTTTGGGCGACACGTCGACGAAAGCGCGGAGGCGGCGCCCGGGCAGTGGACGGCGTACACACTGCTCATTTACTTGTCGGGCGGGCTGACTGGCGGCGAGACCGTGTTCTACGGTGAGGCGTGTCTGAGCACCATTGCAGTGCCCAGTGTACAAGCTGCTCATCTGCCTGTCGGGCGGCACCTCTGTGTTCTGTGGTGAGGCGCCATTTCCGTGCATAGACGCTGCCGGCAGGATGTTGTGTGAGCGTTAGGGTTTAGGGTTTTAGGGTCTGTGCTGTTGCTCATGGGCGCTGGTGCGCTTCCGCATGGCGCCACGTTTACAGAACACAAGCACCCGTGTCTGTCTGATGCTGCCATGCATGATGCACATGCGTGCGGCACAGCCAGGCGGCCATGGCTTCTCCGACGCGCCTTCACTGTGGCACAATTCGAAATTCGAATTCGAAGCAGCACAGGCAGGCACAAGCATCGACAGCACATACTTGTATGCCTGATTCGCGCAGGCAGTTTGGGCAGGCAGGCGGCTGTGGTGGTGCTGGAAGCGGGCCTCACGCTGCTGCACCTGCAGAAAAACCAGATCTGGATGGAAGTACTGAAGGAGAGCTCTCAAGGCCTCACCGACGGACGTGGTCGTGTCTCATGTCTGCAGGCAACCGCGGGCGGAAGGTCGCCACAGTGGCGCCGGACGCGGGCCTCGCGTTGCTGCACCTGCACGGCGACGACTGCCTGCAGCACGAGGCGATGGAGGTCCGGCGGGGCGTCAAGTACATTCTGCGCAGCGACGTGGTCTTTGCGTGACTTATAAACCCTAATTAGAATCATGAAGATTGAACAGTGGAGCGGTCCTGTGGAGCGGGATGCTGAAGCAGGGTTCACATGCGGTTGGAGGGGCGTCGCAACGTCAACTACATCCTGCGCATCGTTTGTCTCCAGAGGCAGCCCTCCGCAGATGGCTGGTGATGCATGTCAAGGCAGTATGTGGCGCAGGCAGAATGGCGGGCAGCTTGAGGCGTGAGCAGATGGAATTTAGGTCCCCGCACGGGGCGTAGAAGCGGTGACTATGAGGACAACATGTTCCTGTACAGCTGAGATTACATAAACCTGATGACCGCTGCAGATCTGCGACATGCAATGTAATGGACTTGCAATCTGCCTCTTGGACTTGCAATCTGAGCAGGTCTCGAGATCGTCAAAAGACGCAGACTCGTGGAGTTCCGAAACTCCGAGTCCGAGACTCCAAATCTGGAGTGGTGCCCACGACATTCATCAACTGTTTGCAATCCGCTGTCCCCACGCCAGCCAGAGAGCTTCTCGATCTATTTGACTCCATATTACTACAGGCTGCGCTCGCTCCTAATAGTATTTGGAGCAGAGTCGCGTCAAGCCACACTAGCTTTTAACTTGTGACGATCATCACTGCAAATGTACCCTACCGCCTGAGCAATCATATACGCCGTTGTCATCAGGTGGCGGACCGCAAGCTGCAAAGGGGTGGAGGCGGCGGCGGCGGCGGCCACGGCGGCTCGGCTGCCTCGTCCGCCGCAATTGACGTCGCCATCATCGCTATATGTATTGCTGATTCAACAGCAATTCTACAACTCCAAGATCCCGTTCTGCCGGGATAGTCTGTACCACCATCACGTAGTGACGCATAGTGAGATGTGTAGCAGACGGCCACATATGACACATGCAAGTTGGACAACAACTTTTTTTTCATTTAAACACAAGGGTGAGCTGTTGCTACATCATAGATTGGTATTTTGGCCACGCAGCAGACCGCCCCAAACTATGACATCTTGCAATGAACTTCTGCCGGTGCATGTCGTGACCGCCACAGATGACTCGACCTGTCAGTCCGACATGACGCTGCCAAACTTCAGCGCACGTCACAGCTTGCCCTCTTCAATCCACAACATAACAGTGCTGGCGCTCAAGCCCTGCTGGGACAACGGCTGCCAGCAACCCAAACGTCTATGAGCGCCAGCCCCCCGGCTGCGGCGGCATTGCTGGTGCGCTTGGCCAACTGTGTGCCGCCTGCGCGAAAATGGACAGTACATCAGCAAGTAGCGTTGTAAGGCTGAGCGGTTGGTGTCCAGTGACGAGCGACTCCTGCATGTGTGCAGCATTTAAATTATTTTTTTATAGTTTTTCAAATAGAAAGGAAAATATGTAAAATCAACCGCTTCCGGATGTGCTTTATTGAGTGCCATTTCGCAGTTTATGAGACCTGCACTTGTGTCTCAGAATTCCATCACCTCACGCTGTTGACCAGCTTGCAGTATCTAATGAAGTCCTGCTTGAGGTGCGGGTAGTATGCGGTCTCTTCGTCTACTATGCGGCTGAGCAGTTCGGGATCCCCTTTGGATTTTGCTATGCAGTTGTAAGCAGCTACGAACATCTGCTTGTGGACGTTTTCTCTCTTGGCACCCTTTTAGCCCTTCAGGGCTTGCGACATGGTGTAACATCTCTCTCTCTCTCTCTCTCTCTCTGTATATGCGTGAGCCGGTCGAACACGGCGTCCGTTATAACATGATGTATAACCCTGCGCTCGTGAGGGCTTTGTCTATTCTCAGCGCAGCTTCATTTATCGAGGTGTTTGCGGGAATATCGTCACCAGTTACTCGTGACAGAACATCTGACAGCATCTGTTTTTTTAATAGACTTCATGCATTTCGAGATCCAGCTGCTTGCCACCAGCGAACACTTTGCAGGCATGAAAACAGCATCTAGCAGCTCATAAGCTGCATTCTAATAAAGTCTTTCTCTATCTCGCTGTTGCGCTGTTCTTGCATGCCTACATGTCATAGTTCCTGCCGGCACGCAGCAAGCAAGTCCGTTCACCGCCAACTTTCCCGCCAAAATTCTCGCTGAGGGGCTCACAGGTGGACAACTGGTCACTGCGTAAAACCTGTCACTCGACTGCTGCTACACCACCTCCTTCGAAGAAACATAACGCCGAGTATTCGGTCCGCGGCGCAGTTGAATCATGACTGGATCCCGGCTGTGTACTGGCACTGACGCCACCCCAGCAGGCGGCGGTGGCAGGCCCTGGGTCGCGTAGGGCCTATCGCCGCTGGACAAAATTCTGCGCTTATCCCCGTCACGCCCAGACGGCCAGCAGCGACATGGCGCCGGCGCCAGCGAACAGCGCCAAGTACGACGCCAGCTGCACCTGCGATAGGGACACACACACACACACACAGCGGCTGTCAGAACGACTTCACATACCGAGCTCTCAACTTCACAACCACACCAAACTGATCGCACATTGTTTGACGACATTTGTCATGCTTTGCACACTGCGCCTGCCCACCTTTGCACCCGCCAACCGCATCCGCGCGCTGAAGAAGTCGATGGCAATGAGGTCCACCAGCGACATGTACAGCAGGATGCCTGCCGAGGCGCCATTGAAGGCGCCGTTGACGATCAGCGCCGCCGGCGATGAGGCCGAGTAGCCCCGCCGCAGCAGCAGCCCCGCGGCAACACCCGCGGGTGTTGTGACTGCAAATGCGGCGCCGCGCGATGCGAAGCCCCATCTGCAGGGTCGAATTGCGATCCCATCAGATTTGGATTCGGCCACTGAACGTGAGGAGGCGAAGTAGCCCCGTTACAGCAGCAGCCTGGCGGCGACGCCCATGGGGGTGGTTACCATGCATTGCGGCGAGAGTTGCATGTCAAGGAAATTGACGACTGCAAAGAAGGCGGAGTAGTCCTGCTGCAGGATTTAGCCCAAAGCCCTCAAAGGACTGTAGAGGGAGAGATAATCCTCGGCCGGTGGCTTGCCTGGCGTTGAACGTCACATTTCAAACTCCGACAGCGTGCACAAACAGCCGCCCTTTGCGGCCGGCTCCAGCGATGAGGCTGCTGAGCGCAAAGCCCCTCCAAGTCTGGTACAAATAACCTTCTGGCATATCTCGGGCGGAAACCTCATGCGCAGCAACCTGCAAGCCTGCCCTTCACGGCCGGCCTCCGCGAGGGCGCTGCCGAATGCAAAGTTGCATAAACTTTTAGGGTTTAGGGTTTAGGGTTTAAAACCGGTCTGCCCTTGAAGGGCTGACCGTACACGAGCACCACAGCCGGCGGCTTGTCTTGTGCCGAGTACAGCTGCAGGGTGTGGCCACTCGAAAGAGCCCACCCTTCATGGCCGGCCTCGGCGATGGCGCTGCCGAGAGCAAAGCCCTCGAAGGACTGGTGGAAGACGAGCGCCGCCGCGAGCGGCTTGGCAGCCGCGGGGGTCCCGGCCACGCCCAGCGCGACGCCGATCAGCACGCTGTGCAGCGCGATGCCCAGCTCCAGCACCTGTAATCATAAGCAAGAAATTTCTTGCTTTGAATGTTCATCAAATTGAACGTTCAATCTTCAATTCTTCAATGTTTCGATCAGCTGCCGCTGGCGTCTCGGACACGCCGAGCGCTATGCCAATCAGCACGCTGTGCAGATGCCCAGCTCCAGCACCTGTGGAATGTTATGACCACTTTGTGCGTTGATATGTAGTAGGCATGTAGTGGGCATGAGGCGGCTCACTCACGCCCAGCGTGAATCCAATCAGCATGCTATGCAGCGCGATGCCCAGCTCCGGCACCTGCAGTGGATCGTTTGATTCTGTGCAGTTTGCCTCGGCACGGTAGTATTACAGCTGCAGGTGGATGCTCCCTGCAGGCTTCACATGTGTCCGTCTCGGCATGGTGGTCCTGGCATGCTGACAAGGCGCTCACAGACTCGATGCTCCACGCTTCTGCCCAGGGAACAGGCCACGGGCCTGCTTGCTTGCAAGTATTGTCGGTAACTCTGATGTTTCTGTTGTTTAGTTGAAGTCGGCTGATGCCTACCTGTGCTGTGGCTACCCGCCGCGCCTTGGCCCAAGAGGAGCTGCCGCTGCCGTCAGACGTCATGTCTCCAGCCTCCAGCTGCAGGCAGACAGTGGAGGTTTGATCGCTGACGAGTACAAGCTCACTGAGTCTGCACGTCCGTGCTCCTGACACAGGGTGTGCAACAACCTGCACCTGCGTGAGCTGCTAGGAGGATGGTCGAGAAAGGGGTGGTGGCGCACATCTCCCTCCCTCACCGGCTAGGTCCATGCTGCATGCGACCGCAGTCCCAGTAGGAGAAGAGCGTTTAAAGGGCATGTATGCACTTGCGTCACCATCACAAAGTGCAGAATCTCCTCCTCACCCGCTCCTGGCGCAGCAGCCCGCTGTGCATGTGGCCCAGCGGGTGCTTCCTGCTTCCGACGCCGCCCTCCGACGGCAGCGTCCGCTGCAGGCCGTCCCGCAGCTCGCTGCTGCCCATGATGCCATCCATCTCGCCGTCCAACACATACGCTGCCTCACTGGAGGTGCCCTGCAGGCGTCAGAAGTTGAGGACATGGAACAGTCCACGAGAGGCTGAGCCCGCTGCTGCCATGATGCCATCGTTCAGCACGTACGCCGCCCTTGCTGGCGGAGCCCTGCAGGAGGAAAAACACCATCCTGGAACCCTGGTGAATCTGATGACGTCCCGCAGCTCGCTGCTGCCCAACACATGCATCTCGCCGTACAACACATATGCTGCCTTGCTGGCGGTGTCCTGCAGGCGAATATGGAGTACGAATCATACTTCGGTGAACAGTCAAGATGTCTTGCAGGGTACTGCTGGCCTTAATGCCATCCAGAGCCGCCTCGTTGGTGCTTGACCTGCAGGCGCATGACTGATTTTGCTGTTGTCATGTTGCTGGGCAAGACTGCACTTGAGCCGCTGCAGTGCCGGGCGACATGCCCTGCGTGGGCTCAGCACGTGGCAACAAGCCGATACGGAAATTCGCGGGCATCGACAACCAGCACTCAACCACAACACAGCCAGCACCAGGAGCAGCGGCTCTGTGGCTGTGACGTGTCGGTGGCCGCCCGTGTCGCCGTTGGTGTGGCCGCAGCCCGCCGGCAGCTCCATTGGCTCATCCCCCTTGCCGCCGCTGCCAAAGTACTGCCCGGCAGCGAATTCGATCGCGTTTGTCAGCAGCGCCGCGGCGGTCGCGATGACGGACGCCCACGGAAAATCCGGCCACCCCAGGCACGGGTCCTGCATGCAGACTCGACATCTTCTGAGTCGTGATCCTACCGCACTCTCCAGTCCAATCACCCGTCCGAAGGATGTCGAAGCTCTCTCCCTCAAGTCCTCACTGTTGCTCTGGGGAGTCAGCGAGGGGAACGGACTGCAAGTGCATGGCCACAGCAGCACGTGCGTCAACACAAGGCGGTCGCAGAGGCATCGAGAGCAAGGCATCTGTGCCAATCAGACACATGGTTACCTAAACACCTAAATGCATGCACACAACACATACCGACAGCGCGTGCATGGCCGCGGGCAGCATGTGAACGAGGCCGGTCGCCAGCACCACGCCGGCGGCAAAGGCGCGGCCCAGCGCAAAGGCTGCAGAGCTGGCGCCGCCAGCCGCCGCCCGCCTCCCCAGCAGCGGCAGCGCCACACCTGCAGCAACGTGATTGGCGGTGATCAGTACAAGTCAAGGGATCGTCATGAGCGGTGCATCTCGCACGAGCGCCGGGGGCACCTTTCATTGAGACATGCATGTGTGTAGAGTGCATTCTCCTCTGCATGCCGGCGTTGTTTGCGATTGTGCATGCATCAGTCGCTGCTGTATGGCAGGGTGGTGGCCGCAGCTGTTTAAACGCTTGCATGCAGCCGTTATTTGCCTATGCTGCCGCCGATGAGGATGGCAAGCAAGCCAACGATCGCCCATCGCTGCGCCTCTGCCGCGTCGGCAGCGCGGCTAGCGGACGAGCCGATGCTGTTGCCGCTGCCACCGCTGCACGCCGCTGCATGCATGCTGGAGGCTGTGTCAGCAGCTGCGCCGCTGGCTGAGCTACTGGCGCCCACCACAGCCAAGAGCAGCGCCTGGCGCATGGCGCCGTCTGAGCGTGGGGCCCGTCTCACGAAGCGTCAGGCCCGTTCGCCTGGCGGAATACTCACTATCCAGCTGGATGAAAACGGCTGTAGCACCAGTCAGGCCTGCGACTCGAAGCTCAGGCTGGACCCAGAGTTGCAAGTCTGCCTCGCGCGTGCGTCTTGATTACATTCAGTTCGGCCTGAACGTTCGACATGTTTCAACGGCCTGAACGCGTGCTATCCTAACGGTTGTTCACGGTTGCCGACGCCAAATTCAAGGACGTGATTTGGGGTCACCGGTGCAGCCTGGCCGGAAAGATGTCCAGGTGCCCCACTCGGGATGCACCAACATTGCTGTTGTGTGTGTGAAGTCAAAACTGGCCGGACTTTCGGAGAGGACTGGAAGATGCTCTGTGCACGTGTGCGACATCCTCTGCTTCCAGGTGCATGCATGCAGACATAGGACGTGCGGCACAGCCTGATTTGTCTACAGGGCTTGCGAAAGCGATGAAGAGCAACTTGATGCGAGGCATCATGCAGCAGCTTGCCCTGTTGTGGGCATGCTCTCATGTAGCAAAATAACAGCTTGTTTGAAAGGCACGTAAACACTTGCTGCACACGGCAGAGGCCACATCAATGCTGCACGATTCACAGATCCCACTATATGTTCATACAACAAAGACGGTTCAAAATTCTATGCCAACAGGAGAGCGGCGCCCAGCACAGCGCTGACTGCGATCCAGATGCCACCGCCAGCAATGTCAAGCCTGGCCAGGATGCTGCCGTCGTTGTTTGGCGCCGGTGCATTGGCGGGCCTGCTCGATGCCGCAGCCGTGGCCTTGCCATCTGATGTCTTCGTTGCCGTGCTGCCGCCCGGCGATGACGCTGCGGCTGCCATGGCGCCTGGTGCCGCCTCTATGGCAGCACCCAGCGGTCCCGTCATCGTGGCACCAAAGCCCGCGCCTGCAGACAGTCACAAGGCACGATTACATTCCCGAACATCAATATCCCGCCACGATGCCTAGAGCGACTCGAGCAGCAGCCAGGGCCTGTGTTGCTTGTTGCGTTGATCGGTGATGAATCGTCGGTCTGCAAGAGCATCTGCGCGTCATTCAGCTTGTGGAAGGTCACTCAAAGGTTCAAGCAGCATCACCAGCGCTGGAGCCTGTGACGGCTGGTGTACTGCTCGTCGCAGCGACTTGGGCGTCAAGACTGTCCAGGGGAGTGAACAGGTGCCGTGTCACGGTGCTCCGCGCAGCAACATCGTCGTCCGCGTGCAGCTGAGTTTGAAAAGGCATTGCGGCGTCTGACAGGACGCCGATGCCGGCCGCGAGGAGCAGCATCGCCACTGCACCTCGTCTGACAAAGGCGATGTCCCGTCTGATAGCCACCATCCTCGCTATGGCTGGACTAAGAGAGTTCACGGAGTATGGATCATCAACGAAGCTTTGCACATGAACACAAGTAATCATCTCTACTCATCTGACGTCGGATACACATCAAATCAACATCGGTCCGTTCCACACATGTCAGAGGTCGCTTCAGCCAAGAAGAAACAAATGCAAGAAAGGAAAGGAGATCCAACAAGTAGCCCCGCAGTCTTGCGCGATAAGTTCTTACAGAATTACGGTGCTCTCCGGAGGCGCACTGGGTCACTGCTGCCGCTGCGTGCGCTGTTTGTCAGACGCCTGTTTGTCAGCAGCCAGCTGCATGGTGTCGTCATGCTCAAGAGCAGGACCTGCTCTGCTGGTACTTTGGCTTCATCAATGTGAATCAGTCCTGCACGTACCAGGGCTGCTTCGCCGCTGCTGCCATCGATTGTTGCCATCGAGTATGAACGCGGTTGGCCGGCCTGTGGTGCGGTTGGCTGCGACCAGTAACACCCACGAGTTTGTCTGAAGCCTGAGCATGGTGTTGGCGCTGCCGCCTTGCAACGTACGGCAGACCTGCCATCCCGAATTCAGTCAGGGTGCAAGCCAAAGCTGCGGTGGCGGTGGCATTGTCGAGCACACATGTGTACAGCCTGTGCTGGCAGCGCTCTGCAGTAGGCAGACGGGGATCATGGAAGGGTGGCGACAGGACACGCACTGCAACCGAAGCAGTGCGAAACGCAGTGATCCACAACGTTATAATTCATCCGAATTCCTTCTGCGGCTGCCTGCCTGACAGGCGAAAGGCCAGGTGACTTTAGAATGCGCTTGAGACGGTTTAAGTTCTGGTCTCAACACTCGTCGCAGACGATCGAGCATGATCGTATCATATTTGCATAAATCTATGAAAGCCATTCGTTGTACTATCATTTGATTCGAGCCAATCAGCCCGAATATAATCCAGTTGGGCCTCGGCTGTTGGATGTGGCATCTCCATCGTGGCGCTGATCGCTTGCTCAGACTGCTCCGCATGGCGCGCCCAAGCAATGCCGCGCTACTAAATGTTGTTTCCATTCCCCCCGACGAATCCTCCGCTGCTATCTCCAGGCGGCGGTAGATGTCAGTGCGGTTGACGCTGACCAGTAGTAGCCCGACTCGGATCCGAGCTTATACTCCAGGCGGCAGTGGTTGGCGATGGTGGTCGGCTGTACCAGCAGCCGGAAGTTGGCGGCGCGCAGTGCCCAAGTGCCACGCTCAGCTCCCTTGAAGTCGATGCGGCCTTTCGTTTGACATCGCCAGCCGAATCCGGCGGCGTCGGCTGCGATAGCTCGGCCCGCCACACGAAGCGACGCTTTCGAATGCCCTTGACGGCACCCGCTGCCCTGTCAAGGTGATTGGTGTAGGGTCGGTGCCATCGTCGACGAGCACTCCCAAACTCGGGCAGCAGCCCATCCCATTCCATGGCGCCGGCCAGCCGCTTTCAGAAGGCCTTAACGGCATTGCGCGCCTGCTGCTCCGCCGCAAAAGCCTTAATGCGCGCGTCCAAATGCTGGTAGTCCGCAAGCGTCTGCAGCATAGCCACGCGACCGCTGTTCAATGCCGCATGAAAGGCTGCCGTGGCTATACGCCAGTGCTTGGACGGCTGTGCTTCCTTGGCCGCTCCAGCGTAATCTGTTGCAGCCACAGCACTTGCTCCCGCAGCCACCATCGGTCTCCCTGTGGCGGTTGAGTCAATATCTGACGACGACGCTGCTGGGGCCCCCACTGCACGCTCTGCTGCCGTTTGTCGCGGCGCTGGCATATTGGCGGTTATCTGCAGCAGCACCGACCAGAGGCGGAAAAATCTGCCGCAGCGCGTCAAGTTGAGCCGACGCCGGCTGCATCTTCGTATAACTTTCTGTCGAGCTTGCATCAACAACAGGTTTCCATTTGAGTGCGCCAGACAACTCACCTGGCCGCCGGACTGGAAGATCTGCGATGGAGCAGGCTGCCTGCGTGGCGGGGTCCAGAGACAGGGAGTTGATCTGCTTCTGCAGCGTGCTCAGGCCGCCTAGCACTGAAAAGTGCCACCTGTCGTGTCAACTGAGCAGGACATCCATTGAATTTGAATTTCACAAAATTCCACAAAATTTCACAAAATCATCACAATTTTCTAAAAGATTTCTGCCTCTGCAGGGCGCTCAATCCGCCGGCCACCAGAAAGATTATAAACAAGGCAGATCAGAGATAGTTGACAGTACGATCTGCACTCAGATTCCTGCCTTGCAGCGTGCAGAAAGAAGCTAGGTCTCGACCCTGGCGCTGCACACCTTGCAGGCAGTCGCCGACATCTCTTGCAAGATGAAGGCTGACGCATAGTCAGTCTCTGATGGATATGTTATGTGTCCATTGCATCACGCCGCACATGTGCTCCAATCGCGCTGGGAAGAGGTTGGGCGCTTCGCCCGCGGCGCCGAGTCCAGTGCATATGCCGCTGTCAGCGATGCACGGAGCCTTCTCAGACTCGAAGTTTGGACGCAATCGACACCTGCGCGGGCAATTTGTGACTGAGTGCTGCTGACGCGTGTCGACGAAACTGGAAAGACTGGATTCGAACCGAACCCGAGCATGTTCATGGTGTGGCAGCGGATGATCTCCGCATGTTTAGATGCAGCGTCTTGGATTGCCATTTGCAGTCGTGCGTGCCGTGCAGTCAAGACATCAGGTTCAAGTCGCATCCAGAGCTGGCAGTCTCTCGCTGAGTAGCCAGCGACAGGCAGTTGGAGGTGTCTATTGCAGGCAAGCCAATCCCATCCTGCACTTCACTGCGCTAGCTTGATCGCCTAATTCAGTTGGTGGCCCAGAATCTACGTGATCACTGCTTCAAACCAGCATCGATAGCACAAACAGCCATCCGCACAGCCGCAGCTGCAGAGGATTGCGCTGACGGCTGCGCCGCTGCAGATTCAGCAGACCGCTGCGATGCTGCAATCAAGCAGCAGCTCAGCAGCCAAAGCCCCAGGCTGCCTGTGTAGCTTCAGACATACTGCAGAGCCGCATCCCCGCTGTGCACCGGCGCAGCCACTCACGCGGCTGCTGCGGCGGCGGCAGAACCTCCAGCGGCGCGCGTCCAACACAGATGGTCGCTTAGCAGCCTCGGATCGCTGCGGCCTGGCAGACGCGCGGCACACGGCGCTCTCGACGCACCTACAGCTGGTAAGCGGCATGCGGCGGTCGAAGCCTGCCGCAGAGGGTTCAGCGACCTGCGAAATCGGCAGCCAGCCGGCAGCAGCGGCAGACTCTTCGGCTGCGCAGATGCTGCGGAGGCGAGCCGTGCTGGCGGGCTTGGCAGCCGCCCCGCTGCTCACAGCCAGCTGGCCTCAGGTAGGTTTCTGACCGTGCATGACTGCGCAGCAAGCGCACTGCAGGTGCGGCTGGGTGGCTGTACATTGGTGCATGCCTGTGGACAGCGGGGTAGCAGCACCACCTGCACCATGTGCACATGCATTGGGCAAGAGTTCCACATTCAGTAGGCTGCTGTGCATGACCCAAGCTTGCCTCACTCGTTGACCGCGTGACTGCAGCGCCTTCTCTCAGTGAGTCGGAGTGTGTCATACCTCGTGCAGGCAGCTCGGGCGGGCGAGATCGCCCGCGACGGCCTGCTGACGCCGCCGCTGCCGAGCCTCCTGGACTTCTTCACCGGCGGCCCGTCGCAGCTGCCGCCACCCGTGCGCTTCCCGCGGCGGCAGCTCAGCCAGCGCTTTGCGGTGCTGCTGATGCAGAGCTGCTACAAGGCAGCCGACGCCCTGGACTTTTGCCCTATGGTGACACCCCTCGCGGCAAGCTGCCGCTGACCTGCAGCTGCTGTCCTCCGGGAGCTGTGCTGCACACTGCCGTCTGCTGGAGTGCCTGAAGGGTAGCTGCAGCTGTACGTGCCATCTTGTGGTGTGGTTCTCACCCGACGGCCTCAAACTGTCTTCTTACTGCTGCAGGAAGACTTCCAGGTGCGCTTCTGGAAGCGGCGGCAGGCGGCGTACGGCGACTACGTGCAGCTGCACTCCGGCCTGCAGATCCGTCAGGTGTGCCTGCACTTTTTTGCATGATTCTTGCAGACTCGTCAGGTGCGCCTGCAGCTCCTACATGCAGCTGCACTCCTACTGCTGCACTCCGGCCTGCAGATCCGTCAGGTGCGCCTGCGCTTTTTTGCATTATTCTTGCAGATCCGTCAGGTGCGCCTGCACTTTTTTGCATGATAGACGTGAGGATGGTGTATGCGTCTCTCCGCATGCTACTGTCGCGACAGGGTCCTTGCGCTGTCCGTTCTAGCCTCAAATGCGTGCAAATATCACTGGCCTGCTCTCAAAACACCACCATCTGCACTGCAGGGCGACCTGGGTGACCCGCTGTACTTTGACTTCATCGCATTTTCGCAATTCGCCGCGATCTCGGAGGCCATGGAGTCCGGGCGCCAGGAGTTTGAGGTTCGGCCTCCCTTGCTTGATGCCCACGTGGATACACGTAAGCAGTGCGCGTGCAAATTACACTCAAACTGATTTGCGTGCAGAGCGGCCGCGCTGGGCGGCATCTCACTGCTTGCGAACCAGCTGTGACTTGAACACCCAGCTGTGCAACGATGAGGAAGCCTGCGCAAAGCAGCCGATATCGAAGCGGGCCCGCACAGGTGGTGGCAGGGTTTAGGGATGGGGTTTTAGGGTTTTAGGGAAATCCTGTCGACAAGCCTGAAGGTAACCCGCAGAGAACCACTTCCCACAGGAGTATTGTGAGGACTGCAACACGACGTACCGCAGCGTGCGGCGGGACCCGGCGCTGGCGGACAACCGCTTGCTTCCCCGCGCGTTCCAGGCCGCCGCCGGCGACAGAGTCTACAATGCGCTGCGCAACGGCTTCCCGACCGCCGACCAGCAGGTGGGTGCTGCCCTCAAGGGATGGCGTGGTGATGTGGTGGCCGCTGCTGCTGCCGCTGCCGCTGCCGTCGCAGCTGCCGGTGAATGCCTCATGACGGATCAACCGCGCCTACAAGTACGGAATGTGGAAACATTTGTATTGTATATGTCAGATTCGTCTTATTACCTATCTGTAAAACCGAAAGCCAGCTCCATATCCCCCACTCAGGTGGAGCAGTTTGGCGGACCGCCGCCCGCCGCCACAGGCGCCAGCCTGGCAGACCTGGCTGCCGGTGCACGCGCCATTGTGGACATCTTTGTGTCGCGTGGCTATGCCACCAAGGTACAACGCTTTGCAAAAGACGCGCAGCATGTTTTTATGCTCAATGCACGCCTTGCAAAACACTGTGGGCGCGAGTCTGAAGCAACATTTGCATCGTGCGGCTTTGCCACGAAAGTGACGGCATCTGCGGGCGCTTCAGATGCCTTGCATCTACGACGATGCTCGGTTTTCCTCTAGCGATAAAGTCGCACATCGAAAGGCTGCAACAATTCTGGGCTCCTCCTGCCGCCCTCGCCTGCACTCCTTTCTCCAGAGCAGCTCAGACCATATGGTGTCTGAGCTGCAAAAAGTGCAACTCGCGCAGGGCGCGGTTACGGACGTGCGGCCTAATGGCGCAGGCGGCGCCGGGGGCAGCTTCACCGTGCGGCTGGACGCGCCTGCAAACCTCTGGGGTGCGCTCGGTGCTTTGTTAGTGTGCCGTGAGCTTGACACCTGATGTTAAGCACGCCGACGTTGCACCTGCGTTTACCCCGTCTTCAGGTGCCTGACGACTTGCTTGCCATGGTGGGGACACAATGTCCCAGTGATTGCCCCAGCAGTAATTCTTCGCCACAGACGAGCAAGGGACTTCAGAATGCTGCATCAAACAGACGGCAAACAGGCGCAGAAATGGCGGCCCTGGTTCTGCGTCACGCCAGCATCGTCGAAGGCCGCTGCACGGCAGCGGTGTCCGGAATACAGGTCACACGCCACGGGTACATTCAAGCAATGCTGCTTTGCCGTGCAGGCACGGCAGCGCTGGTGGCCCGCCGTGCCAGCATCGCCAACGCCTACGACGCGATGGCGGTGGGCGGCTACCTGCGCGCCAGCGGCGTGGAGGGCGCCTCGTACTCGTTCTCGCGAGGCGACGCCGCCACCGAGACGCGGTGGACGCTGCCCTAGTGTGCAGGAAGGTCCGCCAAATTGGGAGTCGAGAATGGCGGTCGGCGGCTATCTTCGCGCCAGCGGCGTGGAGGGCGCCACGTACGCATTATCACGGCGATGCCACCACCGAAATGCGGTGGACGCTGCGCTAGAGGCAGCTTCACCTGATTGGATTGACATGATTCGATTTTGGGCTGCGAGCCGCGGTGGTCGCTGTCATAGCTGTAGCAGTTCGACCGTTGCCGCTGAATTAGGATGTTTGGGATTGGAAAAGGAACGGTAGGCCGGAGGATCTTGGCGCGCAGCACTCGTAATCTACCAGACATTTCCTTTTCTTGAAGCGATGCATCGCACAAGTGCAGTGTGGAGGAGTAGGGCAGGGAGACTACAGACGTGCAAACTCGTTCTGCAGTCCTCAGACCAGTAAGGTACCTATTCATGAAACCTTCGTTGCCTCAAAGATGCCCGCCTGTAAAGCCGAGCATCTGCTTGTCAACCCAAAGCAGCACCCTGTCAGCACGTCAACTGCCGCGTACCGAGCAGGCGCCCAACCACTGTCACTCAACATGACGTTGATCCCAGCTTTGGCCGAGACCACCCAAATCTGCTTCGGTTCTTCCGTTTCGTGCAGCGTGCGCTTTCACACTCTCAGCACCTCCCCCGCAGCCTTCCGGCCACCGTCCCATCTCATCTCGTTTGCTGTGAGTCCTCAATGCTGTCATCAGCTCTTAATATTGAGCAGCTCCTTGGCCTCCTGCTGCTCCCGCAGCACTGAATCGCTGGCATACTGCTTCATCAGGTCCGCCTTCTTCTTGCTCAGCACCTGCAAGGTCACGCAATGGTCAGCTGTTCGATACAGGCATGGCCTGCGGCAGGCTGAGCCATACTCCTGGCGAGACATACTCCTCCAGCGTGCCTGCTGCTGAGACTTCTATTATTGCATCCCAAAAGGGTTCGAGTTCTGCTGGCGCAACCAACACAACAGCAGATGCACCCCAATTTCGCACAGACGCCCCCCAATTTCGCATTTCACAGCTCTGAAACTCGAGCAGAGCCGTTTCGGAAGAATCACCCGGGCCTCGATCTCCTGCTGCTCCGGCAGCGGCACGTACGCGACGAATTCCTGCGCCGGCTGCTGGTCCGCGGCCGTGGCGTCCATGCCGCCGGCGACGCCCGCGTAGGCCTCGGCCCGCTCTGCCGCCTTGGAGTCCCACTCCGCAGCCGCCTGTGAAAGGCCAGATTTGTTGCCAGGATCTCCGTCAGGATATCGTGTTTTTATCGTTTTTTTAGCGGGTTTTAAATGCATATCCGTGCCCGCCGGCGATGCCGGCGCACGCTTCCGCCTGCTCGGCCGCGATCGAGTCCCACTCCGCAGCCGCCCGGAAGATGCGAATGGCAGCAGATCGTCAAATTTTATCAGTCGTCAACTCATCCACAAGGGAGACCAGCCAGGTGGTGCTGCAGCGCTGGGCTGGTGCAGCCGAGCAGGGACACAGGCTGTCCGTTGCACGAGGGCGTGGGAGTCTGTCCCACCAAGAGCTCCTCATGCGGCTTAAAGAGCCGCTGCCGTAGAGTCGCGCATTCTCGAATCTGCCTCTGCGCACGTCGCACTTTCTGCTGGCCCTCCACCCGGCCGAGCACGACACCCTCCTTGGAGTCGTACACAGCATGATTAGTCACATACAACATGATTAGTCATTATGCAACATGATAATAGTCTGGTGTGTATGTGTAGGGATATGGGCCTTGCCTCTGCCCGCATGGCCGCTTCTGCCGGTCCCTCCACCTGGGCGAGCACGCCGTCCTCCTCGTCCCGAAAGCCGTAGTAGTCCGCATCGATGAACTTGTACATCTCGTGCCGCGTGCGCCGCACCTTTTCAAAACAGGAGAAAACACTTTGTTGAATGGTCAAACCATGTGGGATGGTTGACCGAAGCTGTAGTGGTCCGCGCCGATGATTTCGTGCATTTCATGCCGCGTCCGCTGCACCTGTTGCGAAGCAAAGGTTGTTCGCAGAGCGACTCGTACATTTCATAATGCATGCCCACAGCCGGTACGGGGTGCCAACAGCATGATCGAAGTCCCTTTCTCCGTGCGCAGCTTTGTCTTTGCTGTCTCAGCTGTAATGCAAGTCTGTCATGTCACCGCACATCGCTCCTGCCGGAGCCCCTCCGCGGGCCATAGGCCTACTTGGGCACGGTGATTCTTTTCCTTTTTCCTTTCCTTTTCCTTTTCTCCTTTCCCTTTTCCTTTCCCTGGCCAGGCGCAGCTCAGGCACGCAGCCGTTTGGAATTCTGTCATCAAGTGACGGCCAGACAGGGGGCAGAAGGGCCAGGGGGTTCGTACCTTCCGAGGCGCCTCCTTCTCGAAGAGCTCCTTCACTCCCGGCAGCTGCTTCGCCGCGCCAAAGTACCTGCCCAGGGCCAGCACCGCAATCGGCGTCAGCGCTGAGATCGACTGTAATACCTTCCATCGTTACACCAGGGCAAAGCAGCACATGTTACAGGCATAGCTACAAGAGTATTTTCTAAAGCTAATGCTTAACAAGATTAGCAAAATTTGGGCTACTATGCATTTAATAGGAAAAAAACTAATTATTTTAGAAGGAGCAAAATTAATTGGAGCAGGATGTTTGAACTGCGTCCACCACCCATGTGCAATCCTGACACAGAAACTGCGCCTGCGCAGCTACAGGTTGCGGAAGACAGCATGACGACTTGACTGACGACATGACTGACGACATGTCTGCTTGCTGCAGGCACGGACACACCTGTAGCCGGCACCGCGACCCGAAACGCCATCCCGTATCTCCTTCCCCTCGCTGTCTTGCACCTGCGCGCGTGGCCAAGGTTCAGTGCAGTGTCCGTGCAAGCTCTTGACCGATTCAAAAAGAACAAAGTACATGTGCTGTTGCATGGACCTATTGTCATTGTTTCCCTTCACTGCAAAGCCTCTACGAACGCGGCCGCCGCCAGCAAAGTGTCTGCAGCACACAGCCCCTGCCTCAAGGGTTTAGAGTTTAGGGTTTAGTGTTCTCGCTCAGGCTGGCGCAGTCCTGTGGATGCGTATACCGCAACCGCTCCAGCCGACATTCGCTGGAGCGGGTTTCTGCCCTGCCGATGTCTGACCTGCAGGTCACCTTGGGTCCGGACTTGGCTTAGTTGGGGCCGACCAGCTCCATGATGCGGCGATTTCAGTCAAGAAATGCACTTCAAGTTTTGATACACAAACTCAAAAAGGATTGCACCTTGCACCTATGTGATCGTTAAACCCTAAACCCTTCACATTGGGTCCGGACTCGGCGTAGTCGGGGCTGCCCAGCTCCACGGTGCGCCGCTCCAAGGACAGAAGCACAACATTTAAAATGATACTCGGCTGATAGCTAAACCCTGAGGCAATCCTTGCCTTGGGCCGGACATGGCGTAGTCGGGGCCGCCCAGCTCCACAGCACCGCACCAACAACAAGATCTTCTTTTCATCCCCTGTTTCGTTGCGAAATTCTGTGGTTCT
>JAABUM010002872.1_pt1 | contig 22199 bp, 20 predicted proteins | sample 5559161 | NCBI WGS metagenome assembly JAABUM01 (sample SAMN10711868, study PRJNA513369) | rock metagenome | isolation source: Antarctica rocks | place: Antarctica: Victoria Land, Siegfried Peak nord
CACCGTGACGGACTGGTATGGCGGCAAGCCGCGTAAGCTGGAGATCGTGTCCGATACCGCGGTCTGGTATAATTCTGGCCTGCCGCCCGCATCGATCCGTTGGGTGCTGGTCCGCGACCCAACCGGGGGTACGCCATACAACGGGCAGGATAGCACGGTTCGTAATATAAACTGCTGAAATAGCTGAAGAATTTTCTATATCATTCCGAAACCAGCGCAAACTATTGCTTTGTCCCAACTGAGCTAAAGCCTGTTTGGGTCAAAACCGCCCCTAGCAAGATCAGGCACTTGCGGGATACCAGGCGGACCGAGTTCAATTGGGACAGCCAGCTTAAGGCTGATGTTCCTTGTTTGTTTTACCAACCGTGCAATTCAGCCCGTTCTATGGAGTGACCCCAGGTAGGCGGCGGCGGCCTGGCGCTGCGCGTCCAGGCCCAGCCCGGAACGGCCCTGGCCCTCGGTGCTGACGCGAAGGTAGGCCACGAACCGCCGCGGCGGCGCGGCCGTGGCAGTCAGAGCATCCGGGGCAGGGGAGGAGGGTGCGGCGCGGGGCATCGCCGCACGTTATAGGCCTGTACCACTTCGTCAAACGGACGTTTGATGAAGTGGTACAGCGCTGTGCCGCTTGGCTTGGCTCATCGCGGTTGGTCGTGCAGTGCGCGTGCGGGTCCTTGTGGTCGCAGGCCGGCTGCAAGCCCGGCGAGTGTTGCGGCGGCTATAAGTTCCGGGAAAGGCGATCCCACCCGCACTACTCGATGAGGGCTTGTCAGCGCGTGAACCAGCCTATAATAGGATTTGCTATGATCGGCGGAGGATTTCACTAAAAGCCCAAAACGGCTAGCTTGGATTATTAGAGCCATCGACAGATAGCGAGTGCCAAAATGCTTGATCCAGCGACCTTAACTCCGTTTTTCTTTGCGCTCATTGCCCTTCAACTTTCGCCCGGCCCCGATATGCTCCTTGTCATGGGGCGTGGCATTGGCCAGGGCCATCGGGTCGCGTTCCTAACCGCGATGGGTGCGACGCTGTTGGCTGGCCTTGTTCAGTTGCCGCTCCTGGCGCTCGGTGTTGCCTCGCTGATCCAAACTTCTCCCCTCGCCTTCGGATTTCTACGCTGGGCTGGCGCCGCTTACCTGCTTTGGCTCGGCGTTAACCTCCTCCGTCAGTCGGAAAGATCGACGGAGGCCGCCATCAAGCCCGCCTCTGTGACAGGATGGACAGCTCTTTGGGAGGGTGCGATCAGCAATCTTACAAACCCCAAAGTTTTAGTGTTCATGCTGGCGTTTCTTCCGCAGTTTGTTGACCCGAACAGCGATTGGTCTGTTACTACACAACTTCTTGTTCTCGGCACCATACAGAAGCTTTCCGGGTTTGCTGTTCTACCATTGGTTGCTTTTGGCGCAGGGAGACTTGGTAACTGGATTTCTCGGCGACCTAATTTGATCGTCTGGCAAAAGCGCTTCACTGGCGTGGTGCTGATCGGTCTCGGATTGCGATTGGCCTTTGGTGGAGATGCGCGACCTACACGCGCCTAAAGGTCGCAAAATCGTACCAACTGGGGGTCACCTCATCATTTGCTTAAAGCCGTCCCACAGCACGGCGAGGGCCAGCAGCATGGCCCATTCCCGACCGCCCATGACTGGAGCTGCAACGACGCTGTTGTTTTGGCTCACTCGTGCCTCCCCTGTGTCGCTTTCCTTGGATCATGAGACTCGCTTCGACAGGAATGTAGAACCGTTGGAGTGGTTCCCCGATCGTGCGACTCAACCCAGCGCTGAGGTTACTGGGTCAGGGTGTGTGTCAGCAACGGTTTTGGCGCTGATCAGCACCACACTGCGTTGAAAATCCAGAGTTCCCCTGGATCCTACACCTGCGCTGGTTTACAGGCGTGATGGCGCAGCGGACGGCTCGGCCATAATCGGCGCCCCAATGGTCCAGTCTCACCATCCTAGCACAGGAGTCTAATGATCCAGGAGACAGTCTCATGATCCAGGAACAGGCAAGTCCCTGAAATTGGCTGAAAGGGAGTCGCATCATCTAGGGAAAGCGACACCGTAAACGTAGAGCTTGAGCATGACCGCGGGATGATAAGCCGGCCGCCCCGTTTCCGCCGGCACGGCGCGGCCGAACCCGAGCTTTCCCAAGTCCAGCTCGTCAACAAAGGCATCGACGATCCGCACCGGATTGTTCTCGCCGACGTAATCGTCAACGCACTCTGGCAAGAGAAAGCTCTGTGACCGGTTCCAGCCTTCAAAACGTAGCGCGCCATGGACCTGCTCAGCCTTTGCAAATCGTCACGTGACGATTCTGACAGGTTCGCACCCGCTTGGGTACCCGTTTCGGCAACGTTCTCACACAGCCTCGACCCAAAGTAGCTTTTCAAGCCTCCAGGGCCAGCATTGCAAAGGTGGCTAGCCAATGCTCTCCCATGTAGTCGCCAGCAATGTGCGGCAGACCAGCCACTAGATGCGATGTAGCAGCGTCTTCCATAATAGACCGCCTTTCGTCCGGCATCGGCAGCGCTTTGGCCAGCACGCGGAAGCACCAGGCGCGGCTGAGATTCAGCCCGTCCAGATGCGCGATCTTGCCGTCACTTCGGTCGGTGGCCATGGCTGGCCGGAAAAGGGTAGCCGGTTGTCGTTCCACCAGACGCGGCAAGAAACGGTTGAACCAGGGCAGGAAGCGATTAGCCGGAAGCAGACGGCACATGCATTCTGCTTCGATGAGCGCGGATGATTGGAAATCGTCCCCGCCTGGCTCCCCCCAGGCGGGGCAGTCCACGTCCTCGCCGTACCAGCGTTCGGCGGTGTGCAGTAGAAGGCCTAGTAAAGCGGTATCGCCCGTGCCCTCGGCGTAGTCAGCGGCCATGCGCAGGCCGAAGGCGGTGTTGAAGTGGGTTCCCACCCGAACCGGGTAAGGAGCAACGGGCAGGAAGTCTCGGAAGCGCTGCGCGAAGGCTTCCGCCAAAGGTGAGAGGGCTTCGGACCAGCGGGAATCCGGCAGTCCGGATAACTCGACGGCAAGCTTCAGCAACCAAGCCCAGCCATAAGGGCGTTTGAAACCGCGGGCCGTGGGCGCGGCGAGGTAAGTGCATTCGCCGGCCACCCTCTCCGGCACCAACTGCTGGTCGAACAACGCCCGGATGGCATTGGCCTGTGGCGCAGCCGGAAACAGGCGCAGCAGGCGAGCCAATAACCAGTAGCTATGGACGCAGGAATGCCAGTCGTAGCTGCCGTAGAAGACCGGATGCAGTCCAGCGGGCGTGCGGGCGTCCTCCGGTCCGGCCAGGGTGTGCTCCGGCTTGTTCGGATACTCGCGGGTAACGTGGCCAAGCGCAATCGTCACGAAGCGGGCGCCGAGTTCGGGGGTCAATGTATGACGCACTAATGAGTCTCCAAATACTAGGGTCATCTTGGGAAATGATGCGCGCGGAAACGCAACAGACCGGCCTGAAGCAGGCGCGGCAGCGTGTAAATCGGCAACTGCGTGGCCGCGAAGTACAGTGCGACTTGCGGCGTAACTGCCGTGCCGAGCGCGGACCACACCAGGCCGACATTGCGGTTGCCGAGTACGAGGCCAGCCGTCGCCCGCCGGGTGACGGAGCCGGGCAGAAGTGCGCCCAACGCCTGAAGGCCGAGGTTGACCGCGAAAGCGAGCGCCACGTAGCCCAGGGCTGTCACCGGATCGGACATGATCCTTGCCCGCATCCCGGCCATGGTCGAGAGTGCGAAAACCAACAGCGCGGCCAGGACCAGCACGTCTATGGCATCGCCGTGCCGTGCCAGTAGTGGAGCAGCATGGCGACGCAGCAGTAGGGCAATGCCTTCTGCGCCGCCGATCAGCACCGCCAGCCGCCAGGCGAGTGCCAGCGGGTCAACTGCGACGCTTCCGAACAGGGCTGCGAGCATCGGCACGCTCAGCGGCGCGATGGCCATGGCGGCAAAAGTTGCAACCAGTGCCAAGGCGCCGTCGAGGCCCAACATCCGAGCTACAGCGGCAGTGCCGCTGGATGGCGGCGCTGCAACGGCCAGCACCAGGGCCAACGTCAACTCTTGCGGCAAACCCGCTCCGCGTGCTGCGATACCCACCAGGAACGGGCATCCGACCATGGCCAGGGCTGGAAGCATCAGCACCACCGAAGGTTCGCGCAGGACCGCGCTGATCGAGCGAAACTCCACCCGCAACAGCGTGCCGAGAACAATAACGAAGATGGCCAAAGGCATGGCGGGCTGGGCCAGTCCGGCCAGCCAGGGCCATACCAACCCAAGGCCGACACCCAGAGCCAGTAGGGTTGGACCACGACGTGTCAGCGCACTGAAGATGCGTCCCATGACTCCATCTACCGCTTCACGCGGATAGGTGTAGACGTGGCGGACCCCATCGGTTAAATCGATTTTTGCCATGGCTAAGATTGTTGAAAAGAATATTGCGGGCGTTGACCTCAACCTGCTGGTAGCCTTCGAGGCCCTGCTTGAGGAGCGTCACGTAACCCGGGCCGGCCAGCGTATCGGCTTGGCCCAGCCTTCCATGAGCAGCGCTCTAACACGCTTGCGGGCACTATTCGGTGACGAGCTGTTCCGCCGTACGGCCGGCGGCATGATTCCTACTTCGCGCGCGCTGGACCTCGCCGGCCCAGTTGGAGAGGCTCTGCGGCAGGTGCGCCGGGCGTTGGAAGGGGAGACGCTCTTCGATCCTTCAACGTCTCAACATCGCTTCCGCTTGGCGACGACAGATTATGGAGACCTGATCGTTATACCTCCGTTGGTGCGGGCGCTGCGGGCGCAGGCGCCCAGCATTGACCTCCAGGTCCGCCCCCTTACCGACACCCGAGCCGCGGTAGAGCAGCTGGAACACGGCGAGATCGACGCCATGCTGGGAGGGCATCTGCCGCAGCCGCGCGACGGGCTGCGTCAGCGGCTCTTTGATGAGCGTTTCGTATGCATTCGTGCGGCCGGGCAGGCGACTTCCCACATGACGCTTGATCTGGCTGGATATGCTGCCCTGCCCCACGCATTGTTCTCGGCATCAGGCGGCGATGGCGCCCCGGCCGTGCTGGACGCTATCCTAGCGGAGCAGGGTCTTCGTCGCCGGATCGCCGTGACGCTACCGCATGTGACGGCGGTGCCCTTCGCCATCGCTGACACGGACCTAACTGTCGCCTTGGCGGAGCGTGTAGCCTGGCGCTTCTACAGTGCTGCCGACATCGCGGTATTGCCACTGCCGATAGACATGCCGCCCTTCGGCATCGACCTGCTTTACACTCGCCATAGTACGGCCACTGCCGCCGGGCGCTGGTTTATCAGTCTGCTTTTGGAAACTGGTAGGCACATAAATTTAATCACGACAGATAAGGTCAAGTATCCGGCCGCCCACTAAGTGCGGTCATAGCTTCGCATCTCCGAACGCCTCCAGAAAGGACTCGCTGCATTGGGTTGATGTCCGCCAAACCAACCCCAGGCGGGCACCCCCAAAGTGTCCGCTAACCCTGGACGGCGGACGGCGAAGCGGACACTTTGATTGCCGGACGGGAAGGCGGACAGGCACCTTGGCACGCATCATCTATGTGGCCCTGTGACCGCGAAGGTGTGCGATTTGGCCATGCAAGGTGGCGCAACATCGCCAGCCTTTTGATCCGGCATCCCTCGCCTATGGATCAAAACTTAGCCAGCAAGCAGGCCAATTGCCTCAAGCGCGGGCAACCGGGCCTGCGCCCTCGCCATCATGCCCACTACTATGCCGCATTCATCCTCGATCCCGATGGCTACAACCTGGAAGCCGTCTGCCATTCAGAAGCGTAGGTTTGCTTCAGACCGCTTCCATCCCGAAGGCTGCCTTCCGCAGAGGGTAAGCTACGTTCCCATTCGTGGCCCTTGCCGTGGCTGCAACCGCTCCCGCTCGGCCTCGCGCGCCCGCTCCTGCACACTCGCGTGCGCCCGCTGCCCCTCGCCCGCCGCCGCCAGCGCCCGCCCGATCCCGGCCAGGCCCTCCCGCTGCTCCGGCCCGCCCTGGACAGCCCTGGCGCCTCGCAGCAGGGCGCGCACCCCGTCCTCGCCCAGCCGCTGCCGGGCCGCCTCCATGACGGCCCGCAGCTCTGCCTCCACCCCCACCCGTCCCAGCGCCTCCCGCGCCCATGCTTCGGCCACTGCCGGGGACTGCCGCGCCGTGAGCGACCCCCACACCGAGCTGTAGCCCGGCTTCGCCTTGGCCTCCCGCTCGGCCGCGTCGCCGGCCTGCTCCACCGCCCGCACCGCCGCCCACGCCGCCGGGGACAGGCCCCGCACCTCCACCGCGTCCCGCGCCCGCTGCGCCTCCACCCCCGCCACGTAAGCCTGCTCGGCCCGATCCTCGGCCTCCCGCACCCGCACCAGCCCGCTCCCGACCGCTCCGCAGCAGCGCACCGCCGTGTCCCGCTCCGCCTTCACCGCCGCCGACGCGAACCACCCCGTCTTGCCCCGTAGTTCGCCCAGCAGCTCCGCCCCGCCATGCGCCAACACCCGCTCCGCCCCCTTCGGCCCTCCCTCGGCCTCCTCCAATGCTGCCAGCCGCTCCCATGCCGCATTCGGGTCGCGGTAGGCTTGCCGCACCCACACCCCCAGCTCGCCCCAAGCCTTCTGCACCTGCTCGCTGCGCGCCACTGCCGCGGCGATCTCCGCGGGCGTGGTGCCCCGCCCCTGGCTGTCCCGCCCCCAGGCATCCCGGTGCGCCGGTAGCAGCGGCGCCAGCGCCGCCTCCGCCGCCACCTGGTCCGGCGACGTGCCTGCCCGGCGCTGGGCAGCCGCCCGCACCCTCTGCTTCAACCTTTCCCGCTTCGATGCCGCCGGCTCCGGCGCTGTCCGCTCTGGGGCTGGCCGCTGCACCACGATCTCGCTCTCCGGCCGCAGCGGGTCCAGCCCGCGCCGCTCGGCAAAGGCTGCAACCTGGTCACGCGCCGCGCCGGCCTCCGGCCCCGCGCCGTAATCGAGCGTCGTGTCCTTCGCCCGCTCCCGGCCCAACGCCCGCGCAAGCTGCCGCCCGTCGCTGAACTCGTCCCGGCCGTAGTGCAGCGCCACCCCGTCCCGGTGCCGCGTCAGCGCCACATACGCCGCGTGCCGGTCCATGTGCGCGCTCGCCAGCACATGCGCCCGGTCCACCGTCACCCCCTGCGCCTTGTGGATCGTCGCCGCATACCCGTGGTCCACATGCCCGTAATCCCGCACGTAGAACGTCACCACGGGCGCTGCGTCCCTTCCCCCCTGCCCAGCCCCCGGCTCGGCGCCAGGCCCGCCAGCCCCGTCCAGCCGCACCGTCAGCCTCTCGCCCCCGGCCTCCACCGCCAGCACCGTGCCCAACGTGCCGTTCTTGACCGCCGCCCCGCCTCGCCCGCCGGGTCCGGCCCCAAGCGCCCGCTCGTTGCGGAGGAACATGAGCCGGTCACCCGCGGCCATCGCCCGCTCGCCCCGCTCCGTCTGCACCACCTGGTCCCGCCCCAACTCGCCCGCGTCGCGCAGCCGCTCCCGCGCCAGCCGGTTCAGCTCCGCTACGTCCGCCCGCGTGTAGGCCAGGATCACCCGGCTCTGCTCCGGCGCCCCCGCGCGCTCCGCCGCCCAGCCCGCCACCAGCGCCGCCCGCGCCTCCTCCCGCGTGCCGTGCCCTTGCACCATCCCGGCCCGCTCGTAGGGGTTCCGAGGGACTCTCTGCAGCCTTGTACGCCAAGGAAAGACGAAACTCTTTGGATTGAAGCGTTCGAGGGGTTGGTCAATTTCGTTCCAGAGGTAATCGCCGGTGAGCGCGATATGGCTCCAGGGCAGCGGGGCGACCTGGGCGAGAAACTCGTCGGGAATGTCGATGCCCTGTCCCTTGGCGCTCGTCAGCGGTCGAGATCCGCATGTGACCGATCAACACGTGCGACAAACCCCCAGACGCCTGTTGTCGCACACTGGGCCGATTCGACAGGGTTTGTCGCGCAGAAAAGCAGCCGCTTGGCGAGCTACTGTTCGGACTCAGCCGATGATCACGGGAACCAACTGTTTGCCGTCACCCAAACCGCGTTGACCCTTAACGTACGAGGCTGCAGAGAATCCCTCGCAACCCCGAACAGGCTTTGGCAGTTCGACATCTTCCGCCCTTCTTCCAGCGCGCGCTGGTGGGCGAGGAACGACTCGCTTTGCATGAAGAACAGCGAAAAGGCCGAGAGCCCGATATCGGCCATGCTGTAGGTCACGTCGCCGCGCCGCTGGTCGGGAAAGGCCGCACAAGCCGAGCGAACGCCCTCCAAAAAGGTCTCAAGCATCTCCATGCCGGCTTGCACCACACCTCAAGCCAAAGCGAAACCCATACCCCTCAACGGCCATTTAGAAGCGCTGACTCGCGGAACGAATCCTTGCCATCGTCCAACTAGTACCTCTGCGCAGAGGTTTTGACCGGTTGAGGGCAGGTGAGCCCAGGGACTTCGCACCAAAAATCCTGTCGTGCTGAGATGCTTGCCAAGCATGAGGCAGCGCTGGATCCGGCGTAGCTGAGCAACGTTTGTTCGCGAATGTCAGAGGCGTGCGTCATGGTTCCTTCCGCTTGTAAGCTTTTTACCGGGATCGACGATCCGCGGGTCGTCGGCCGGATCACCCACAGCTTGGCGGAGATCCTGTTTGCGGCGCTCTGTGCCACGCTGTGCGGGTTCGGGTGCTGCGATGGCTATGCGCAGTTCGCCAGGGCGAAGGTCGACTTCTTGCGCCGCTACCTGCCTTATGAGGACGGCACGCCCTCTCACGACACGTTCGGGCGACTGCTCCGGCTCATCAAGCCAGAACAGTTCGAGGCAGTGCTCGCCGACCTCGCCCGGCGTGTCACCGCCGGGTCTGCGGGCCAGGTCGCCATCGACGGCAAGACCGTGCGGGGCAGTGCGGATGTGGCGCGCGGCGTCCGAGCTCTTCATCTGCTGCACGCATTCGCCACCGACGTCGGCCTGTGCATCGGCCAAGTCGCCGTTGACGGCAAGTCCAACGAGATCACAGCCCTTCCGGAACTGCTCAAGCTGCTGGACCTGCGCGGACGCGACGTGACGATGGACGCGATGCACACCCAGCGCGCCAGCGCCAAGCTGCTGCACGAGGCCGGAGCGCATTACGTCATGGCCCTGAAAGGCAACCAGCCGACGCTGCTCGACGACGTGCGGACGGTCCTCGGCGACCCGCTCGTGCCCGTCCTGGAGCACGAGGAAACCAACGCCGGGCACGGCCGGGTGGAAACGCGTGCGGCGCGCGTTTCCACCGACGTTGCCGTGCTGGCACACCACTGCTGGCCCGGCCTTGCGGCCGTCGGCCGCGTCGACCGCACCCGCATCTGCAAGCAGACTGGTGCGACAACGGCGGAAAGCCAGCTCTACCTGCTTGGACACGCCTATACGCCCGAGCGCCTGCTTGCCCTTTCGCGCGGTCATTGGGCCGTTGAGAACAACCTGCACTGGGTTCTCGATGTGACCATGAGCGAGGATGCGTCGCTCGTGCGGCGCGACCACGGCCCGCGTAACCGCGCTACGCTCAAGCGGGTGGCGCTTAACGCCGTCCGCATCGTCACGGGCAAGAACTCCATCCGCCACACCATGCGGGATGCAGTGCTGGACGTGCGCGTTCTCGCCAACATCCTCAACCATATGCCCGTCGCTTGATGCGAAATCCCTGCAGGTGAGCCATGAGATCATTGGTCTGATCTCAATCCTGATCTTCTTGAGTTATCCTTGCCGAGGCTTCGTCCCGAGCACCGTTCTACCTGGAAGCAGCCCTTGCCGGACCTAACCGTCTCGGGCGCCAACCGGTCAAAACCACTGTGCAGAGGTACTAGGCATGTAAAAGAGGTTCGCGCGCGATGCTGCGATGCAGTATGGACGGCCTTAGTCGCGCCCGAACCCGCGGGGCGGCTCCACCTCTAACCCAGACAGGTCGAGGTCGCAGACCGTGCGCAGCGCATCCGCGGTCGGGCTCTCCGCCAGGCTCTCGGGTAGGGCGTCGAACCATTCCTGATAGCCGGCCTGCAACTCCAGCAGCTCGGCTACGGCATCCCGCCAGCGCTCCGGTCGACTGCGTCGATCGGCAGGCTTGCGATATCGAACCTTGACCTTGGGCGTCTCGCCCGCATGCGCCGCTCGATAGCGGGCCTGCCGCTCCGCATGGGTCATTGTCCGATCGCCGATGGGTCGAGGTGCCATAGCCCACTGTGATACGTCACGTGACATATTGCAAAGGGCCTGTTTGAATTGAAAATATTCACAGCTTGAAAAAAATCTCCGAATGAGACCCCAAGCGGTGCGGCAACCCCTTTGATTTCATTGAGTTTACCCTCCCCCCGGCATCGCGGCGGGCCTTGCTTGATGCACGGGCAGAGGCATTGGAGCCCAGTCCCACCGCAGCAGCTTAGGCACCGGCTCGTTATCGAGGGTCACGCGCCCATTTTGCTCCGTCACCCGCCCGGCTGCGGTGCGGAATGACAAGCTCGCCGTCATGGTGAGAGATGACAGTCCCTTCGACGCCCATGCGTTCGTCTGTTCATAGATGGCAGCAGGCTGCAGCCCGGCTTGCTCGGTCATGGGTTCCTCAATGATTTCAAAATGAGACAGCGGGCCTAGCCTGGCCTCAAGCCATGCGCACGGATCAGGGACTATCGCTAAGTCAACCAACGCCTCGGCGCGTTTTCGCCGTTCGCCCGCAACCTGGTAGCTGACACGGACCAAAGGAGGACAAACGCTATATAATAGATACCTATTAGCGTTTGTCCCCCTTTGGTCCCGACCCATAGCCTTCTTTGCCGCCTCCCAACTTGGCCAGAGGTCATAGGCGTCTGCCGCGTCGCGCGGGTTAGGCAGCGCCACGCCACCAGCAGCCAGCATCGTATCCGTTGGTGATGGCTCTAGGTCAGCAGCGCTCACCACCTTGGCCACGGGCAAGGGCAACGGCACGTCACACAGCAACAGCACATCAAGAGGTGCGCGCATCGTGCGGTTGACGCCACGACCGCGACCAATGATCTGCATCAACTCGCCCTCGGCTATCTGCCAGCGGACTGCCTCGGCTATCGGGTCATCATGCCGATCAGCCTCGGCCGCTATCGCACCGCGGCGTGCCATCTCCCGCACTGTGGCAGTCCGGGTATATGATCCTTGTGCAACAACCGCTCGGCCTGTCAGTTGCTCGGCCAACTTCTCGACGGAACCCGGCGCTGGTTGCGTCCGTCCGACCACGATTACAGCGCGTGCATCTCGCCAATGATCCAAGCCAGCAATCGCGTTGTGATGCGCCATTTCCACATCCGGCGGCAGCGGGCCAAGCTTCTTTAGCTCTAGCTCGACGGCCTCTTGCACCACCACCAAAACCTTGCCAGGTCGATAGCGTCGAGCCTCACGGAACAGGATGGTTCGCAGCTTGGCAAGGTTGTTTCTGGCTGTAATTCCGGCTTTAGAGTCGTCCGGGACTGGCACATATTTACCGTTCTCGTCACGTTGGACAGGCGCATACATCGACTTTGCGTATGTCTTGTCGTTTACCTGGCGCACGCGCTGGTGTGGCGTCTGCACCCGGATTTCCGCGACCATCTCAGCTTGCGGGTAATAGGGCGTCACCAGCGCCGGGTTCAGCGTGGCGTCGATTATCAAAGTCGGCACCTGCCAGCCCTTCCGCACGTCCTTGCGCCCGCACACGCTCAGCATCCGCGCTCCGTCGTCGCTGCGGGCCAACGCCACCCACCCGCTGCGTTCCGGCCCATCTGCTGCCACAAGTGGCTTGAGCGCGTGCCACAAGCCAGCCAGACGCGGCACGTCACGATTGACCGATGCTGCCTCCGCAGCCGCCCGGCGGTCATCTGCGGCCATGCCAGGATGCATGTCAGGCAACACCTTGCGTGCCCATTCCTCGCGGCAGGCTATGTCAATGTCGCCCGGTAGAAGCTGCGCCTCGATCAGCGGGGCCGCTGGCACAGGGCCGTCCGGCAACTCGCGGAACAGCGCCAGCAGCCGATGCCGCATCCATTTCAGATGGTTGGTTTCCGCAAACGAGCGATGCCCCGCGGCCGGGCCATCCAGGCAATCGAGCGGAAAGGTCACGGGGGCTTGCAACCCGTCCTGCCAAAAGGACTCGTCAACCACCACCGCTGCCAGGTCGCCAAGCTCCTTCGGCTTTTGCGTGAACAGCAGCTCGTGCGCCACGATCCACACGTCAGGCGATTCCTGGCGTTTTTGCCGCTGGTAGCTGCATTTCCAAAAGAACTCGCATGTCGGCTCGCCCGGTTTGCCGCTGCCGCACGCCTGCGCTTGCACGTCGCCATAGGCTTCCCGCACCAGCTCGACGGCCTTAAGGTCGTGACACATGGCCTTGCCCGGCATGGTCGGGTCCGGGGCCTCGCGCCCTCGCCAGACTCCCGCTGTGAGGCCCAGCGCCTTAGCTTCCAGCACGGCTCCGAATGCAGCGGCTTGTTCATCGCCAAGCCGATGCGTCGGCACCGCAATAGCCAGCGTCCGATCATCCCCAGCGGCCCGCATTCTGGCCAGCATCGACGCGCCCTGGCGCCGGGCCGCATCGCTTTTGCCCGCGCCCGTGTCCAGTTTGATCATGTGAACCGGCGGCGGAATTGGTGCCGTATCGTCCTTTGCCGGCGCTTGCCACGTCGATTGCACCGCAAAGAAACGCTTGGTCACATGGTCGCGTGCGTCTCTTGCCTCTTCCACGTTCACGCGCGACGGCGCTGCAAACTCCGGTGACAAGGCCCATTCGATCCGCGCCCGCACCGCATCAACGCCGGCCGCTTGGATCACGTCATTAAAGTCGCTCTTGTCTCCGCGATGTTGAGCGTAAGGCGTAGCCTTCACCACGTCGCGCCCGTCGCGTCGCCAGTCACGTAATGCCTGCTTGAGTCGCCTGACAGCACCACCCTGCTTGAAGTCATGCGCGGGCGGATCATCATCTGCGCACACCACGATCTTGCGGCCGATCGGCAGCTCGGCCTTCGCCATGCTGCCCAACGTCACCCAAGTTTCATGCCCGGTTGCTCGCCATGCGCTCAGGCCCGTCTCTGGTCCCTCTGCCAACAGCAAAGGCCCGCTATCTTGGCCTGGCATGGCAGCGAAGCGCACCAGCGCACCAGCCTGCGGCCCGCGCGATAGCTTGAGCTTGCGGCCATTCTTGTCGCGTGCATTCTGGCCAGTCGCATCGAGTGCAACCCGCTGCACCGCTTGCACCGTGCCGTCTGGCAGCGTGGCAGCGACTAGAAGCGATCTTGTGCCAGGGTGATAGCGCACCGCATCCGGCCACCCGGTTGCCGGCGCTGGAATACCGCGCACCGCGATCAAGTAGCGTTCGGCCAGCGTGCCGGCGACTGGCTCGGATCGACTATAAAGATGTCGTGCCGCTGCGATGCTGGCGAGGCGTTCCGCATCTTCCTGCTCATCCGCCTTTGGCTCGGGCCGCTTCGGCGGCGGACGGTGATCCTTACGGCCCTGGCGTCCGATGCCGGACCATTTGCGCCCCACTCGACAGCATCGGCGAAGTCACATCCGCGAAGATGCCGGATCAGCTCGAAAGGCCCGCCGCCCTCTGCGCTATCGTGGACGTGCCAAGCGCCGCGCTTAGGCCCGCCGATGGCGATAGAAAGCCGCTGGTTCGGATAGAACCGCAGCTCCGTCCGGCTGCGTCGGCTCGGCTGTAGGCCGATCAGGTTCTCGGCAATCGCGCCGATATCGGACGCCAGCGCCGCCTTCAGTTCGGAAAGGTCATCTATGCCGGCTTTGTGGCCGGTTGGGGCTTGCGGCCCATGCGGGACCGCATTAATAAATAGGAGTGATACCACAACTTATCCTGTCGCAATCAGGGTGAGTGGCCGGCGACCCTGCCAGGGGTTTCCGGCCTTTCCTTTTAGGGGCCCGTCACGCTGCCATTTGGCCGCACCGCCGGCTTGGCTCTCCTGGCAAATCACTCTGCTTTGTGGCCAGGCCGGCCCGGATGCCAGAAATTCCATGCAGTCCGCAAAGTAAGCGACAACTCAACATATGGTTTAACTCATTCTTCAAGTTAAAATTCGGCAAGGGCCCCGCCCCTACGGGGCGTTTCTGCCGAATCAGGCACGCATCTCACTCTATGTTAGTCTTTCAGAGCGGAAATGCAAATAGAGCATCATCCAGATACCGTCATTTGCCTGCATCTGCTGTAAACCGGTTTTGCCGAGACAGGCCATTTGCAAAACTGTTTTTCTGTCGCCCCTCCTGGCGCCATCCTTTCGCCGTTCCATAATGATTGTGATGCAACGTCGGGGGTGATGCTATGACGGCTTTTGCCCGTATAGCGCCAGGACGTGCGCCGCACCTTCCAGCAGCAGATCGTTGACCTTCACTCGTCTGTTGGCTGCGACGATTTTCAACGCCTCCAGCCAGCTCGGCTCTATCCGCAATGTCGTGGTGATACGCCCGTCCTTAGCTTTCGGCGCCGCGGCTGTCGTGGCGGCGCCTGCAGGAGCACAACCTGCACACGCGCTCACCATGGCGATCTGCACGCGTTGCGCGACGACCGTCGCTCAGGTCCAGCGCCGTGCCGTTGCTGCAATGCAGATATTGTGGCCACAGGCTCGGGCTCTCGGCGTCACGCATCCCGGAGGCCATGCCTGAGCCAGCGGGAGTTTTTGCCTATGCTTCGCGCGCGCGAGGGTCTGCCCCATTTTCCCAGCCCTGGAGCCGCAAGCCGGGGCTGCTCTGTCCGTTTAGATCTTGCCGATAGCGGACAAATGAACCCGGGCATAAACCAGCAATTTCCACGTCCGATTAGAATGGAGTTTGCATTATCGGACGAAATGTCTTACAACATCTATAAGTTAATCGGACATGAGGGCTTCTATGATCGTCGGATACGCAAGGACCAGCACCACCGACCAAGCGGCAGGGCTGGCCGCTCAAGAACGCGAGCTTGCGGCGGCTGGAGCCAAGCGGATGTATGCCGAACAGGCGTCCAGCGTGGCGCAGCGTGCGAAGCTGGCCGAATGCCTGGCCTATCTCCGCGAGGGCGACGTACTGGCCGTGACCAAGCCCGATCGGCTGGCGCGGTCCACGGCCGAGTTGCTGACCATCGAGGCGGACCTATCCCAGCGTGGCGTTGGGCTGTTGATCCTGTCCATGGGTGGCGAACGGCTAGACACGCGCAACCCGACCAGCAAGCTCATGCTGACTATCCTTGCCGGCGTCGCGACGTGGGAGCGGGAGATCATGCTGGAGCGCCAGCGCGAGGGCATTGCCAAGGCCAAGGCGGACGGGAAATACAAAGGACGCTCGGCATCGCTGGACCCGGCCGAGATCGCGATGCTGGCGCAAACGATGGGGCCGGCGGCCATTGCGAAGCACCTTGGCATCGCCCGCAGCTCCGTCTATCGCCTGCTCTCTGGTGGCGTATGATGGGCATTGCCGACGAGATATTGCATTCTTAGGGAATAAATGTAACGTAGCCTTTCAGGAGAAAGGCCATGGCTCAATCCCTTCCCAGCCCCCTTCCGCCCCCAGCTCCATCTCCGGCCACAGTTGTCAGCAAAGCCGTCATCCGCGCCGCTCGTCACCTCGGATTGAACAATGCGGCTCTGGCAAGCGTCCTTGGCCTTTCAGAGGCGACAATCTCCCGGTTGGCGGCAGGGACTTACACGCTCGATCCGGGAAGTAAACCCTACGAACTGGCACTTCTCCTCATTCGGCTCTTCCGGAGCCTTGACGCCATGGTCGGTGGTGAAGGAAAGCCGATGCGGGGCTGGATGCATTCCCCTAACCTCGACCTCGCAAGCGTTCCAGCCGAGCTGGTCCGAACCGTGTCTGGTCTTGTAGACGTTGTGGCTTATGTGGACGGCGCCCGCGCTCGCCTCTGAGGTCCGCCAGCTCGCGGTCGACGCTTGGCGCATCGTAGAGAGCCAGTCCCAGATCGCGACGATGAAGCTGGTGGACAGCTTGGACGAGCAAGCGATCCTAGAGGCTGAGCTAGACCTCTCAAAACCCGCGATCCCCATTTCTTGCAGATCGCTGGATTACCTGTTGGCGACGCCCTTCCGTTATGCCCCTTACCCGCATGGCAGCCGCTTTCGTCGCGCTCGCCAGCGCGACGGATGCTTCTACTGCTCCGAACGCGTCGAAACAGCGATAGCTGAGGCGGCATTCTATCATCTCACGTTCTTTTTGGCTTCGCCCGGCACTCCGCTTCCTCGTAACCTCCAGGAGCGCACCGCCTTCCGGGTGCCCGTGCGGACTTCCCTGGCGCTCGATTTGACGGTGCCGCCGCTGGCACGCGACCGCGGCGTTTGGACGCATCCGACCGAATATGTTCCTTGCCAGGACTTGGCCGACCGTGCACGGGAAGCGTCAATGGAGGCAATTCGCTACGAGTCCGTGCGCGACTCCAAGCACGGTGCAAACCTCGCCCTCCTCTCGTCGGCCGCATTGGGCGCAAATGCGCCAACGGCCCGTGAAACGTGGCGAATGCTGCTTCGTCACGATCGGGTGGATGCTATGCGGGAGATGCCGAGAGCGGCTTTATCCTTCGCGTTTTCCGTCTGGGCAGCCGCCGATCCCCGTGTCCCGTCGCACCTCGATCGAGCCTGACATGCTTTCAGCCCTGAAGGACCGAGGTTCCAAGACGCTGCATTAAGCAGCACTCAGGAGCCTGTTGCAAGATTGCCGGCGTAGGAGTGATAGGCAGGGGCTACGCATGAGATCGCTCAGGTAGCTCAGTCTGGTCTGGCGCACTTGCTGTAGTTGACAAGACGCGCACATGCGGAGCGCAGATGATGCCTGCCAGTTAATATTTCACGGTCTCGTTCAACTCAGAGCTTATCATGCGTGACCCCTGGATCGCGCCCTAATACCCATCCAGCCTGCCCGGCGGTAGCAGTCTCCGTCGCGTGCCTTTTCGGCCCGAAGCGATCCTGCGGCGCAGGGCTCTGCCCCGGGGAACTGGGAACCACACCCTGGGACGCCCGTTTAGACAGTGAATTATCGTTAGGAGGCTGACATGGCCGACAAGAACCGAGTTGAGGGTGGAGTGGACAAGGCTAAGGGCGCCGTCAAGGAAGGCGCCGGCAATCTTACCGGCGATGAGAAGATGAAAGGCGAGGGCATGGTGGACAAGGCCAAGGGCAAAGTCGAGAGTGCGGTCGGCGGGGCGAAGGATGCGGTACGCGACGCCGCTAAGAAGGCCTGACGCCATCGAGTCACTGGTCAGGATTGGGCGCCTCGGGCGCTTGGTTTCGTTTCGGGCGTCTGCCATCAAGCCACATCGGGAGTGGTTTGGCCCGAATGGCAAACTGTAGTACCAGCCCGAAGCGTTTTTCGGCAAAGCGCCTGGGTCCATGATCATTGGCGCGCAGAGTCTTGCATACGGCTGCTGCTCTCTCAGGAGAGCGTTACAAGCTTGATACGGGCGCCATGCAACACGTGACAACCGGCGCCGTGGGTGGCATGACAGCCGGTATCCTGAGCCGAAGAATGCGCTCTAGTCTGGCGGTCGCTGCGGCGTAAGGTTCAACGTGGCGTGGCTTGTGAGTTGCCTGCCTCGCCCGCGCCAGCCCCGGGCTTTATCGACCCATCGGGCTGCGGGACTTCGATCGGGGCGATGGCGACAGGCGCAACACCCTCGTGCTGTATGCCGAGTTTCTGGGCGGCTTGGGAGCTCATATCTAGCACCCGATCACGTACCGTCGGCCCTCGATCCTCGACACGTACCGTCGTCGAGCGGCCGTTTCGCAGGTTGGTGACGCGCGCTGTGGTGCCAAGAGGTAGGGTTTTGCTCGCTGCCGTTTGCGAGTTCGGCTGGAAGGGGCGGCCGTTGGCCATCCGCCGGCCGTTGAACTCGCGCCCGTAATAGGAAGCCCGCCCCTCCTGGACGCGCCCGGAGTGCTCGCCGGTGTTGGCTGCGGCGCCCCGGTACTGTGTAGCTCGCAAAGCCTGGTCTTCCGCCAGCGCCGGACCCGCCAAGCCGATGCCGAGCGCAAGATAGACTCCAACCACAACGGACCGCTTCATTTGTACACACTCCCGTACGATCTCGGACGAGAAAACACACCAGCGTTATCGCGGTTCGATCATCTCGGCCGCTAGTGGATAGAACCTGACACTTGAGTCCGGGCCTGAGCAAGGTCTGCAGCCGGAAGCTGGTGGACCAGACAAGCCTGATGCGGGCACTGGCAGCGCAGCTCGTGCGGGTTTCGGTTGTGTCCACCATGGCAGGATAGGCGGCGGAGGCCAGGGCCAACGCATGAGAAGCTTTGGGTTGAAGCCAATCTCGACATAATAGCCGGCGCATAATCATCTGCGCGCAGTGGACGGACTTTTCATCAACCAAAGCACACTCAGCGAACCGGACTGAGCTACCGACGCGATCTCGTGCGTTAGCCCTGCGGCGGAGGCGCGTTCGGATCGGAATGTGATGCGTAGAGCTGTTAAAGCGCTCTCAGGTTGACTGGAAACGTTTTGTACTTTGTACTATGAAAATACTTTGCGCCCTCTGTCAGGGCGACCTCATCCGTGATCTTATACTAGGTGCCCTATCCAGTGAATGCTACCGCCCAAGTGCGCTGAGTGATGAAGACCAGGCACCCGCGCGTGCTCATCAGCACGTTCCAGACATCATAGCGGTCACTGGATAGGGCATCTGGTATTACTGGCCAAAAGCGGCACAAAAGGTGTTGCCGGTTTGTAAAGCTCCTGCGGGCGGGGGTAGTATCTCAGTTTGAAATCTGCCAAGGATTCACAAGCAAGTATGTCGGTGATGTTAAACGGAACATCATTACGCTAAATTCAAACTGAGACACTATCCGGGCGGGATATTTCCAGTCAGCACGAAAACGCTCTAACACTACAGCCGGGACGTCACCTTGGGTGAGAACCGCTTGCGCATCCGCACCAACCCCGGCGTGTTTGCCCGCCTGTGTAGCTTTTCCTTCAACATCCTCAAGGCCAACCAAACCGACACGCTCAGTCAGGACCGCTACCGAGCCGGTCTCGCAGGCATCCAGAACCTGCTCTCACTCACCGCCATTCGTCAGCGTTGAACACCCCTGACCCCGCCGGCAACGCATGCTTCAACGCCGTTCGCCCCATCACGCTCGCCGGCGCGTGTTGTTCAAACCGTTCGACAACAGAGGTCCAAATGATGCCACTCCTGCCCGCTCGTCAGATCAAAACGCAGCACCTGAGGCCTGCTCAAAGACCTTGAAAGGGGTGGGTGTAAGAGATGTGGGTAAGTTGCCTGCCGGCGCGACCGTCTAAAGTCTGGCGCCGACGATGCCGGGCTGCAGCGTATGGATTTGCGCCGTGCCGGCGGTCGGCGTCAGATAGCCGGACACCGTTTCCTTGCGGGCGTTGGACGCGAAAATCAGCGCCACAGCCGCGACGACGAACCACACGGTGATCTTGGTGATAGCGGCTGTAGCAACGCCACCGTGCCCTACTGCCGACGTCGGTGCTAAAACTTGACCGCTTCCTGGCGAAAAAGAGCGTGCTGGTGTGTCATACGGCGCCTCGCGGGCTGCTTTCGATCTGCACGCAACTGTAGCTACCGCAACCGACAGCATCTGCGAGTAATACATCCTACCCGAGCTGCCACGAGTGTTTGGCTGCCTATGTTCTCCCGTGAGGCGGATGCGCGCCTTTTAAAGGCGCGCATCCTTAGTCGGAGTCCTAGAACCGCTTTTATGCGGTTAGGACAGGCGTGAGAGCCGACGAGCTGGTAAGGGCCTGCACTGCGACAAGGACGTTGACGTCCTGGACGTTGGCGTTGACGAGGCCCGCCTGCCGGTTGTTGTTGTTGGCGCCACCGGAAACGGCGTCAATTTCGGCGGCGGTCAGCTCAGTCGGTCCTGCCAAGATGTCGTTCGACATGGTAATTTCTCCATTGATCGTTGACCGGCCCCAAGTAGAGGGCCAGCATTTCCAAAACGAGATCAGGGACGGAAGGTTTCATCGAATAAAGGATCTTCAGTCATATATATGTGATTAGAATAGAATTTCGTTTGTAAAAAAATTTGGCATTTGTTTGTCAAAAGTTGGGTGAAATTGTGGCATTAGTGTATCTGCTCAACGCCCCCCTCCCGCGATCTGAGATGTGCGAGGCTGTTCGAGGGTAATTGCTCAACCCGGTTGAGAGAGGACCTGCCCGCGTAGGGTTTGCTGGACGGCCTGGTAGGCGCCCACGCCGCGGCGTGCGGCGGTGCCGATGACGGAGCGCACGCCCGCGAACAGGTCAGCGCCCCAATCGGATCGGAAGCCGCCAGTCACCTTGCGGTAGGTGGCCGTGGGCCGCAGCTCACGTTCGGACCCGTTGTTGTCGGCGGGCACCTCGGGATGATCGAGGAAGGTGAACAGGTGCGAGCGGTGCTTGCCGTAGCGCTTTCTTAAGCGCTGGCCGTCACGGTGGGTGGGTGCGAGCGCCATGACGGCGTCGAGCGCACACTCGAGACGCCTTCGGTATTCGCGCCGGGTGCTTGGGGCCAGGTCCCGGCTGCGTCGGGCGAGCACGACAGCGCGCAGGAGCAGCCCCTTCATGCGCGGGGCGAACACGGTGTCGCCGGCTTCTATGGCGTAGGTGCAGTCACGAAGTTGATGGGCCAAGCAGATCTGCCATGCCTCGGCATGGCCTTGCTGCGCGCCGTAAAGGTCGGACAGCCAAAGTGCGGGCCGGTGCCCGTCCAGCACCTCTCGGACGACGCCAGCGCCGCGGCTGTTGCGGACGACGTGGATGACCACTTCGTCGTTCTGGAATACCCAGTTCCAGCAGGTACGGCCATCGATGCGCACGCTGGTTTCGTCTGAGCAAATGACACGGGCGCAGCGCAGGCGGGCAAGAATGGCGGCGACATCGGCATCGAAGTGCGGCTTGCCCCGGTGGAACGCAGCGTCGAGCGCGCCCTCGCTGATGGTCAAGCCGAACAGCTCCAACAACAGCCGGCTCAGCCGCTGATAGCTGATCGCATGCACGAAGCGCAGATACATTGCCAACGCCACGATGCCGACGCTGAACGGCGTGCCCGGCTCCAGAGCTTCCGGCACCGGCGCAAGCGTCGTGCCGCCGCAGCACCGGCAACGGCCCACATAGCGCTCCACCCGCGTCACCACGGGTGCTACCTGGGGCAGGTCGATCTTGTCGTAGCGCCCATGCAGGACATGGTCCGCCTCGGCCAAAGCCGCCTGGCAGTGCACACACCGCACCGGCTTTGCGCTGACGATCTCGTCGGGGGTTTCTGCCAACAACCGTCCCCCGCCGATGCGGCCCAAGCTGCCCAGGCGTGGGCCACGGCGAGGTGCCTTGGCGGCCCGGTTCGGCTTTTGGCCCCGGGATGGCGGCAGGCTCGAGTTGTCCGGCGTCTTTGGCGGCACATCGAGCTTTGCTTCCAGCTCTGCCACCCGCGCCACCAGCGTCCGGACCTGCGCGGTCAGCGCTTGAACCTGCGCCCACAACGCCCGGATCAGCGCGTCCTTTTCCTCGTGCGTCAGCTGGCTGAGATCAGGAAGCTCGGTCATCCCAGCCTTGAATCCCAGCACCCACCGTCACGTCAAGCCGCCTCGAACAGCCTCGCACATCTCAGATCGCGGGAGGGGGGCGTTGAGCAGATACGCATTAGTCATGTAGGACAGGTACTTTGCTTCATAACTTGATCGTGCCGGGAGCACCTTACAAGCAAAACGCTCGGAAACGTCCAGCTTGGCCGTGACGTGTGTAACACACACCCGACAACGTCCCTGCGACGACTTCGTCGTCAGGTGCAGCGCTCAAAAGTTTCCGGCGACAGCCTCCTTCAGCACCAGCTTCTCCAGCGTCAAATCAGCCACCGCCCGACACCGCGCTTCGCCAGTTCCGTGACGGTCTCGATTAGGTGGGGCAGCGAACGGCCGAGCCGGTCGAGCTTCCACACGACCAGCACCTCGCCGTCGCGTACGTAATCGAGGGCAGCCCGCAGGCTGGCGCGGTCGGCACGGGTACGGGCCGGAAGGCCCATCGCTGCGAAAACGTACGGTAAGAAACAAGAACACGGGTGAAATCCTGACGATTTCGATCGAAAGGAGCTGATGCCATTCTGAAATCGGTCTGAACTGTGCACCCATTGCGTGCAGCCATGGCGTGCAATGGATAACGTTCTTTACGCCATCCCTGGCGCGGCGGCTGCCCTGCGAGGCGCAGGCCTTGCTGGGATGGCGTAAAGAAGCGCGTTGAACTGAGCCGCGGTCCACC
>JAABUM010002873.1_pt1 | contig 22197 bp, 33 predicted proteins | sample 5559161 | NCBI WGS metagenome assembly JAABUM01 (sample SAMN10711868, study PRJNA513369) | rock metagenome | isolation source: Antarctica rocks | place: Antarctica: Victoria Land, Siegfried Peak nord
ACGAACTCGCGCATGGACTGGCCGTCCCAGAACAAGTCCGAATGGTAGTCGCGAATGTGCTGCACTGCTGGGCACTCGAAAACCAGATGCCTTCCGTCCCAGAGCTTCACCCTGCAGAATAGTTAGTTAGTTAGTTGATTTGTTAGTTAGAATTTTGCGTGCACGCAAGGTACTGTTGCGTATCACCAACAAGACGGTGGGAACCAGTATTTAATGTTGGTGCTAAATTCGCGCGCCAGGTGTGTGATCACTCTGTGCTGGTGCTCAGAAAGAAGACAGAAAAGCTTGCCGTAGCAAAAGGGATAGGTGGTATGCATTTTGCTTTGATCCCAAAATCAGGAGCAATTTTATGCGTAAGGTGTGAGCAGCCGGCCCCTGGGTGTCCTTGTCAGGGCGGCTTGTGCAAGAGGGTTTAGGGTTTCCCTAAACCCTAAGCACACTTCCGGCGAGACTGAGACCTACAATGCAGAGCCAGCCGAGCTCGTCCTTGAAAAGCGTCCCACCAGCTGCCGTCTTTCAGCGTGTCACCCCAACAGTCGAGAAGTCTACGCTGTAAGCAGTGACGCGGCCGCAGGCCTTGACGAGCATGTGCTCCACCATGCGCAGGCAGCGGCGAAGACAAACGACACAGCTGGTGACGGGACCACGACCGCTACCATCCTGTCGGCAGCCATCATCGCGGAGGGCATGAAGATTGTCGCCGCCGGCGCCAACCCAGTCCAGGTACTGTCGCCTTTTCTGACATCGGAAGTCATCCGCCGACAGCCCGTGCACTGTGCGCAGCAGCATTGACCTGTCCCACGTCTGGCAATGCCGGCGCGGGCATGCCATATGGGGGTGCGCAAGTGTTCGACACGCTTACATCGAGTCTTCTGACGGCCCGCAGATGACCTCCAGCAGCAGTTTGCCCAGATCCGCACAGACACATGAGACTCGCGGCCGGCCAAGGCTAAACCCTAAACCTTAAACGGTGGCAAAGCTCCATCGCAGTCGGCCAAGCGCACCCGCTCTCTGCGCTCCTGCAGCTCGCGCATGCCATCGAAAGAATGGTGGCAAATCTCCATCGCAGTTGGCCAATCACACTCGCTCTCTGCACTGCTGCAGCTCACGCGCGGCATTGAGAAGACGGTGGCAAAGCTGGTGGAGCGGCTCGCGGAGACCAGCACAGAGGTTACGGACGAGGGGCTTGCCGACGTCGCCACCGTTTCTGCCGGCAACAACCGCGTGGTGCGAATTGTTATGTTATCTCGCATGTTGTGAAACTTTTGGGATTTTCATATAGCGATCAACACAATTTCACTCTCTTCACCAGGGTTCAGTGCATCTTGGTATTCAGGGTTTAGGGTTTCAGCTTCAACAAGTATATCCTGTATCCTGCGCAGCTCCTTTAGAAAGTCTTGTGAGTTTCAGCGCCTCAAGATGTCGGCACACGTTGACGCCGAACGCGATTCGGTCTCCACATAACTCTGACCAGGATCCTCCTCTGCCATACGCAGTGCATCAGCACAGAGAATCATCCAGCATTCTCACCTAAACCCTAAACCCTAAACCTGTACACCACAACTCCGGCCTGGGCCATGCATGCACTCTGCTCTCGGACTCCACAGTTCCAATGCATGCGCAGATCGGCGAGCTGATCGCGGGCGCGATGGCCAAGGTGGGCCGCGCGGGCGTGGTCACCATGGAGGAGAGCCGCACCGCGGAGGACCACCTGTACGTGGTGGAGGGCATGCAGTTCGAGCGCGGCTACATCTCACCCTACTTTGTCACCGACCCCGAGCGCATGGTGAGTTTCCGCTGTCTTCCGAAGATTTTTCGCAATCAGCTCGCCGGGGGACCACCTGTACGTGGTGGAGGGCGTGCAATTCGAGCGCCGCTACATTTCCTCCTACTTTTTGACCCGGAGCGCATGATGGGCCCTCCAGGACTTGTGCTTCGGCCTGCATGTGCCTTCTCCTGGCAATTCTCATTTCCGTCCACCACGGAAGCATCGAGGGGCAAGCAGGGTTTGCAGTCTGCGACAGAGTTTTCTGATGCCTGGACTCTGGCAGCCTCCCCTGGAATCTGACTGTACCGCATCTCCTTTGTTGTGGTATCTGCGTGGTTTCATCCAGTGCGAGCAGTAGTGGCTGGCACGTGAACACTGCACATTGGCCTGCTACAGCTCTCTGTCGAGAGTCTGCTTCTGACTGCTGGGCGTAGCTGTGTGCGGGAACTCGACAGCCGGATCTTGCGGTGGACGCGAAGATCAGCGATGCGCCCGATGTTCGCATCTGCTGTTTGACAAGCGCTCAAGGGGCATTGTGTCGGGGCTGCAGGTGGCGGAGTTTGACAACTGCCGCATCCTGCTGGTGGACAAGAAGATCAGCAATGCGCGCGACATGGTGGGCATCCTGGAGGCCGCCATCCGCGGCGGCTTCCCGCTCCTCATCATGGCCGAGGACATCGAGCAGGAGGCGCTCGCAACTCTGGTCGTCAACAAGCTGCGCGGCACCTTGAAGGTGATTTCAACTTCAACCAGTGATGCTGCTGCTCTTCTTTCGAAAATTATCGACTCGCAATGGTGGAGGACTTGGCACGGGGCGCATCGAATCGCAGGAAGCTGCCTTCTGGCACTACCGAATTCAAAGCCAAGCATCAAAGCCAAGCATGGCATCGAACCGCTCGCCCGCCTCCACAGCCAGCTATTTGAGTTGTGGCGTCGAATCCCATGCTACTTGCGCTGATGTGCCTGATTGTCGGCTGCGCAGATGATCGCGGTCAAGGCACCCGGTTTCGGCGAGCGCAAGACGAGCTACCTGGAGGACATTGCCATTCTGACCGGCGCGCAGGTCGTCAAGGACGAGCTGGGCCTTGCGCTGGACAAGGTGCGACCGCTCTCAATCTCACCCATGACAGACAGGGAGAATGTTTCATGACAGACAGGGAGAATGTGTCATGACAGACAGGGATAATGTACTCTTCAAAGGTCGGGCGGTGCCATCCTGACCGGCGCGCAGGTCGTCAAGGGTTGAGGGTTTAACGCTGGGCCTTGCGCTGGACAAGGTGAAGCAGACTCGGGAACTGCAGGTTGATGCAAGGTTACACAGGTCTTCAGGGTTTAAAAAGGCGCCATCCTGACCAACAGGCATGCAGTCTTCGGCAGGCTGGGCCTCACTCTGGGCAGGGCGCGAACCTTCTGCTGCCAAAGTTTCGAATCCGAGAGGAGCACACTAGGGTCTAGGGCGCCGTCATGATGACGGGGCGCGGGTCGTCAATGAACAGCTTGACGAAGCAGTCACTTCAATGCCACGCTGTGTCTTCAGCCGTGTCTTCAGTGGTGCTGTGTTTCTGCATGTACCGTCTTAGCGCCACTCTTCCCTAGTGGAGCTAGGCATAGTTGATGGTTGTCAACACTGCTCACAGATGGTAGATGTCTTCCAGCTTCTCCCAGCACCTGTCCCTAGGGTTTAGGTTTAGGGTTTTAGGGTTTAGGGTTTAGTCCCAGATACACCCAGCCACGTGGTCTGCGCCTGTGTCTGGATCTGCGGTGTGCGCTCTGCCGAGAGCGGGCGAGGAGGTGCCGAGCCTTGCAGCCAAGGTCGATGTGTCAACAAAAAACAGTCGCCTATTATTGTCATCCTCGTGTCGCCCTAACAACCCTAACCTTACGCCTGTCTCTGCACGTGCCAGATGACGAGGAAGTGTCGCGTCCAACACGTCGAGTACCGCATTTACATCTAACACGTTGATTCGACTCTCTGATGTTGGTTTTGTGCGCAATACCCCAGGTGGGCGAGGAGGTGCTGGGACTGGCGGCCAAGGTGGAGGTGTCCAAAGAGTCAACCACCATTGTGGGCGACGGCAGCAGCGAAGCCGCGGTCAAGGCGCGCGTCAAGCAGATCCGCACCCTGGTCGAGCAGACGGAGCTGGACTACGAGAAGGAGAAGCTCAATGAGCGCATCGCCCGCCTCTCCGGCGGTGTGGCCATCATCCAGGTGCACGACGTTGAAATGCTACAACGAAATGGCACAGCGCGAGCGCCTCTGTCTGCAGCTGAATATCAGGAGGAAGAAGCAAAACGAGCACATCATGTGCCTGTGCGGCAACATCACCATCATCCACGCGCGCAACTGTTCACTGTGTCTGTAGAGTTACCCTCAGGCTGTCCTGCGGCTTTGTGACAGCGGAGAAGAAGCTACGCTTCACTCGGAAGGCAACTCATCTGATGTTAGTCTGCTCAACCTTTGTACAATGACCTCCCCTTTCACAGGTGGGCGCGCAGACAGAGACGGAGCTGAAGGAGAAGAAGCTGCGGGTGGAGGACGCTCTCAACGCCACCAAGGCCGCGGTGGAGGAGGGCATCGTTGTCGGCGGCGGCTGCGCGCTCCTGCGCCTTACCCAGCACATCGACGGGATCAAGGTGCGTCAGGGCGCTGTGACGTGGCTGGCTCCACACGCACACGACTCTCGGAGGTCAGGGCGGCCTGGCATCGCAGGTTTTGCGCTGCGGAAGTGAACTCGGTTTCGAGCCTGCATCTGCGAGCGAAAAGCCTGGCAGCTCGCGGCTGTCCAGTCGGAATTCCCAGCTGCTGAGCCCCCTCTGCCTGCTCCTTCAGGCGGGCCTGGAGAACGACGAGCAGCGGGTGGGTGCGGAGATTGTGCGGCGGGCGCTGCCGTACAGCCTCAAGCTCATCGCCCGCAACGCCGGCTCTAACGGCTCCGTCGTCGTTGGCAAGGTGGGCACTTTTTGGACGCTGGTTAGGGTTTTAGGGTTTAGGGTTTCTATCTTGCCTCACACGTGCCACGCATTCCGACCCCACCTCCGCCGCGCTGCTGCAAGCATTGATTCACCGCCTCACCGACGCCCACGGTTCCGCCGCTGGCCCTGCTGCGCCTATGTACCACGTCCACCTGCATCCGCATCCTCATCTGCTGCGCTGCAAGCGTGCAGTCTGACGGCTTCGCTCCCAGGCGACGATCTGTCCTCACCACTGTGCCGATAACCCTGTGCAGGTGTTGGAGAGTGATGACGTGAAGACCGGCTTCAACGCCGCCACCGGCACATACGAGGACATGTTTGCCGCCGGCATCATCGACCCCGCCAAGGTGGGTGTCATGTGTGCTACTGCAGTGCAAGATATCCCTCTCACGTTCGGCATGTATACAAGGACAGTCCGCAGCTGGCGGCATCGCCGTTGGCAGCATGGGCCGCTTTTCTGTACTGGCCCCGATGTCGCCACAACATCAGTCTTGCACACGCGGTGCCACAGACCAATCTTGCACGCCAGATGGCTGGGAAATTGTTTGCTGTTGTCAAGGAAGTGTTGAGGAGTGCAGTTGCCTGGCTGTCTGGCTCAGCATTTAGGGTTTAGCCGCCCGTTTGTCACTTGCTGCGCGTGTACAGCAAGTCTGTGTGTCGCGTGTTTTGGCCTTGTGTTTCGACCACTTGTGTCTCTACACAGGTGGTCCGATGCGCGCTGGAGAATGCGGCATCTGTGGCGAAGACATTCTTGATGGCGGATGTGGTGATCTGTGACATTCCTGAGCCGGAGACCGCGGGCGCGGGCGCGGGCGCCGACATGGGTGGCTATTAATGTTTGTGTATGCCAATAGCTTTACAGGAACTCAGACAACCCGAGCTCAGCAGTGCGCAGCCGACAGACTTATCAGCGCCTGAAGAAGCGGTGGGATCGCACGGCATGCCGGCGCGCCCCAGAAGGCAGTCACTATCCGGGATGACTGCAGTCACTATCTGGGATGACTATGGTACCACTCTGGTGCTGCACGTTTGCATGACTCCTGAGGAATTATCATTGCCTCTGTAAAGATAAACGTGTTGAGTGCAATGGCCCTCGCCAGAAGGCAGTTTGCCTGCCCGTGTGCTCGTACACACTCCATCTGAACCCTAAGTGTCCGACAGCATGGCCAATCTCACCGCTTCGCTCTTCGTATTTGCCTGCACATGGATTACACCAGGGAACTAGAAGCAGACAGTGCAACCTGACCTCACTGGTAGGCAGCGTCTGCTTCGCCAACATGGAGGACTTGATCGTGGATGCCGACGCCCAGGACGTCGACCTCGAATCTCCAGAGTGCGTCTTCTGGACCCCTGAACCCGCCAGCAACTTTGCCTCGGCGAGCATATTAAACATCGTGAGCAGCACCCCAATCCAATCCTGCCGCAGAAGGCAAAGAAGGCATTGCACCTAGTCGACCAGTTCTGCAGGGTGGTCAAAGGCGTCGCGAGGCGCCTAGTGGCGCTGCTGCTGGAACTGCAAAAGGCCTCTGGCGATCGTCTCCGGACTGCATCCACGCTGCTGGGCGTGGCAGTGCCGCTGCTGCAGCATCCTGCGGTGGCATCGGCGACGTGCCTGGACAGCCTGGCGGCACTACGGCGCCTGCTGTGCGACAAGGTGAGAGGCTGACTTCCTGATTGTGACTGAAAACTGCAGAGTGGTTCAAGGTCCATCTATAGGTCAGACGCATACATGACAGTTTTCATCGTGTGCGTGCAACGCTTGAGCAAAACTAAAACATTAGGTGTGTCATCATCGACCACAGGTCACTCCAGCCATCGCGGCGGCACTGCGGCAGGAGGGCGTCATAGGGGCGCTGGAGGCAGCCGAGCAGGGCGTCCTGGCAGCGCTGGTGCTGCCGCTGGCGTGCGCATTCGAGGAGGTCACGCTGGACCTCGCGGTGCAGCTGGCGCCGGCGATGCCGGCATGCTGGCGCTGGGCCTGCAGTGTCGATCTGTCCAGCTTGTCCTACGCGGCTGGCGGCGGAACGCCGGTCGCGCTGTTCCGACTGCTAGCGGCGGCACAGTTCCAGCTGCGCAGCGGCACGCCTGCTGGCCGCAACAGGGCGCTGAGCATGTGCCTCGCACTGGACAAAGTCGTCGGCTGCAAGCTGGAGGCGAACCCTGCCCTGGCGGCGAGCGAGGCGGCGGCGGCGGACCCGGAGGCGGCGCTCAGCATGACCGCCGTGCGGTCGCTGGCGCTTGCGCAGGTTTTCCTGCTTGACGAGCTCGCGGCCGACCTGCCGTGGACGGGCGCGGACGCCAGCTGGCTGCCTGCCAACTCCCGCAAAACCCTGCTGGTGCTGACGGCCTCGCTGGCGGGCCGCCTTCGCCTGCAGCCGGCGCACTGGCTGCTGGTGCCACTCCGCAACCAGGCGGTCGCGCTGAGCCAGCTGCTGCCGGCCGCCCTGGAAGACTTCAAGTGGCCGGAGGCGGCGGCGGCGCGGGCAGCGCTGCTGGCGGCGCTGGCGGAGGAATGTGACATGGCGACGGCGGCCGCCGGAACTGCAGCGACGGACGCCGTGGCGGCAGCCGCCGCCGCAGGGCAGCTTGCCCTCGCCCTGCAGGGATCGATGATGCGCCTCTCGGCGCTGGTGTTCCTCTTCGTGAACACCTGGGACGACACGGCGGAGTTCGGCGGCGCCGGCGGCGGCGGCAGCAGAACCCTAAACCCTAGCAGCTCCCCGGCCCCGCTCAAGGTGCTGCCGCGCGTGCACTCGCTGCTGCGCCGCTGCCTTGACGCGTCGTGCTTTGCGACGTTGGAGCTGCAGGACCTGCGCCTGGCGGAGACCGCCGCGCTGGTCGCGTTGGCGCTGGCGAGCGGGCTGCAGCGGCTGTGCCGCGGCGCAGCGGCGGGCTTTCGCTCGGCCGCAATGGCGCAGCGGGCGACACTACGCGCGGTGGACGCGGACGGGCAGGAGGCTGTGGCGGCTCTCGCAGACTACCTGACCTGGCCGCCACATCTGCACCAGGCGGTGAGTTCTGACGCGCACCTGTGTGCTGCTTGGATTAGGGTTAGGGTTAGGGTTAGGGCTTGTGGTCATGCTTGGATGTTGCAGCACGTGCTGCTGTTGCCTTGATGCAGTTGGGCCTGGGAAGTGTCCACTGTGCATTCGCTGCTGCCAGCGCGAAGACAATATGGGAAGCAACCCAGCCGCTGCACGGCGCAGGCGGTACCCTTCAGCAACGCCGCAGTGGTGAAGGATGCGGTCGCCATGCTGTGCGAGGTTTGGGCTTCGCAGCCGCTGGGCGGCAGCCACATGGACTCCCTGCCGATGGCGCTCGTGAGGTTCCCTTTCGACATTTTTCCTCTGGGGGATTTAGGGTTTTCATAGGGTGGGCGCCAAGGCACACTATTGAAGCTACGGCGCGCCAGATTTGCACCAGCCAGGAGCGACGGTCATTGTGACTGCACCCACACGATCACGCACAGAAGCAAGTTCAAAGTACCTCCCGAATGATGCAGAATGATGCGGGAGGCATTTCTCAAAACGAGCACCAGCACCCGAATTCCGCCATACTGAAATTCAAGGTTTCGTTCCGAACAACTTCGTTATATGCCAGGTTTTTGAGAAGAAAAAAACATGGCACAGGTGCCCTGCACGGTGGACGCTGCAGTGGCGCTGCTGCTCTCAGCATCGGCGCCGCAACCCACTCCAGCGGCACGCCCCGCGGAGGGATCTCCGCAGGCAGGCGACAGGCGCACGCACGCGCTCAAGGCCCTGAGCTGCCTCAGGAGCCTCGCCGGCGCGATCGCACCGCCTCGGCGGGCCGCGGCCCCGCGACAGGGCGGCGCCGCAGCGGCAGCAGCGGAGGCATTGACAGAGGCGGCGCGCGGGGCGGTCGCTGCGGCTGTGCCGGCGCTGGTCGCGGCGGCAGCAGGGGTGGCCCAGCTGCCACACGCGGACGGAGTGCCCGTTGCTTGCTTCCTGGGGCACACGCTTATTAGCGTGCTTGCCGCGCACCCTGAGGCAAGAAAATTTGTCGATAGATTTTTCACGTGATTAGATGGTTTTCAGCATGGTTTTGCTCTTCTGCTCGATGTATGTTCCGTCCCAACCCTTCGACCTTGAGCCATGTGCCAACTACGTCTCCTGCTCCTGGCAGGCGGCGGCGGCACTGCAGCCGGGCGGCGCTGCGATGTGGGCGCCGGCGGCAGCTGCCATCCGGCTGCATGCCGGGGCGGCCGGCGGGGCCGGCCTGCGCAAGGTCCTGCAATACCTAGACGGCGTCGCCGCTGACGGCCAGCCTGTTCGCGGCAAACGGCAGGCTGCCAGCAGCCGGCAGGCCGGCAGCAACCGGCAGGCCGGTGGTGGCCAGCAGGATGAGGAGGCCGCGATTGTCGCCACCATGGCCGACCTGCTGAAGGTGAGATGCAACTGTAACCGTCCGCCATGCTCCTGTCACTGCTGGGAACATCAGATGCCCAGCATGCCAGTCTGCTCTGAACCGGCGTCTGCCTCCATAATGTCAGCAGCTGCTCTGGTGCTGGAGGACTGCAATTGGCGGAAGTTTGCGACTCGGCAGGGTGGGGCAATGCACGTAATTTCATCCCGGCTGGATTCGGCTGCTACAGCTCACCTGCCTAGTTTTGCTGGATCTTTCCATCCCGTCGTTGCAGGAGGAGGCCGCAGACGCGGCAGCCGCACAGATTGCCGCCGCCAAGGCGGCGCAGAAGCGGGCCAAGAAGGCCCGCCGGAAGGAAACCCTAAACACCGCAGGGGCAGATGCCGGCCGCACAGGCCCAACGGCAGCAGCAGGACCAGTCGCAAAAGCAGCCGATTCATTGCCTCAACCGCCAGCGGCTTTAGCGCCTGCGCTTGCGCCATCACCTGCGTCAGCAGAGCTGCCGGCTACAGTGACATCGGCGCCAGAGGCAGAGCTCCCGCCGCTGCCGCCGACTCAGCCGCCGGGGACAGCAGCACGTGGAGCCTCAGCGCCAGCGGCGGCTGTAGCAGCAGGCACGGCTGGCGGCGCTGCCAGCCATGCCGGCTCTGATCCCGCGCCACCGCCGCTACCGCAAGTCAAGGACGACTGGATGCTGTGCCCGCTGACCAAGGCATGCACATTGCTGCATTGCGAGTTTGCCGCTGACCATATCCTACTTGATTGTCTGGGATGACTGACCCTTGTGTTTTGTGTTGGTACGCGACCGGTGTCTGATGGTGATCTGAACCTCTGCCACAGGAGGCAATGCGGGACCCGGTGCTGTGCGCCGACGGGCACAGCTACGACCGCACCGCAATCACAGCGTGGATTGCGCAGCACGGCAATTCGCCGCTAACGCACAAGCCCCTGAAGCATCAAGATCTGATCCCCAATCATACGCTGCGCAGCTTCATCAGCACCTCATTGGGATTGTGACGGACCTCCGTCAGCGTTTTGCAGCATTCGTTCGTGTGCGCTGTTGTGCATCGAAACCATTGTAGCAGTTGGACCTGAAAAGCTTTAGTTGATACATAGGACCATCGGGTCCTGTATATATATATGTACAACAATTATTGTTGTGGTTGAAAAGCGATGGCTTTTTTGCATACCTACCTGCCTCGTTGCCAGAGCGGGAGGGTCTGCTTCCTCTCGCCCACGATCAGTAAGCATGCCAGAAGTCTGGTTCTTACTTTGGCATCGAGGGGCAGGTAGTAGTGAGACATACACGCACACGCTGTCCGCCGTCCAGCCTGTAACAATTCGTACCAATTTTGGAAGCTGAACCTGTACTGTTGGAGGAAGCCCATGCAACACATGCTCACACGTGCCGACATACTGCTGAACAGCACTCCCGCATTGATTATTTGACACGGACACGGAGACGGGCAGGCGGCGGCACGGCCCCGTGTTCCACGTGGGGCGCGAGGTCGCACCCAGGTTTAGCAGCGTGAGGTTGAATGGCGCAAGTTGTGTTGCGAGTCAGCAGCGTCATCGCCGCCTTCTCGATGGCCTCCGCCTGTCACGCACAATACGAGGAGATGATTTCGGCGGGATATTGTACTGCTTGCCTTTGGTGCACGGATGTCGAGCTGACAAACGGGCACATCAGCTCCGACTGGGTCTGGAGTGACTTTGTATCAATTAACAAGCATGGAGTCAGCTTTGTGCAGCGCTGTAGGATCTGCTGCGGCCTCATGCGAAGTGACAAGGCTGTGAAGAAAAGGGGCTGTGAAAGAAAAGGGCTGCACCAGCGGCTGATTCTCTTCTCTCTGAAGCAGCAGCACACATCTCTCGCTGTGTACTTGCGAAAATTGTAGTCCTCTGTGCTGCGCAGAAGGTTTGACTTCAATCAGCACAAAAGCCTTGGCGAGGTGGTCTCAACAGGCAGACTATGATAACATGTCGTTGGAAAAATCGACGACAGCCAGCTCTCGACGACCTACAGATCTGCAACGTTTGCAACGATACCCAAAGCTCTGCCGACACACTGTCGCTTACTCAGACAGGCAGACACCTTCGCCGCCGGGACACATCCTATATCAGTTTCTGTAATCCATGCGCTGCAACTTCAGTTCGGATGTGTCCGCAAGTGGTCGATCATGTTGCGCAGCGCATGGTTGGGGATCAGATTGCAATTGCTGACCGCTGCATGCGACAGCGGCGAGGTGCCATATTCGGTCAGCCATGCGGCGATTGCGACGCGCTCGTAGCTGTGCCCGTCGGCGCACAGCACCGGGTCCCGCATCATCTCCTGCGAAGCAAGAGCACGACAATTCAACCGCTCTAAAGCTAGACGTCTCAGAGCAATATGAGTTGTGGACGAGCCTCATGTTACAGCTCTGCTGCATCAGCAGCACTCCCCGCAACAGCTGGAACATTTGCTGTATCAGCGGCAAAGCAGATGACAAGAGACACGGCATTGCCATCACCTTTGTCAGGGGGCACAGCATCCAGTCGTGGTTGCCGTTTGTGACGGCGGCGGCTGACGACGACGCCACAACTTTGAGATCCACCGTGGCCGAAGCTGCTGGTGGAGCGCCGCTGCTGGCTGGCGTCGCGGCGCCTGCCGCTGAGGGTGCAGCAGTGGCGCCGGCCGGCGGCTGTGCTGCAGCGGCGTCCGGTCCGCTCTCGTGCTCTGCTGCTGCAGCCGCCGCCTCAGAAGCGCTGCTGCTGCCGGCGGCCGCCTTCCTGCGCGCTCTGTTGGCGCGCTTCCGCGCCGCCTTATCAGCTGTGCGCTGCTGCGCTGCCGACGCCTGCTCCTCCTCCTACAGGTGGGGCCCGCACTGAAACCTTGCAGTGTAGGGTTTAGGGTCTTAGGGTCCTAGGGTCTTAGGGTCTTAGGGTCTTATGAGTACCAACCGTGCAGAGTGTCATAGGGTTTAGGGTTCGTCAGTTCCAAACATCAGGACCTGATCATACAATGGGTCAGTGGGCAACCTCGGCGATATGTGTCAAGGCAAGAGCTCAGGGGCAGGCGTCGGCAGCGCATATTCCGAAGTCATGTGCCCCGTATCAGAAAACATCGCATATGCCTGGTCTGCTCAAAGAGGCTGCTGAAGGGACAGCTGACGAAGGATGGCAGCAACAAGGGACTCTGCCATGGGCAAAAGCCGGATTCACCTCAAGCAGGGCAGCCATGGCCGCCTCTGCGCGTGCTAGCTGACCGGCAACGCCTTGGCATGGGAGCTGCTGCCTGGCGCCCGCCGCCGCCGAAGCCGGGGCTACCGCTGGCTGTGCGGCTTCTGGGTGCGTCGCTGCGGCCGTATCAGCCCTGGCTGCGGCTCGTGCCGCTTCTGCCGCTTGCACCGCCGACGCCGCCGTCTGAGCTGCTGCCGCTGGCGCCGCCTCCCGCGGCTCTGTTGTTGTTGCCGCCGCCGCCGCCGCCGCCGATGCGGGTGCTGCGACAGTTTTCGGAGCCGCATCGTGCAGCGCGTGCGTGACAGCCAGCACGCCATTCAGCACCGGCACAATGTATCCCCGCGCCAGCCCATAGACCGCGTCGATCACCGCCGCTGCGATGGTCGGCCAGGCCGCCGCGCCGCCCGGCTGCAGCGGCGCCGCCGCGGCGGGACAGGCGTCGACAAGCTGCACGATGACGCGGCACGCCGCCGCCGCGTCGTCCAGCCCGGCATCCGGCTGCAGCGCCACCTGTGCCGCCACCGTCCGCCCCAGGGCCGCCGACGCCGCCGAGAGCAGTTCCAGTGCTTGACCGCCCGGCAGCTCCGCCGCCGCCCGGCGCGCCAGCAGGCCGATGCAGGCGATGGGAGCGTCCACGTGCACTGCCCCAGCGCCGGGCGTGCCCAGTAGGGCGGAGATCTTCGAGTCGTGCGGCGGCGGCGGCGGCGGGCGGCTGGACACAAAGGTCAGCACGGCGGTGGCCGCCGCCAAAGCGTGCTCCACCTGCACCACGGATGATCCTCATGTGTGCAAGGTTTGACGTGTTCATGCAACATGCAGCCGCCGGCTGAGAAATAGGGCTGCGTGATGCCGCTGCAGACAGCAGTGTCGGTTCAAGGCACCAGCGAGGGTTTAGGGTTTGCACTACACAGCGCTGATCCCCGGGCCGCTGTGCAGTCGTGCTGCATTGTTAAAGGGGCCAGCAGCCAAGCCATGACACGCAGGATGCTGGAAGCTGTCGGGCGCCTGCCCGGGGGGGCGCAAATGACAAGCTGGGCAACCCTAAACCCTAAACCCTGGATTGTGCCCCACAAACTCAGGCACTCACCAGCGATGCCGGCACCACAGCCTCCAACAGCGTGTCGGGCGAGCCGCCGTGCAAACGGCTCTGCAGTATGGCCTCAGTCACGGACATGCAGAAGCGCTCCAGCACCTCCGCCGCCGCCACAGCGTCGTGCACAAAAGACAGCGACGCCGCGTCAGGCTCCTGTGAAACACAGCAGTTGGCTAACTCCTAAACCCTGAGGTGATGTGGCACAGCATATGCTCCGTGCCTGTGCAGCTGTGATCGATGAATTGCTTCCATGCCAGCGTCCTGCAAGGCTTTGATGATGCGGCGTTGTTTCTCCAACGATAGCAGAACGCTGCAGGCTGTGGAGGTGCAGCCCTCCACGCGCTGCGCTGCACGGCAGCTTCTGCACACTGCACTGCACGGCACGGTGGCGCGCCTTACACTGCATTGCGTATTCCACGCTGTGTAATTCCCGCTGGTGGGTGCTCAGTTCTGGCGCGCAGGGCAACTCACCGCGAGAGCCGAAGGATGGTCCAACCGCCAAATGAGCTCCTGCGTCTGCCGGCCCAGCGTGGCTGTCAGCGCCGCCAGAAGGTCGAGCCCGCCGGCCGCCACCCGTCGCAGAGCCGCCGGGTGGTCGACCACGCGCGCTGCGACATCGTCTTGCGCCGGCATGGCGCCCCCGCGCATGACAAAGCCCAGCTGACTGGCCATGCACCTGGCCAGCGGCTGGCGAGCTGACCACACGATGGCGCCCAGACCGGCCGGCAGCGGCTGCCCTCCAGGGCCGGGCTGGCAGCGCGCTAGGCTCCAATAGACGCGCAGCAGCACCTCCGCCGCCACCGCGCGGTGGGCGGCGGCCGCCGCGCCTTCGCGCTTACACTCAAAGTAGGCGCACAGGAGCTTCGACAGAGCCTCCACGCTGCGAAGGTGCCCGCAGTCCAACGCCAGCAGCGCGGCGGCCACCGCAACGTCCGTCGCTTTTGCCGCCTCCGCCGCCTCCGCCGCCGGCATCGGCGATCCCCTTCCGTCTGCCACAGCCGCGTCATAGGCTGCTGTGACTTCCGCCACCCTATCGGCATCGGCCTGCATGGCGGCCGCGCTCTCGTCCAGGGCCGCCAGCAGCGCCTCGCCGAGCTGTGCTGTCTCCGGCTGCGGCTGGCAGTCGTCAAGCAGATCTGACAGCAGCGAGCAGCCGGCGAGCGATGCCACTGACCAGTCGCCGCGCAGCTGCGGAAACGCCGACTGCCGCCGCGCCAGCGCCACCAGCAGCAGGATCGTGCTCCGGCAGACCGCAACCGGCACCTCGTCGACTTCCAGAGGAAAGTCCGACAGGCGGTCGAGCAGCACCGTGAGCGAGCCGATCAGTATGTGGAGCCAGGTGCCCGCCGGCGACCGCCGCCGCGCCGTCGCGTCGACTGCCGGCTGCGGCTGCCGCTCAAGGGCGGCCTGGATCTCGGCGTCCAGCTTGGCGCACAGCCGCAGCGCCCCCACCGCGGCTGCCATGGCTGCTTTGAACGGCCCAGTGCCCGGGTCGGGTATGCGGAAGGTGCGAAACATCTGCACCGTCAGGCTGAGCCGCTGCAGGTCGCCGAGTCCGCCGTCCGCCGCCAACCCGGGCTGCAGGCTGCTGAGCTTCAGCGAGTTCGCCCACTGCAGGCACGCCGGCAGCGCAGGGAGCAGGATCCTCGACGTCAGCATGGTGTCTGGCTGAGCGCCGGCGGCGGCGGCGATCGCAAGTGCCAGCTCGACGTCCGCTCGCGCGGCGCAGCCGTCAGGCGCGCCGCCGCGGATGGCGCAGCGCCACCGCTGCGGCTGGGCGGCGGCTGCCAGGGCATCCGCCATGCTGCGGCCGTTCCACAGCTGCATCCCCACCACTGGCGCCACCTGCTGGCCAGGAACACGAAGGCTCAGAAGCTCGGAGCGACGCCTCAGATCTGTTGCTTGCCTGGAATGACTATTATAAGGCCTGATCGCATTGCGATCAGCAGCATCGCGATGCCAGGCAGAGCAGCATATAACGTGCCCCCCTGATTGAAGGCAGGAGCAGCGACACGGTGGCGGATATTGAGCACTTACTTTGCCTGCCACGAATTTTTGCAGGACGTCAGTGCCATCCATGTCGGCTGTCACCGCCTGCGCTGTGCGCTGCAGCAGCGGGAGTGCGCTGGAGACCAGGACTCGCGCCATCTCCTGCACGCCGGCAGCGGCGGCCTGCTGCAGCTCCAGCAGCAGAACCACGAGCTCGCGGTGCAGAATCTTGACGGAACTGCGCATGCAGAGGCAATGGTCGCGGTGCATCACCATGACGGAACTGCGCATGCAGAGGCAATGATAACGCATTAGTATCGCCGCTGTGCACTGCTACATCCTGATGACCAAGCTTGCACGCCGCGGTGCATCCATCACGACTCACTCTTCGGCTGCGATGCCATCGCTTGGCCCACTAGCAGCAGCCATAGGTGCACACAGACCTCTTTCAGCCTGCGGTTGGCGCCAAATTGAAGTCAACCAATCTCAACGTTATGGTTGCCGACATGATTCAAACCTGCCCGAATGCTGCGCGCTGCGACGTTGTAAACGCCAGGAAGATAATGAGTGTGTGTGACGTGCGCGAAAGAGTTTTGTAACGCTGAAATCGGATGGCGATCGACAAGTGCTCGTAAGCCGCAACGTGCTGTGCAGATACAGCTGGCGGGATGTTCGCAGTGTCCATCTCACGTTCTGCGCGATCCACGTTGTAGCATCGCTGATCGTCTAGATCAAGGTGTCCCTTCCCTGTTCTGCGAAATAAATCGTTGCGGGCGTGCAGCGTATTCATATGTACTTCTAACTCACTGCCAGCTGCTTCCTGCACCTTGGCAAGACTGCAGCACGTCATAATCACCACGACAGCCCCGGCGCTCCAGCATGGCTGCCACCAGCGACGAAGGCGACGTGACGACAGCAAAGTGAGTCTGCTCAGCGCGGCACAGCATGCATTCCGTCCATCAGCAATCACATGCATCTGCCCACTCGCGTCGTATGCTATTGTACTCAGCGCTAGTCCAGGTCGCTTCGAGATGCTCAGCGGGGCCTCGTGATGCTGCTGGTGGAGCTGCAGCGAGCCGCAGGCAGCACAGAGAAGACAGCACAAGCTTTGGTGTGCAGCGCTCTTCAGGCGCTGCGCCGGGCTGCAGTTCTGGCCACTTCTGACGTGCCGGGCACGACAGCCGTGCAGCACATTGTGTCTGTGAGGGTGAGTCCGTCCCGTCTGACAGTGCCGCCACAAGCCTGCATGTCGAGGCCGGTCTTCATATTCCGTAAAGACGGCCATTGCACTTGCCCGCCGCCAGCAGGCAACCATTGCAGCACTGTTGCCAGCAGAACACCAACAGCAGTCCGTTTGGTCGCAGGTGGCGCCGGCAGTCGGGGCAGCACTGCGCCGTCCTGGCATGGCTGCTGCGCTCGCAGCGCCCTGGAGCGGCAGCCCGTGGGCTGAGGCCGAGCTCGCGCTGACGGTGGCCGCCGCGACGTTCTTGCCCGACGCCGAGGTGGCACAGCAGCTGATGGTGGCGCTGCCGGCCAGCCTGGAGTGGGCCGCGTCTGTGGACCTCAGCGGCCTGGAGCTCAGCGAAGCTCCCGCGCAATGGCACGCTCAGCGACATCCAGCGCATCATACTGGCGGCGCGGCTGTTCGAAATGGCGCAGCCACCGCCAGCGGGCGCTACAATAGCAGAGGCGGCAGCGGTGGCTGCGGCAGCAGACTCGGCGCTGCGGCTGTGCCTGAGGATCGAGGCCGAGATTCAGGCCACCCTGGAGCAGCAGGCGGCCCTGTCGGCTCCCGAGCGGGCCGTGGCAGCATCAAAACGATGGGATGGCGGCATTGGCTCGATTGCTCATATGCCTGTTCGCAAGCCTGCAGCGAGCTGCGCTGGCGCTGCCGCTGCCTGCCGCCGCCTGCCGCAAGGCCATCCGGATTGTAATGGCGCTGGCGGGCCGTGTGCACACAGTGCCGCAGCTGCGAAAGGGGTGGTCGGAGGCGCCGCACTTGGCATGCAGGCTGCTGCCTGTCCTGCTGAGCCAGCAGCCGCAGCCGGAGACGGCGCAGCTTGGCGCTGCTCTGCTGACGGGCTTCGACCACGCGGCCGCCCCCATGGAAGCTGCCGCCATGAAAGCTGCGGAAATTCTGGCGGCAGGAGCAGCTGGTGCACGGCAGCACACACCTGCTTGCAGCAGGCGGCGGGGATGTGCCTGCTGCCGTCAGCGCAGCCGCCGGCCGCAGCGCCCGCACAAACAGCGGTGTCATCGCCGGTGGGGGCGGCTGGGTGCGTGGCGGAGGCAGCCGCCAGGCTGACGGCGGCCCATGGCACAGGTTCTCGCGCTCCAACGCTGCCCGCAGCCTCGGCGGCGACGGCACCGCAGCCAGCCTCGGCAGCGGCGGCGCCGCAGCCGCCACTTGCAGCAGGCGCGTCTGCAGGTCAGGACGTCGCCCAGCGGCGTGCATGAGGCAACATCGGTGGCGCTGCTCAAGTTCGACATCGGCAGCATCCCGCCTGCCAGGTACTACATGCACCCGACGATAAAACAGCGAAGGCACAGACAAAATGCAATTGCCTCTCAAATCGAATCTGTCATAGCATTTGCGGCGGCTGCTTACAAGGTGTTGCTTGATCATGGTGGCAGACAACGAATCATGTGCATGCATCATCACATTTGCAGGCGGTGGGCCGAGACTGGTCGCCCTGAATATCCGCACGTCTCACACGACTGCAGCGTGCTGCCCGCGACGCTGACGCTTTACGTGATTGATCATCCACACAACGAAGTAAGAAAAAGGACATAAACCTGTCCTCGCGTCTCCCGCTGCAGCGTGCTGTCGGCGGGTTTAGGGTTTAGGGCGCTGAGCGTCGCCGACGCCGGCGCGGGGCCCGACACCTTCGCGCTGCTGGGCGTCAACGGCTGGCGCGACGACTGGACGGCGGCGGACGCGATCTGGAGCAACATGCCCAACCTGGCGCCGCTGCCCAACGGCGTGACCATCGCCTACCTGCTCAAAAAAAATCCAGGGCGAGTCGCCTTCGGCGACAGCTTTGTCAGCTGGTTGGGGACCAGCACGCAGCCGCAGGTAAGCAGGACACTTTGACCGAAACAAGAGACACATATGCTACAATGAAGAGGACGCTGCCATGAGAGAATCCGCCAATGCCCGCAGCGCTGTGCTGGCAGCCATGTCTGCTGTACATGGCGACGCAGCTGTTTCTGGAGAGAACGCAGATTCCGAAACCCTTAGCAGTGTGTACGAACGACGCCACTCAAAATCGCTGACTGTGGTGTGCCAGGCTCGCCGCTCGGGTGGCGGGTCACCTCACCACAGCACCGGCAGGCACCACGTCAGGTCGACGTCACGGACTCTGTAGAGAACGCGCCTTCCGCCAGCGGCTTCCGCACGCTGCTGCTCCACCGGCCGGTCCGCCACCCTGTCTTCGGCGACATCCCCGCGAACGGCCACAGCCAGCCGTTCGCGAGCTTCCACTCCGCAGAGGCGGCGGCACCAGCGCTGCGGCTGTCGCTGACGGTGCAGTACCGGTAGCGAGTGCAGGACTGCCGACAGTGGATCAGTGTCTCGTCGAAAGCAGCGGGAGCAAGTACGAGTATTTCAGGCGGCAGTAGCCCAGGGCGCCTGGGTGACGCTACACACATCGCGCGCAACATGACGATGTGCAGTGGGATAGCGTGGCGGAATCCTGCAAAAAGTGCCCCCACGCCCCCACTAGGTAATCGCCGTGAATCTTCGGTTCTGCCTACCGGACTTATCATGTCGAGTTACTGAAGTCTGATGTTAAGAAAGTTCTCACCCAGCCTCCGGCCGCGGACGCATGCACAACTTGGCGCTGTATAGCACCGCCGTCTCGACTAGGTAGCTGGCTCGTGGTTTGCGCTCGCAATCGATGGCAAATCGGGCCTTGCTTTTCGCACTGATAGCTGTAAAGCTGTAGTTGAATGTGAATGAGTGCACAGAGCATCAAGGCGATACTGATTACCCTTATTACGTGATCCTACACTTCCAGCCGAATATCCGGAGCCCACATTTCTGTGCCAGCTGTTCTGTTCTGTTCTGTGCAGCTGTGAGTTGCGCAACTCACTTCGCGGATGTGACAGGGCCCCAGCCAGCTCGAGTAGGTTCTGGGTTCCATCAGATACCGCGCTGAGGCCCTGGCCAGGCCGTGATACAGGGCAGAGCGTACTCACGTTGTGTACTGGTATTCTACCAATCTTGCACATCTGTGGCTCACCACAGAGCTGGACGAGACGCAATGAGCACCTTCGCGGCACGATGAGGCTTCCAATCATGGTTATGCAGCCAACCATGGCGACGAGAGGACAGCAGACCGCCGCAGCCCCGTCTCGGCAACGTTGGCAGTCACAGGCTTTAACTGTGTCCGCAGCCGTGCTGCTGCTGCTTGCAGCATGTGCAACGGCCTCTGCAATCTCCGACACTCATGGTCAGGCTGCAGCAGCGCTCAGTGACGGGTCTGCAGGTACGCCGACCAACCTCGTGCTCCCTAGTGCATACGAGTAACATGACACCCAGCGGACCCGCAGCATGCCGCTCTGTGTTTCAACTGCTGACGGTGTGCATGAACGCTCCACGTGACAATCCCACAACACACACTGCCACCTCACAGGGGCAGCGGCGACGGCAAGCGCCATGCAGCCGCCAGCTGGGGGGCGCTCTGGCGGCAGGCGGCTGGCGCAGTCCAGGCGCCCAACGAAGCGTCCCACACGGAGAAGGCCCACCAGGAAGCCCACCCGCAGGACCACACGGAGACCTACTCGGAGGTCCACTCGAAGACCCACAAAAACACCCACACGAAAACCCACCAAGGCGCCGACGCGGAGGCCGCCACCGCCGCGACGCCGCCCGCCGCCGCCAAAGCGCAGGCCTCCGCCACCGAAGCGTCGACCGCCGCCGCCAAAGCGCAGGCCGCCGCCACCGAAGCGTCGACCGCCGCCGCCGCCCGGGCCGCCGCCGCCCGGGCCGCCGCCCCCGGCGGCGATACCCAGCAACGCGATCACGGTGAGCTGCGGGGTAGTGGGGCATGAACCATGGGGCAGATAACGGTGCCCTCTGCCAAAGCAGCAGTCAGTCATGCTCAGGCAGGCCCGATTCGGCGCCAACACGACCGCCGTCACAGCCCGTTGGTACCGCGCCTGCATTTGGGCATCTGGAGGCAGCCCTAAAACCCTAAAACCCTAAACCCACTGTGCCAACCTCCCACATGAATGCCATGAAGCTTCACTGCGCAGGTGACGGTCAGCGGCGCCGCCGCCGGCGCCAGCACCATTAGCACGCTGGGCATCACCGTGGCGGGCCGCAACGGCACCAACAACTCGCTGCGCTACTACCAGTGCGCCGATCTCGCTGCTGCAGGCCTGGTCGTTTGTGCAGATCACGCGCGTGCTCATTGAGAACTGGTGATTTCCCATGCAGCAAAAGCGCCAGCCAGGCCGCATCACTTAGCACCGGTAAGCAACCTGATGGCAGTCATACATGTATCATCAGGCGGCTGGGCGCCAGCGGCGCGCGTCTTTTCCCGACAGCGCCGCGGGCTTGGGCCGCTGTGACGGGCGCGTCCTACGGCTTCAGCCTCAGCGGCGTGGCGGTCGGCACGCAGGCTGACTGGCAGGCGGCGGTGGCCGAGCTGCGGACACCGGCAGGGTGCGCTCTCAGGCTCTAGGCATTGGCATATTGTTTGCGGGAAGAATGTTGTGGCAATGTTGACTGGCGGGCAGACGCCAACGGGGTGGCTTTTATGAACCTTAAATTGTCGGTAGTGTAGCAGGATTCAGACATCGGAGCTACTTTCTGTGAACCAAACGATAATTGCGCTGGACAGTGAAGTGAACGCAAGCAGGTCACATGAGCTGTGTGTGTTGGCTGCCGTCTCGCAAGCTTCAGGCCTGCCTCGTTCCTCAAAAGCAGGCCTGATGGCTCACAGAGCCTGGGAGTTGCCATCCCCAAGCTCCCCAAGCTGCGATTCGCACAGGCAGTGCTGGCCCTGGAGCACAGCCTACCCTCTGCTTGAAAGTGATTTCTCAATGATCCACAGGCACGACACCGCAAACACGGCGTGGGCGGCGCCGATGCCGTGGGCCAACTACGCACTCAACATGGCTACCAAGGACCAAGACCCCGCGATGTCTTTCGCCGAGGACATGCAGGTGCTCTGGGCCAATTATGCCCCAAACCCTAAACCCAAAACCCTACATAGGCCATGGCCACCAAGGACCAAGACCCCGCGATGTCTTTTGCGGAGGACATGCAGGTGCTCTGGGCCAATTATGCCCCAAACCCTAAACCCAAAACCCTACATAGAGGCACCTGTGTCTCAGACCCTTGTCACCAGATATGTGCTCTTTCAATTCGCCAATTTGTTCATCTCCTCGGGTTTTCCAGCTTGAGAGCTTATCCTCTGCGAGATACTGAACCCGTGCTAGTCGTGCACAGCCAACACAATGTCAGTTCAGCATTTCGAATGTCGATTCCATGGGTGACACGCTTTGGTCCTTCCTTGCTGTATCTGTGCCGCAGCTGCTGCGGTCGCTGGGCATGGAGCCGGAGCAGCTGACGAGAAGCTCGGTTCCGGCAAGCTTCATTGTTGAAGTCATCCACTTTCCTTGCTGTATCTGTGCCGCAGCTGCTGCGGTCGCTGGGCATGGAGCCGGAGCTCATACTGCCGGGCGTGTGCGGCTGCAGCAGCTGACAAGAAGCTCGGTTCTGGCAAGCTTTATTGTTGAAGCCTCCCACTTTCCTTTCTGT
>JAABUM010002874.1_pt1 | contig 22189 bp, 24 predicted proteins | sample 5559161 | NCBI WGS metagenome assembly JAABUM01 (sample SAMN10711868, study PRJNA513369) | rock metagenome | isolation source: Antarctica rocks | place: Antarctica: Victoria Land, Siegfried Peak nord
ATCGCCAGGTTGCGCATCCCGAGGTCGCCCACCTCGAAGCGGTACACCAGGAAGCGTCCGCAGGTGACCAGGACCTGCCCGTCGCTGACCAGCAGGCGCAGCCGCGCCGGTTCCGGCATCCCGTCCAACTCGCCCTGAGTCACCACACCACCCTACCATATCTCAACACCTTTCCGATAGTCGAGGGCAAACAAAAAGCCCTGATCACAGGGCATCCGCACCACTATTTCAGGAGGTCTGAGACTGCGCACCCCCGTCCCATTGATCTCGTGCGCGAAATCTTCGTCCGGAGTCGGTAGCGGGCCGGCTGTAACGAGCATCGGGGCCAGGTTCTGGGGCATATCGCCGGTCATGCGTTCGGGCAGCGGGTGATGATCGTCAATGTTGATCTGACCCCAGCTCAGGGAATTCGCTCACCGCGCCCACCAGCGCGGTTGCGGGGGCAGTACCGGCGTGCCGTCCGGTGGCGGACCGATAACGGGCCCGGTCGCGGATCCACGACCCGATCAGCACGACACCGACACCGGCCAGGACGCCGCTGTAGAACTCCAGTCCCACCGACGGCCGCCTTCCCTATTGGTCGAGTGCCCGATCCTGAGGGTTGGCCAAGGCGGACCCCTTCGCAGGCGGGGAATCCTGAAGGCCGCGGGCGATCACCTCGTCTGCTGAGACCTGAACGACGGCGCGGTGGGACGCGTTGCGATGGCGTATCAGGCGCACCAACGAGGCCAGAATTACGGAGCCGAACATCATCAGCCCCCCGACCCACAGCACGGCGTCGATGAGGTCGTGCAGCTGCTGGTGAATCATCGCCTACGCCCTGGCCAGCGTCGACACCGCAGCACGACCCGGGAAACGATGCCGGCGACGGGCTACCCGGGCCAGGACCGCGTCAAGCAGGATCACGCAGCCGGGGCCGGCGGCCGCCCATTCGGCCCGGCCCACGCTGGTGAGCACGGCCATGATCAGGAACACCGGGGCGACTACACGGAGGAACGCCATCGGGCGCGGACCAAGCAGGCTGCTGAGCACTCAGGTGCTCGCCAGCCACGGTCCGGCCCACCACAGCATCGCCAGCTGGACGCGGGTCCGCCACTGGCCCGGGTCGCGCACCGCTTTGACGACGCCGCGTGCAGCGCGACGGCGGGGGTGCCGATCCCCACCGAGCGTGCACCGGCCGCGACGGTGTGCCCGCCGACGCAGAACACCCCGGACAGTCCCGGTGCGACGTACACCTCGATCCGCCGGCCCGGGGCGAGGGCGGCGACGTCAGCGGCCAGCCAGGATCCCGCAGCGGGGCGGTAGCGCAAGAACGAACGCACTGCGGCCCGCTCCCCCACCCGGGTCAGGACCGCGACGCCAGCCATGAGCCAGACCAGGGCCACTACCGCGCCCCAGGCGCCTAGAAAGGCGGCTCCATCCCGACCAGGAAGGCGGACAGCACCGACACGCAGGCAGCAGCCGGGCGATGCCTGCCGCGGCGTGACCGGTTTTGACCCACCCTGACGCCCTCATCTCAAGCCCGTCACCCTTCGGCTGGTTCCTGCTCGGTTCGATGCGAGAAGCGTGCGCCAGGCCACCGACACCACCGCAGGCATCGCGGGCGCCGACGAGCCCGGAGAGGCACAGAGGACGCCGCTGCCCGGGGGGGTCGTCCACAAAAGATGGCGCGACCGTGTCCACCCCGCGGGGGTTTTTCTGCTTACCGAAGTAGGGGGCAGCTTCTCAAGCCCGGGTTGACGCGGACGGGTCCACCCCACGACCAGACAGGAGGCCGTCATCCACACCCATGGCACGTCTTGTCCCGCGGTCCACAGGCACAGATCTGGCACTAGCCCACGGGCTCTCCCCGCGCGGATGGTCTGACCACGTCCCGCGGGGAGCCTAGCGGTCCCATCCTGACCCGCCGCTGACGTTCACACCGACGACCGCCCGCTTCAACGAAAGGAACCATAGTGACCACCTCACCAGCCCTGGCGGCGCCGATTCTGACGCTGCTGGACCAGGCCGAACGGGAATGCTGCAGTCGAGCAGACCAGTCCCGGCACAGCCTCGACGACCTGTCCATCTGGCAGTTCGACGCCCAGCTGACCCGCATCGCGTCAGACACCCTGCGCTGTGCGCTCGGCCCGCGCCCGAACGAGCCGACCGAGCCGACCGAGCCATCGGACGGCGGGCTGGATCCGTTGCGGCTCGTCGAGGTGGCGTATCAGCGGCTGCTGGAGCTACCTGAGGACCTGGACAACGTCCAACTGCTCCTGGCCCGGTTACGGACCAATGATGCAGTCGCTGCGATCCGCACGCACTATGTCTGAGCTGAGGGTTGCCGAGCTGGTCCGCGAGGCGCAGCGGCAAGCGGGGCAGGTGCTCGGGCAGGCGGAACCATCCGATGCGGCGACGTTGAGTGCGGGGTGGGCGAGAGTCCTCGAGGCCGCTGTCCAGGTCCTCGAGGCGATGCCGCAGCCGACCATCGGCGATGGCCCAGCGGCCGGCGACCAGCACTACCTCACGGTGCGGCTTACCCGCATGGCACACCAGGCCGGACGCTTTCACCCGTTGAGCGAGTCCGCCCACCCGGTGATGGTCACCGTCGCTGACACCCTGCGGCAGGCCGCCGGCCGCCAGCGCGAACTGTCGCGGCGTCTGGGGGAGCACGGGCTGGCCTCAGACCCGGTGATACGGGCCGAGTTTTCCGCCGCGCGGGTGAGCATCGCCTGGACCGTCGCCACCCTCGCCCACGAGACCACTGTCAGTTTGCGCGGGTACCGCACCGCCGTGGCCGCCGACGACCGGGCCGCAGGTGGTTCCGGCAACACGGCCCGGTCGATCAGCCTGCCGTCGGCGGAGCGCTGGCTTCGGATGCTGCAGACCCACGAAGAGCTGGCTATTGACTACGTCAACGGTCACCGCGGGCACCTCCTCGCCGAGCAGCCCGACCCTCCCCCGGGCAGCTCGGACCTCGGGGTTCGGCTCGCCCTGTGGTCCACCGTAGGAGTCCGCGCGATCGCTGACCCTCACGTGTCGTCCGCTGACGTGGGACAGATCGCCCGAACCCAGGCCAGCCTCGCCCACACAGCCGTCGCCCTGACCGCCACCGCCGCGCACCGCGGCGAGATCAACCCCAGGGTCGCCGCCCACTTGCAGCAGCGGCTGGACACGCTCGCCACCGGGTGGTCCGCCGTGGCCCACAACTGGTCGTGGCTACGCACCCCAGACAACCCTGCCCCGTCCCCCGCCGTGATCACCGCCGCCGCCAGCCTCTACACCAGCGTCGCTGACGCGACCCGTTCCCAAGCCCGGTGGGCTACCCCCGACCAGATCGACACCCGCCTATCCGGCGTGCCGCTGGTGCCCCTGCTGCGATCCATCACCGACGGGTCACAGTCTCTGGCCGTCATGTACGAGCAGCTGCCGCTGGAGCTGCACGCCATCGACCGGCTACGGGCATCCGCCGGCGGGCTGCGCGCCATCGCCGCCACCGGTCCGGAACAGCCACCAGCCGACCACGCTGGGTACGAGTCCGCCACGCTCGCCACCCCCCGGCCGGTTGGCCATGCAAGCGCCGCGGCGAACCGGGCCCTGCGCCTGAACCCGCCCGCGCTGCAACAGGTCCACCGCAGCGGCCTCCAGCTGGCCCGCGCCGCAGACGCCGCCCACGAGGCCGTCCTGGTCAACGCGCCTCACCCGGCCGCCCGCCTCGACGGCTCCACCCACGGCGTCGCTGCGAGGCGACCCCACCGGATGCCCCCACCGCACCGCCATCAGCGTCCAAACCATCCTCAGCACCGCCCCCGCCCGGGACCGGGCATCACCCCATGAGCGGACCACTCGCCATGACCAGCAAGGCCTCTGCCGACCGGCAACGCTTCTCCTCCCCGGGGCACTTCAGCGACGTCGAGACCACCCTCAGTGAGGCCACCACCAGCGTCACCACGTTGTGCGACCTGTTCAGCGCCGGGCTGGCCGCCGATAACCAACAGCGTCACGCCGAATCCGGTGCCGCCCCACAAGCGCAGCGCGCCGACGACAGCGATGTCCGATGATGCGCTGGTCGCCGGGTTCACCCGGGCCGGCCGCAGAGCACCCATGGAGCTCCGACGCGCAGCAGCGGCTCGAGGCGATCGGGCGGATCCTCGACGAGAGTCAAGACTTGCTCGACGTCGCCCTCGACCGCAACACGGACGTCGAGCAAGCGTTGCGGCGCGCCGAGCAGCAGACCAGAGACCTGCAGTGGGACGCCGCGAAGCTCCTGCTCGAGGCCTACCCAGCACGGCCCGGCCATGCGTACTCTCCAAGAGCGCGGTGACCAGCTGGTCACCGACTTGCGACGCAGCCAGGGCCACGCCGAGGACCTGCGGGACACCTGGCGCCAAGCCCATCGCCACCTCGAGCACGCCACACCGCTCGTCGCGGGGCTCACCGGTGCGACCCAGGGCCCTGAGCACGCGGTCGCGGCCGCCATGTTGGCCACCAGGCTCTCGAGCGGCTGAGTACCCTCGTCGAGCTGGCCACCCCGCTGGCCGAAAGCACCAACAGCCGCATCGAACAGGCCCACCGCGCTGTGGAGCCCGGTCTCATGCAGACCCGTGACCGCAGCGCCGAGACGTTCCACCAGTTCTGGAGCGTCGACCGGGGCATCTTCGACACCGCTCGAGAACTCGCCCACACCCACACCAGCGCCACGGAGGGCGCCGAGCACGCCGAGCACGCCGAGCACGCCAGCACCCTAACCGCGGCTCACACCCGCGACAGGCAACAACTGCCGCGCTACTCCGCTACCCGACCCGCTACGTACGAGCACCCAGTCATATCGGAACGACCCGGTCGCACGACCGGGTCCGCCGTCCCAGCCGCCTATCCCACTAACCCAGGAGGTCAGGCCCCCATGCCACCGCCGAAACGCAGCTGCACCCGCCGGCCGCCAAGCGGGCGGCCACACCCAGGCCCCACCGCCCGACGCCTCACCGCCGCCCCACGGTCGAACGTATCGAGCGGGCACCAGTCGCTCGAGCCGCCTGACGTGCTCCAGGAGCTCGAGATCCTCGACGAGATCGCCAAACGAGTCAGCGGTGACATGGTCAACGCCGGCATCGCCAGCATCGACACGCTCTGGACCGCCGGCCAGGACCTCGCGCCCCTACAGAACTACCGAGGCCTCGCGCTGCGCGCGTCACCGCAGTACACCGCGGCCCTGTGGACCCTGATCGCCTGGATCCACTGGCGGACCGGCAACCGCCGAGAGGCGTGGCCGGCGCTGCACCTCGCCAAGCAGCATTTGAACCATCTTGGCCCGGTATCGGGTCACCACCAGCGGATCGCGTAGCGCGGAGGTCAACTACGCCAGCGCCTGGTCACCCAGTGGCATCAGTCCGCAGCTACCGTCCGTCACCGTCGATTGCTGGCTCAGACCCTGGTGCCTCGTCCGCTTCCGCAGCGGCGAGCCTCAGCAGCCGCGCACACTGCGGTTTGCCGATCCCCGTCAGCGTCACCATCTGCGCGACCGGCACCTTCTCCTTCCCAAGTTCGACCAGAGCGTCCCCCACCAGACGCTCGGCCGCATCGAGCCGCGCCTGCGCCGCCGTCACGTCCTCCCACGCCAAGACCGTGCGCACCGTCGCCTCCTCGATCCGCTCATCCTGAGCCTGCCGCTCAGCGAGCAGCAGCAACCTCGCTTCGCGCACCCTGGCCTTCGCTTGCTGCGCTCGTGTCGCGTTGCGACCCATCGCCTGCTGCCTCCCACCGACGTGACGGCGCAACTGCACCCTCTACTTCAGTAAGCAGAAATACCCCCTCCGGCTGGACACCCGAGCGTCAACAATTTTCCGGTCCTCCACCGACAGCCACCCACCGCCCGCCTCCCACGGCTCCCCCGCCACACCGGCATCGTCCGTGCCCATCGACTGCCCGTCGCCCGACTTGCCGTGACTATTCCGTGACCTTCCGGAACGCTTCGCGAACTGGGCGCCAAACCTGACACACCTCTTGCACCACCGGTGCGTTCCTCGTACATGTGTGCGAGGAACGCAGATTCGGCCACAGTTGGTCGGCGCAATCGTGTCCACCCCGAGGGGGTTTTTCTGCTTACCTCAGTGTGCAGTCGATTCACAAGCTGACCGCCGGGGACGGGTACGCGTACCTGACCCGGCAGGTCGCTGCGTTCGATGCCACCGACCGCGGGCACACCGGCCTGGGGGACTACTACACGCAGCAGGGGGAGTCCCCCGGCACCTGGTTGGGGTCGGCGCTGGCCGACGTGGACATGCAGGCCGGGGAGCCGGTCACCGCCGACCAGATGGCCGCCCTGTTCGCCGAGGGCCTGCACCCGAACGCCGACGCCATCCAAGCCCGGATGATGCGCCTGGGCAGCACCGCGGCGCACGTCCAGGCCGCCCGGGAAGCGGTCCAGCTCGGCAAGCGGTACCAGATCCTGGACACCGCGCCGGCGTTCCGGGTCGAGGTCGCCCGCCGCGCCGTGGCCGTGAACGTGGCTGCGGGGATGCCGCGGGACACCCCGCTGGCGGCCAGCGTGCGGGCCCGGATCCGCACCGACGTCGGCCGTCAGATGTTCACCGAGCAGTACCAGCGCGCGTCGGCGAACCCGCGTGAGCTGTCCTCGTTCATCGCCCGCAACTCCCGCCAGTCGACAACCGCGGTCGCCGGGTACGACCTGACGTTCTCACCCGTCAAGAGCGTCTCCGCGCTGTGGGCGATCGCCCCCAAGGAGGTCGCCGAGCAGATCCTGGCCGCCCACCACGCCGCCGTCGCGGACACCATCGGCTGGCTTGAGAAGGAGGCGGTCTACACCAGGGGCGGAAAGGACGGGGTGCAGCAGCTAGACACCACCGGTGTCCTCGCGGCGGCGTTCGACCACCGCGACTCCCGCGCCGGGGACCCCGACCTGCACACCCATGTCGCGGTCTCCAACAAGGTCCGGGTCCGCAATCCCGACGGCACCCCGGGCCGGTGGTTGGCCCTGGACGGGCGAGTGCTGTTCAAGGCCACCGTGTCGTCCTCGGAGCGGTACAACACCCGCCTGGAGGCGGAGCTGTACACCCGGCTGGGCCTGACCTTCGAGGAACGTTCCGACTCCGGCGCGGCCGCCGCGGCGGGCCGGCGCACGGTCCGCGAGATCGTCGGGATCCCCGAGGAGCTAGCCACCGCCTGGTCGTCCCGGCGGGCCGCCATCGACACCCGGCGGGCCGCCCTGGCCGTGCAGTTCCAGGCCGACCACGGCCGCCCACCGACCCCGATCGAGGCCGTCAAGCTGGCCCAGCAGGCCACCTTGGAGACCCGCGACGCCAAGCACGAACCCCGCTCCCAAGCCGAGCAGCGCCGGGTCTGGCGCCGGGAGGCGGCGGCCGTCCTGGGGGGTGACCGGGCCGTCGACGACCTCGCCCGGACTGTCACCGTCACACCGGCCCCGGCCGGTCGCGGGGCTGTGACTGTCGGCAGGATGCAGGTCCGGGACATCGTCGCGGCGACCGCGGCCGTCGTGCGGGAACACCGCTCGACCTGGCAGGTGTGGCATGTGCGCGCCGAAGCCGAACGTCAGGTCCGCGCGCAGGCACCCGCCGGCGCCGACGTCGACCGCCTCGTCGCGCGCGTCGTCAGGGGCGTGTTGGACCCGCGGCGGGCGATCGCATTGACCCCGGACGACGCCGTCCAGGTGCCGGCCGCGCTACGCCGCCGCGATGGGGCCAGCGTGTACGAGGTCGCCGGCAGCCGGCTGTACACCTGTGCGCAGGTGCTCGCCGATGAGGCGTTCGTCGTCCGCGCCGCCCACCAGCTCGGCGGCCGCACGGTGCGCGCCGAGGACGTCGACGTCGCCCTGCTGGAGTCGGTCGCCAACGGGGTCACCCTCAACACCGCCCAAGCTCACCTGGTCCGCCAGATGGCCACCTCCGGGATGCGGGTACAGCTGGCGATCGCCCCCGCCGGGTCCGGGAAGACCACCGCGATGTCCGCGCTCACCGCCGCCTGGACCACTTCGGGCGGCACCGTCGTCGGCCTCGCCCCGTCCGCCGTCGCGGCCGCCATCCTCGGTCAGGAGACCGGCGCCCACGCCGACACCCTCGCCAAGCTGACCTTCGGGATCACCACCGGGCTGCTGCCGGACTGGGCCAACAAGATCGACGAGCGGACTCTGTTCATCGTCGACGAGGCCGGGATGGCGTCCACCGGCGACCTCGCCGCGGTGACCCGGTTCGCCCTGCAGCGCGGCGCCAGCATCCGCCTCGTCGGCGACGACCGGCAGCTCGCGTCGGTCGCCGCCGGCGGGGTACTGCGCGACATCAAAGCCGCCGTCGGCGCCGTCACGCTCACCGAGCTGATCCGGTTCCGCGACCAGGCCGAGGGGGCAGCCAGCCTCGCCCTCCGGACCGGGGACACCGCCGCCCTCGGGTTCTACCTCGACCGGGACCGGGTCCACGTCGGCGACCTGGCCACCGTCACCGACCACGCCTACACCGCCTGGACCGCCGACCGGGACGCCGGCCTGGACGCGATCATGCTCGCCCCCACCCGCGACCTGGTCACCGGCCTGAACGTCCGCGCCCGCGACGACCGGCTCACCCACCTCCTCCACGACGGCGGCGACCTCGGCCAGCAGGTCGCCCTGGCCGACGGGTCGGCCGCCTCCGAAGGCGACATCGTCATCACCCGCCGCAACGACCGGCAGCTGCGGACAACCGCCACGGACTGGGTCAAGAACGGCGACCGGTGGACCGTCAACGCCGTCCACCACACCGGCGCCCTCGGCGTCGTCCACACCCACACCGGACGGCGGATCACCCTGCCCCGCGACTACGTGGCCGAGCACGTCCAGCTCGGCTACGCCACCACCGTCCACGGCGCACAGGGGGTCACCGCCGACACCTCTCACACCGTGAGCACCGGCGAGCAGACCCGCCAGCAGCTGTACGTCGCCCTCACCCGTGGCCGCGACGCCAACCACCTATACCTCGCCGTCGCCATGGACGGCGACGAGCACTCCGTCATCACCCCCGCTGCCACCCACCCCCGAACCGCCGTCAACGTCCTCGAACAGGTCCTGGCCCGCGACGAAACCCAGGTCTCCGCCACCACCGCCCACCAGCAGCTGACCGACCCCCACACCCAGCTGGCGACCGCGGACGCCCGGTACCGCGACAGCCTCGGCCACGCCGCCGCCCACCTCCACGGGCCCGGCTGGGCCCAACGTCTCGAGGACGCCGTCAACCGGGTCGTCCCCGGCATCACTGACAGCCCCGCCTGGCCCACCCTGCGCGGCCACCTCGCCCTGCTCGCCGCCGACGGCAACGACCCGGTCGCCGCGCTCACCACCGCGCTGAACGGCCGTGAGATCAACACTGCCGCCGATGTCGCCGCCGTCCTGGACTGGCGGATCGACCCCACCCACACCCGCAGCCACACCCCCGGCCCGCTCCCCTGGCTCCCCGGGATCCCGCAGCGCCTCGCCGACGACCCGTACTGGGGGTCCTACCTCACCGCCCGCAGCGCCCAGATCACCTTGGCTGTCGGTGACGTCCGCACGGCCGCGGAGGCGTACCCGGTCGCGGCCGCCCCCGGCTGGGCTCGGCTGCTGCTGTCCGAGCAGCACCGGCAGCTGCGCGGCGACATCGCCGTCTTCCGCGCCGCCCACGCCATCGCCGAGGACGACACCCGCCCGACCAGCACCACCCAGTTGGCCGCCGCCGACCGCCGCGCCCAGCAGGACCTCGACACGAGGATCGCCGAGGCGATCGACATCAGCTACCGCACCGCCTGGACCCCGCTCGCCGTCCAGGTCGGCCTGCGCCCCCGCCAGGACCCGCACTGGGCCGCCCTCGTCGAGCAGCTCGCCGCCCTGTCCCGGGCCGGCGCCGACGCGCCCGCGCTGCTACGCGCCGCGGCCGCCGAAGCGCCGCTCCCGGACGAGTACCAGGCCGCCGCGATGAGGTGGCGGATCGCCCGGCACACCTCCCCCGCCGTCCTCACCCCCGACCCAGACGCCGCGCCCGCCGACCCGCTGCGTCCCCGGTGGCTGGACCAGCTGACCGCCGCCCTCACCCCGGCCGCCGCCGCACAGCTCGTCGGCAACCCGCACTGGGCCGCCGTCGTCACCGCCGTCAACCGGGCCATCGAGCACGGCATCCCCGCCGCGGACGTGCTGCGTCAGCCCGTCGGTCCCGACGGCGACCCCGTCCCCGACCACGCCCTCGCCGACGCCCTGATCTACCGGGCCGCGACACTGATCGACCCGGCCCCGCCCGACCCCTACCAGCCCACCGGACCCGAGTCCGGCTACGAGCCGGACGAGCCCGACCACACCCCGCCGCAGGACCTGCACCTGCTCACCTACACCGGGCGAGACGACACCCCACTCAACCTCGCCGAGGACGGCTACCGGGACGGGCCCGACCTCGATCACTACCTGCGCACCGGCGACCTGCAGCCCCCGTTCCCCGACGAGACCATCCCCACCAGCGAGACCACCCTCAGCCCAGAAGACCTCGACACCGAACTGTTCCACGCCGCCCAACACCGGCTGTGGATGGACCCGTGGCAGCCCACCGACGAGCAACAACACCGCCTGGAGACACGCGCCTACGACGCCGAGTCCTCCCCCGTCACCCCCGAACGGATCGCCGACCTCAACGCCCAAGCCGCCACCTACTACCAACAGACCTACCGCGGGTCCTGGGCCCAGACCTACCTCACCAACCGGCTCGGCACCGACCTCACCGACGACCCCCACATCCAACCCGGCTACGCCCCAGCCGGATTCACCACCCTCACCACCCACCTACGCCGACACGGCGCCACCGACGACGAACTACTCGCCGCCGGCCTCGCCAAGACCGCCAGCACCGGCACAACCATCGACACCTTCCGCGACCGGCTCATCCTGCCCATCCACCACAAGGGGGCGGTCGTCGGGTTCGTCGGCCGCCGCCACCCCGACACCGACCACCTCCAGCCCGGCACCGACGCCGCCACCAAGGCCGGCCCGAAGTACCTCAACACCGGCGACACCGTCCTGTACGCCAAGGGCGACCAGCTGTACGGCATCGCCGAATACGCCGACCGGTTCGCCGCCGGCGCCACCCCCGTCCTCGTCGAAGGACCCATCGACGTCCTCGCAGTCTCCCTGGCCAGCCCCAACCACGTCGGCGTCGCCCCCCTCGGCACCTCCCTCACCGACACCCAAGCCGACACCCTGACCCCCCACCTCACCCACCCACGCGGCGTCATCGTCGCCACCGACGGCGACCTCCCCGGCCAGCTCGCCGCCGAACGGGACTACTGGATGCTCACCGCCCGCGGCGGCTTCCCCAAGCACGTCACCTTCCCCACCGGTCAAGACCCCGCCGGCATCCTCACCAGCCAGGGCCCAGGCGCGTTGCAGGCCCTTCTCGCCCAACCGCGGAGTCTCGCCCAGGCCCTCGTCGACGAGCGACTCAACCACCTCCAGCCCGCCCTGGCGCTGCCGGCCGCCCTCGCCATCGTCGCCGCCGGCGACGCTCAGCATTGGACCCAGCACGCCACCGACATCGCCGACCGGCTCCACCTGCCCGCCGACGCCGCCCTCACCGACCTGATCGGCCACATCACCACCTGGGACCGCGACCGACCCGGGGCGGTCGCCGCCCAACTAGCCACTGGCCAGGACACCCGGACCCGGCTGGCCGCGGTCACCCGGCTACGCCCAGAAGAGCGCTGGGCTCCCTTCGCGCGCCAGATCAACCGAGGCCTCGTCCACGGCTACGGCTGGACCATGCTCGCGGACACCATCGAGCAAGCCGACCGTCACGGCGTCGACGTCCACGCCCTTCTCCCCACCCTGGCGAGCAGTCTCCCCCTCGACCCGAACCACCCCGCCGACGACCTCAGATACCGCCTCGTCACCAACACCGACATCCCCATCGACTCGCCCACGACAACATCCCCCCGCCCATCGGCACTCCTGCGCCACAAACCTGCACCCTCTCAGCAGCCGATCCAGGCGCCCGACGTTTCACCCTGACCCGAGGGCACCTTCGCCAAGGCGCACGCCGCGACGTGCCGAGAGTCGCGCCTCTTCGTCAAGCCGCTCAAAACGGTCTCTCGTGCCGACGAGCGAGTGAGTCACTTCGCCCACTTTGACGCGGGCGCATCCCGCCCAGATTGATGTGAAGTCGCTGGTCGCTCGCTATTGCCGCAGGGAGCAGAGCGGGGCAGTTCTGGTTAGTGCGTTGCTCCAGGGCGGACGCCGCTGCGCTCGGGCTGGCGGCGACCCCTGACTGCAGACGAGATGCAAACTAGTCGCCACTGCTCGGCGTCGTCGTGCACACAGGAGTACGGCTCCGAACCGGAGGAGCCTGACGCGGTGGCGACGCCCCCTCTGCACAGCTGTTCATCGACCGCTATGAGTGTGATTCCTGCAACGACCGTTCATTCGTCGCTCGCTGACACTACCCCCGCAACGAGTGACCTTGCGGGACAGACAAGGCCAAGTGCGTCGGTACGGTCCAGCTGCCGACACCAGCAGCTCCGATACGTCGCGCGCGCGTGAGTGCGTCGGTGGACGGCCGATCAGACATCGACTGCCCAGGGCGGGCGACGGGGTTTCGGAGCAGCTCGGGCCGGGGTGGGATATCCGCATCTTGCGCACATCCTGCTGCCGGTGGGTGTGGTTCAGGCCGTTGGGTCGGCCACGGCCCGCCCTCAAACCAACTTTTTCGCACGCCTCTTGTGGACCGGCCTGTGGAGAACGTGACGCCTGGGGCCTAGGAGACGGGAGTGCTCGCGATGCCGGCGGCTCTCAACCGAGCCGGAACGCCACGTCTAGGCGATGGGAGTGAAGTATCCACAAGATGTTGCAATTTTGGCGTCCGAATCGTGAGCACCTGTGGATAACTACACTGCTGTGATTCGGCGCCCGAACAGGGCGAAGTTGTCGGTGGTCACCGGTATCCTGTAGAGGAGGTCAACGGCGACCTCAGCCAGACAGCACGAAGGCCCTGAGCTAGAGCGATGTCTGATCTCAGGGCCTTCGCGGTGTTACTTGGTCGTTCGCCAGCATAGGTCGGGAGCAGTGTCTGCGGAAGCAGAACCGCCGTTCCTGTTCCGGAGGTCACATCCTTCGGAACAAGGTCCTCGTCGTCAGATGACGATTCCAGGAGGACGACCGTGTCCAGCGACCCAAGCCATACCTGCTATCCCCACAGCGCCCAGAGCCACTCGCGCGTTCCTACGCTGAAGGCACCGGTGCCGGCATGAACGTCAACGAGGCATTCGACGCGTTCCAGAAGAAGGTCAACGCGAGCGACGACGACATCAAGGAGGCCCGGCGTCGTCGTGACCTCTTCAAGACAGCGCTCGGCGGACGCGACGACGTCGATGAGGTGATCGCGTCCGGCTCGCTGCGGCGCGGTACCCACAAGCACCCGATCCATGACGTGGATGTCATCGTCGTGTTCAAGGACGGCACCCACCCGGAGTGGGGCGACGACGGCGATTCGGCGGCCGACGCACTCGACCACGTGCGCGGCGAGGTCAACGACCTCCTTGGCGCCACGAACGGCACCGTCGCCAAGGAGGTCCGCCTCGCTTCCCCGCGCAACCACGCCGTGAAGTGCTTCCTCGACAACCCCGACGTCGATGGTGCGTTCACCGTCGACGCGATGCCCGCGCTCCGACGCGACGGCATGCTGCTCATCCCCGAGACGATCAGCGAGAAGTGGGTTCCCAGCGACCCCGAGTACCTGATCGAGCAGGTCGCCAAGAAGCATGCCGAGTGGAATCGTTTCGCGGGGCTCGTCCGCACGCTGAAGGCTTGGGCCGCGCTCCAGGACATCAAGGTCAAGTCGCTGGTCATGGAGGTGCTGGCTCTCGAACTCCTCGGCGACGGCCCGAACCGTCCCGCGGCGCTGAAGAGATTCTTCGTCGAGGCCGCCTACCGCGTCGAGTCGCTGGACCCGATCGTGGACCCCGCCGACGTGTGCGGCGAGATCCAGCCCGACCTCGACATGGAGACGCTCGCAGAGCTTCTGCACGAAGCGGCACGTCTCGCGTCGCAGGCGATCTCCGCCGTGTCCAGCAACGACCAGGCCAAGGCTGTAGGTCTGTGGGGCGCGGTCTTCGGGGAGGACTTCCCCAAGCCTCCACCGAGCAAGCCGTCGGTGATCCCGGCCGCTCCGGCTACGACGCCCGCGGTAGTTCCGACACGTCGGCCGATCAAGGACACGCCGCAGGGATGAGCGGGCACATCGAAATCACGCCTATCTACTGGACCGAGGTCGAGCCCGAGCGACTGGCTCGCGACCTCGCCGAGGTGGCGGAACTGGCGCCCGACATGCACTTCCAGGCCCCCGGAAAGCTCGGCGGCACCGAGCACCACGGCATGTGGGCCGGGCGGCTGCCGGTGTGGCCACTTGCGCGGCCCGAGCCAGATGGACTCGACGCACTGGTGCCCGCAGGGCTGGAGTGCATGGTCCTGTGCTCAGCCGCGCACCCCATGATCCCGCCGCAGGTGCGGCCGATCAGTCCGGAGCCGATGCTGCTGGAGCGAAGTCAGCACAAGTGGCATGTCGCCCCCGCTGGAGCGCTGTGCCTGATGCAGAGCACCGGCGACTGGGATCCCCTCGACTCCGTCGCGGACCTGCTGGTGAAGGCAGCCGCGTGGCGCGTCGAGTACGCGCTGATGAAGGCAGGCGTCATCGAGTGGATGTCGCTGAGCGGCATCGTCTCGGACGGCTCGTTCGACCACCTCATCGGTGAGGCCGTCGAGACGATCGCCCAGAGTGCTCCCATCTCCGGCGAGACCGTGGAGGAGTCCGCATGAGCGGCCCGCTAGTTCTCCTCACGCAGGACGGCATGACCAAGATCGCCAAGTCGTCAGCTCCGGGTGGCGACCTGCACCTGTCACGCTCGGCGGTCGATGAGTTCTATCTGGTCACGAAGGTCGAGGTGTCGAGCGGGCTGAAGTTGCCTGTCGGCGCTGACAAGCAGTTCGAGGCACTCCGGCGGACGGCCGATGACTACCGCGGCCAGTGGCTGGCCAACGTGGCCGAGGAAGTGCACCTGCACCACCTCATGCTTGCGACGCGGTCCGACGCGGCCGTGCCGTGGGAGGCATTTCGAGAGTTGCTTCCCGAGGCGAAGGACCCACGGGACGGTCCCATCCCGTTGATCACCCACGCGCCCGCGCTCTCCAAGGAGTGGATCGACGCTGGTGTAAAGCCGTTCGCCGCTTGGATGGTGAGTCGGGAGGAAGTCTGCGCGGTCTCGCTGGAGGTCGAGCCCGACGAGAGCGGCGTATGGCGCCTCGACCCGCAGTGGCCCGTCGCCAATCTTCAGGAACGCCGAGTCGCAGTCGTCGGCCTCGGCAGCATCGGCGGCCGGGTGGCCGAAGCCCTTGCCGCCTACGGTGTCGGCACGATCGACCTCGTCGACCCGGACCGGTTCATGTGGCACAACCAGGTGCGGCACGTCCTCGGCCCCGAGAGCGTCGGTCGCAGCAAGGTCGCTGCGATGAAGGCCATGCTCGACAGGCGCTGGCCGAACAGCGAGGTCCACGCGCATGAGTGGAACGTGGTGAACGACGCGCACCTCGTGCGCGGGCTGCTGAACGATGTCGATCTGCTCGTCTGCGCTGCTGACGGCATCGCCCCTCGACGCGTCGTCAGCCATCTGGCCAGGCGCGCGAACGTGCCCGCGATCCAGGCGTGTGTCCTCGCAGACGGCGCAGTGGGCGAGGTGACGCGGTACCGTCCCGGTCGCCGCTACGGCTGCCTGATGTGCCACCGAGCCGACCTCCTGGCCCGGGGCGCCATCGACCTGGAGGCCGATCAGGAACTCGACTACGGCACCGGGGTCTCGCACAAGCCGATGACGGCGGTGGGGCCCGATCTACACCTCGTGGCTCACGTGGCAGCGAAGGCGGCGGTGGCAACGATCCTCGAGTCACTGTACGGCGATGAGCGGCACCGTTTGCCTGGTGAGCACGCCATCATCGGCTTGCGGCCGACGGCAGAGTTCGAGCCGCCGTTCGATGTCGACGCGGCGGCATCGATCGTCTGGCACGACATCGCTCCGCCTCGTGGCGACTGCGCGACGTGCGCGCCATGAACGCCGAGGGCGACGAGCACCGACGAGTCGAGTTATCGCGCGGGGCCCTCCTGACCATCAAAGCCGAGGTGGCACGAGGCGGACGTGTTTTGGAGACGGGCGGGATCCTGCTCGGTCACGAGCCGGACGGTATAACGAGGGTGACAGTTGCTGGAGACCCCGGACCGAACGCAGTGCGCCAGCCACTGCGTTTCTCGCGCGATCTCGACCACGCCGAGCGATTCGCGGAGCAGGCCTGGCGGGAGTCCCAGGCCGTGTGGCTCGGCGAGTGGCACACCCACCCTGGCGGGAGTCCAGTGCTGAGCGACATCGACATGGCCTCGTATGGGCGCCATCTGGCCGATCCGGATCTGGCATTCAGCCGGTTCGTCAGCCTGATCGTCGCCCTGCCTACTGCCGATATTGACCTGTCTGAGACGCAGGTCGGTCAGGCCGTCCTCGTCGCTTGGCTCGTCGAGCCGGACGGCGCACGAGCCGCCCAACTGAGCATCTTCGAGGAGACGCACGATGGCTAAGCCGTTCGACATCCGAGGAGCGTTCCTCGGTAAGCAGACCGCGATGGAGGCCTCCTACTCATCGATCCGCGCGGCCACGGGCCACCCTGGGACCGTGGGCGACGAGTCGGAGGCGGATTGGCTTGGTCTGCTTCGGGACTTCCTTCCGAGCCGGTACGAGGTCGGCCCGATCTTCGCCATCGACTCGACCGGGGCCAGCAGCGATCAGATCGACGTGGCTGTCTTCGACCAGCAGTATTCGCCCCAGTGGTTCGGCACCAACCGCGGCGTCCGCTTCGTGCCGGTTGAAAGCGTCTACGCCGCCTTCGAGGTCAAGCCCGAGATGGACGCCGCCAACCTGCGCTACGCCGTGGACAAGGTGGCTTCGGTACGCAACCTGACCCGCACGTCCGCGCCCATCATCCACGCCGGTGGCAAGTACGTGGCGGTGAATCCGAGCAAAAGGAACATCATCGGCGGCATCCTCACGACCCGTTCGTCGTGGAGCCCGAGGAACACAATCGCTAAGTTGGACGAGCACCTGCCCGCGCTGGGCCTGCCGGGCTCGCTCAACATCGGGATCGCCCTCGACACCATCACGTTCGACCACACGCCCGATCTCGACAGCGGCGACGATGAGGCGGAAGCGGTTGACCCGCCGCGCACGTACAGCACGGACGGGAACCAACTGATCCACTTCGCGATTCGGCTGTTCCGTCAACTGCAACTGACTGGGACGGCTCTGGCGCTGGATCTGAGGAAGTACGAGAAGGCGTTGCGGCCGTGAGGATCGCCAGAGCGCTTTGCCCATGGGGACGGCGCGGCAGACTTGGTTCTTGGGCCTGCTAGCGACCTCGCGATATGCGGCAGCGGTTGCCTCTGCCTCTCGGCGGCGCAGTTCGTCGGCGTGTCGGATCTCGTCCATGAGTGGCGTGACCAGTCCCCAGGTATGCGGTCCGATGGCCGCTTGCGGGCCTTTGCCCGATTCGCGCCGGAACGACTCCTGACCGGCTGCGGGCCTGAGTCCGATGTCGCCGGGACCCGCGTCCTTCCGCCGCGAGTCGACCACCTTGACGGAGGAGAGTTTGGGGTTTCGCGAGGTCAGCGATTGTGGATTGACCGGGCCAGTTCGACGAGTTGGCGCTCGACGATGTCGAGGATGAGGTCGGGACTCACTCGGAAGTACTCGTGCACGACGATGTTGCGCAACCCAGCGATCGACGCCCAAGGCACGTCAGGCATCGTCTCTCGGGTCTCGATTGGCAGCGACCGGACGGCCTCACCAATGAGGGCAAGGTTGCGCAGAACGGCGTCGTACGCCATCGATGCGTGATCGTCGGAGCGCAGGTGCGGCGCATACTCCTGGCATCGCTTGATCGCGTCAAGGATGTCCGTGAACCGCTCCTCCTGGGACCGGCTCACACTGACACCGCGTCAGCGAAAGCGCTCGAGGAGACCTCGCCTCGCAGCAGCGATGTCGCCACGACATCGACTCGGGTCCCAAGAAGCTCGCTCAACTCCTCGGCAATGCCGGAAACTCGCAGCAGTTCATTGCCACCATCAGGAAGCAAGTCAACCAGCAGATCAATGTCGCTGTCTGGCGTGGCGTCGCCGCGGGCAACGGAACCGAACAGTCGCGGGTTCGTCGCTGCATAGCGGCCCAGTACCGCGTCGAGCGCCCCTCGATGGCGCGATATCGCTGCCCGCAGCGACTCGCTCTGCCTCGTCACGGTGCTCATGCGACAAGGGTAGACGGCGCGAAGGCCGCAGGCTCGTCCCACAACCCGAACCGCCCGCGTGGCGGCGGCATGCCGGGCGGAGCCACCAAGAGTCACCGGCCCGAACAAGAAGGGCCACCGTCCTGCCGGGATCCGCTCTCGCTGGCGATGTCGGCCAGCCGCGTCATAGCGCCGTCAGCGGACGCTGCGGCCACCAGCGGAGTCGGTCTAGCGTCGATGAGATCCCCGGTGCCGGGCCACGATGGCGGCGGGCGGGGTTTGGGCCATGACCAAGTCGCCGCGTGAGGTGACTCCGTGTCCGGCTCGACCATCCTTCTTCCGTTCCAGACCGCCACGATGTCGCAAGCACAACGCGGCGGTTTCCTATCTGGCCCGCTACGCCGGGCGCACCCACGCGCTGTACGCCTACCAACTGAGGCAATGGTTCGCCTGGTGCGACAGCAACGGGCTCGACGCATTGGCGGAATCCAGCGAGCCCACGTCGAGCTGTACATCCGCCAGCTCGGCGACCGCGGCCTGATGGACTCCTCGGTCAACACGATGATGCACGCCGTCCGCGGCTACTTCCGCTTCGCCCACATCGATGGCCTCATCCCATCGGACCCAGCGGTCTATGCACGGCTGCCGAAGGTCCACCGCGGCGAGTCCCGCACCCAAGGGCTGGACCGTCTCGAGCTGATCCGGTTCCTGCAGGTCGCCCAGACCATTACAGTCCATCACGGCGCCCTGGCCTACCTGCTCGGCATCAACGCCCTGCGCACCTCCGAAGCGGCAGCCGTGGGGATCGAGGACTACGCCGACACCCTGCGGGGACACCGCGTGCTCCACCAGGTCGGCAAGGGCAACAAGCCCGCCACCATGCCGCTCACCGTCCCAGTGCTACGCGTCCTGGAGGCCTGCCGAGGTCAACGAACCAGCGGGCCGCTGGTGCTGCGATCGGTCTCCGGCAAGCCGATCGACCGACGCGACGCCTACCGCATAGTCGCCCGGATCGCGACAGCCGCCGGCATCCCGCGGCACATCAGCCCCCACTCCCTGCGGCACGCCGCGATCACCAACGCGCTCGACGCCGGCGTCCCCCTGCGCGACGGGCAGATCCTCGCCCGCCACGCCGACCCTCGAACCACCGAGCACTACGACCGCGCCCGAGGCAACCTCGACCGACACGGCGTCCACTTCCTGACCGCCTACGTCGCCGGCGTCTGACCGAACTGCCTGAGCCCGGGTCGATTCCGCCCACTACGGGCGCGTTACTGCACCCAGATAGAAGCACCCAATCCTTCAACGTCGGTCTGAGCGCCAATGGCTTCTGCGACCCGTTCGGCCACCTGTGCCGGACGCAAGTCGTTCAGCCCTGCAACAGGCACCTGCTTCTCCCGGATGATGGTCTGCACGTGTTCGACGGCTCGACGCTGCTGGTCATCCAGAACATCCATCTTGACGAACGTCATTGCCGCGTCGGCCTTGGTCTTCGGACCGGTGTGAGGCACAAGGTAGACGCGGAAGTCGAACTGCTGGTCCGCAGCCAGTTCGGGTTCGAGGGCAGTGTCGAAGTCCTGCACCCACTCCAACACGCCTCTCGGGATTCGCTTCCGGACCTCCTTCAGAGCCGCCACTGCATCCTGGGTGATGGACGAGATGAAGATGGGGAACCTCAGTTGCTGCCCAACGCCCTCCTCGGGGCCGAACCACTCGGTAAGGGAGCGGTCGTAGTTCAGGACATAAGCCTGAGTCCGCCCGGCAACGAGATTGGCGATGTCCCAGCGATGTCCCGCTCGTAACGGTGCTCGATGATGTTCCGGAGCCCGGTAAAGAAGGTGAGGTTGACGCGGCGCGGGTCGTTCTCGGCGAACTGTTCGTCGGTCAGGCTATTGAGGGGCTTGTACTTCCAACCGCCGTCCTCGTGCCTGACTCGACGGCCTCTCCTGTCCCTGATGAACAGGTTGCCGCCATCCTTCTCGACCTTCGCCTGCATGAGGCGCAGCCATGCCAGCGACATGTGGACGATGAACGCCTCCAACTGGCGCTCGTTGCCCGAACGGTTGTAGAGGTCCACGGCGAGCAAGGCCTCGTTCTTGGACGCCTGCAACTGGTGCCACCAGCGAGGTCTTGGAGCCATGCTCCATTCCATCATGTCGCAACGACGGCGTGTCTGCGCACGCTTGGCACCAGTCCCGCGCACTCTGGAAGCGGTGAGCAGGTAGCCCGCCGTCTTCTGTCGCGCTCTCGCCCGTCAGAGGGCTATGAGAGCGAGAAGGACCACGGTGGTGTGAGTCCGGGTAGGTGAATGCGGGGAAGCGTCCGACCTAGACCGCAGGCGAGGGAGGAAGGAGGAACGCCCCGTGTCGAACAAGGCCCAGACCAGCAAGGCCGTAGCCAAGAAGGCCAGCGCCATCATACGCGATGGCCGATCGAGCGCCCGCTCCAAGAGCGTGGCTGCATCGGCTCTGGCACAAACCAAGAAGGGCAAGTAGCCCATCAGCACGACCCCGGCTGACCACCCAGCCGAGGTCGTCGTCATCATCAACACTTCAGTGGCAGTATCTCTCTCCGCTGGCAAGCGACGCCCCTTCGCGCACTGCTGTTTAGTCTTTTCGCCGCCATCGTCCCGCCGCCGAGCCGCGGCCGATGGTTGGCAAGGCGATTTCCGTTTCGCCTTCTCCTCAGCCGGCGCGCGGCGATCGGTCGTGGGTACTCAGATGCGTGTCGGCGGTGAGGGCTACCGTGCTGCAGACGGCCATTGCAGAACCGAGAGGACCACGACGATGTGGGACGAAGAAGACCCCGACCGGCACGAGTCTCTGGAGTATGTCATGGGAGCTACTGCGCACCTGGTCGCACAGATGGGCGACCAGCAGGCGTCGCTGCTCCTGGAGGACGTCCAGAACCTCAGCATCATTGACGAGCACCGCGGGAAAATGGGTCCCGGACCCGTGGACTCACGGCTTGGCACCGCAGACCTCCACGGTCTACTACCTTGACCTTGAGCCGTACCTCTCGCCTCGCTTCACCGACGACGTGCTCGGACGCGTCTTTCCCGTCATGAAGAGCCACGCCCAGCGCATGTACCTCCCGACGCCCGAGTACGTGGACGTCCAGCACGCCCTGCCGAACATCGACGTTAAGAGCTGGCGCGAGACGCTGCAGCAGCAGTCCGGCGGCAACGACGTGAGCAACTCGGCCCGACGCGAGCGCCTCGACCGCAATTCACCCGTGCTTGACGGCCTAACCTTCACCAACGCTGAGGAGGTCTCCGTTTACGAGGCACTTGTCCGGCTCCAGGTCTCGACCCCAGAGGAAAGGACCTTCGCGATTTCACCGCTGCCGGGGACGCGTATTCGCGCGGGCAACGTATGGACTCCCGACTTCTTGCTGATCGGCAACGGCGCCGCGATGCTCATCGAGGTCGACGGGCCCCACCACGGAATGGAGCGGCGCCGCGCTGACGTCGACATGCGGGACGCGCAGTGGCGCCGCTGCGGAGTCCAAGTCCGGAGGGTCCCGGTCGAATACACCCGTCCCGAGCGATCAGACGAGCTCGACAAGTGGTTACGGGTCGAGGTCAGGGACGGCCTCGGCTTCGGCCGCTGATCGGTCTGTGCCGGGAGATCGCGAGGGCCCGGAGGGCGAGATGCATAACCGTGTCGACAAATTCATGGGCCAGATCTGCCGAAAGGCATGCGTCCTTCCGCCGCGTCAAGGACGGCATCGCCTGCTTCACGCCATGTGAGATGAATGCCTATGCAGATGGCACTCCGAGGCGTCCACCGTCGAGTCCCATCCTCGACACACACTTTTCCGGGTTGCGCTGTTCTCGTGCCAGCACGGTCTTCGTCGTCACCGGTACTGGTTATGGGGCTCTTCACA
>JAABUM010002876.1_pt1 | contig 22180 bp, 30 predicted proteins | sample 5559161 | NCBI WGS metagenome assembly JAABUM01 (sample SAMN10711868, study PRJNA513369) | rock metagenome | isolation source: Antarctica rocks | place: Antarctica: Victoria Land, Siegfried Peak nord
TCCCGGCTGGAGCCGTGCGAATCTACGGCGGGCATTGCTTTTTCTTTGGGCAGCAAGTATACTGAAAGAAGCTAGAACTTTGACCCCGAGGGCTTACGTAAGCCCTCGGGGTTTTTTGTTGCCCGCGCGCACGAGGCTAGGAGGACGCCATGCCGAGCGACACACGACGACGGTGGACGCCGAACCGTCCGGGAGAGCGACCGCTGGGTGAGCGTCGGGATATCAAGGTGCAAATCGCCATGTCCGCGTCGGAGCGCGTGTTGCTTGAGGATCTAGCCCGCGCCGCGCACGCGGACAGTCTTGCCGGCTATATTCGCTCACGCGCGCTGGCGCAGCCGACGGGCGCCGTGTAGGCGCTGTAGGGGCGACGGGAGGCATCCAACATGTCGGAACCACAAGCCACGCTCTTTGTCCACGAGGCGAGCAGCGGCGTCCTGTTCCGTTGGTTGTGCGACGACACCGAGCGCTGGCAGGACATCAAGCTCGACCTCAAGCGGTCATTCCCGCATTGGAGCGGCCTCAGGTTCGACGGCGACCTGCGCATGTGGCGCCTACCGCTGCACATGCGTCAACAGTTCTGTCGCTGGGCCGATGCGTGGTTTGGTCTCAACGGCCAGAAGTGGGAGACCGTGAGCGACGACAGCGGGTATACCCGCTCTAAAGCCACACAGAGCAGCGCAGCGGGCAGTGTCGAGTCGGCCTATGCCGCGCTCCATCTTCTGCCGACAGCGCCGGCAGAGGTTGTACGGGCCGCACAGCGGGCGCTTGCTAAGATGCACCACCCCGACGCCGGTGGCACCCACGCGGCGGCCGTCGCAATCAATCGAGCGGTTGACATCATCCATATCTACCAGAACACGGCGCGCTCGGGCGCGGCGTAGGCCGCGACACAAAGATGGCGGGCGTGTGTGAACGGTTCGAAATCACACACGCCCGCCGCTGCGGGAGGAAAACGCGACGAGAGACAACCCGTCACGAGGGCTACGATAGACGGTGGCTGCTCGAAGGGCCATAGCCCATTCGGGCTAGAGTGCCGCAGCCGCAGCCGTAACCATCAACCACACCACCACAGACAGACGCTAGGGCAGCCACAGCCGGCGGCCTAACAGGAGCCTACATCATGACCATATCGACGGCCGCCACGGCCGCAAGCGGCTTCGACGACGAGCAACGACAGGCGCTACGAGAGGCTGCTACCCTCCGCGCCGATCGAGCGCGCCTTGTGGCCCAGGTCGCGCCGTGATTCTTCGTTGCCCATCCATCGGTTGAGAGGTACTACACATGGCAGAGATGACTGACGCGCAGCGCCTGTTCCATTTTGTCGAGCGCGCCAAAAAAATCACCAAGAAGGCGTACTTCAGTGACGGTCGCCGCATCTACACGTTCCGCATCAACCCGCAGACCTACAGTAATGAGAGTGATGCGCTCCAGACAGACGTGCAGACGCTGGACGGCTATGGCCTGCTCGACTTCGGCGTGAAGCCCAACCCCATCACGATGCAAGGGTTTACAGGCATTGATGGATTGGACGGACCCGGCGGCCTATGGGCGCTTGAATACTTCCGCCCGATCGTGGGACGACCTAACAAAAAAATCATGTTCGGATATCCCGCGCACTTTAACGGTGTCAAGCACGGCTACCTGCGGCGCATGACCGACCGTATCACGGCCGACAAGCACCTCTACGCGCAGTACGATCTGCTGTTCATCGAGACGGGGATCGACACGCCTTCACACCGCCCGTGACCTATGCGGGTACACACCATGAATGACATTCAGTTCCTGATCGCACAGGCGCGCCCGCAAGGATTTACAGTTGAGCGACGCGGATCTGGGCCCCTGTTGCTCCGCCCGCCGAGCCGCGCAGGGCCGCTCATCGTCATCTGTCGATGCTACTCCTTCGACCTCCTCTTGCGCTGCTCAGGCGTTAAGGGCGTGAAGTCTATGGTTGACAAGGAGGTAGCCCGTTGTTGGTCCTCTGCTGTCCGTTGGTATAAAGACTCACGCATGCGCCGTTGCTCACACGCTGCGCAGCCACAATCAGCGGGGTGCGTGTCCGCTTCCTCCCATTCGGCCACTGTCATCGGCCCTCGTGGGGGTGGAGGTTGCTGGGAAGCGGGCATGTCCCGCGCGCAGAAGCGACAGACCTGCGCGCGGACGGGGACAGCAGAGAGGCAAAAGGGGCATGCCCGCATGGGCGTAGGAAGCGCCTGTGGAGAGGTAGCGGCATCATTGGTAGCCGGTGCAAGGAGCAGAAGTGTGACGAAGGCGAATGGCCCAAAGAGGAGGCCAAGCACGACCCACGACCCCACATGGCGGTGCTTTCGATCCGCCAGGATGCCCGACCCGACCGTAAACAGGTACAGCCAAAAAGCCGCGCCTAGTAGGACCGCGAACGAATAGTCCATGAGCAGCCCACCCTCTCGCGCACCAGTGTACGGGTAGGGGTGATAGCAGTCAAACAGACGACATGCAGTCAAACAGACGACATAAGGAGATACCGACGATGGCACGTACAACCACCACCACCAAGACCCGCCCGGTTGCCTCGCCTGCCCCAACCGTGAGCCAGGCTGATGAGGCGCGTCTGGCCCGCGACCAGCGAACGCTAGAGCGCGGCGAGGCGATGGCGCCCGACGTGCGCCTTGACCGCGACCTAGCGCACCTGGGCGACCCCCAGGCGGCGACCCGCGTGGCGCCGTCGCGCCGCCGCCACCCTGACGAGGTGGGCCTGGTCTATCGCGGTAAGCGCAAGGGCATGTTGCACGACCAGTACATCACTGTCATTGTGCCGGACGAAGACAACGACGCGGCGGTCGCGGAAAAGCAGGACGTGATCCCCGGCCTCGACGAGGAGAGCCAGCGCCAGGCGTGGGCCGCAGAAGATATGCGGAGGGGCGTAAGCCGCCCGTACGTGCGCCTGGCCGACCGCCTAGTGCTGTCTGGGCCGAACTACACCTTCGAGAAGGACAAGACGGTGTTGGTCCACGAGGACGACGTGGCCTACCTGCTGGCCCACGACACCTATCGCATTGAGCGCGCCGCTGACGTTGAGGTTGACGATGTGTTGCCCCGTCGCCGGCCTGGCTACCGGGGGGGCTAGTGATGAGCACAGACACCACTGCCACCCAGCCTACAGCGGACACGCCGGACACGCCGCGCGCGCGCCTGGCCCGCGCCCGTGAGGCCAACGCGCAGCTTCAGGCCAAGGGCCTGGCCGCCCAGCGGATCGCCCGTGGTTTGGTCGCAGTTGAAGCAAGCGACGAGCGCGCAACCAGGCTCGATATCTCTCGGGCGCTCATTCGATGCATGACCATTGTTAAGGACATGCTCGCGTTGTCGACCGAGGTTGTGGAGGCGGCCGATAGCGCCATCACAGCGGCGGCCACCGCCGACAAGGAGGGCGACCATGCCCCGTAATGCACGCGCCACAACACCACCGGCCGACCAGACGCCCGCGGTTGAGAGCGACGAGGCGGCGGCCCGCCTGCGGGCGGCAAAAGAGAAGGCGGCCCTGACGCCGCGCGATCTGGCGCTCCGGCACTGGCCATCCATCGCCCCGCGTCCGTACGCCGAGCAGGACGGCGCCCCGCCCCTGGATGAAAGCGCGCAGCGGGGCCGCGAGACACGTGGCCCCGACGGCTCACGTCTGCTGTCGCCCAACGGTCCAGGGCCTGACGCCTACTGACTGACGGGTAAAACCCGGATACTTGCCGATACTTGCCGATAGTTGGCACAACGTGGAGACAACCTATGGATGACGAGACCTGCGCGGGCACGCGTAAGGACGGGACGCCCTGCCGCGCCCGACGCCTGCCGGGGAGCCAGTGCTGCTTCGCGCACGATCCTTCCCTACGCGACAAGCGCGATGAAGCCTACGCTACCGGCGGCCGCAACAAGGGGGCCGCACAGCGCGTGCAGCGCCTCGTGCCCCACGCGCTGCGCCCCGTGCTGACGCTCCTCCTGGAGGCCCTGACGGAGACGCACGAGGGCACGCTGCCAACGCAGCAGGCGACGGCCCTCGCCGCGCTCGCGGGGGCTATCAGCAGGATTTATGGGACGGTGGAGATCGAGGCTCGCATGTCCGCGATTGAACGGAGGGTGACGGATGGGGACGCTTCTTAATCGACTCTCGAAGCTGGAGCAGGTGGTCGGCGCGCGCAACGCCGTGGCGCTCAACCCGGCCGCTGACCTGGGCGACCTCGATCCCGCGTGGGTCGGCGCCGAGGTCGCGCGCTGCCGCGCCGACCCGGCCTACTTCATTGACAGCTACTGCTTGGTCGAGTCAGATGCCGGCCGCGGCGTCGTGCCCTTTCGTCTGTATGACTATCAGCGCGACGTGCTGCGACAGTGGATGACCCACCGAGAGTGCATCACTCTGAAAGCGCGCCAGTTGGGCATCACTGAGTTGGCGGCCGCCCTCGCCCTGTGGCAAGTGAGTTTTCACGGGCACAACAAGGTTATCGTCTTCTCGCAGGACGAGCCAAAGGCCAAAGAATTCGCCCGCAAGTGCCGCATCGCGTGGGACCACCTCCCGGCGTGGCTCCAGGTTCCCCTGTCCAACCCGCAGTTGACGACGACGTTGGAACTTAGCAACGGGTCGCGCATCTTGCCGCAGGCCGCGACGGAGAAGGCGGCGCGCTCCCTCAATTGCCAACTACTCGTGCTCGACGAGTTCGCGCACCAGGAATACGGCGCCGCGATCTTCGACGCCGCGGCTGTGACGGCGCGCTCGGCCGGCCAGCGCATCCTCGTCATTAGCACAGCCAATGGAGCCGGGAACGCCTTTCACGTCCACTGGCAGCAAGCGGTCGCGGGCGAGGGCATGCACGCGATTTTCCTGCCGTGGCACATCCGGCCAGGGCGCGATGAGGCGTGGTATGTCAACGCGACCAAAGGGTATGACACGCCCAAGAAGCATCAAGAATATCCCGCCAACCCCGAAACGGCGTTTATCCTCTCGGGGCGTGGACGCTTCGACACGGCGGCGCTAGAAGTCATCCTGGCTGGCTGTACGGAACCGCTAACGACCGAGCTGAACGGAGCCCTGCGCGTGTGGGAGATGCCCGTCGCGGGGCGCTCCTACGTCGTGGGGGCCGACCCCGCCGAGGGCTTGGCGCGGGGCGACTACTCGGCGGCGATCGTGATCGACAGCGCGACCGGGCTGGACGTGGCGGAGCTGCACGGGCATTTCCCACCGGCCGAGTTCGCGGCCTGCCTCAACGACCTGGGCTACTGGTACAACACCGCCCTGATCGGCGTCGAGCGGAATAACCACGGCGGGACCGTGCTGCTCGAATTAGGGCCGCGGCACGGCTACCCCAATCTCTACGCGCATGCTGAGTTTGACGCGACCGGGAACGCGACGCCGCGCCCGGGCTGGCCCACGACGACGCGGACCAAGCCTATCGCCATCGACGGCCTTGGGCAGGCCATCACCGAACGCTGGCCCTTCCGTAATGCGGCGTTCGTCGGTGAGTGCCGGACATACGTGGTCAAGGACTCGGGGGAGACCGCAGCCAGCGGCAACTTACACGATGATCGGGTCATGGCGGCGTCAATCGCACTCGCGATCAGGACGTATCAACCGCCGACACAGGAGGTCGTCCACCTCGCCGATGAGTGGACGCCCGATATGGAGGCCGCGTACAGGCGCGCGTCGCGCCTCGGTGGTGATGACGCGATTATGGACCCCCATCAGCAGATCCTCGCGCAGTGGCGGCGCGCCTTCGACGATCGCTACTAACGCGCTTTACCCAATGACCCCATAGCACGACGACGGAGATAGACATGAGCAAGAGTAATATCAAGACGGCGGCCCAGCTCACCGAGGCCATTGATGCAACCCTGAAGGCGCCCGCCAGTGTGCCGAACACGACAGAGGCCACAGAGCCCACGCTCGGCAAGGACACCCTCCTCGGGGACATGACTGCTCTGTTGCCAAAGCGCCGCCCGCAGCCGCCCCGCCCGCCCGCAGCGCCCGCCGTGGCGCTGACCGAGGCCGAGGCGTTCCCCGCGGATCTGTACGAGGGCGCAGGGGATGCGCCGACTGGCGGGGCGTTCCTGCACGACCCGCTGCTTGCGCGGATGGATGCGCTCCACGAGGCCATCTATACCGAGAACCAGCGCCTGAACCCGCTGAACCACTACCGCGCGTTGGAGTCCAGGGCGGCCGCTTTCAACAGCCAATTGGTCGAGGCCAATCAGAGTCTCAATAAGCTGTTGACGAAGTAGAGAGAGGAGACATAAAACATCATGACGGAACGCGCGGATATCATTAGCGGCACGCAGGAACGCGCTGAATCAACGCTCCTGGGCGATGTCATCGAGAGCGGCCTGACCTACAATAACGGCACCGGGACTGATCTTGCTTTGAACAACATTCAGGCAATTCTCATTCCCGCTGGAACTCGCACGGTCGCGCCCCCTATCGCCACCCAGGCCAATCTTAACCACCGGGGTGTCCTGCTGTTCCTGAACGTGACCGCCTCGCCCGCCAACGCGGCGGCGTCCCTGACGCTGCGGCTTCAGGCCATTGAGCCCGTGACAGGAACGGTTGTCGTCGCGCTGCTGACCGGCGTCCCCATCGTCGCCAGCGGCACCCCCAACAGCGCCGTGGGCCTGTACACCTACGCCTACTATCCCGGCCTGCCCAGCCCAGCGGCGGCGCTCGGTGGTATCACGTTGGCACAGAACGGTATCCTGCCGCGCGTGTGGACGGCCACGATTACGCCAACGACGGGCGACGTATGGGGCTACTCTCTCGCGTACGCCCTCTCTCTCTAGCCAACTACCTCGGAGGTCATATAAAGCATCATGAGAAATCCAAACAGCGCGCAGGCCCTGAGCGACGTGGCCTTTCAACAAGTCGTCAATCAACAAATGGCCATGCAGCGCGATGCGGAACTCTCCGTGCGCCACCAGCTCGACTGGGAACAGCAGCACCGCATGGTCTGGACAGAGGCGCCCCTCGCCCTCCAGACGGCCATCAGGACGCACCAGAGCGCCATACAGGCCCAGCAGGAGCGGCTGGAGGACGTAGCCAAGGCACTGTACACGGCCGCCCTGGAGGCCCTCAAGCGGCGCTACCACGAGCGCGGCGACATCACGCGGCTTGAGTATGACCGGCGTCAGAAAGAACTCTACTCAGACTGGCAGAACAGGCGCGTTGACCTGGCCCAACGCTACGTCTATAAGTTCGCCGACGCCCGCCTGAAGGAGATTCAGGAGGCCAGCTACGCCGCGGCGCGTGCGGCCAGCGATAAGGTGTGGGCGCGCGAGGGCGCCTCCCTCATCGAGGGCTACGCCATGCCTGCCCCGCCGGCATGGGCTAGTAAACCTGAGCCCGAGGAGGGGCCGGACGACAAGAAGCCCGCGCGCCGGCGATCCGCTGTCGCCGCACGTTAACCGACCGGCGCCTGCGCAGGCGCCGACATGGCCGAAAGGCAGGGGGGGGGGACGTATGCCAGAGGGGCAAGTCGTGTCACTACATCGGGCGAGCGGCACGGGCGAGATACGCCCGGTACGGCGCCATCCGAACATCCGCTTTACGCGCGGCGCCATCGTTGAGGAGGACGCCCTGAGCGTGCGGCCTGGCGATTGGGTCGCCTACGACCTGAGCGACGCCAGGCCCGGCCGCGCGCATCACGCAATTAATGTGCGGTGCCTCGCGCTCCCGCGCATGGACCTTAGCAGGCAGGACCCGGCGCGTCGTGCGGAGTGGGAGACCATCGAACGCGCGTACGAGGAGACCAGGCAGGCCGTAGCGGGGCAGTGGGCGCGCGGCGCGTTGACGCCACACCAGCGCGCCGGCCTCCTTGTGGACGCCGAGTACCTCCGGTCTACGCGGTTGACGCGCGGCGTGCGCACGGACGCCGACAGTGACGAGACCGACGAGACCATGACGGCGGATATGCAGCCCTTTCGGTGTGAGGGCACAATCTCACACATCAACGCGCGTGGCTTCGGCTTCATCCAGCCGGATAACAGCGAGCGCGCCGTGTTCTTTCACGCCTCGGATGTGGCGGGCGGACGGTACGACGATCTTCAGGTCGGGCAGCACGTGGACTACATCCAAGAGACCGGTGCGAGCGGCCGCCCCTGCGCGGTGGACGTGCGCCCGCTTGACCTTGCCCCAGCTACGGGCGGCGAGGTGCGGCCCCTTGCGACGGAGGCCGCCGTCGCCGTCGCCTGACGGCCCGTAGCGCCGAGGGAGCACGGGGAGAGCATGAGCGGAGTCGTTAGCTTCTGTCGGGTCACTCCAGGGGCGCGACCCGACAAACGATCCTCGTTCGCGGGGGGCGCGATCAGACAATATTGTAGAGGATGCCCTGCCCGATGGGGTCAATAAAGGCGTTGATTAGTGAGATAACCACGTCTTTGAGAGGGCCAGCTTGTTCCACGGGGACGTGTTGCCAGCGTTGCTCACCCATAAGGTCGGGACCTGCGGGTACTTCAATCGAAAGTGTGATCGCTCCATCGTCGTCGGTCCATTGAACGAGGCGCCAGTCTCTATTGGGGCTACGTGCGACAACCGCTTTAGTCAGCCCTTTTTGGATGGTCGCTTTAGCTTGATCGCCCTCCCGGCGATCAAGAGCGTACCTTCCCTCCAGTGACATTGCACTCACAGAGTTACTCGGCATCGTACACCTACCCCCTCCCCACGCCATGTCCGTGTGGTCTGACCTTAAAAGCCATAGTGCGTTCGGAACTGCTGCCGCTGCGCGGTGAGAGCGCGCGCCGCGTCCCGTGCTTTCACGGCCGCCGCCGTGATATCCCCTTGCAACGTCGGATTGTGTGCATCGTAGTTCATTGCCAGGGTGATGTCGTAGGCGAGCGTGTTTTCGTACGACGCGATGAGCAGTCCATCCATCACGAGCGCGTGGTACAAACTATTGGTCTTGAAGAGCGGATCTTTCGTTAGCTTGGCGATGGCGTTGCCGTCATACGAGCACAAGCGTTGCGTGTCTGACAAACCACGCCTCGCTCCCGCCTCACTCCCTGTGCCATTAGCCCACGCCAGATAGGCATTGTATTCGTCGCGCCCGATCCCGTAGCAGTTCTCGGAGTTGCTCTCCCCGGAAGACAGTTGGTCATACGTATGCTTCTGCTGGGCATTGAGGTGCGCATAGACGGGATCGGTTCCACCTTCCGCATGCGCGCGCCTTGCCGAGACTGATGTAAGAGCGATGATCGTTACTGCAACGCAAACGGTGACGACGTGACGCATCTCGACCTGCTTTCTCTCTGTTACTACTCGTCCCGCGCTTCCGCATTCTCTTCTCGCCCTAAATCCAGGTAAGCAACAACTAACCACCCCATGCTAATGAGCATGCCCACAAGTGTGACAGTTGCCACTTTGCTGAGGTCGAGCGCGCGCACCTGATCGACTGTGAGACTCGACCCATTGAGCCCGACGGTGAAGGCGAACTTAAAGGATGGAATGAGCGCATCAAATACGCCATAGGCGATGCCAAGAGAAATGAAGAACGCTTTGAGGAATAGGGGGAAGTCATAGGAGAGGCGCAGCCGTTTCCGTCGCTGCCAGTCAAAAACAGTTAACCCGACCGCGATAAGAGGTATGGCGAAAACCTCAATGTCTAGATGTGTCGGCGGCGCAGCACTAGCGATGGGCGCTAGCATAACTGTCGATGATAACCCCTAACGCACCGCCCACACACACGCCGACAATTGCCCACAAAGGGCCGCCGACCTGCCCGGCAACCAAGCCGAGCACGAGACCACCACCTGGCATTGCGGTCGCCATCGTGCGCGTCAGCCGGGGGGGCTCACGTCGAGGATGGATGCTGTTGTGGTTATGGCCGGCCTGAAGCATGTCTCTTCTACTTTTCTAGCATGGTACGAAGCGTCGCTAAACGATCCCTCCCTACAAAGATAACACCAAGCGGCGCTCTTGTGCACAAGGTGAGACACAGAGGGGGGCGGAGACCTACTTGTCCCCGCCCCCTCCTACCTGCTTATGCGCCTGCGTGTCGTTTAGGCGCGCCGCTCGCGATCAGCGTCAGCCTCGGGCGCGCCGGTGGCGTCGCCCTCCATGACACGGGGCTCTCCCGCGTCCGCGACGTGCCCCTGCTCACGAACGCGCGCGCCCTTTATGGCCTTGCCCACGGCCGCGACGAGAGACCCGTCCACCGCGCGGTAGGGGCTGGTGTACCCCTGGCCATACGGGTACTCTCCGCGGGCGCGCTTGAGGTCGTGGACGCGCTGGAAGATCAGCGCACCTGCGGCGCTCGCCGCCTCATGCAGTGATAGCGCCAACCACCCGAGGCGCTGAAAGGCCCTGCCCGCCTCCTCGTCCTGCTCCTCCTCGCTAGGCACGTCGCATGTCGTGACGGCCTGCCTGAGCCCCCACACGAAGCCCTGCACGCTCTCGCACGAGAGCGTGACGCCATGGTCGGTCATGTTGGGGTCGGATAGCAGAATGTTGAGCGACGCGCGCAACTCGTCCACGCTGCTCGCCGGGGGCAACACGGTGCGGCCGGCCGGCTGCCTGACCCCCGCGTGATAGCCATGCCACGCGGTGGCCAGCCGTGCGAGCCCGACCGCCGTGGTGGCAAAGCCCTCGTAGTCGCCGGCGTCCTCGATGCTGGCCGTATCGCGCGCGGCCAGCGCCTCGATCAACCCGTCAATGGCGGCGAGGGCAGACATTTGGTCGATGACGACGGGGGACGCGGCCGTATCGGTCGTGTCGGTCGTGTCGGTTGCGCTCTGAGGCGTCGCGTGCTGCTGCTGCTGTTCGTGCTGACGCATTGGTCGGTCTCCTTCTTCTTGGTGAAAATGGTTGATATGGGGACGCTCTGGACGCGCGTGTTAGCGGGGGCTTGCCGGTGTGGGGACGCGTCCCTCGACGCTTTGGAGCCGGTGAGCGGCTTTATAAGGGGCGACGCACGTCGAGTGCAAAAAGTAGAGCGACGCGCACGCCGCAAGCGGTGAGACACGCCAGAGCGCACCGTGCTCCGTGGTATCGAGTTGGTGACAGTACGCGCACTTGTGGACAACCGGCCCGGCGAGCCCCGCACCGGCGAGGCGAGGCAGGGGCGCGGGGACCGTGGTCGTGGTGGCCGTTGGTGTGATGCTCATCGTTAGGCCGCCCGCACAGCAGAGGCGTCAGTCGCCGCCATCGTGCGCTCGCTGCGGTCCACCGCGCGCAAGAGGATCGCGTACTCATCGGCTTGGGGGTGACAATCTGCAAGTGCCCGGCGCGCGATCTCCAGGAGGCGCTCCGACTCGGCGAGCTGGGCGTCGGGGCCAGCGGCCGAAGCGACAACCGGGGCGGCCTGGCTCTCTCGCTGCGCGTACCACGCCTGGAAGCGCGGCTCGAGCGCGGCGACGAGCGTCATGTGGCGGCAGACGTGCCCGAAGCTCGCCCCCTTGCACGAGCACGCCGTGGCCGTCGCCGTGTGGCCGATGCCCGGTGTCGTGGCACTCTCAATGAGGTACTTGCCAGGGCCGAGTCGCCTAACTCGTGGCCGAAACGCTTCACGCTTCGTAGACTTGATGCTGGGTGCGGTTGCGGTCATGTCTGTGTCCTCCTGTACCCTGGCCGGTATCGCCTCGTACACGATGCCGGCTTTTTTTTGTGGGGTGATCGCCCCTACCCTTCCAGTATAACATACTATATATGTTTTAGCAACATCTATATATGTCTATAGCATTTATGGTATGCTAAAAATAGGGCTAGCGCGTATTAGGCTAGACTATGAGTAGCTGCTAGGGGAGCAGACATGTCACTGACAAGCGAGAGGCTGGAGCGCGTGCCACGTAAGGCGGGGGCAGACCCGATAGGCAAAGATGAGGACCGTTTCACCATCATCTTTAGTGTGGAGGCCGGCCAGCGCCTGCGCGCCCTGGCACGCCAAATGGAACTGCCGGTATCCGTCATGCTGCGGCAATGGGCGCTCGACCGGATCGGCCACGAGGAGCGGCGTGTGCGGGAGCGACAGGAGGACGAGACCGGGCCGGGCTATCGGCCCCTCGATGCCGGTGAGCAGGCGCTACGGCGCACATGCCCCCGCTGCGGGGACACGCACCTCGCCCTCTTCGACCCCTCGACCGGAGCCAGCGAGTGCCGGGCTTGCGGGGCAACGTTTTTCGTCAACACTAGGTCGCAGCGCGAGCGCGAGGGGAAGCAATGATGATAGACGACGACGACGTTGACCTCATGCCCAGCCGGCAGCTACGGCAGGCGCGCCTTGACAGGGCGAACAAGCGGCGCACGGAGGCGAGGGCGCGCCTACGCACGGCCTACCTGCATGCGGACATGGACCAGCGACGACGCCACCACACACACACGGTCGCGCTTTGTTGCGGCGATATCTACTTTGCCTGCGTGCTGTGCATGCGGGACGATGGCGAGGATGGGGGCATGGCGATACACCGAGGCGGTGACGCGACCGTCCGCATAGACGGCGAGCTGGTGTGCGGGCCGTGTGTTGGGGCCTCCCTCCCTCCCGAGGTGACGACGCAACGGGATGCGCTGGGCAGGTTGTCCCACGCCTCCCGCCTGGAGGGACTGGGCGCGGCGGGTGGGGGCGCCGCTGAGGGCGACGGCCGTCCGGGGGCTATCATCGACATTCGGCCGCACCTGTCCCAGGTCGGGCGCGACGCCTGGACACCGCCGCAACAAAGCGCGCCGGCACACCATGACAGGGACGACATACCGTTCTAGACGCGTGACGTGATGCGCGCGGCTGTCGAGCAGCACGCGTTAGAGGCGCTTGGATTATTCGGGAGCGCCTGGCCGTAGGATAGTCAGGCGCTGCATGAAGAGGAGTAGGGGGAGACATGACGCTCATCATCGCCGTGGCTGGCCGCAAAGGGGGTAGCGGCAAGACGACGACCGCCCTCAATCTGGCCGGTGCGCTCACCGAGGATGGGCGCCGCGTGCTGCTGATCGACCTGGACCCGCAGGCGTCGTTGACACGCCTCGTGCTGGGTGGGGCCGTCCCCGTTGGCGAAGGCATCGGTCAGCGCATCCTTGAACCACAGCGCGGCCTGGACGGTTTCGTACAGCGCGGGCGCGGGGGGCAGTCGCTTTTGCCGGGCGACCGCAGCACAGAGACGGCGGCCATTACCTTGAGCGACAGCCCGACCGGCGCGCTGCGCCTGCGCAAGCTCCTGCGTCACCTCGTGGGCTACGATGTGGTCGTGATTGACACCCCGCCCACGCTCGGCTTCGCGCTCAACTCCGCGCTGCTGGCCGCCTCGGTGGCTGTCCTGCCAACACTGTTAGCACAGCAGGACCTCGACGCGCTCGCCGACACATTGACCGTGCGCGAGGATCTCGCAGAGCTTGGCGCGGCTGACCGCATCGTCATCGTCCCTGGGGCGCTGCGCCAAGATAACAACGACTTGGCCGCCCTGGACCTGCTCCGCGACATGTACGGCGCCGTCGTCGCCCGTCCTGTCCCTCAAAGCGTCAGCGTCAAGTATGCGCTCAATCAGGGCGCGGCCGTGGCCCAGACCGATGCGCGGGGGGCCGCTGCCGCGGCGTACAGGGGCCTCGCCGCCCAGGTTGTTGCCACAGCGGCCGGCGAGGTGACCCATGCCTAAGGTCGAGCGCATCACACCAACCCGGCCCCAACCACAAGCAGGGCGACCCGCGGCCCCCGCCCAGGTCGGGCGCGTGCCGGCGGGACCGCGCGCCCTCGCCGGCGCCCTGTCCGTACCCATCGCCCAGGTCTACCCCGACCCAGGCCAGCCACGCAAGGACTTCGACGACGACGCGCTCGGCGCGCTGGCCAGCTCTATCAGAGAGAATGGCGTGCTGCAGCCGCTCATCGTGCGCGACAGTGGAGAGCCTGACGCGATGGGCAATGATCTCTTTATCATCATCGCCGGTGAGCGTCGGTGGCGCGCCGCACAGCGCGCAGGGTTGGCCGAGATCCCTGTCGTCGTGCGCGCGTTGGAGGAGGCCGACCCGACCACGCGTGTCCTCCAACTCATCGAGAATCTACAGCGGGAAGACCTCAACATCGTGGAACGTTCCGCCGCGCTCAAGGCTCTCAAGGTGAACCTGGGTTCACCAAGCGGCAAGCCCGCGACGTGGGATGACGTGGCTGCCAGGGTGGGTGTCTCGAAGCGGCGCGTGCTCCAACTCGCCGGCGTCGCCGACCTGGCCGAGCCCGTGCAGGAGGCGCTGCGCACCGGCACGTTAACCGAGAAACATACCCGCGCCATGAACGGACTATCGCCCGAACAGCAGCACGGGCTAACGACCGTCACTGTCGATGAGGGCCTCACACCTGACGAAACGACGGCCGCCGCACGGGCCATGAAGCGGGATACGACGATTGACGCCACGCAAGCGGCCGCTCGCACCAGGAAGGCGCACACACCCCGCGAGGACGCGTCAGACACCAGTGGGAACGCGCGGTCCTGGTCGCCTCGCATGGCCCCTATAGAGGGCCTGAAAGCCGCTTTAGGCCCTCTCAATGTGGCGGCCGTTTTCGAGGTGGCGCGGTTTGGCGCGGGCCACGGGTGGAGCTGCGCGCAGTTGGTCGTGGCCCTTGAAGCGGTCGGCGAGCGCCCGGAGTAGACGCAGGGTCGCGTCCCCGCGCGCAGGCGCGAGGTCGCTTGGGGAAATATTTCCCCAAGCGACACGGTAGCATCCCCACGCGCGTGTGAGCGTTGCCATCGCACAAATAAACTATGCACAAATAAACCGTAGCGTCCCCGCGCGCGCCGCGTGTGGCCCATCAGCCTTTTCGGTATGCGTTGGCGTCATATCCGCCACATCGCGGTATGCGTCGCACCCTCGTCCACGACCGGCTAACCGCTCAGGCGCGGGCGCAACAGCCCAAGTTACTTCTCGCTGACTCTGGCCCAATGACCACGGCTGAACGTGATGCTATTGGTGCTGTTAGCACCAATAGGGTGACGAAGCGTGGAAGTACCGATGCCGACTACCTGACCGCCCGCATCGCTCGTGACCGCCCTGACATCCTGGAGCGCATGCAGGCGGGCGCGTACAAGAGCAGAGGGCGGGGGCGTTGGCCTAACGCTGTACAGCCGATGCGTCGTACCCCTATCTTTTTTCAGGAAGTGAGGGCGCAATCCTGCGTGCGGCTTGGCGCGTCTGCCCGATGTAGCGCACGGCGCTTGTGTCGGGGTCACACAGAGCGTAGATAGTAACGTCATTCATGCCTCGCCCCATCATCAACGTGCGTGCCCTCATTGCGTGTTCGGTCTAGGTGTTCTTTGGCCCAATTCCGCACGAGGATAGCTGGGGGGATGCCCGTTCGTTTCGCTATCTGATCCAATAATTCTTTGTCTTCAACCTCGAAGCGTACACTGATCGCTTGCACGTGCCGCACCTCTCGCCGTCTTTTCTCCATCCTCGCCGCACCTCCCTAAGTGTCTTCCAACAACTATAGGCTGCGCGGCGTTGCTCATGGCGTTGCTCAGAGCATCTATAAGATGTATTATAGCAGTAGCCCTACCGCACCGGCGCGACAGACGCGCACGAGGGATGGCTATATTCCGGTGTACGCCCTATCGCAGCGAGTAAGAAGGGAGGACGAGTATCGCACACGCAGAGGGGAGGCGGATAGACAAAGGGCCGCGACTACCATCAATAGTCCGGCCCGGTGGAAACAGGGATAGATGGAACGACCGCCTAATCGCCCGCTTCATACCCATTTTACCACGGTGCCATAGTGAGGGCGCGCGACATGGGGTGACGGCGGGCAGGCGAGAGAGATAGAAAGGACGCGTAGACTGTGCAATCGCTGCTCGACCTCATCAACAGCTTCGGCACGCAGATCATCCTGGCCGCCGTCGGCCTGGGCATCGTCGGCGTGTTCATGGGCGTCTTCGCCGGCGTGCTCGGCTACCGCCACGGCGCGGACGTGACGCGCACCGCCCTCGTCGGGATGGGCCTGCTCATCTTCATCCGCGTGATCGCGGCCACGCTCGCGGCCCACGCCGGCGTCACGATCCCCGGCGGACCCGGCGCCGGCCCCACGGCGCACCCGTAACGTCCCGCCGCGGCGCGGATGGCGGTCGGCCTGGCCGGTGTGGCCGGCGTCCACCGCCTTTTCTATCTGAGGAGAGGCGCCCAGTATGCACCCCAATTCGATGACGAACCGCCGCTCGCCCCGCGTGCCCAATGAGCCCTGGCGGGGCGGGCCGGGCAATCTGACCATCGCGCAAACGGTCGCGCTCGTGTGCGCCACCCTCGCCGCCGGCGGCGTCTACTGGCTCGCGGGCTTTGTCCTCCACGGGGGCCTGCTCGCCGTGTTCGGCCACATCCTCCTGACGAGCATCGCCGGCGGCGGCCTGGCGCTCCTGTTCTACTCGATGGCCGACCCCAACCGGGAGCCGACCATCCGCCAGCACCTCCTGTTCAGCTTTCGCCGCCACCGCTACATCAGCAAGGAGCCAACCCATGGCTATGAGCCCATCCCCTTCCCCGAGGCCCGCACGCCGCGGCGCACCATGGCGCGGCGCGCGCGGCGGCTTGCCCGCCTGGCGCTCCCACGCGGAGCGCGCCCCCGCCGCCCCTAAGCCGCCGCGCGCCGCCCGTGTTGTCGGGCCGCTGCCCCTGCCGTCCGGGCCTGGCCGCTTCAGCGTCGAGGACGACGGTACGCTCGTCTTCGCTGACATGAGTTGCCTCGCCGTCGTGCGCGTGGACGCCTTCCTCAACCTGCGCTCCTTAGGGGCGCACGACCAGGAGCGCGTCTGCCGTGAGTTCGCCGCCCTCGCGCACGGCCTGGCCCACGCCCAGCCGCTGCAGCTCATCATCGAGAGCAACCCCGCGCGCCCGGCCGACGTGATCGACGCGGTGAGCGCGACCGTGACCACACCCGACGCGACCCTGCGCGGGATCGCCGCCCCGACCCTTGACTGGTTGGAGCGCGAGGTGGCGCGCACCCACGTCCCAGACCTCGCGGGCTACCTGCTCGTCGCGCCGGCCCCGGAGGCGCGCGGGGGCCTGGCCGGCGTCCTCGACGAGGCCCGCGACCAGCTCGGGCTGCGCGGCCGGGGCGCGGCCGAGGAACGCATCGACCGCCACGGACTCGACGCGGCCGTGGACGATACGCTGGCCCAGGTCAAGGCGTCAGACCTTGCGGGGCGTCGCCTGCGCCGCGCTGACGTGCTGGCCCTGTTGTGGCGCGCGGCCAACCCCGGCGACCCACAACCCGACGACCTGGCCGCTGCCTGCGACGGCGACGGTGGTGGCGCCGCCGGCACGAGGGACCTGGCCGCCGCCCTGACGCCCCGCCACTGGCAGGAGCGCCGCCGCGAGATCGCGCACACCGGCGCCGACGGCACGACTGTCTATACCCGGAGCCTGTACCTGCTCCACGCCAAGGAGCTGACCAGCCCCGGCTACCTGGGCGACTTGATCGCCATCGAGTGCACCGCCCGCCTCTCGTGGCACCTGCGGGGCCTCGACAACCTGCGCGAGCGCGGCCGGGTGCTGCGCAAGCGCAAGGCGTCAGCCGCCTCCGTGCGCCGCGCCTACGAGCGCAAGCGCCTGCCCTCCCTCGACGACGAGGACGCGCTGGAGGAGGCGGGCGCGCTCGCGCAGGACCTGCACAGCGCCGAGGAGGGCCTGGCCCTCTCTACGGTCGTGCTGACCTTACAGGCCGAGAGCGTGGCGGCGCTGGACACGGCCACGCGCCGCGCGCTCTCACTCGTCGGCACGCGCCTGGGCATCCACGCCGGCAAAGGGTGCGGCTACCAGAAGCCCTTGTGGCAAGCCTCGCTCCCGCTCGGGCAGAATACCGCGCGGCGGCGGGCCAAGCGGTGGCACACCAGCGCCGTCGGGAATGGGCTCCCGTTCCTGGCCCACAATCCCGGCACGCCGACCGGCTTCCCCGTGGGCTTCGCCAGCCGTGGCCACGAGCTCGTCTTGCTCGACCTGATCCACCCCAGCCTCTCCACCAGCGTCATGATCGTGACCGGCTCGCAGGGCATGGGCAAGACCTTCTGGCTGCTCAGATGCGCCCTGTGGTCGCGCTACCGGGGCCACCGGGTGACCTTGATCGCCCGTGCCGACCACTTCGCGCCGTTCGTCGCCCTGTGCGGCGGGGCCTACATCGCGCCTGGCAAGCAAGATGACCCGCCCATCATCAACCTGTGGGATCTGCCCGCCGGCCAGAAGATGAGCCGCAAGGTGAGCGTGCTCGTGGCCGCGCACGAGATCCTGCTCTGCAATCCGGGGCAGGAACTGGACGGCGAGGTGCGCAGCGTGCTCGACCGCGCTATCCAGGCCATCTACGCGTGCCACGGTGTGACGGCCGGGGACGAGCGCCCCTTACTCCGCGACGACGCGCCCCTGGAGCGCGAGTTGGTGGCGCACCTCGCGGGCGAGGCCGCCAGGAAGGGGCTGACGGCGCGCAAGCGCGAGATGCTGGACAACCTCCACGCCACGCTCTTGCAATACGTCACCGACCCGGCGCACGGCGAGGGCCGCTACGCGCCGCTCGTCGATCGCGCGACCACGGTCAACGTCGCTGAGGACGTGCTGTGCTGGAATCTGGACGACCTGGACCCGCCGCTCTACGCGCTGATGCTGTTCACGATCACGGACGCCATGGCCCAGCGCGCCCGGAGCACCTTCGACGCCACGCGCGGCCATAGCGCGGAGTTCCTGGCCATCGACGAGGGCTGGTTCCTCTCCGAGTTCATGGGCGCCGGCCGTGAGCTGACCAACTGGGCCAAGCGGTCGCGCCACATCGGGCTCATCCTCGCCTTCGCGTCGCAGCAGGTCAGCGAGTTGATCAAGCCCGCCACCAAGCCGATCTTCGACGCCGCCTCGCTCAGGTGCGTGTTCCGCCTCGCCGACGTGCGCGACGACGAGGATACCGCCGCCTGGGCCGCCCGCGCGTTGCAGTGCTCCGTCGAAGAGGCGCACGCCATGACCTCCCTGCACGAGGGCCAGATGGTCCTGTTCCGCCAGGCCAAGGACGGCTCACGCCGGCGCGGCGAGGTCGACGTGATGGCCCCGCCCCTGGAGTACGAATGCTTCACCACCGAAACGTGGACGGACGTGCCCGCGCGTAACGAGGCGGTCGCGCGCCTGGGCAGCGTGGCGGACGCCATCGCCGAGCTCGCCGAGAAGAGGGGGCGCTGAGATGCGCCGCTTCACGCGCGATGACCTGCTCGTGACAGTCTTTTACTGCGTCCTCGTGCCGCTCGTCGGCCTGGCGGCGCTCCTGGCGCTCCTGCCCGTCTATATCGGCGTCGCCGTGTGGGTGCTCCACCTGTGCGGCGTCGCGTAAGGAGGTTTTCCCATGCGCACCCTGAACGCGCTGCGCTCTCTGCGCCCCCTGCGCTCCCCGCGTCTGCTGGCCCTGGCGCTCGGCGTCGTGCTGGCCGTCCTGCTCCTGGGACCGTCCGCCGGCGCGATCGCCGCCGCCTCGGCGGCCGCCCCGGCCCACACGCCCATGCCCATGCCGATCCCGACGAGCACACCCTACCCCACCTACACGGCGGTTGCGACCTACACGCCCGCGCCCACGCAGACCCGCTACCCGTCGCCGACGGTCCCGCCGTCCCCCTCGCCGTCCCCCTCGCCCATCCCGCAGGGGACGGACCCCCATAACCCGACTCACTACTGTATCGGCCTCCTCAACTGGTGCCCGGACCTGAGCGGCCTGTTCAACGCCGTCGGCGGCGTCATCAATGGCGTGATTGTCGCCGTGTTCTCGCCCCTGGAGCACGTCTTTAGCGACGCCTACGCCGCCCTGGTCGCGCCTTTCCAGCATGACTTGACGTACACGCCCAATATCCCGCAAGAGGCGTCCTGGGCCGGCCTGCGCACCTTCCAGACCAACCTGCGGGAGCTGGCGGCGACGGTGTTCGCCGGGCTACTCCTCTTCGGCATGTTCGCCCGCTACCTGGAGCAACTGGGCCGGGGTGACTTCGCCCAGCTCACCTCTCCGCTGCGCCGGGGCGTCGTCGTCACCGGGCTCATCGCCGGCTATCCCACGCTCATGGAGTGGGTCTTTACGCTGGTCAACGGCGCGGCCGGCGTCATCAACGGTATCGGTCTGTCCTCCCACGAGAGCGCGTGGCAGGCGGTGCGCGGGGCGATCTACAGCCTGCACACGCTGCTGTCTGTCCAGGGCGTGCTCGACGCGGTCCTGATGCTCGCCGCCTACGTCGTGACGCTCCTGGCCGTGATCGTCCGCGAGTTCGGCCTGGGCATCCTGGGCGGCCTCTACATCGTCGGGCCGCTCTGCGTGGCGTGCTACGTGTCGCCCTACGTCGAGGGCATCGCCACCTGGTGGGCCAAGACGTTCATCACGCTGACGCTCTGGCCCATCGGCTATGCTGTGGCGCTCAAGCTCATTCAGATCATGTTTGCCGGCGGCGGCCCCATGAGCGAGATGGGCGGGCTCTCAGCGGCGCTCGGCGCGTTCGGGCTCGTGCTGGTGCTCTACAAGATGCCCGCGATCCTGGGCGGCGTCCTGGGCGCGGCCGGCGCGGTCCTCGGCAGCGTGGCTACATCAACGACGGACGCCGGTATCGGGGCGGCCATGGCCGCCGCCCGCGCCGTCGCCTTCAACAAAATACCCTTCCTCAAATAGAGGAGAGAGGCGGAAAGGACGGCTCACTATGTTTCACCGACCACCCCGCAGGGCGCGCGTCCAGTGGCGGACGTGGATGCCCTGGTACGAGTTCTCGCGCATCGTGGGCGAGGTGCAGGACCACGATGAAGTCCTGCACGGGGGTTTTACCGCCGCGGCGATCCTCGTCGCGGGTACGCTTGCGGGCGCGTTCGCGCTGCCCGCGCTGGCGCTGCCCCTCATTGTCGGGGGCGGCCTGACCACCGCGGGGATGCTCCTGGGCGCGCACCCGGACGGCGCCCGCCTCGTCGCGGAGCTGCGCGCCGTGGGGCTGCCGGGGCCGCGCATACTCCTGCGGATTGGGGTGCGCATGGGCGCCGAGGATGCGCGGGCGCTGTGGGACGGACGGCCAGCACTCAACGCGCCCGACGGAGCGGCGCCGCCCCTGTTACTCGCGGGCCCTGGCGCCGGCAACACCAGCGACGCCGCGAGCGAGATAGCGACATGTGAGGAGGGAGAGACCGATGGCGACAACAGCATGGGAGGCTAACGTGGGCGCGACTGCCCCGACGAGTGAGCAGTGGGAATACTACCTCCAGACGGTCACCTGCGACCACCTGACCGATTTCATGGGACGCGTCGTTAACGACATGGGCCGGCAAGGGTGGGAGATGGTCACGGCCGCCCCCGTGTCGCGCCGCAACAAGACGTTCGACGCCTACGTGGGGGGCTACACCACCCGCTTCGAGATGATCTTCAAGCGCCGGCTACCGTCGGGAGAGAGGCCATGAAAACGATCCACCAGTCCCATCTTCTTTTTCAAGTCAGTGAGGGTGTCAAGGGGCGCTACGCTCGCCTCAGCCGGCGCGGTCGCATCGCCCTCGGCCTGGCCGCCCTCCTGGCGCTGGCGTGGCTCCTGGGCCTACCGCAAAGCCTCTGGCGGCACGTCTATGTGTGGTTGGCCTATCCCGTGGAGGTGGTCATCGACAGCGCGACGAGCGTCTCCACCACGCACGGGCACGCCTATGGATGGGGTGAATGGACCGGTAACATCGACGCGCGCTATGCCTGGCTGCACACGGCCGCTCATGGGGGCATGGGGGGCATGATCGCCATGGAGATCCTGCTTCCGCTCGCACTGCTGGGACTGCTCGCCTGGCGCGTGGGTTGGTTCATGTACACGCGGCCGCGTAAACTCAAGCCCTCGACGGCGCATGGATCGGCGCGCTGGATGTCGCGCGCCGAGATGCGCGCCCTGGCCTATAAAGGCGCGCCCCTCCTGTTGGGCACGCGGCACGGTGTCACCGTGGCCATGGATCGCTCCGTCCAGGTGCTTAACACCTTGCTTATCGGCGTCATGGGCAGCGGGAAAACGGCGGGCTTCATCCTCTCGAATATCTTACGCGAGACGGGCGTCCGCGATCTCGTCATCACCGACCTGAAGTTGGAACTGCTCCAGAAGGCGTACACGCACCTGGCGAAGCACTACGACGTGTGGCTGCTCAACTTTACCTCGCCTGAGACGAGCATGGCGTATAACCCCCTGACCTGCTGCACGAGCCCGCTCCTGACGGCCCTCTGGACGAACGCCTGGATCAAAAACACCGGGGCGAACGACAAAGAGCCCGTCTGGGACAACT
>JAABUM010002877.1_pt1 | contig 22178 bp, 38 predicted proteins | sample 5559161 | NCBI WGS metagenome assembly JAABUM01 (sample SAMN10711868, study PRJNA513369) | rock metagenome | isolation source: Antarctica rocks | place: Antarctica: Victoria Land, Siegfried Peak nord
ATTTGCACCTCGATGTGCCGCGCGTGCAGCACATACTTCTCGAGGAACACGCCTGCCGGCATATTTCCAGGGTGCGTTTTCAGCTGTAGACTAGGGCATAGACTAGGGCATATGCGTGCAGGTCATCGGATGCAGGACAGCTTGTGCAGACGGGTCATTTCGAAAGCGCTGCCAGACGGTGAGGCGCTGCCGGTCAATTGGGTGCCTGCAGGACAAGCAGGCTGGCACATTCCGAGCGTGCACCTCGACGTCTGACAACACAGAAAATCAAGGTTCGTAGTATCGAAGGCTGTCCACCGTTTTAGTAGAAAATTGTGCGATGCGCTTACCTGAGTCGCCAAAGTTGGCCTGGCCTTGGCGGGCGGCCACCGCAAACTGGTTCACTACCTCCTCGTGCGAGGTGCAGATGTAGATGCCGATGCCGCCGCCGCCGCCAGTGGCCTTGAGCAGCACTGGGTAGCCGATACCATCGGCCAGCTGCCCCGCCTCCTCGGCCGAAGTCAGCAGGCCGCTGCCCGGCAGTACCGGCACCTGTCGGAGACGCAGAAGGGCATTTGAGCTCCTGTGGCAGACCACCAAGTGGGATGGCGCTGTATTTCCAAGACGCTTAGTGGCCGCGCCTCCTCCGCCGACGCCAGCAGCCCGCTGTCCAGCAGCACCGGCTTCCGTGGGACATGCACAAGGAGGCATTCGCTCCTGTTCTGCTCCTGTGGCAGTGGACCAGATAGGACAGCAGCGCGTGTTGGCAAGGTGCATGGTCAACATGCCGCAGCTGCCGGCCTGCTCTTCCAAACTGCGCAGCAGATGTACCCTCGAGGTGCTGTTCTGTGTTCTGACAGCGCATCTGATTACGCTGCTGCTGACGATCTGCCCCTTGAAAGGAAAAAGTAACTGCGCACCTTGGCGTCCTCGGCGATGGCACGCGCCGTGTGCTTGAGGCTGAACTGCTCCATGGTGGCCGTCGTCGGGCCCAGGAAGGCGATCCCCGCCGCCTCCACTGCCGTCGCAAACTCAATGTTCTCCGACAGGAAGCCATACCTGCGACGCCGGAGCAGGATTGAGAACTCAGCACAGCCTGCTGCATTCTGGCCCAGCTGGAAAGCTGCTTCTGCCTGCCGGCAGTAGGGCTCTGCACACACGAGCGCGTGCTGCGAAATGCAGTTCTGGCGAAGAGACTGTGCAGCGCGCCACCCACCACCAGGTCGGGTGTGACCAGCGGAGCGGAAAGATTGCAGGTTGTAATGAAACACAACGCATGTGCAGGGACGAGGAAGAAAAAAGCGCACCCAGGGTGCACGGCCACGACGCCCTGCTCCTTGGCGACGGACACCAGCTTCTCGACGCTGGTATACGCCCGCTTATCACTGCCCAGGCACACCTGCGCAGAGTGGCGTTACATGAACTGACGTCTTGCGCAGCTCCATCTCATGAAGGGCGCGGCAGGCGGCAGTCAATTTGGCTGACATCGGCCCTGAAGTGCATGTGCCAGCTGAACCTGTGGAGTATTAAAATCTGGTCGTGCACAGCAACTGCAGCGTTCTGATGCGTAGACTGCTAGGGTTTGCAGAACATGGCACAATCCTCCCCCAGCCGCACCTTCTCCTCGGTGCCAAGAACATGGAGGGAGAGCGCATCCGCCTCCGTGTACACGATGACCGGCGTGTAGCTCAGCGCCGTGACCGCGCGCGTCACGCGGCACGCGATCTCACCGCGGTTGGCGATCAGCACCTTTGTGCCTGCACACACAGCAGCAGGCGGGCGTCAACGGTGGCGCTCTGGGCCGTTGCCGCAGCGGCAATTTCGGCGCGCAGAACTGGTCCAGACCCTGTGCCAGGTTGTACAGCTTGGGTGCCAGGCACCTCGTATCCTGGCTCTAGATCCATGAGCAACCGCGTTCGGCCACCAATGATGCTCGGGGCGGTTTTGAAGCTGCCCCCGCGTGGTCAGGACAGCAACGCATCATGACAATAACAGCGTGTGCCTTGGCAGGCTATACTGAATGTGGTTTTCAAGCTGAACTGCTGCTGACAGCTGCCAGTGTGCAGCCACAATTGCCAGCAAGCTGCCTGCCAGCTCGCTTGCATTCGCCCGATTGTGGCCGAAGTCGCATGCGGAGCAGGCAAATGCCTGTCAAGGCCCTTCAGTCGGAATCAGACCCACCTGTAGTCATGGCTGCGCCTCCACGTCGGCGATGCAGCCCGTCCTGCAAGCACACAGGCCTTGCAGTGTGTGGGCACTGCAATCTCAGACCTAACCTTTCCTGATAAATATCGCCGTTGCGCCTGGCACTTGCACCCCATGGTGCTCTACTGCCAGCTCTCGCTTCTCGCCAGATAAAAGAGCTGCAACAATCATCTGCCCCGAGGTCTGCTTTCACGTGGACCTGCAGGCCTCATGTGATCAAAAGCGCGAGCGGACTATCCGAGACTCTGGTTCCTTCCTTCTCTTTTACAATCGTTGTCGTTGCGACTCATGCACAGTTCCTTCATCTCGCTGGGGACAAGCTGCTGCTGACGTCAACAGCCCTAACAGCCTCGCCACCAAGTGGAGCTCGGCGACTTAGGCCCCGGGGCCGGCAAGGAGAATAGATGGAAGGTACACCAACCGCTTATGACGGTGGGCAGGTCCCGATCGCAGTGTGAGCGACCACGTACCTCTCGAACGTCGGCACGTAGTAAGGGACCCACCCTGCTGGACGAGGAGGACGAGCCGCTGAAGCTGCTGCCTCTACTGCGGCTTTAGAGGCGAACGTACAATCCTTTCAACCCGAAAACCGCTCAGAGCTGCGCCTTGTGCCGTCGCTAGCGCCCATTAGTGAAGGATCTTACATCTGAGAGAACCGAACAACTATGGATAGATTCCCCGAGTCATTTCCTGTCCTGGCCGTGCTGTCTCGATGATCCACTTCTCCTTTGCGCTGGTCGATCAGTCTCGCGATCGAAGCACTGCGACGGCGCTGAAGTCCTCGACAATCCTCTACACACCCGCAAGCACACCAAGGTGCGACTCGTCCACTTTGATCGACTCTGGTTAAACACTTCAGGCCGACGCTCCCTGCTTGCCTCTCGCAGCCGAGTGCTGCCTTCTTGGCCACAATACAATCAACATACACTGCATTACAGTCCAGATAGCAGCCAATCAGGCAAACAAACGTTTGCCTCGTTGCAACCACCGTACACGCCTAGACGCTGGCTGCCGCCGATTCACGGCCAGGGGTGCCGCAGTCCAGCTCAACTCTTGACGGCCTTTCCGTCGTTGATGAACCGTTCAGCCAGCGTGGTGCTCGTTAGGCTTGCACCCGTTCACTTTTGGGCCTCACACCAGGGTTTGCTGCTGGTCCGACGCTGCGATGCGCTCGGCACGACTCTTTCTTTGCAGTGCAACCAGCCCATGCATGCCAGGCGTACATATGATAGAGGCCGATCCTGGCAGCTGTCTGCAGCTGGGGCAACTCCGTGGGCAGCTGGTTTGCACTGTGCGCTGTTGGCCAGCTGCGGCTGCGTTCTCGCCTCCACAGTGCCGCGGCCGACGATCGGCTGGCATGGATGCTTGAATCACTTCATTTGTATCCTATTGCGGCATTCATTCGCTGCTGAAAGCGCAGGAAACAGGTTTCCCCTTGGTCGGCAACTCACGTGGGGCCCATGCGCAACCCATGTGCTGTACGTTGTGCTGGGAACAGCAGTAAATGATACAGAATCACCTGCATCATGATCTAGACGGCCAAACGGTGGCTCTGTTGTGGCGCTGGCGCGTTCCTTGTCCTTCTGTCGCTCTCTCTTCTGCACTCGATCCCCTCGATGCCCTCCCACCTTTGCGACGGAAGGCGATGCAAGGGGACACAGGGAATATCATTCAGTGCTGAAGTAGACATGGTAGCTTTTCTGATCCGGTGAGGCGTGCTGCGGCCGTTCCCATACCTGCGAGCTGTGCAATTTCATCGGAGGATCAAGTCTTCAAGCACAAGGACCCTGTGCTTTGCAGGTGCTGATCGGGCCCGCAGACGTCTGCCACCATGCCCATCGGCGAGCTGAACGCCTTCGGCATCACGAAATATGACAACTTCACTTCATTTTTCGGCGGTCACCCCGTCATGAGCCGTGCGCGCCTCTCCTGTCACTCTGCCCCCATGCACCCTGCCTCCATGCTCTACGTGTATTGGCCTTATGCACCTTTTGCTAAGCCTGAATGCGCGGCCCTGCAGCAGCACCGATGCCTGATCGACGGATTTGCTGTTTGCTCTACTGCTGAAACTCATGCTGCGCGCAGAGGCCTATGGCTACGGCATCGTTGTTGGCTTCGGCCTCTTCTTCTCCCTGTTCACCTCCCTCATCGTCTTCCTCGACTACAGGTTCGCAGCCTGTCCGCATGCCTGGCCCTCTCTCTGCGCGGTGCAGCACTCGTCCGCGGCACTGCGTCTGCCATGCCAGCACCTGGCCTTCTACCTTGCACAAATGGCATGTGCTCTAACAGCGCCCTAATACACGTTTGGCGCAACGACAGGTTTGGCGGCACGCGCACTACCAGCGAGCAGTTCAACTGCGCCGGGCGCACCATCAAGACCGGCCTGATCGCCGTCGACATCGTGTCGCACTGGACCTGGGCCGCCACCCTGCTGCAGTCGTCCAACGTCGCCTGGCAGTACGGCGTCTCCGGCCCCTTCTGGTGCGCCCTCGTTGCCTACTTGTCTGTGCTGGCTTTGCCTCGCTGCCGCTGCCGCCTGCTTCCAATATTTTGTGGCTGTGCTTTCTCTCACGGAACATGCCCGTGAACAGAGCTTGACCTTTGAATTTGCGTGTTTTGCTGTCGCAGGTATGCGTCGGGCGCCACCGTGCAGATCATTCTGTTCGGTATCCTCGCCGTCGAGGTCAAGCGCAAGGCTCCCAAGGCTCACACCATCCTTGAGTGCGCCCCTCCTCTGCCAGTGCATGCCTAGGATTTGGGGCATTTGTGCTTCTCTGGAGTCTCGGTCTCCAGGCGCAGCTCTATTCCTACTGTTGCAATGTTCTGTGTGATCCCGCGGAGTGCGTTTGCTCTGAAAATATTGAATCTCATCCTCACGTGTGCTCGTTTTGGTGCAGGATCGTGCGCGCGCGGTGGGGAACCGGTGAGACGACTGACTGCATGAATTGTACATCTGTGCATGTCATCTTGCGTTTTGCGGTGTTGCACGACATTCCCGGCCGATGGCGCTGGCGCACTTCAACTTGCATCTGAGCATGTCTGCCTGCTAAGCTGTCAGCATCGTACTGATACAAGTTGTGTGACGCTATTCTAGCGGCCCATATCACCTTCCTCTTCTTCTGCTTCCTGACGAACATCATCGTAACGGGTAGGTACCCCGAGTCCGGTCTGCGTGTCGGCATTTGCATTAAATATCCGTTTTTCGACTTTGTTTGCCTATAGTACATGTCGTTTCATTGTGTATCTCAGCTCGTATGTCTCCTCTTTCCTCTGCAAATGCGTGCAAGCTGCTCAAGACATGAAAAACCCTGCGTGCTCGCTTCCTGCAGGCATGCTGCTGCTGGGCGGGTCCGCCGTCATCCACGCTCTGACCGGCATGAACATCTACGCGGCTGCCTTCCTCATCCCGATCGGCATCATCATGTACACCGCGCTGGGCGGCCTCAAGGTATGGCCCAGACCTGCCTGCCTGTGATTGTCCTTTACCTCCTGCCAGCAAGCGTGCGCACAGCCTTCCAGAATGCGCTACACCCTTGTGCTGCAATGCCGGAGCATGATTAAATGATATCTGACGGCTTCTCCCATGTCGCGCTTCAGGCCACCTTCATGTCCAGCTACGTCCACACCGTGTACATCTACGTGGTGCTGTGCCTGTTCACCATCATGGTGTACGCCACCTCGCCCGACCTGGGCTCGCCCGGCAAGGTGCGCACTGCACAAGCGCCGCTCAGACTTGCTCCACAGTTTCTTCACATTCACACATTGCCTGTGCCGTCGACTATGGAAAGCAACACTGGTTTTGCTTTGTTCGTATTTGCTTTGTTCGCAGAAACAACCTGCCATGGGCATTCACCTGCAGGTGTGGGACAATCTGCATGCGTTGGCGGCCATCAACCCGGTGCCTAACAACCTGAACGGCGAGTACCTCACCATGTTCAGCCGGGTGCGCGCCAGCAGCTTGCTTGCAAACCGATCTGATACAATACTGTATGCCATGCCGGCAACGCAGACACTCCTGGTGCATGTCGCTGACAGTGTTCTTGCCTCGACCTGCAGGGCGGCCTCATTTTCGGCATCATCAACCTGGTGGGCAACTTCGGCACCGTGTTCGTGGACCAGGCCTACTGGCAGTCCGCCATCGCCGCCAAGCCCTCCGCCTCGCACAAGGGCTACATCCTGGGTGTGCACAATCCCGCCCTTTTGCGATTGCATACGACAAAAATTCACATGTCACGCAGAATTGGCAGCACACATGCCAATGTCACCCCGCATCCGCATGCTGTGTGCCCACCTTGCAGCCGCTGACTCCTGCACTCGGTTATGTGCGTCCCAAAAAGCGCAATCCAAGTGTCTGATCAGCAGCAAGACTCCACGTGCAGGCGGCATCCTCTGGTTCTGCATCCCCTTCACGCTGGCCACCTGCCTGGGCCTCGCTTCGCGCGCCCTGGACCTGCCGCTCACTGCCGCCGAGGCCGGCGAGGGGCTCGTCCCGCCTGCCGCCGCGACCTACCTGCTGGGCAAGGGCGGCGCCATCCTCATTATCCTCATGCTCTTCATGGCCGTCACCAGCTCCGGTGCGTTCTGCATGACTCCTGTTTGCTGAACAATAGTTGCGCACAACGACACCTGTACCACAAGGGCAGCCTCGCTGCTGCAAACGTCAACAATTGCTGCATGCGCATCAGGCCTCTCTGCAGCTGGCGTGCGTTCTTTCCAGTTCCCGTTCCTTTTCAGCTTTTGTATCCTCTTCTGACCTCTATGTGACTCCACACCCCGCAGGCTCCGCCGAGCTGATTGCGGTGTCGTCGCTGTTCACCTACGACGTGTACCGCACCTACATCAAGCCTGCCGCCTCCCCCAAGGAGACCATCACCGTGTCGCGCATCTGCGTCTGCGTCTTCGGCTGCCTCATGGGCATACTGGCGGTGCTGCTAAACGTGGCCAAGGTGTCGCTCGGCTGGGTGTACCTCGCTATGGTGCGCCCTGCCTCCACTTGTGCTGCGTATGTCCACCTGAATGCCCCCAGCGGCCCTGTGTTTTCCTCATTTGTGGTCTTGCACTTTTTCCTGCACGCCGCGGTCCGGCAAACATACAATATTTTGTTGCCTGCTAGCACTGGTCTGCATTCCCAGCTGCAGTCATTACCGCTGCCGCCGTCCACACTCCTGGTGCCGAACTTTTCTGTTGAATTTCCCAAGGCCAACTTTCAATTTCTCTGTGCCCTGCAGGGCGTGCTCATCGGTTCGGCGGTGTTCCCCATTGCTGCCTGTCTGATGTGGTCCAAGTGCAGCAAGTACGGCGCCATCGCCGGCGCCTTCATCGGCCAGTGGTCCGGCCTCTGCTTCTGGCTCGTCTGGGCCAAGGTTCGCTGCCTTCCTCTATCCCCATTCGGAGCAGCAGCAATCTCTTTTGGGTATTCGCTGACCCAGCCTGCAAACAGCCACGCCCTGCCCTGCAATGCTGCGTTCCGTCCAACGGCATGGACAGCTCCAAGCAGGTCCATCGTGGCGACAGTGCTGCCGCATCAGATGAAGCGCAATGCTGATTTCCGGTCGCAGGTTGGCTACGGCGCGATCAACCTGACGACGACTGGCTACAACTACCCGATGCTGGCGGGCAACCTGGCCTCCATCCTCATCTCTATGTTCGTCTGCATCACTGTATCCCTCATCCGTCCCGACAACTTCGACTGGGAGGCGACGCGCAACCTGAAGATGGTTGAGGAGGAGTCCACCGGTGCGGCTCCTTTCCCTGAAAACCCTGAGCCCCCAACACTAGCTACTCAACCAGATGATTATCACACCTGCTCACATAGCTGCTGCTGCCTCCTGCTGCCTGTGGTGCCCGGGTCTCCAGTATCATTTGCGTAACAGCAGGGCGTTAATGCAGGCTGCGGTGTTGCAGTAAGGAAACAGCCTTCCCCTTTCTGCGTGTTGAGCACTTCCCGATTAATTGTGGCGCAGGCATCACGGAGGAGGGGGAGGACAGCGCGGCGGCCATGGAGAACGCGCAAAAGTGATTCCGATCAACAAATGCTTCTCTGCTCGTATTCTAAGACGCTTTTACAACCACGCTTTCTGCCTTGCAGGCATCACAGAGGAGGGCGAGGACAGCGCGGCGGCCATGGAGAATGCGTACAAGTGGATCCTGCGCTGGGGCGTTGGCCTGGCCATCCTGCTGTTCATCCTGTGGCCACTGCTGGCGCTGCCCGCGAAGGTCTTCAGCAAGGGCTACTTCACCTTCTGTGCGCTCCACTTCCCACGACTTTTCCCTGCCCCACGGCTTGTTCCTGCCTGTCCCGCTGCCATATGTCTTGCTCTCTTTTTCTGGCCCGATTTGCTGCTGCTTTCGGTCTGTCGATTTCTACTCCTATTTTCGTTATTCACGCGCTTTGCTGGCGCTGCCGCGCCGCATGGTGGACATCTGTGCTGACGAGTACTGCTGATCCTTGGCACAGGGGTGGTCATCAGCATGACGTGGGGCTTCGTGGCGACCATCGTCTCTACGGTTCTGCCGGTGAGTGCTGCTGTATGTTTTGTAGAATACGCCTTCCCCGCCGCAGCCGCGCGACAGTCCATTGTTCCCACCGCCCTTGCTGATATCCACACCCGCCACTGGCCCGACTGACTTTCTCACTACGATCTGCAGCATTGTTTCGTTCACAAGCTCAAATGATGCGACATCACTTTGATCCCGCTGCTTTCTGCAGATCTGGGAGGCGCGGAAGCACCTGTGGATGACCATCCGCAACACGCTCACCGGCAACATCCCCGTCTCGGCAGACCTCTCCAAGCACGCCGGGTGCGCTGCCGACTCAGCTCTGAACCCTCATGCGCCTGTGCAGTGCTGCTGACCGAGTTGTCGCTGTTTAAGACTGCCAGGCCCGCACAGCCAGCGATTCATGCTGCCTTCGAAGTTGCAGTAGCCGTACCTCGATGTCAGGGCCAGTATGGGCTGCTACTGCCGAGTTTGAGAAGACTGCTCTACTTGTCTTTCTTCCGCCCCTCCCCAATCTCACGTTTTCCCTTGGCTATAACACCTTTCCACGCCTCCGTTGCAGGGACTTCTTTGGCGACAAGGCGGACCACCCCTCCAAGCACGGCAACCCCTACCTGGTGGAGGAGGAGGCCGCCAAGCGAAAGGCGGAGGAGATCGAGCAGGCCACGCTGTCCAACAAGGTCTGAAGACGGCAATAGTCAGTCGGTAACAGCGGTTCCTGCCGGCCACCTGGACAGCTACAGCCGCAGCGCAACCGCGGTAAGCAGCGGCTTTTGCGCTGCGCTGGCGGCGCAAGTCCCTGCCGGCGCCAGTCGGGGCGCAGTGTCCCGCCAGAAATGGTGGGGGTTCATGTCAGGCAATATTTCTGCGGCAATGCCACCGGCGGCATTGCGGTGTGGCTGTCTTATAGCTGCATTGAAGTTCGTTGGCCCAGGTTACAGAACATCGGCGAGCGGCATCTGAGGGGGATGTCGTGAATTGTTTAGAATACCTATGTATTGCACGCCTGTTTTTGTACCTGAGAGAGTTTGCGGCTGGTCCTGCGAGGTTTCAATTGGTGAGTTATGATGTCTTTTAAACTCTCAAGATTCAGGTGTTGGAGTCTCGTACCTAGACCTGGAGTCTGCATCACGTGCGCAGCACTTTCAAACATCTGGTGTAGACACACGAATTGCTACTCAACCAGCCAAATGGGTCCAGCTGGACAAGCTGCAGCCCACATACTCCTACATCCTGCCGCTGTTGAGATTTTGGGGCCACCGCTCCACAACCCCCGCCTGCCTTCGTCTGTGCATGCATGATCGATTGGCAATGTCAACAGACAGCATACCTGTGTCGTGCTGCTACATGATTGCTGTTACTCATCGATGCGCTTCTGCTTAAACTGGCGCAAATCATTTGCAGACCTTGCGGTCCATCTTGCTGCCACTCTGTCACGCCTGGTCTTCGTGCAGCACACTGCAGTCAGCTGACAGGCTGCTTCCTTCAGCCCTGCGTTAAAAAAACATGCCTCTGGCGCTTTCATGGAAGGCAAGTTCGTGTAACACCATCATCTGTAAGACACGCGGTCTCGCATGAGCTGTACACAGCACCTGGGGCAACGCCTGAGTCAGCGGGCACATTGGGCGCTGGCGGGCACTTGCAATCTCATCTGGCGCGACGGCAACAGTGCGCTGTGGCCGCTTTGCACCAGACTGCCTTGGCGCAGTGCCGCGACGGTCCTTTGGTGTTGAAGCTCCAGCCATCTCTGGCTGCCTGTGCACAGCCGGATTGCTGGCGGCTGGCTTGTGAGTCAGTTGTGAGCTGGGCGCCGCTCCGCCTTCCTGCTGCGACCATCGTAGATTTATATTGCGGCGACTGCTACCCAAAATAAGTCCAGATGATGTACAACAACATCGAGAACTAGGCACCACAGCACGGCGCACCAGAATCGCCTTTGAAGTTTGCAATGGCTGCATCAACTCCGCGCTTGGCTCAGTCGGCGCAGCGGCAGCGGCAGATGCTGCTGGAGATGCAGCGTCGCCTGTGTCCGCTCCAGCAGCAGGCGCAGCTGCCGAAGGCAGCCTGGCGTCCCCTGCATCAGACGCAGCCGCAAGCAGCCGTTTGCTCTCAGTGGCACTGTGATTGGGCTGGCTCAACCTGGCTGCCGTGGGATGGGGCCTCAGCCTCAGTAGCAGCATCTGCGCGGCGCTGACATCCGTGCTGGCGGCAGTGCCCACGGACACGCGTGTAGACCTTGCCGCTGAAGGGGCGGGGAGCTGGAGAGCGCTGTGCCGCAACAGGCATGCCAGCCTGCCTTGCGGCGTTCTGGATGCGTTGCGGCTGCTTCCGAAGACGGCGGCAGCCGTCTTCGGAAGCCGGCTGCTCGTCACGCTGGCGCTTGCCGCCCACACCGCACAGGGGCTGCGCGCTACCGCCCTGTCACCGTCGCCCTGGCTGCAAATGAGGAGCCCCTGCCCTGCTGCCCTGCCCCAAGCATGCCAGCCCCCTCTGTGGCTGGCAGCTGCAGCCGTCTACCGTCTTCCGCCTCCACGAGAACCTCGCCCTCCTAGTAGCGGGCGTGCGCTTGCAGAATGTGTGGTCAACCAGATTCTTTCTTGCTGATGATGAGAAAAATGTTATGTTCTCAGCGCTGGTTGGCGCTCATCCATGCAGTCACTTCTTTCCTACCCTCAAGGTATACCCAGCCGCTGCAAAAGTGTCGCTGGTTGGCTTGCTGCTGACTGAATGCACAGCTGGCCTAGAGCCAAGTTGTTTAGTCGCGTGAAGCAGGCACATGTGCTCGTGGTCGTGAAAGCTTTCCTGTAAGCTTGTAGCAATGAACACACAAGAAATAATTGGCTAGGGACCTGACCACGAGCGGCGGAGCCGAGCAGGTCAGCTCTTGAGGCGCGACAGCTGCCCTGACATGCTCCGCAGCGGCAGCAGAGCGCGCGCTGCATCAGCCGGAAGCTTCAGCGAGCCATTGCGCAGCTGCACCGTGTGCCCTTCATCTGCACCAGGACCGGTTGTCTGCGATCTGCATCCCCGTCTCCACCGCCGCCGCTGCTGACCGCCTCGCTCACGTGCACAGCCGCCAGCTGCAACACAGAACTGCTCAGCGGGGCAGGCCAGCCGTCGCTGTTGCCATGCGCTGCTGCTGGCTGGGCAGCATTGCTGCGGCCACCAGGGCAGGCCAGGCTGCCGCCACTGAGGCTGCCAGCGCGGCTGCTGCTGCGCTGGAAGGCACCGAAGGTTTGCGCCGTGTCAGCCTGTCGCCACTCCTCGTGGCAGCGCTCTCGCTGCCCCTTTAGATACAGCAGTCACTGCTGATGCGCGTGTTGCCAGACGATGTAGCAGTGCAGTCGCGGTCTGCGCCACTGCCAGGGGGCTCTGCCGAACCGGTGCTCATCGACTCCAACACACATATTGAGTGCCGCTCGCTGCTGTACACGTCGCAGAAGCGCTGGCCTGCAGCTGGCTCAGTCTCGTGCACAGATGCCTGGTCGTAAACAGCTGCATCAGCTGCAGCGTGTGATGTGGCAACAGCTGCGGCGCCAGGCGCAGCCGCAGTCGTCTGCAAGTTGCGCGCCGGTGATGGTCGCCTTCGTGTGGGCATGGCCAGCAGCTGCTGCAGCTGGCTGAACTGCCATGCCGCATCCGAGATCCTGCAGCTCTTGTTGAGCAGCTCCTGCTGCTGTTCTGTCACTGCTGCCTTTTTCTGCGCCAATCTCTGGCCACAACATGATGCCGCTGGCAGGCTGCTGACCAAATATGTGCATGACCTGCAAATCGCCACATGTCACAAGTGAGAACCCTTGTGCTCACGTAACTTTTGCACAGCAGTAGGGGTAGGTGGGCGATCGGCATTCGTTAATCAAGCCGTGAGGCCGCAAGCCGCGTGAACCCTCAACAATTCATGCAGAACCCGGCAACCTCATCGATGCCTCTGCAAATGACCCCTACCGAAAATGCAGAGCCTGCATGGTCGTGCTTTTATCGTAACGGCCGGCTCGCCCCAGAGAGAAGGCAGATACTGAAGACGAACTTGTTACACGTTCCGGCACCGGCTTTGACTTGCGTCCTGCAATTCGACCTGAGAATGGAAGGAACGAAGCGTGGCCGAATTCTGGACCCCATCTAGGGTCCAAGGCGACATGTCGCCCCGGTCTGGCAGACCGAGCAAGAATGTGCAGGCCAATACGTGGCGCTCATCATGATCCATCACGTCGGTGCTGCCAGTCCCGGCATCTTCGGCAGCCTGCCGAAGATGCCGGCTAAATCTCATACAGCGCGAGCGGAATCGTCTGGTGAGAGTGCCGCAATTAAATCTTGCGGCGGCGCGGCCGAAATCAGTCTTAGCCGGGCAAAATGCAGGTGCCGACCGCTGCTGCCCTTTCACGAACCCAAGCTTGCAGAGTTCACTCTGCAGCGATGTCTTGACTCACACGCAGGCACTGAATTGAGTCGGACGTATTGCAGGTTTCTGGATGAGGCTCGTGCATCGTTGTTGTCATCGGCAGCAGAGAGTATGCGACCAGTCGTGACGACATCACCAGAGCCTGCCTGGGGAGACTTGCACCAAACCAATTTCACTGTCGAGCTTACCTGAGAAGCATCGTGCGCAGGTGTGAACACCAACAACTAACGCCACTTCTTGTTTCACACGCTATGGCAGCAGGCAGAAACGAGGAAGAATCCTCAAAAATGGGTAGCCATCATGATATCATTCGCTGGTGCTGTACGATGGACTGTGCAGGGCTTGGATGCCAGCATCATCTCGGTGACGGTAGAGACGCCGCCTCATAGCGAAGCACCTCTGCTCGTGCCGGCTGACAAGGCACGGCTGCTGAATGCCGACGGCTGCTGCCCCAGAGCTGCCGACGTTATGACGCCTGACAGCAGCAGGTTCCCGCTGCTATTCGCCCGCCACGGGCCCGGCTGCTTCGAGATGCTGTCCACCGCAGACAGCTTTGCGCCCGTGAGGACCGCGCTGGGCATGCAGCCAGGCCAGCGCTTCGGCTGCAGAGCTGCACAGCGTGGGGCCACTACCGAATTGCTCCTACGCCGGATGCGCCGCCGGCGGCTGGCTCAACGGCCGTCGATGATGCAGCTGTGACCGGCGGCTGCAGCTTCTGTATAAGCAGAGCGCCCGGCAGCCGCGGGCGGCGGCGCAGCAGGCAGCCATCGGCATGGCAGAGGCCTGGCAGCAGTACAGCGCGTACCCGAAAATGGCCAGCAGGCCCCTGCCGAGTGCGCATGTCAGCGTGAAAGTCCCTGTCACCAACTCCCAGGTGCATTTAAAACCTAGTGCCATTTAAAACTGAGTGCCATTTCCTCTGGCCACGGCCGTTTTGCTGATGTATTTGAAACGTTGCTGCAAAGATCTGCTGCCGGCGAGTGAAGGAGTGTTGAGAACGTGTGGTGAGGTTTTCTTGGGACTCCTGCCCGTACACATGAGGAGCCTGCAAATTGCCAGCGGCGGGGGTCGCGACATTTTCAACGCAGGTGCAAGCGCAGCCTCCAGCTCGCGCGACACTACCAAGCCTGAATTTGGCACCAAAAGGTTCAGGTTTGCGCTAGCAAGCTGCGCTATTCACGGTCAGCGGCACATGTGGAATTGGCGAAGTCAGCTCGAACGTCGGAAAGCAACGCTTGGAGTGCCTGCAGTATCGCCTATGCTATTGATCGCTGAAACATTTCTGGAGAGCCTAGCCACACACCGTCTCGTTGTGCTGCTCAATGGCTGTCACAACGGCAACCCTGCAAGGTCAAGACCTGGGCATGTGCTTCACGACTTCCCTTGCTGGCAGCCGGATCCGGCTGCCTGCGCGGCAATCATGCACCAGGAAGTCCATCGGAGCTATTTCAGCTTGCTCACCGCGCTCCGACCGGTGTTTGGCGCGCATCACACCAGCAAACTGGCCCGGTCTACCACAGGTCTGAGGAGTTCTCGCGCATGATGCTTCGTTCTGATCCGCTTGCAATCCTGTTTCAACTTACTGACGGATGAAACGTGCCTGTGCGTGCTGATGGATGTCTGTCTCATTTGCGTGCACATGCAAGCGCGCCAACGGGTCTTGACATGACTCTGCCATTGAGATCGCCTCTCATTCATGCAGCATGATTTAGTCACCTCTACGTCACCACCACGTGAGACGGCGCACCAGCAGCGCCACCGTACTGCAGCAGCAGCAGCGCCAGCCGGACATCTCCGTCACAAGCGGTGCGTCACCATCGGCGCGGGCGCGGTCGGGGCGACGAAGGCGGTGTCGGACAGCCTGGCGGCGGCGCTGGTGGCGGCTGACACGCCGCTGTGGCTGCTGGGCGTGCGGTGCCTGGGTTCTGCCGCCGCCGCGACGTGCGCCGCGATGGCCATCTCCCGCCTACTGCACCAGATCGCGGACCGTGAAGACGCCGGCGAGGTGAGGTTGCGAGTGTGCCGCGCCAGTGGCAGTGAATATCGCTGCGCGAGGTTTTCCTTTGGCCGTTGACTTGTCCTCTCCACTGTGGGTCTGCATCAGCTTGTTGGCAGCATTGCCCTGGAGCCTTTCATGGCTAGGTCATCACAGATCCGGCACCTCAGGGAGGGATCATCTTGGGCATCATCGTACACAGGACCTGGACTGGACGATCTCGATGTCGTCCACGGAAGAGGAGCTGGAGGACCCCAATATCTTCGGGAAGCGGAAGGGCCTCTTCGGCAGCGGCGTCGATGCCTTCCTGGTGGCGCTCCACCGGTGCGGGAAGCCATTGACGGAACCCAGATTGCTGCGGCGCACGGCAGGATGATGTCAGATTTATGCGGCTGTCTCAGCTGGAGCTGCAGATTACAATTGATTGGGCTGCACACACCAGTGACCTCCCTGCAAGTCTCATCCCATACCCATCGCCAGCCACACTGAGAAAGCCTGTGCAGAAACGTAAACACAATCTCCTTGATGCGCAGGCCGGCGGCGCTGTTCATCCTGATTGTCCTTGATGTACTCCATCAAGGAGGTGGACAGATACCTGCACGAGAATGACCAAAATTTACATCGAACACGAATGTGCAGGCCGGCGGCGCTGTTCATCCCGATCGTGGCGGTGGTGTACTCCATCAAGGAGGTGGAGAGCTACCTGCAGGCCATCCTGGTGTGGCAACTCAACCACAACTTCCTCTCCGAAGTCCAGCGTGAGTTCACGGACTGGCTGAGCTGTTCATCTGCAGTGTAAAGCACCGTTTCTGCGGCCCGGGGCCCACCGCTGCGCCTGTTGTTCCTCACTCTATGAGCGTTTGCTTCGTGGCATGTCCGGATGAGATGTTTATGCACATGTTGTCAGGGCGCTGCGACACGTTGCAGACACAGGCTGCATGTGGAGACATGAGCTGGACGATGCACGTCTTCTTGCAATGCAGATGCGTCTGTGGAGGCGGCCATTGGGCTGCTGCGCGGCGCGGACCACATCATCCAGGAGATCGACGAACTGGCACTCATCGCCCTGGGGTGCGCAATTAGTCTTGTCTTGGCGCTTATCAGGAAACCCAACCAGGTGGCCACATACGCTGAGGAATGGAGCTGCATTGGTTTTTGCGCATCGTGCAGGTCGTCATGCAGCGCAGCCTGCGACTGCTGCCTTCGAAACATGTAAACAATCCCAGCACGAAAATGACAGCCCCGTGTCGCGCAGGGTCTGGGTGCTGCTGCGCTTCAAAGACCGCATCGTGCAGGTCGTCATGCAGCGCAGCCTGCGGGCGCAGGCCCGCGCCATTGGCACGGCGCGCACTTTCTGATATCCTGTACAGCCTGACTACCGCAGCAGACCGGCGCTGCACAGAGGCATGAGCATGGATGGCCTGCCAGCTTGCGGCGCCGAATGAAAGGGAATGGGCATCGATGTCTGACATGGCAGCACAGAATTTGTTCTTGTTGCGGGTTGCACTTTGCTTGGCTGTACAATGTCTGCATGCAGTTCGGATGACGCTGCCGCGTCCGCTGGCGCAGGAGAGCGTCAAGAGGTCGCGCGCTGCAGCCACCCTGGAGCGAGTGGTCCTGCCCTTCAGGTGTGAACGCATGTGTGAGATCCAGTCACATGTGGTTTCGGACACTGGGGCAGAGGAACCTCACGAGTCCTTGACGACAATTTGCAGCTGCAGGCTTGCTGTTGCATGATGGCGACAGTTGCTGCGCAGACGGCGATGCACACGGCTTTGCATCCCTGAAGTTGAGGACACTGTGCATTTTCCCATTCTGCAGTGGCCTGGTGTCGTGGCTGGTGACGGCAGACGCGCTGATGCCAATGCACGTGGTGGGCGTCAACATCCGAGACCCTAACGAAACTCTCAGTGCTGAACTCTTACCATTTCCCGCCTGGCAGTGGCCTGGTGTCGTGGCTGGTGATGGCGGCGGGCGCGCTGATGGCGATGCATGTGGTGGGCGTCAACATCCAGCCGCTGCTGACGGTGGGCGGCGTCTCCGGCATCGTCGTCGCGCTCGCAGCGCAGTCCGTCATGGCCAACATGGTGTCGGGTGCCAACCTGGTAAGAAACAGGAAGTATGCACACAAATCAAGCAGAAACAACAATCGAAAATTCAAATAGGGAAATCCGAATTAGCATTGTGCTCACAGTGCAGTCCGTCATGCCCAACATGGTGTCCGGCGCCACAATCTGGCGAGTGACGTGAAAAGCTGGAAAGAAAGGAGCAGAGGACAAGGACAGGAAGGCATCGGACTTCGCGTGGCTGCGCGCACATCCTTCCCGTGAAGTCAAGCTGAGCAGGCTGTAATTTCTTGCAAGGCGGGCAGTCATGGACGAACAAGCATGTCCTGCCGTCGCAGGGCCGCAGCCATGCATTTGACTCAGCGCTGTCTGCAAATTGGCTGCGTTGCAACCTGTCATGCAGATCCTCAACCAGCTGGTTGTGGTAGGCGACCAAGGGGAGACTTTCACCAGCAGCGGCGGTGACGATTGTAGCGTTTTCCACAGCATGTCCAGCTGTTCTCGCAAGCACGATGGTTGCTATTTCTCCCCACGTAGTTCCTGAGCCAGCCGTTCATGGCGGGCGTTCGTGTGGAGGTCATGACGTCTGGTGGCGGCCATAGAAGGCTCACAAAGTATTGCCAGCCAGTGTCTTCCATGACATGACTTGCGCAATCTCTCGTGCAGTTCTTGAGCCAGCCGTTCGTGGTGGGCGACCGGGTGGAGATTCTGACCAGCGGCGGCGGCAGCGTGACTACCGGCACCATCGAGCGGGTGGACCCGATGCGCACGATACTGCGCTCCGACGCTGAATTGCCCATCACCATGCCAAACAAGGTACTTTACGTTTTATTTTGTTTCTTGATCTGTGGTTTTGGGGGGTATTGATGCCCACAGGGCAGCTTGCCGCCTGACAGATTTTCTGCCTTGGGTTTTTTCCGCTCTCGGCAGCGTGACGTGAGCGATTCGCGTGGCGTCTGGGTGGTTGACCTGCGATTGTGGCTGACGATTGTCCCCGATGTTTCAGATTCAAGCCGACATGGTTATGCGCAGCAGACTTGGCCACCCGCTGCCTGCCTGCCGCTCAGCCGGTTCTGGCAACTGAAGACGGTGCAGCTGTCTGATATGTTGATGCGACTGACAGCAGCTCGTGTGGCTGTGCTTCAGATGTTATCCGACATGATCATCATTAACGAGTCCCGCGTGGGCCACAGCCGCGTAATGCAGACCTTCAACAAGGTGCGGAAAATATCATTTTGGGATGTTTTCGGCAAATTCCGATATTGTGATCGTTTCACTCATGTATAATGTCAAAAATGCTTCCACGTCATGTTGCAGTACGCAATATATGCAAGCTTGTCGTATCGCACATGTATGTTTCCGCTGCCCCTGGGCGGTCCACGTTCACGGAGTACCGTCCTGCACTGCAGGCGCGCGCCTACAGGGTCACCCTGCCGCTGCGCTTCCAGGTGCGGCTTGCCTGTAGGACTTTAGCGCAGGTTGCTGGCACATATATTGCTGCTCAGCTGGTGCTTTGCTGTAGGCGGGCAATTGAGTGCATTGCACTTTGAGCGGCGTGGGTTAGGGTTTAGCAAATGCTTTTTCTTTTCTTTCTTCTGGCTAGCACATGCCGCAAGGCTGGTGAACTCGCACAGTTCTGCTAGAAAGGCCTGGGAAGGTCGCTGCCTGACTTGTCCGGTCATGACGCTGCATGGTGACTGCCAACGCCGCCTCACACATGCATGACCTGCGCGCCGCAGGAGCCGCTGATGGACACCTGCCGCAAGACGGTCACCGATACAAAGGCTCGCTATCCTCTGAATGAAAGCTTTGACAACGCCTTTTGGTATCAACTATAGGACTTCAACAAGGTGGAAGCGCTGATGGACCAGTTCCGCAAGCTGATGGTCACCAACAATCAGGTTGACACGACGCTGCCGTACTTTGTCGGCGTTGCCTCCCTGGACAACCACTCCATCAACATCATCCTCCATGTGAGACACTGGCATGCTAAGTGGAAGTGATACCTCCAACTCCCAAGCAAGACAGGCCTGCCCTGTGGGGGCATTGTGTCTTGAAAATCATTCGACACCATCCCAGCACATGTGTGTCGCCCTCTGCTGGGAGTATACCCCTATCACGCGCCCAAGCGCGGCAGGTGCAATGCCACGCCCTGCGCTGCACTTGTGGCTTGCACTACAGCAGCATGTTGCTGGGTGCCAATAGCGATCGGGGCAGCGGTCTGAGCAGGGTTTCAAGCAATCATTTTTTTGCGTGCAGATGCACACGACGCCACCGGCATCGCGGGAGTTCGGCTCCTTCCGCACGCGCCTCCTGCTGCAGCTGTGCCACGCCATCGAGGATCAGGGCGCCGCGCTCTCCTACCCCGTCCAGGTGCTGGAAAGTCACTGAGAACACACAGCTGAAGAATTAATCCAGGCAGGGCGCCGCGTCCTCCTGCCCCGTGCAGATGCAGCAGCTCTGCTTCCCATAGGCTTTACCATTCTTCCAACGGCCCTGCTGCTTGACCGCTCTATCTTCAGTGGCTGCGGACCACGCCCCACCTGCGACTGGCCTAAGGCAGAGGGTTACGTGGGGATGCCAGTCAGATATTGTCACTCGGCCGGGTTTTGCGGTGCAGGTCAATGTGGACTCGGACGAGAACTTCTTCTCGGCAGGCCACCGTGAAAGCGCAGTACATGCTGGCAACAAGCGGCCGATGACATCCGCCAGCCGCGCGGCCACCGGCAACCACCGCTGAGCGGACATTGGCACCACCGCTGACTCCGACAGCTCCGCCAGTCATGCGGCGTGCACTTCAGGCAACAACTGCTGAGGGCCAGCGGCCGAGCCTGTGATGCGGACCTCCGCTGTCCACGTCTGCGGGCAGCAGCCTGCTGTCGGCAGGAAGCTTGCGCAGCAATGTTAGCGCGGCTCATCCTATGCCGGCGCCGGGTGGCATGCCAGCACCTTTGTAAGGTCGAAGTCGAAGATTGTACTATAATTCAAAGACCACCGCAGTCTGACGATCGGGATTTCATCATAATGGAGAACTCACTGGCGTGGGAGACCTGATACTGTTGGCGGTCGTGAGCTGATACACCACAATGCAACTTTTTAAGGGCGCACCGCTGACACTCGATTTGCATCTGAATTTTATATGGTATCTCCAAACTGAGCCAGTGAGAGCGGTCTAACATACATAGTCAGGTCAGGCCTCGCTTGCCGTTACGCTTCATGTTGACATCTGAATACAAGTATTCGGCCGATTCAGATACCGCGGTAGATCTGTAGGTGTTTGAACTGCGACTATGTAATGGGCCATTTGACAGAACAACAGCCCGGTACTGAAAACTGATGCATGCTACTATTCGCCAACCACGTTGTGTTTACCTTGAGCAAATGATTGCTGTGTTTGAAAAACGTCGACCTGTATCCTGCTGCACATGCAGTCCATGTTGCTGCAGTATTGCACAGCACCAGGAGACATTGAGTTGGGTCTGTGGGTTGACAAACCCGTCTGGGACTGGTCAGTCACTGACCAGTCCCAGACGGGTTTGTCAACGGTGGCACTGAGTAATCCGACCTGCAATTGCGGCGTGCAGGTGGAGAGGGGGAGTCGCTATGCAGTAATAGCCAGGCTGGCCGTGCGACAGCCGCAAATTTGCGCAAATTTGCTTTAAAGGCATCGATGTTGCCGGATTGTTGACAGAGCAAAACGACTAGCGGTGAAACCTGGTTCTTAGCTGTTACTTCTCAGTCTGATTCACATCGGACAACGGCGCCGCCTCCACCCTCTTGCTACTGCTGGATTATCTGGACATCAAATTCCAGATATGAACCCGTCAAGGGCTGCAGACGCTCGTTGCGTAACTGCTTGCGGACATGGCCTGTCGTCAAGCTGCCCAACGGCACGCAAACCTTGCCTGCGGCATAGCCTAGTAGGCACACATCAGTTGTTAGGTCGATCGTGCTGTGGGGCCGATCGCATACATGCAGTTCTTGCAATGCGTTTCGCCAACCCCAGACCAGCAGTACATGCCAAGAGACTCACCAAGCATTGCCCGCACCATAGGGAGCACAAAATTCACCTCCAAAACAAAAATCTGCATGGCAAGAGCATGAGGGCATCAGTCACACATGCGAGGTTGAACAGATACGCGTATACGAGGCAACTCTTGTTGTGGATGGTATCGCCAATGCAATGGGCCTCATGCCAAGGACAGATCACCTGGAGCATGGGCTCGATGCCAATGAAGCCTGAAGCCAGGTCGATGGAGTCGACGTCGAAGTTTAGTTCGCCCACATCGATGGCCTCCACAGCTGTCGCAATCTTCAGCCGCAGATTATCTGTCCAAGCGATGCGGCCGCCAGGGAGGCGCGGCGCTGGCTGCAAATTGTCAAAAAGCACATGCATTGAACCTTGCAAATTGTCAAAAAGCACATGCATTGAACCTATCACATTCCATTCACCACTACCAACATGATATTTGACATTATAACGCCACCACCGCCGCCGTCACCACACACACATACGTCAGGTGGAGTGCTGGCGGCGCGCCCAAATTCAGGTAGCGCTTGCATGAATGATCGCGACAGCGAGTCCACAGCTCACCTGTGACACGACAGTGACGGCCTCTGCAGTTACGCCGAGTACAGCCTCGTGCGGAGGTCCTCAAGCACAATACCCTCACCAGTCACACCGCTGATTACGATCTCGCAGGGCCTCTCAACAGAGTCCAGCTGCATGGCGAACTGTGCAATGTTCAGAGATGGGTACACGCACTACATGCCAGCAATGCATGCTCATTCTGAGGCGACCCGCAACTGATGAAGACTCGCATGCATGTCACTGAATCGGGATGATTCGGGATGACCGATCCGGGGATGCTCAACTTTGACCTCTATGAACGCTAATCAGCCTGAGTGCGGTCTATTATGGTCACAAATGCCGATTTGGGACCGATTTGGGAACGATTGCTACCAGATTTGTTACTTCTGGGACATTGGGAAAGTCCCAAATTTCCGGGGTCAGCGGGTGACCCGCCACAGGACT
>JAABUM010002878.1_pt1 | contig 22168 bp, 20 predicted proteins | sample 5559161 | NCBI WGS metagenome assembly JAABUM01 (sample SAMN10711868, study PRJNA513369) | rock metagenome | isolation source: Antarctica rocks | place: Antarctica: Victoria Land, Siegfried Peak nord
CGCCCCAGCCACCACCACCGCTACCAAGCCCAGCCAGCGACGCCCCCGCCCCCAGAACCCATCACCGCGCGGCACCCAGAGCACCCGGCGACCGTAGCGAACCCCGACCAAGCCCGACAACACCCGCCAGCGGGGCTCGACCGGTCCGAACGACGGGGGCCTGAGTACGAGCTTCTCCCCCGCTTCGACGAGACGTGCTCAGGACGGCGCCGTTACGCGCGCGCGTGATGCTGGGGCGGGGATGCTCTCATCCGCCGCGTCGGCGCAAGCGGTAGACAAGCTAGACCACCACGACCGCGTTGAGGATCAACGCGACGATCTCACCAGAGTCTAGATTCAGAAACCGTTCCCCATTTCCCGCTGATGAGTCTTGTGCGAACGCGGTCCTGACGCGACTCCCACCGTGCTCGCTAGCGCGGGGAAGACCCGGGTCAACCAGCTGACAGCAGATAGCGGGCGCGCTCACGCAGCGTCGCAAGGACCTTAGCCAGGTCCTTGCCGTGGCGTTGTTCGATGACTCTCTGGGCGAACTTGTGGACCATGCCGCCGCCAAGGGCTCCGATCGACAGAAGGGCACCGAAGAGAAGGACGGCGTCGACGCTCTCTCGTCCCTTCGCAGTCCAGTAGTCATCTTCGAGGTTCAGCCACAGCGCAAACTCGTCCAGAGTGAGCGCGGCACCGGCGCCAAAGACAAAGGACGTAACGCGTTCGGGCTTTCGCGCTCACGATCGTCCTCACCGTCTAAAGTACTCCTGCCCAAGTGGTTTAGAGAGCCGGAGAGGAGATTGAGCCAAGGCCCTTGTTCACAAGGCCGTACAGGAGGCGGTCGCGTAAATCGGCGGCTTGCCCGACGACAACGAACGCGCCGCCTTCCCTCGCGTTGCTTGAGTTCGTGCACCGCCGCAACGAACGTATGTGGGCGCGATCGCCCGGCGATCCGAGTGACACGGACGCGATGATCCGCGGTGTGGCCGACGGCTGCGCGACGCCGGTGCAGCTCGAGCTCTGGAGCGCCGAGGGCACGAGCCCGACGACGACATGAGCGGCGACCGAACGCACGGCCTGCCATTCGTCGCGGGCGCCGGCATCGCCTCGTCGGGCTCTGCGGGGGTGGCTTCCGGCGTTAGCCGCCGCGCCGGCGGAGGCGGTAGATGAGGTAGGCGACGATGACTACGTTGAGGATCAGCGCGAGGATCTTGAGCGGTGTGGGTTTCTTGATCAGCTCGGAGATCTCGGGGATGAACAGGAGCGAGGTGGCGATGATCGTGAGGTACTCGCCCCACCGCTTGCGGCGAAAGAGCCCGTATCCCTCCGCCGCTTCGAGGACTCCGTAGGCGATAGCGATGAGCCCGTAGACCACGAGCTTGCGAGGGCTGAGGGCGTGTGCCTTTCCGCTCAGTCGCTGGATGCCGTTGCGGCTGGGATCAAAGCCCAGGTGCCGCGCGGTGTCGGTGACCGTCTTGCCCCAGTCGGTGTGCACGTGAGAGGCCAGAATGACGCCGAGGGAGATGAGCACGATCGCTCGAAGTGCGCGCTCGGCAGCGATCAACGGCAACAGCCGATCCTGAGACGCGCCGCCCTGCGCCTGGGCGCGGTCGCTCATCCCCGTCGCCCTTCGGGCCGCCGCCCCGAAGGGCGACGCAGGCGAGTGAGAGCCGGATGGGTCAAAGAAATGAAGAGGCATGGATCGGCGACCTTCCAACACGACTAACGACCGGCGCAGGCCTCCGGAGAAGGCACCAAGGTCACCAACGACCGTGACGACCCTGCCTGGTCTCTGGATTCGCCGTGCCTCCGCCTGGCCTTCCGGCGAGCTCGGGCACCGGGCTTCTCGTCGATGCGGCCCATTGCCGGACGCCCCATCTCAGCTTCTCAGGCAGGCCGCGGAGGGTTAGAGAATGGGGTCGCGCGACTGCTCCAGCGGCCGCCTCATCCCTTCGCGGGCTGCGGGGTCGTGGACCGCGCGATAGCCGCCAATTCGACCGGCTCATTCGCGAAGCCTACCCGCTCCGCGGCCGCGGGTCAGACCGCTCCCTTCACCCCGCCCACGCACGAGCCGCCGCCCGGGATGAGCCCCGCCTCGCATGCTCGAGGCCCTGCCCATTATCCGCGCTCTTGAAAGCTCCTTCCTCGCTGACCGCAACCGGCACCACGCGTGTCGCCGCGTACTTTTGTCCAGCCGCTTTCGAGCTACTGCCTCGGCGCCGGGCTCGTGCGCTCGAAGGGCGGCCGGGCCGCGGTCGTCCAGGCTGAGCGAGCTGGGAGGCGTTGAACGGGCCCGCTACTGCGCGGCAGGCGGAGCAGCGGGACCGACAGGAGCGGGCGAGGCCTGCTGCTCGGCAGCGGGGCGCGGCTCCTCGGCGGGAGCGCCCACCGACGAACGCTCGGGCTTCGGCGTCGAGGACTCGACGTTAGCGGGGCGGGAGGGGGCCTCGTCACTACCGGTGTCGAGCTCGGACGGGCGCTCCTCCCCGCTCACGCTCTCCTTGAACTCCCGCATCCCGCGACCAAGGGAACGGCCCAGCTCAGGAAGCCGCTTTGCTCCGAACACCATGAGAACCACCACCGCGATAAGCGCAAGGTGGAGGGGGTTTCCTAAACCCACCATCTACCGGCCCTGTCTTTCTGGCTGACGCGCCTCATGTGCCATTACGGTATACCCATCCCGCTCAAACCCCGATCATAGAGCCCCCGAATGGGCCGCCCGCAAGGCGGCTCCCGACCGCCTCGCCCTCGCTCATCCACCCTCGGACTCATCATCGTGGGGGCTGGCGACGGCTCCCATCGAGGGCGCCGATGTCGCGGACGTAGTACCCCGCGGGCCCGGGACCTCGAGCGTTCATCTCAGCTGTCGGATGAAGGTGTAGATGACCATGAAGCTGACCACGAGCACGAACACGCGCAGGGCCCATAGGGCGATGTTGGCGCGTGGGCCGAGGCGCGTTTGCGGCAGCGGCTGAGAGGTGTCAGCGACGAGCTGGTCGCGCTCGAGGAACATGATCAGCTCTTCGCGCTCGGAAGGCTCGGAAGGCTCGGAAGGCTCGGAAGGCTCGGAAGGCTCGGAAACAGGATGCTGATGGCCTGTCGATCCAGGTGTGGGGATCGGTTCGGTCACGTCAGCCTGCGGGGATGATGTGGACGCTTTGTAGGAACGAGTCGATGCCGTAGGTGGCTCCGCAGGTCGCGACAAAGACGATCACGCCACCGCCGATCAGGTTGGTGGAGCGCTTGTTGGCCCAGCGTCCCATCAGCTGGCGGTCGTTGGCGAGCATCAGCATGAACACCAGGGCGACAGGCAGAAGGACGGTGGCGAGCACGTTGGCGTTCAGCGCGATCGACAGGAGCGGCGCGCCGGGTATCAGGATCACCGCCGCGGCGATCAGCGCCGCGCCGATGTTGGCGGCATAGAAGATCGCGGCGCGGCGCGGGGCGCTGTTGAAGCTGTGCGAAACACCGATGCATTCACCAGCGGCGTAGGCGGTGCTAGCCGAGATCGTCAGGATCGCGACCGCGCCCGCTTCGATCAGCCCGAGCGCGAACACGGTGCCCGCCGCGCTACCGGCGAGGTTCCGCAGCGCGCCTGGGAACCCGGCCCCGGCGAGCCCCTGGACAGCCGAACCGTTGTGGCTCACCAGCGTGGCCCCGGCGATCAGCGCGGAGCAGCCGAACACGGCGGCCAGGCCGGCGCCCAAGGCGGTGTCGAGCCGTCCGTGCTTGATGTCAGCGGGGGTCATGCCCTTGTCGGCAGAGGCACTCTGTTGGAAGAAGATCATCCATGGGGTGACCGTCGCTCCGATCGTGGAGGCGATCAGCAGCAGCAGCGTGTTGAAGCTTCCACCGGGGAACGGGGAGAAGGTGGCGAACGAGTGACCGATCGCCCCGAGGTCGGGCTTGACCAGGATCGCGGCGGCGAGGAAAAGGCCGTTAAACAGCGCCATTGCGAGCACGACGCGCTCCCAGCGCCAGTAGCGCCCGCCGGCGATCGTGAAGACGACGAGCAGCAACCCCAGGGCGACAGCCACCCAGGCCGGGAGGTGAAAGTACGCCAGGCCGACGCGGATGGCGACGAACTCCGAAACCAGGGTGACGAGGTTGGTGACCACGAGATCGACAGCCCCGAACCATCCCCACACGCGTCCAAAGCGCTGCAGCACGAGCTCCCCGAAGCCGCGGTGCGTGACGGCGCCGACGCGCATGCACATCTCCTGACAGAGATAGGCCATCGCGAACAGGACGACGATGAACGGCAAGAAGAACCCCAAGCCGTAGCTGGCGCCGTCGGCGGCATAGGAGATCATGCTCGGGCCGTCGTTCTCGCCCAGCATCGCCAGGATGCCCGGCCCGACCAGCAGCCAGATCAGGTGGCGGCGCTTACCGCTCGTGCGCGCGAGATGTACGCGCGAGCGGTCATGCGAGCGCGCCAAGTCCTCGTCGGTCAGGCGTGGAGCCGCGGGGGGGAGCGTGGTGCTGGCTGCCGACGCTTCCATCTAGGAGGCCCGGCTGGGGATCTGGTCGGGAATCGTCATCAAGATCGATCGAGCTCGACTCGCATCGCGCGGGCGAGTCGACCGCCGAGCGCGACGTCCCGTCCGGCGATGTTCAAGAACACGGGCCCGTCAAACGGCTGCTTCTCGATCACTCGCAGACACTCGCCGGGCGCGATCCCCCGCTCCGCCAGAAAGCGCAGCATCTCCGGATCCGAATCAGAGACGCGCACGAACACGCCTGCTTCACCGGCCCGCAAGGACTCGAGACTCACGCTCGATCCCTCGTCGATCTGCAGATCCGCGGTGGGAATCGGATCGCCGTGCGGATCCACCGTCGGGTGATTGAGCTTCGTGGCGATCGCCGCCTCGAGGTCTTCAGAGAGCCAGTGCTCGAGCACCTCGGCCTCCTGGTGGACCCGATCCCACGGCATCTCTAACTGCTGAGAGAGGAACAGCTCGATCAGCCGATGGTGACGGATCACCTCAAGCGCGAGACGCCGACCCTCTGCGGTCAGCCTGACGCCGTGATAGGGCGTAAGGGTCAGCAACCCAAGCTCGTCCAGCTTGCGCAGCATCGCCGAGACTGCGCCCGGCGTTAGCCCGAGTCGCTCCGCGAGGGCGTTCGTTCCCACCGGCCCCTCGCACCGAGCTTCGAGCGAGTACACGGCCTTCGCGTAGTCCTCTATCGCAGCAGAGATCATTATTTGGCTGACCATAACACGAATCAGCGTGTCGCTCACCCTACGTAGTTCTACCGCGTCAACTCCGGCCGTAGCTCGGTCGCTCAAGCGAGCCGCGGCCTTCTTCGCAAAGGAGACAAAGCACGTTTCCCGGTCCCAGGGGCGGTCCAGCACGACGCCTGGGAGTGACCCGGTCTTGGGACAGGGTTGGGTGCTTGCGGTGCTAGCCGTTCTCGTTGGTTCCGGCGTTTGCCCAGGCGGGATCAGCGCCGTTGAAGCTGGGGTCGAGGATCTTCAAGTCGATGAAGTTTAGGTCGATCCACGAGACCTCGCGCAGCTCGCCCCTGACGGCGTGGTCGAGGAAGCTGTCGTTGGTCGCGCCCGACGATTAGCGCCTCTGCGGCCTCGGTGAGGAGGCTGACCTTCTTGCGGTCGAACTAGGCGAAGTTCTCGGCCTTAGGGTGGTGGAAGTCGCGGGCCGTGTAGTACACCATCCACAGGTCGGGCCCGACGTCGTTCTGGGGCGTGCGGCTGTCGATGAACGCCTTGACGAAGCCGCCGTTGGGGAGGTCGCCGTAGCCGTTGCCGGGCTGCGTCTGGACGTCGTGCCGTGAGTGGTCGGGGTCGACTTCTTCTGAAGCGCCTCGCCGTGGCGCTGGATCCTCTGGGCGTCCGCGTCGAACGCGGTGATGCCGATCTTGTTGCCGTTCGGGTCGACGTTGAAATTGATTCCAGGGCTCGTGAGGCCGTTGACGTCGGCCATCCCGTCGAGGCTGAGGTGGCCGAGCGTGTGATCGAAGGAGCGGTTCTCCATCATCAGCACGACGATGTGGCCGATCTGCTGAAGTAGCGCGAGTCCGTCGTCGTTGGCCACGTCAGCCTCCTAGCGGTTCAGTAGGCTTCGCCGGGCGCTCCCTCGGCGGCATTTCGGGGGGTTGCGCCGGCTCAGTCATGCCCGATCCGGTTGGGGTCGGCTGGGGTGTTGGGCTGGGCGGAGGGACGCGCGGCGCTGAGCGCTGCGCGCGCGGCGTCGTGGTCTCGGCGCGGGATACGCGCGAGCCGACGCCCTTCTTCGGTCAGCGCGGAGCCGTCCGCGGTGAGATAGCCGGCGGCGGCCGCCCATGTCAGCCAGTAGTGGATCTCGTCCTCTGACGGCGCGCGCCCCTGGATGTTCCACCAGCGCAGCTCGAGCGCGACGCGCGGGGTAAGCGTGCCGCGGGCGGGGCTCCCGCGCAGCGTCTCGATCAGCTCGGGAAGGCGGTTCTCCCCAAGGCCGTCGACGGCCCGCAGGCACAGCGGCGTGTGCCCCAGCAGGCGGCCTCTGAAGGCGTCCGCAGGCGGGAGGTAGGTCACGGCTTCGGCGATGGCGGCGTTCATGGCCGCTCCCCACAGCGGCGCCTCGAGCGTCTTCGCGGCGCGCTGGAGCGTGGCGCTGGCGCTCTTCCAAGTGATGCCGAGCGCGCCTGCCGCCGCCCCGAGTGACGCGACGGCCTGGGTGGTGCCGTCTTTGACAAACGACAGCACCGCTCCGATCACCACGGCGGTGACGACGACGGCGACGGCGCCGACCGGCAGCGAGGTCCTCAATAGCGCTGAGCGGGCTGTGCTCAGCAGCGTGCCGGCGGCGCGCCGGTAGTCGTCGCCGTTCAGCATGTCGAGGGCGTTCTTCTCGCCAGAGAGCACGGCTCTCCACAGCTCAGCCTGTCGGCGCAGGATTACCGTGAGCTCGCGTCGCTCGCCGGCGCCGAAGCGGTTCGCCTGCCGGGCGGCGACGAAGTTGGGCGCCCATGCTTCCCACCGCGTCAGCGACTGCAGCACCGCTCCCGCCGCGTGGGGCGGCAGCGCCGAGTCCAGGTCGTTCAACCAAGCGCGCAGGACATCGAGCCGGAAGCGGTCGAAGCCCTCGGCGAACCCGTGCGGCTCGTCGGGCAAGAAGACGGAGTCCGCGAGCGCCCGGCCGAGGCTGTAGGCCTTGCCGAGCCGGAAGTCGGTGGCGGTGAGCGTCTGCAGCGTCTGGACGTGGAGGCGGTACAGCGCCTCGTGCCCGTCCGCGGGGTCGGTGTTCGGGTTTTCGTAGAGCTCACGAACCGTCTCGGTGGTGGGCGGCTTCAGTGCGCCGGGAAAGCTCGAGGGAGCGAGGCGGCAAAGCGCGACGGTGAGCTGGTCGATTCCCAACCCAAGCCGCTGGTCCTCCCGTAGCCGCCCGATTCCCGGCAGACGCTTAGGTGCCGGTGGCCACGGCTGCCGCGACCGGAAAGCGCCCCTGTAAAGCTCGGCCATCTGCCAGCCGAGCACGAACGCCCGCGGTACCGGCTCGTTACCCCAATCCGCCGGAGCAGCTGCGACCGGCGTAGGAGCGGGGGCGCCGGCGGGCTCCGTCATAGCCGAGGCATGTCGTGAGCGTTCCTTCGGTGCGGACTCAGCACCACGGTCACGAGCGCGACCACGCGCACGCGGCCACGGACAAGGCGCGCCGCACGCCGCGGACCGCTCGAGACGCAAAGCCGCTCATACCAACCGTCCCTCGGCGTGGTCGACTCCTGCGGGCAGCAACCCGGCGACCATCACAAACCGAAGCACCATGCCAAGACCCTTCCACAAGACCGGGCGCCGGGTCAACCATCGAACCAGACGTGCGTCCACCCTTGCGGTCGGTTCAGGGCACACGCCTGTGGCCTCGGTGGGGCTCGGAGACTGCGGTGCTTCCGGTCAGCGCAGGCTCTCGCAGGCCTGCCCATCGCCATCGCGGTCCAGGTTCGCAGCGGTGTCCCGGTGAGCCGCGAAGTAGGACTGCGCCTGGGCGTGCGAGGAGAAGTGGGAGCAGGTGACGTGCCCGGAGGGACTTGTTGGAGACGACGCGGCGGGCTTGGGTTGAGCCGCTGGCGAGGGCGCAGGCGCCCTGTGGTTATCCGGCCAATCTCGAGATGCGCCGCTGCGAGGCACGGGGCTCATCAACGTTTGTGATCGATTGTCGGCCGTCTTCTCGTCGAACGGTTGGCGTGAGTCTTAGGCGCTGCCCTGTTCCTCGCAGACCGGTTCGCGAGTCCAGTCATCGTCGGCGGGAATGACCAACTGGCAAATGGAGGTTCAAGTGCCGTCGATCCCGACCGTGTGCAGCCCTCCTACCGCGCTAAGCGGGTGAGTCCTCCACAATTCAGCTCAGCTGCCGTCGACATGAGAGCAGGTCTCGTCGGGTGCCCGCCTCGCCTGCTGTTGTCGTGAGATCCGGCCTCGTCGGTACTACCGGGAACTGCTTACGATGCAGACTTCTAAGAGCGTCGAGGCGCCGCGCCTGATCCTCGAACTCGGGTGTCTGTGAGCCAAGTTTCGTAGCATCTCCCGAGGAGTCTCTCATCCCCGAACTCAGCGGGACTTACGTGGACCGTGCCGCACGTGCGGTGTGAGGGGGCCGCAGCCGGGATGGGACTGTGCATCACCTGCTCATCAGTCCAAGCCTTCCTCGAGGCGCACGCGCAGTTCGCTCATGAAATGGTCAAGGACGGTTTCTCGCAGCTGCTCGTAGAGGGGGTTGCGGAGCACGAGAGCGAGCCCCCATCCGGGCTTGCCCTCGAGGACATGGGTGGCGCGGCTGCGTCCGCCGGTCAGGCTCCGAAACGCCCAGCTGCCCCGGACCGCTTCAAGCTCACCGTCGTCTTGCTCGAACATCACGCGATTGGGGCTAGGGAAGCGGTAGCGGGTGGTGAAGCTGAGTTCGCGCTCCCCGACCTGGGCTTCAGTGGCCACTCGGATGCCTCGACCGCGGTGGTCTCGCTGAAGGACGGTCATGACCTTGACGTAGCTCTGCCACTCCGGGTAGCGCTCAAAGTCGATCAGCGCTGCCACGCACGCCGCGGGCCGGGCGGGGAGAGTCTCCGTGCGCTCCGCCCTCAGCCAGCCGGGTTGCGCCGGCGCGTGCGCCGCCGCGCGACCGCGTCGAGCCCTCCGCGGCCGGCCCGGCGCCGGCTCGTCGGTGATCAGTGACAGGACGCCCGGCTCGTCGATGAGGCCCGGATCGAATCCGATCAGCACATTGCCGGTGCGCTCGCTCACCCGCACATCGAGGACGCCATCGGCCGCCGCTATGCGGGCCAACCCGATGCCTCGATCCTGCATCACTGAGGCCGCCTGAATGCGCAGCCTGCCCGGACTACGACGCAGGACGCGCAGCGACTCTGGCGTGGTCACGCAGTCCCTACCGGGGCCGGAGACGGTGAGCTGTCCAGCGGCAGCGGGATCGGCTACAGCAGGGCGCCGAGGACAGCCACGGCGACCGACGGAATGCCCAGGGCCGCGGCGGCCATCGCGAGCCATCGGCCGGCGAGGACGACGGTCCCCAGGGCGAGAAGGAATTCGAGCATGTCCCGCAACGTAGGACGAGACGGGATACGACTAGTTGTGAAGCCGTCACGAAGCTGTGAAGAAGTCGTTACGCCAGCGTGGCCGCCGCTGGGGGGCCGGACGGCAACGCGAGGGTCGGGAGCGCCTCCCGTGGAGAGGCGAGGACGAGTGAGGCGACTGTGGCCAGCGTTATCAGACCGCAGCCGGACAGGGTCGGCAACCCGAGGCCGAGAAACGCGCTCAGAGGAGACACGACCATGGCGGCGATGGCGAACCCGCCCGATCCCGCGATCGCTCCTATGACCGGGCGGGTCAGGCTGCTTTCCGACCGGCCCAAGCTGATCGTCTGAGCCAGCTGCGTGGCGACGATCGCGCCGAAAGCCACCGAACGTGCCTGGGCGGGAGTGCCGACGACGGTCGCCAGGCCATAGGCGCCCAGGGCCGGTCCCGCGGTCGCCAAGCCGCGGCGTACGACGTCGGCACGCAACAGCCGGTCCTGGTCAGCTCCGCCCTCTCGGCGCAGCGCGGCAAGGTCGCGATGTTCTGGCTGCTGGGCGGCGACGGCAAGCGCCGGCAGGACGTCGGTGATCAGATTGACCGCCAGAATCTGCCGTGTGCTCAGGGGGGCGGCCAGTCCGAGCACGCTCGCCCCCACGATCAAGCCGAGCTCGCCGAGATTTCCCCCCATCAGCAGCCCGAGTGACCGGCGCAGGTTGCGCCAGAAGCTGCGTCCCTCGACGAGTGTCTCCACCAGCGTCGCGAAGTCGTCGTCGGCCAGCACCACGTCACTCGCCTGGCGCGCGACCTCGGTCCCGTGCCCGCCCATCGCCACGCCGACGTCGGCGAGTCGCAGCGCCGGAGCGTCGTTGACTCCGTCGCCGGTCATTGCGACCGTGTGCCCCTGACGCTGCAGGCGCTCGACGATGCGCAGTTTGTCCAGCGGCGTGATTCGCGCCACGACGGACACATCGCGCAGGCGGCGATCGAGCTCGGCGTCGTCGAGCGATGAGATCTCACCCCCGGTCAGCACGTTGTGCGGGGAGATGTCGAGTCCGGCCTGCTCAGCGACGGCCTGAGCGGTCGCGGGATGGTCTCCGGTGAGGACGATCACACGGACGCCGGCCTGGCCGCAGCGTGCCACCGCCGCAGGCACGCTCTCGCGCAGCGGATCGGAGATCCCCACCAGCCCCAGGGCGACGAGGCCACGCGGGTCCTCGGCCGGGCCCTTGGCCGACCCGTCGGCCACCATCAGGACGCGTAATCCTCGCCGGGCGAGGCGTTGAGCCTGGTCGAGCAGCTCCAGCCGCCCGCCCGCGCTGAGATCGATCGGGCGGCCGTCCCGGCGCACCGAGGTGCAGCGCTCGATCACCGCCTCGGCTGCCCCTTTGACCATCAAGCGATTGTCGGCAACCGTGGCATGGAAGGAACGGGCGGGCTCGAAGGGCACCTCCACCGTTCGCGGCACGCGGATGTCCCGTGAGAGGCCCTCACGCTCGGCGCCGGCGATCACGGCGAGGTCAGTCGGGTGTGAGCCGGCGTCGGGGGCTTCGGGATGCGGGCTGGCGAGCGCGGCGGTCAAGAGAACCGTGCGCAGCTCCTCGGCGCTGGGTGCGGGACCTCCTTCGGGCTGGAAAGTCTCGACCGCCGTCAGCTCCAGCCGGCCGCCCGTTAAAGTGCCCGTCTTATCAGTGCAGGCGATGTCGACGCGGCCGAGGGCCTCGACTGCGGATAGGCGCCGGACCAGAGCGTTGCGTCCGGCCAGGCGCCGGGCCACGGCGGCCTGGCCCACGCCGGCGAGCAGCGGCAGCCCCTCCGGAACCACCGCCGTGGCGATGCTGGCGGCAAGGGCCAGCTGGCTGGCCAGCGGACGCCGCCAGACCACCCCGGAGATTGCGATCAGGCCGGCGCCGCCGGCGATCACCGGCACGCTCTGACGCACGAGACGGTTCAGGCGCCGGTCAAGGACGCCGCGGGTCGGCTCGATCCTGGCCAAGGCGGCAGTCGTCGCGCCCATGCGCGTCTGGTCGCCGACCGCGAAGACAACAGCGACCGCCGTTCCGACGGTCACGTCGCTGCCTTCGAGGATCACCCGGCCAGCCTCGCCGTGATCGTCGACGGCCTTGGCGACCGGCAGCGACTCCCCGGTCAGCGATGCCTCATCCACCTCCAGTGACTCGGATTCGATCAGCCGGGCGTCCGCCGGCACCCGGTCCCCGGAGCCGAGCACGATCACGTCGCCGACGACCAGGTTGCGGACGCCCACCTGGATCGATGTGCCCGCCCGCCGGACGCTCACCGGTCCCGACGCCTCGCTCGCCAGTAGCTCCGTCGCGCGCAGCGCTTGATGCTCCTGCCAGACGCCGATCCCCGTGTTGGCGATCATCACCACCGCGATCAGTCCGACATCGGCGACCGCACCGAACATCAACGAGATGCCCGCGCTGGCCGCGAGCGCACCATTCAATGGTGAGCGCATCTGCTCGCCGATCGCCGCGACGATCGGATTGTCGGTGTGGATCTTGGGCCGCGACACGACGCGCCGCTGCGCCTCGGCGGCGCTCAGGCCGTCCGCACTCGTGTCGAGCTGTCGGAACAGCTCCGGCAAGGTGGGTCGCCCCCACTGCTCCGGATCCGGGTCGGCGAGCCGACGCGTTGCGACCCCGGAAGCTCCGCCCCCGGCGAGCCGGAGGCTCGCGACACCGATCGCCGCCAGCGCCGCCACGTAGGTGGGCTGCGAGCCACGGTCAAGGCCGACGGTCGTGCGCAACCCCAGGATCCCACCGATCAGGTTGGAGAGCATCGAAAGGCCAATCGCACCGTCAACCGCCGCACGACGGCGCGCGGCGGCCTGGATGATCGCGCTGACGGCATCCAGATCCGGGGCCAGCAGGTCAGCGCGAGCGGCAAAGCGTCCGCTCAGGCCGCTCGTCAGCGCGATCGCCATGTCGCCGGCGGCGAACGCGCGAGCTGCGTGAGGACTGTCGGAGAGCACCGCGACGAGCTCTCCGGCACGCTGGCACTCGCGCACTCGCTCAACCGCATCGGACTCGATCACCCTGAGCTGACGCCGGTCGCCCACCAGACGTGCCGCTGCCGGTTCGCTCTCCGCCAGCAGCTCCACCTTCACTCCGCGACGCTCACAAGCCTCTAGCAGCCGCAGCGCACCGTCCGCCAGCCGGGGACGCAGCGCCACCATCCCCAGCGGGTGTGCGTCCTTTTCTCGGCTCAGGACAAGCAGCTGATGGCCACTGTCGCGTAGCTCCGCACCCCCGGGGATCCGCTCCGCGAGGTCGGTCGGCCCAAGCCGCATACGTGAGCGTCCAACGCGTGCCCGGGCGCACTCCCCATCGAATGCCGCCTCGTCGGCCATGGCGCGTCCGGACGGCGGAAAGGCGGGCCCCCACGGGGAGCCATTGGCCGCGGCGATGCCCGACGCGATCGACAGGATCTCCGCCTCGTCGAGATCGGCCCTCAGGCTGACCACCTTGCCGGCCTCCAGGCGTCGGTCGGTGAGTACCCGCGTCCCGTCGATCAGCAGCACACCCGGCAGCCGAACGCCGCGTCCGTAGCGGACCCCGACCACAGTGACACCTGAGCGAAGGACCCGCGCCGAGGCCGCCGAGTCTGCGGCATCGGCACCGATCAGCGCCGGACGGGCATTCACCAGCAGCAGCGAGCTGAACACACGGGTTGGCGAGCGGGTGAGCACTCCCACCAAAGCCGCGTAGCCGAGCGACACGGGACTCAGGAGCGCGAGATATCGATCCATCGACGTCTTCGGTTCGGCCCCCGGCCGCTCCTGAACAGCGAAGCTCCGGTCAGCATGCAGCTCGACAACGAACGGACCCCCGCTGACCCGCGCGCCTCCGGTGATCAGATCACCCGGTGCCAACGGATGCCAGAGCCCGTCGCGGCCGATCATCGTCCCCGTGCCCTCGATCACGTCACCGGCCAGGGGGCAACGCTCGCCGGCGGCGATCCGCACCGTCTCTCCGGCCACGGCCTCCGATGTGCCGCCGAGGCGGTCTTCATAGGCGCGCCAGGCTGCGCGACGAGCGCGCACTTCGGTGAGCAGACGCAGAGCACCGGCCCCGGAAACAGCGAGGCCCAATGGACTGCCGGCGAAGGTCAGGCTGACAACGTGCACCGCGCCGAGGGCCAGCTGGGAGCGGTCGCGTCCCAGGAGCTGGCGCAGACCACGCCGCAGAGGAGGCAAGCCTTCGAAGATCCCGATCGCGGCAGCGATCGCAACGGGTCCGGAGGAGCTGCTCGGCGGCCCCTCGGCTCCGGTGAGACGGCGGACCGCAAGCAGGCTCAGCCCGAGAGCCGCTCCAGTGCTACGAGCGGCGCTCTGGACAAGCGGCGTGGGATCAAGGGGGTGAGCTGGGCGATCATCCCCGGGCATCTCCGGAAGTTCCATCCGTGCCACCTGCGAGATCAGATCCTCGATATCGATCTGGTGCTCGTCGAACTCGATCAGCACTCGACCAGTGAGACGGCTGACACTGACCCGGGACACCCCAGAGCGCCGGGTCAGGCTTGCCACCAGACGCCGAGCCAGGTCGCCGTCACGATCGATTCCCCGCACGGCGATGCGTGCGCGGCCCAGTATCCCGTCCCGTTCGCGAAACACCCGGTCACTGCTCAGGAGGTCGGCGACATCCTGCACCGATACCAGTCGCTCCCCCTCGTCGAGCTCGGAGTCGAGCTTGTCCGCTGTTCGGCTCCCACCACGAGTCGAGGCGCGTTTCGCGCTCCTCGACGCTCCCGAGCCCACCGCTGTCGCATGGGCCAGGAGTGAGTCGCACGCCAGACGTTGCTCGTCATATTCGATCAGCACGTTGCGCGTCGTCGGGTTGGCGGCCGCTCGGCGAACGCCGGGGATCGCGCGCATCCTGGCCTCAAGCGCCGCCGGATCCAGGCCGGCCCAATCCGGAAGATTGATCCGCGCCCGTCCCGCGCAGGCCCGGACCACGCGCGGCGATCTGAGAGCGCTCACCGTCGAGGCGCCGAAGGCCGCCGACGCCGACGGCGGAAAGCGAGGGCGGGATCAGGCATCGTGTCGGTGCGGCTAGCTGCGGGAGCGGCTGGCACTCTGGGCCTCGGCCCAGATGTCCTCAACTTCTTCGCGCGTTCGTGCCAACGCGCGCGCCACGAATCCGCCGGCGCGCGCCATGGCGTTTTCCACGAGACGCTCAGCCTCCTTGAGCTTCTCCTCGGCGCGCTGCTGATCGGTCGCCATCGCGGCCGCCTCTATGAGCCTGAGCCCGACGAAGATGGCGTCGCAGCAGAGCGGGCCGAACCGGCGCCACCCGAGGACCGGGAGCCAGCGCCCTGGCCTGTGGACTTCGCGCGCGGCTTGGCCCGACTGGTGCTCGCTCGCGGACGAGAGGCTGCGCTCGTCGCGCGAGCACGCGTTGCCCTCGCCGGGGTGGAGGCGGGCGTGGCCCGGGTGGTGGGCATCGCAGCAGCGACGCCTCGGCCTGCCCCGCGTGCCGCACCGGCCATCTCACGCCCTGCGGAGAGTAACCCGGCAACCCCGTACACGGCCCCACGGCGCGCCACTTCACGCACGCGTGGTGAGAGCAGAGCCGCCGTTGCCGCCGCCGCGATCGCCACCTCGGATTCTATGAAGTCGTCAGCTGCCATACGTCTCCTCCTTCAGCAAAACTGATTCGGATCACATCAGCGTACCCCGACATGGCGCCCAGCACGCACGACGGGCAGCAAAGACGAGCGGACGCCAGATGACCGCATCCATCGGCGAGGGCGAGCCAACGGAGTACATTGTGACGGTATGGACGACCCAGAGGTTCCGGCCAAGCGCCGCTCGCCTGAGCCGGAGATTCAGGTGGCCGCCGCCGCTATGGCCGCGGCGATCTCTCCGCCCCTCGGGATCGCCGTCGCCGCCGGGTCGGCACTGCGCTCGCGGCGGGTCCGCGAGGCGCTGCGCAAGGGGACGGTGACCACGCTCGCCGGCGCCATGCAACTCGGAGACCAGCTGACCGCTGCCGCGACCGCACGGGCCGCAGCGATGAAAGCCGATCCACCGCCGGCCGAGACCGGCGAGCACGAACAACCCTATGCAGGTACCTAGGCGATAGCTCGTCTCATTCCCGGGGTAGCAAGGGGATCATGCGACTCCCAATCATCGATCTCGACCTCAGCGCGCCCACCCGAGGCAGTCTCGCCTGGTACGGCGGGGTTGGCACGATGGCCGTGGCGGGTTGATCGAATGGCCCTTGGCGGCAGTCGTCGCCGTTGGGCACCTCATCGCTGAGAACTCCCCGTCGGGCTCGGTACGGCGCGCTGGATCCCGATGCGGGCGAGAAGCGAGCGTGGCGGAACCGCCGCAGGAGCCCGGTCGCGCTGTCGGCACTCGCGCAATCCGGCGCTCGAGCACGCCCCTGTCCCGCTCTTCTTCGTGGCCTTGACCTTCGCCGTCACGTCGACGCGGTGCTTCGTCGTGCTGGCGGCCAGAGCGCTGCCGTAGAGCGACACGCAGAGAGCACCGACGAGCGCGATCATCCGTCGCGTCGTGTGGCTTCCTTTCGTTGGCGTTCGTCTTACGGGCTTCCGAACTACCCGAGGCGACATCGCGCGGTCAAATCAGAAGGGGTCGGTCTGAAAAGAGGGCTCAAGCTCGTCGCAGCGTCGTCTCGGGGCGGCCGACGGAGGTTCGTCGCTGATTGCGGCGAACGTATCGCTCGTGTGTGTGAGACGGTTTGAGCGGACGGTGAAACCAATCGCGATCCGACGCCGACGGGTTCGCCGGTGAGCGCGACGCCCGAGGAGAGTGAGCGCCAGCGGGTCAACCGCGAGCTGATCGAGCTGCTCAACGAGCTGCGAGTCGCCCTGCCCGGGGTGCAGGTCCTCTTCGGCTTTCTGCTCGCCGTCCCATTCCAGCAGCGCTTCAAGCTCGCCACCAGCTACCAGCGCGACGTCTACTTCGCGACGCTCTCGTGCACGCTGCTGGCCACCGCCATGCTCATCGCCCCTTCTGCGCTTCACCGCCTGAACTTCCGTCGCCACGACAAGCTCGGACTCGTCCTGACCTCCAACCGGCTGCTGCTCGCCGGCATCGCGGTGCTCGCCCTGGCCATGATCGGGGTCATGATGCTCATCAGCAGCGTCATCTTCGGCGGGGTGCCGGCATTCGTCGCACCGCTACTCGCCGCTCTGGTCTTCATGGTCTTCTGGGCGCTCCTACCCCTGAGAGCCCGGCGCGAGGCGCCCAGGACCGACTAGATCTGCTGGATCTAGTGGTTCGTCCTGCAAGACTGCGCCCGCTTGCAGGAAGTCTGATTGTGCAGGTGAATCGCCTCGTCGTCTGGGTCACGCGACGATGGAGGCGGACATTGGCCTGGGTGCCGGTGGCGGTTGACACCTCAGGCCGCTGGGATTAGGTCGTCGTTGACATCTTCCCCTAGGGCCGCGACTTCGCGCGGGGTCTCGTAGTTGAGCCGGCTGCGGGGCCGGTGGTGGTAGCGGTCGATGTAGCGGTCGATGGCCTCTCGGGCGTCGTCGAGGGTCTCGAACTCTTCGCGCCGGATGCAGCGCTCCTTCAGTATCGAGAACCAGGACTCGATGAACGCCTGGGATTCGGGTCGCGGTAGCCGCCGCGGCGGTGGGTCACCTCGAGCTCGCCGAGCCGGGCTCGAAAGGAGCGGCTGGTGTAGGCGGTGCCGTTGTCGGAGCCGAGCACGAGCGTGCCCGGCTGGATCTTACGGTCCGCAACGGCCTGCTCAAGGACGGCTTGGGCCTCTTGGTGACGGCACCGGACGTCGAGGCTCCAGCCGGTGATCTCGCGGGTGCAGCAGTCGATGATCGCGTTGAGATAGCTCCAGCCGTGCTCGGCGCTCCAGATCGAGGTCATCCCATGTGCCAGAGCTGCTCGGGGCGCTCGACGCGGAAGAACCCCGACCGCCGTCGGCGTCCCAAGGGCCGGTGGCGCTGCAACAGCCGGTGCTCTGCCATCAGCCGCCTGGCCTTCTTGCGATTCACCGCCCGGCCGAGCTCCCGGCCGGCGAGGGCGCCAACCATCCTGGTGCCGTCAATCGGCTTCTTGCGAGCGACATCCAGGACCACGCGATCATCGGCCAGAGTGCCCGGCGCTGGCCCTTGGGTGTTCTTCGGCCGCTGGTAGAGCGCCTGACCAGAGTCACCTGCGACGCGCGCCACGGTCGCTCAGAACGGGCGACGCGCTGTCTCACTCCCATCCCCGCAACAGCTCCCCCGAGATCTCCAACTCCATCGTCTTTGCGCCCCACCGCCCGCTCCAGACGGGCGTTGCGCTGGCCCAGCTCATCGAGCTGGGTGCGCTCGGCCTTCCCGGCAAGTTTCTCCGCGCCCCCGAGAAACTGCACGCCACCAGCGCCTCGAAGATTGTCGCGCTCGCGCGCGACCTCAGCGATCGACTTCTGACCCTTCAACGCCGCGAGCACCAGCTCGGTCTTCTGCTGGGCGGTGAACTTCCGGTACTGCCTTCGCTCAAACAAGAGATCCTCCTGCTGGTCGGAGCGGCCCATGCTCGGCGCGCCGCCGGACGGCTCCGCCATCCGGCGAAACCTCACACCAGAACTGTCAACGCCTCACCGTGGTCCAAGCCACGAGCCTCACCGCCGGCGCGAGGACGATCAGCTACCCCAGAGCGGCGCCGGGCGCCGGGCGCCGGGCGCCGAGCCGGGCGACGTGACGCCACCGATCGCCGACGCTGGTCAGCCCACAGTCGCAGCCACCTCTACGAGACCGCGGTCGACAAACATGACCCCGCGACAGATAGTCTGACCTTTTTCCATGCGGGGAGCTCCATATGACGACGGGACTTTTTCAGCCAACGCACATTATGGTGGTGCTCATCGTCGCCCTGGTTGTTCTGGGCCCGAAGCGCATTCCGGAGGCCGCGCGTGCGCTTGGGCATGGCATTCGCGAGTTCAAGGACTCGATCGGTGGCCGCGACCAAGACGATGCTTCGGCGTTGAGCGAGCCCCCGCATGCCGCGAGCGGCGCAGAGTAGGCATGCGCTTGCCGGGCTCGAAGCGTCAAGCTCATCTGTCCGGTGGCCCCGCGGCGGGAAAGCTTCGAGTCCGCGCGGTGGCGTATCTGATGGCGGCGCTCGTGTGTTCGAGCCTCGCTACGAGCCTCGGATTTCACGGTGCGTTGGTCCTCGGGCCTTGTGCGCTTGGCTGCGGGGTTATCGCGGTCCGTACCAACGAGCGCGCCAGGCGCAGAACCCGGTCGCTGCACGTCCGTCGCTCCGTTCGCTGACCGAGATTCGGCGCTGGGTTTTGTTCACCCCTCCTGACGGTAGGGGACCAGCCGCTTTCGCCGCGGGATCAGTAGGTTCGCGGCAATGAGCGGGATGGCTGCGGGCTTGGTGGAGGTTGCGCTCGTCGTGTTCAGGGCTGACCGGCTACCGGAGATGGGTGGCTCACCTCGCGGACCTTTTCGAGGAGCACGGGGCACGGTGCTTCGGGATTACGCGGTAATGGGATGAGGCCGCGGAATCGCGAGTTGGTGGCGCTGATCCCGGCTTCGCTGCTTATCACGGCTGGTTTTGCCGCGATCTTCGTCCAGCGTCAGGGTCGGCTATCGAGTGTGTCGCTCACCTACGGGGTGATCTTCCTCGGGTTGTGCGTGGCCGCGCACCTGGTGCTGCGCTGGCGGCTTCCGTATGCGGATCCTTACCTGCTACCTCTGGTTGCCGCGTTGGCAAGTGTCGGCCTTGTGATGATCTATCGGTTGCAAGCGTCGCTCGCGGGTCAGCAGGCAGCGTGGTTCGCGGTCGGTCTCGTGCTGTTCGCGGCGACCATCGTCTTTCTCCGCGATTACCGGGCGTTGCAGAGGTACCGCTACACGATCGCCGTGTTCGGGATCGCGTTCATGTTGGCTCCGAGGCTCCCCGTGATCGGTCAAGCGGTAAACGGCGCCTACCTCAACGTCAAGCTCGGGCCGATCGCCTTCCAGCCGGCGGAGCTCGGCAAGATCGCGATCGTGATCTTTCTCGCGAGCTACCTGCGCGACACACGACAGATGTTAGTGCTTGGTGCTCGACGGGTGCTCGGGGTTACCTTTCCGCCGCTTAAGCATCTCGGGCCCCTGATCGTGGTGTGGGGTACGGCGATGTTGATCCTCATCTTCACGCGGGAGCTGGGGACGTCGCTCATGTTCTACGGCGCCTTTCTCGCTTTGCTGTACGTCGCTACCAGCCGGGTGTCTTTCGCGGTTATCGGCTTGGTTCTGTTTGCGGGCGGGGCGTGGTACGTCGCCGGTCACGTCCCTCATGTTCATGATCGGGTCCTCGCGTGGCAGCATCCGTTCGATCCCGTCCTCTACAACAAGATCGGTGGCAGCTACCAGCTCGCGCAGGGACTGTTCTCCCAAGCGGATGGTGGTTTGTTTGGCCAGGGGTTTGGCCAAGCGATCTTGACGCTGCCAAACGGCGGTTCGTTGCTGCCGGTTCCTCAGAGCGACTTCATCTACGCCGTAATCACCGATGAGCTCGGGCTGTTCGGTGCCGCCGGAGTGATCGCGCTCTACATACTCATCGTCGAGCGTGGATACAAGATCGCTATGCAAGCGCGCGATTCGTTCTCCACGCTCTTGGCCACCGGACTAACAACCGTCCTCGCCCTCCAGGTCTTCATCATCGTCGGCGGAGTAACCCGCGTCATTCCCCTTACCGGGGTGACGCTCCCGTTCATCGCGTACGGTGGCTCATCGATCGCTATGAACTTTGTCCTTATCGCCTTGCTACTCCTCATCTCCCACCACGCTCGGGCGCCGAGGAGCCACCGCGCAACCACTTTGCCCCCTCGTGTGAATGCTTGAACTTTTCCAGGACAGAGAACCCTCGGGCTCCGTGGCCTGCGCCAACAACAACGACGCCGCGTTGCTCAAGCGCCTCGCAAGAAACGACCCCGGAGCGGCGGCCGACGTGAACAAACTCACCCAGGCCGCCACGTCAAATATGCGGCGAACGAGCAGCGACTCCAAGGCCAAGGCGACGCGCTTCGAGGCGCAGCGCGACCACTCAGAAGAGCATCACCGTGGCTTTCAGCTCGCCGAGGGCGCCTTTCAGATCGCGATCGTGCTCGCGTCGGTCGCGATCGTCGCGCGGCTGATCCCGCTGGCGCTCGTCAGCGGGGGCCTTGGCCTGCTGGGACTCGCCCTGCTTCTCGACGGATTCCTCATCTTCGTAAAGCTCCACTAACCGCGATCTCGCGAGACGGCGCGTCTCCGCCTTACGACGCGAAGATCTCAACCCGGAGCGAGGCGGCCGAGAACAGGTCCTGTGGATCGAACGCTTCGACACCCTCGACGAGCTACGCGCCCGCATCCGCGCTTTCGCTCGCGACCTCAAAAAGCACTGGCTGCTCGAACGCCACGCGCCCAGCGTTCGCGCGAGCATCACGTGCTCGCCGGTCTAGCGACGAACGCCCGACAGCAGCTGCGCGCTCTCAGTCGTCGTCAAGGACCCAGCGGGCACCCAGCGATCGCGCACTGAACGACGCGTGGCTGCTCGAGAGCGCGCCGCGCGCCGCGAGCGGTTCGGAGTGAGCGACCTAGGCAGCATCGCGGACTCGGTCCCACACGCCCTCGGCTACGCGCTGGAGGCCTGCTGGTACGACGAGCTCACCCACGGGCGCCGCTTCGAGAGCCTGGCCACCACACAGCGCGACTGGGTCCCGGCCACAACGCTTGGGGCTCGTCGTTCGTCGTCGGAGCGGGCACTACCTTTCACCACTGCCTCCAGGACCAGGTGGCCAACCTCGCCGGCTCGCTGGACGTTCGCGGCTCGTCTTGCTCGGCGCCGCGGTGGACGGGCCCAACGCCGCAGCCAACTTCCGCGGATTGGGGCTCCCCGACGGCTACCGCCGCTGCCCGAGCAACGACGCCGATCCATTCGCCGCCTTCAACGGACAGGGCGCTCGCTACTGGGACAGCGCGATCGCCGCTCCGAGCACGGAGCCCACCGACGACTACATCGCACTCGTCCTCGCCGCCTTCGCCCAAGAGGCCTCAGGCGCGGGGAAATAGGCGTCGCGACGTGCTCAACGGACGGGTCGCGCTGCGCGCGCGACGGCGATCATCTCCGTGTTGCTGAGGCTGTCGGTGAGGGTGTTGGAGAGCCAGTAGAGCGCGTGCGGCGTGCGCCACGCGATGAGCTGCAGGTGGCGGCCGGAGTAGAAGTACTCGAGCACGCGGCTCCCGTAGTTGTGCAGCTCACTGGGCTGCTTGACGATCGGCGGGTTGGTCCAGTCCATCCCCTCGATGCCGTAGTAGTCGCCGACCAAGCCCTTGGAGACCACGACGCGGTAGGCGGTGTGGCGGTGGCCCTGCTGATCGCGGATGCCGTAGACGCGCAGCATGTCGGGCATGCCGCCGGACTGCACCCGGCCGACGGGGTAGTAGAGCGGGAAGCGCAGCTTCTGATGCTGGGCTCCAGCGTCGGAGACCTCGGAGGAGGTCGCCGGCGAGAGCGAGATGCCGTTGCCGGTTGCGCCCGCGTGAGGAGCGTCCGGTTTGAGGAACTCCGTGACGGGGCCGCCGCGGTCAAGCTCCCAGAACCACAGGCCGAAAAGCAGCACGTTTGTGATCCACAGCACCGCACCGGCGAGGATCAGTGCGTGGCCGCCGGCCTTCCCGCCCTTGAGCAGAAAG
>JAABUM010002879.1_pt1 | contig 22166 bp, 43 predicted proteins | sample 5559161 | NCBI WGS metagenome assembly JAABUM01 (sample SAMN10711868, study PRJNA513369) | rock metagenome | isolation source: Antarctica rocks | place: Antarctica: Victoria Land, Siegfried Peak nord
AGCTGTGGGTGGATGTCTCGCTGCCTAGGAAGGCGGCCAAGCCGCAGCAGCCGCAGCAGCCAGCCGGCGGCGTGGCGGAGGGCAGCTCGGCGCAGGAGCATGGCAAGCCGTCGCGCGAGCAGCCGTGGCACAAGTCAACGCGCGACATGCTGCCCAGGTGACGCCTGCTGTCGGACCCGTGCCGCTTTGTCCTACCATGCTTCACATACTTTGCTCCGCTGTTGCATGCGTATTTATCAAAGTGCGTGCATGCAAACTTTACCTTCGCCTGAAACTGACTGCCCGCTGACATCTCTGCACACAGCATGCTGGCGCGGATGCCGGTCTCTGCCGCGACGGCAGCCTAACGTTCAAGTACCTGACGCCCGCGGTCTCGAAGCACCGCCCCGGCTACCTGGCGCTGTTCGCGGCGGTGCTGGCGAAGCACCCGGAGCTGCAGGAGAAAGGGCCCTTCCACCGCTACGTCCAGCAGTGCGCAAACTCTGCCACCATCTTCCGCGTGCTGAGCTTTGCTCACGAGCTGCCGCATATCACTCGCATATCTTTTGTGGCCGTTCAGCAGGCGCGCTTGGTTGCTGAAGCTGCGCACACAGCATGACTGAATTTTACCATGGCACACCAAGCCTTTTGACTCAGGCAACTGCGGGCAAGCCGCCATGCACTGCATCATTTAATCGGGCAGGGTGCATGCGGCGGCCTCGCTGTGCGTGGCACATCAGTCACCTCGCGACTAGGTTGCTGCTGCCTAAGCGCTTGTTGTCGCAATTGCAGGCGCGCTGACAACGCCGGAGGTAAGAAGCTGACGGCCACGGTGCATGCGAAGATGGCGCGGTGGTGGAAGACCCTCAGCCCCTACATCCGGGACAACGATGGCCACCTCTTGCCGCCGGAGCTGCCGCACATCGCGGGTGAGGCTTCGATTGGCTCAATTCGTTTGACTATGTGTTGGCAGCGGGCACTGTGGCAGCCGCAATTGGCTCGCTGACTGAGGGTGCAGATGCATGCACACATGCACTCAGCCTGCTGCATTATGCTTCCTTGCCAGGTGTCTCATTGAAAACCTGGCCTTCAGCGCTGCAACGACTTGACCCTGCTGTGTTTGCTGCATGTCGAAGCAGTGGAACTTGTAGAAACCTTGCATTATGTTCGTCATGCTGCAGGCCATCTGCGCTCCAATTTCCCGATGCTGGAGGCGGCAGGCTTTGGCGACGAGGTGACATGCATTCTGGACCGGAGCCGCGATGTGGTCGTGGAGGCCAGCGACGAGGAGGACGGCGACGACGGCAGCGACGCGTTCAACGACATGCCCGGCAGCCCCACCGCAAACAGTTTCATGGACATCGAGGCGTCCGGGTGCGGGACCTTGCCAGCGAGTTCGACTGTCATCATTCCAATGCCTGGCTGTGGCATGCCATGGTTTGCGCACGCACGCTGCAGCTGGTGCCTTGTCACCCTCATGCGCACAGCTCCCACAGGCACTTCAAGCACTTCTATGTACGTTCCGTCAGCCAGCGTAGTCACTCACTGCCTGCGGGAACTCCATCTCTGTGAGCACATGCAAGCAGCCTGCAGATTACATGTACTGCTGCAGAGCAGCTGTCCCTCAGCAAAAAACCGATGGCACCTGGAAGACCCTTCGTTTGGGGTTGCGTTGTGAACCGACATGCCCACGCACAGGCCCAGAGGCGGAGCAGCAGCGGCGGCGGCGACAAAGGAAGACGCCGACACCCTGCGTGAGTTTCTTGCATGCGGGGAAGACATGGACGCCGCCGACCGAGGGGCCAGCGCCGACAGCGAGGACAGCGGCGGCAGCAGGCGGAGCGAGCATGGCGCCGGCGACTCCGGTGCTTCCGACAACGGACCGCCGCTGCAGCCGCTGAGCGGGCCGGCCGCCAGCGCCAACGCTGCGCTGGCTTGTGCTGCGCCCGTCGCCACCGCCGGCGCCGTGGCGCGCAAGAAAACCAGAGGGCCTGCAACGCTGAACGCCTCCGACTTCAAGGCGCGTTATGCCACAGCCATATCTCGTGTACTGTGAATGCCCATGTTTGCGCGGGGATACACCGCAGCGCCGTGCACATGCGGCAGACATGCTGATGTGCGTGCCTCCCTTTATTCCATTGCTGGCCACTGTGGCCGCCCAATGGCTCCACCGTGTATGGCTCCACAGTGTACCCTGTGCTCTCTGCCAGACTATGAGTTGTGTGCGTCTGCAGGCGGCCAGCGGCACCACCAAGTTTCAGGGCAAAAAGGTGCAGCACCGCAGCTCAGTTCTCTGTGCTGGGTCAGCTCCATTTTGTGCCTAGGTCTGAGACAATTGCAGTTTCTGCAACTCAGTCCCCTTTGCCTGTCTCAGCTCGCTCGTTCTCCTTCCCCTGTATCAACGCTTGCTGCACAAGCGGCGCACCCAGAGCGTTCCCCATATTTTTCGCAAGCCGCCGGCAGCCTCCATCGGCAGTTGCAGAGCTTTTTCTCTCCATAGTTCTCTCTGAAGCACACATTTGGGAGTCGCAGAGCTTTCTTTCCTACGGTTCTATCTGAAGTACACATTTGGTTCGCTGCTGTCAGGACAAGGTAGGCGCCACAGCGGCGTCGGCAGGAAAGAAGCGGAAGGCGGCCGCTGCGCCGGCGGACCACAGTGAGGTGCGGCAGCGCATGTGTTCCTCCTGTAGGTTTCTCGACGCTGTCTCTTACGACCATCTCGTCCTTTCCATGTTCTCTGACGTCCACTACCGCCTGGCGCTTTGCACCAGCACCAACGAGCAGCACAACGGATTTGCGGTCTATCACCACCATCCTTGCTCATGTGGGCAGCCTGTCGCTGCGATCGGGAAGCCGTGTGCAGTGCCATCGCCTGAGACGCTGAACATGCTGTGCTGCAACATGCAGATTGAGGCGCAGGGCGAGGAGGACGCGCCAGCGGCGGCTGCAACCAAAACAACCGCCAAGGACAACGCCGCCAAGGTGATTGATGCATCCAGCGCATGTCTGTGAGATATGATATTTTCTCGACATTATGGCACCGTCACCCTGGTGCCGTCATATAGAGGAGGCAGGCGCCGAGCTGTCCCGCTGCCGACTTGTCGTCTGATGTGGCAGCATCTCAAGGTTCCCAATCACACTTCTGCCCGGAGTCATTGCAGCATGTGCTACCACATGCAGGCCAAGACGGCAAAGGAGCGCCGGCAGCCGTCGCGGGCCCAGAACTAGCAAGTGCCATCCGCCGAGTCGGTGCCCGGCGGCAGCGGCAGTGGCGCCAGCGGCCGTGGTGCCAATGGTAGCGGCGGCCGCGGCCGTGGCCGCCACCCGGGCGGCGGGCGTGGCTGCCAGCCGGGCGGCGGCCGCGGTGGCCAGCCAGGCGGAGGCGGCAGCCACTCGGGCGGCAGCCAGCTTGGGGGCGGCAGCATGCACTGAGGGCGTCTCGTGGTCACTTATGATTGTAGATTCAAGAGGCCGGGGCTCAGCAATAGTTTCTGCTGTGCCGCACAGCTAGCAGTGATTGTTCAGTAGACATGATTGGCGGACACCGCGCACCGCTGTGTTCGTGGCGGTGGCGGGCGCGGTCCTTGTATGTGTTTGATGTGCTTTGGGTCAAGATCTGCGCCGGACTTGGCTTGAAGACCGTGGCAGCAGCTGTCGATCATTGGGTGTCGATGAAGACGCCTTGAAACATGTAAAGGAGGTGTCAGACCACTGTCAAGCACACTTCATGCCTGGTGTCAATGCCGTGTCATGTGGCTGTCAGGCCCACCGTCAATGGGTCTGACGGCCTGTCAACCTGTGTCACATTGCATGTCAACATACGTCAGGGCAACTGTCACGCCTAAAATCCCTGACACCGTTTCGGGACTGGACACGTGATTGACAAACGTGTGACACCATGCACCTGTTGCTCATGACATTCTAGTGACAACATGTCGTGACATTACCATCTGTCAACATGCAATGTCACAACCTGTCAGAGCAGTGTCAACCTCACATGTCAATCCATGTCAAGGGGCTGTCATGGTCTGCAAAACCTGAGGACGTGACACTACCATGACACTACATTGACATGCACCATGACACTTCTTGGACCCCCGTGACATCATCTCATTCTCGGAGTGCGCCGAGGAGGCTCTGGACGTTGGGCAGCGCGCCGCCGAGGCCGTTGACGCCCGTGACGCCGCCGATGTTGGTGCCGCCGGTCAGGCCGCCCAGCAGGCCGGACGTCGCCTGGTCAATACCCAGGTCCGATACGGGCGCCTTTGTCGACGTCCTGACCTGCTTACGCACATGTATGCTCCGTCAGCCGCTGAGATCAAGTGATGTACTGATGATCCTTGCAGGCTGCAACACATATCTGAGATGGTTTGCTCCTCAGTGGAGTTTGTCGGGGCTGGCGCATCGAAAGGGTGCATGATGTGTCATCATGGCAAGCTGCAGAGGTGTCGCAACATCGAGGTGTCCCGCCGGCAGGCGATGGCAGCACAAATGCAGCAGCGCGCACCTGTTGAGGATGTGATAGTGGCGCCCCTGAGCATGCGGCCTGCAGCAGAGCGCAGATTATATGATTACTTTCGTCGCATGCACCCAAGTGATTTGTCATGCACGTGCCGATTTATTTGCACCAGGAGATGGCCTGTGCACGCCGAACAGCTGCCACCTTCATGCGTGTTTTCATTAAACGACGAGTGTCCAAATATCCCAGACAGGCAGCCCTCTCAGCTGTTGGTCAGCCACACTCCCAGCAGACGCCTCGTCAACGAGCCGAGCTGAGGGGCTTCAAGTGTTGCCGCGGTCGGACCAGCTGGTATTATACCGGCAGTGGTCATCGCAAAGGGTTGCTGGAGGCGCGATGCTACATCGACATTCAGGTCGTCGGTCCTAAACGTTGAAAACGGCCGGATCTGCTGTGCGCGCAATCGACCCCTGTCCAGCTTGCGTGGTTCCAGGCATCTATAGAATGATATGTCGAACTCATCCATGATCCTTTGCCGCGTGGGAAGATATAACGTGCACCTGCCGCAGTGTGATGAGACGTGAAGGCGAACATGCGACGAGTCTGCTCGCAAACATAATCGCGCGAGTTCGATTCGACCGGCTACTCTCATTCTAGCGCGTAGTAAGTTCTTCTTAAATCCAGCGTTGCCGTCTCGCACCATTGTGGTCGAGCGGGCGTGCGGCTGATGGCAAGGGCGCGGTCGCCACAAGGATAGTGGCCGCCAGCAGCAGCGCGACCCGGTCGACCCTCATGCCGGCTGCAGTCCTGCGATGTGTAAAGTGTGGAAATGCAACGAAGTGTTGTCACGCATGGATCGCGTCGCACGGCTGATGCATCGACCTGGCTGCCGGGTCAGCTACCTACACACACCACGCCCACACGTGCCATTTGATATTCCTAGCTCCCCTCCAAGGAAAGTCCTAATTGCTCAAAGCATCAGGCAACACAGATTGCCTTAATCGATTTTCTAGCCACATCAACTTGGTACTGCCTGCGGGCGGAATGGCTGGTGATATACCGCCGTCTGCCATTGCGGTAGAACCCGGATGGCATGCACTTAGCCCTGCAGCTCTCGAATCGGCGGGGCTTCCCTGCGGCTCAAAGAATGCAAGCAGGAGTGCACAATTCATGAGCTGTCTTTGCAGGTCGTACGGTGCCGGCCACTGTGTGATAATTGCCCCTGTCGCTACTCGCCGCCCGGACATTTTGACATGCATCCGGGCAATGCCGCGCTGCCATGCAAGCAGCGTTGCACCATCAGGAGCATAATGCTTTCGGCGGCGCTGCGAACGAGCACGTGCATTTGTGCATGCCGCTGAAGTCCCCGCTGCAAGGGGAAATGGGCACTCCGCAAACGGGGACCCCAATCTGGGGAGCCATTTCGTAAGGCCGATCATCTCAACCGATCTCGTGCTGGCTAGGTCAGCGCCGCACCATGTTGCTTGCTGCTGCAGCACAGTGACGCGTTCTGCTCTGCAATTGAGAAGTAATAGAGGACTCTTTGCCAGCTCGGCGCGCCCCTTGACCGGCTGCTGTCGGATGCACAGGTGCGTGTGTGAGTTGAGCAAGCAGCAGAACAGTTTCACGCTGAAACGCGACTTGCCGCCCGACACCGGGCGTGGCATAGTCGTAAGAATTAACAATCTTTCGCGACTATGTGCGGGCTGCGCTGTCTTGGTGTGGGAGGGCACGCACCGTCAGCCGGTTGTACATTTTGCGTAGGTGGCCTGAGTGTGCGCAGCGCATCTGGACCCTTGCAAGCTCCTCCAGGTGCAAACTGAACTGACAGCCTGTGGGAAATTCCCACGCCATCCAGCCAGCCGACCGTGCATCGTCATGATGTTGTGCACAGCCTGGCTGCATGATTTGTCGTGCTGGCGGCTGCGGCTCGGCATGAGCTGAAGCCTGCATGCCCGTTGCTCTCCTGCAGGCGGAACCTTCCAGGCGTATACAGAGTCCGACCAGGTCTCTTTCTCATAGCTGCTGTATTGTGCGGGGCAGGCTGGATGACCTGGCGCTGCATGATGCGGCCGCGGCTCGTCAAACCAGCAAGGAAGTCGGCTCGTAGCTTGAGCTGTGGCAGCCTGCTGGCGCTGCTGCTGTCCGCCGGCTTGATCGCATCCTGCGCTCCAGTGGCGGCGGTGGCACGCACGGCTCCTGCGGCGGCAGCGGGTGCGCTGGCGGCGGAGGGCAATGCACGCGCCCTGCTGCAGCAGGGCGGCCAGGCGGCGGCCTCGGCGCCGGTACCCACGTCGCCTGCGCTGGCCGTGGCGGCAGTAAATCAGGTCGACTACCGCCGGCCGCTGTTCGTCATACCCAAAAATCTCACCGGCAGCAGCGGTGCAGAAAGCGATAACGCCGCCGCGGGCGGCGTTCGCATCAGCTCGCCAGACCGGCGCGCCAACAGCCACCCCACGCAGTTCTTCCAGGTCCGCTTGGGCGGGGCGACGCGGGACGCCAACCCGCTCAGGCTGTTCAACATCACGGGCGCCCGCAGGTGTGTGAACCTGCTCCGAGCAGCTGAGCTGCCAGTCCCGCAGAATGTCTTGCAAGCAGCTCCAGGAGCGCTTTCTATGTGCCGCGTGTCCAGGCGCTGAGAGCGGCTTGCCGTGTATGCTCAGCTCGTACCTGTCTTTCCAGATTTCTTGGCATTCTGGTAGCATGGCACATGATGGAAGTGACAGACTACTGCTCCATGCATCGTGTGCAGGGTAAACACGCTGCTGGATGTGCAGTCGGGCGTTCTGTACGTCTCGGCAGAGGTGCTGGACGCCAGCCGCCGGTCGACGATCCTGCTCAGCGTTGCCGCAGATGCCGAAGGTGTGGTAACAACAATACCCTTTGATCATGGCAGGCAGCCGAATCTGCTGCTGAGTGATGCCGTGGCGCCTGTCAGGGACAGTCACCATACAGTTGGAGGCTCACCATGCGAGGTTCAGCTCTCCGACTGTGGAATTCGAAAGCGCAAGTCTGTGCGGCGCAGGCGTGCCGCTGGAAGGAGGACCAGAAACACTGGCGCAGCAGTATGTGCCCCGCAGCAACGCGGTGCGCGTCGTCGCCTACATCGCTGCATGGGCTCTTCTGGCGGTAAGACCAGGCGCCAGAAAATCCTCCACATGACACCCGGCGGACTGAACCACAGTGAACCACCTCGAACCTGGCAGCGACCTGGAGCGCGGGTTGGCATCCTGCCGCAGCGTTAAGACATTGACGGTCTACATGATTTCTAAAAGCCAGTATTGCAACTGACTTTTCCGATCGGTACTGCAGTGTCAAGGGCTTGACCACCACTCCCAATGCGAGCAACCGCAGGTCCTGGTCGTCTCGACGGTCGCCGCGCTGGCAGCGGCGCTGGCGGATGCAAACCTGCCGCTGGCGGGCGGGCGCAGCCGCGGCGACGAGCACACCAGCACGGCGGCGGAGGCCGGCCTCGGCGAGGAGAACGAGCAGAAGTTTCCTGTCGGCACCTCAGGCGAGACATGTGACTGCCACCAGCTCCAGTGCATGCCCAAAATTACACGAGGGGCATGTCACAGATCAAAACCTGAACAGCAAGGTAAAACCCTGGACACGAGGATTGCATCCCTGCACGACAAGCAGCAGGCCGCCTCGGCGCCCTCGAACCTGTTGTGCATTGTCATCAACTATCTGCCTGGTCACGGACCTCCTCACACATCTTCTCTGGTGATGCAGGCCCAATGCGGCGGGTCATCTTCATGCTGGTGCTGTTTGCGCAGTGGCTGTATGTGGCGTCGTTGCTTCCGGGGGCGCCGCCATACCGTTGAGGCCGCCGGAAAGTTCGGCATGTTCTCAGGCAACATGCCGTGAGTAGTTGAGTCATCCTTCTGTGGACACTTCCTGCTTTCTTAGCAAGGAGCGGCTGGGCGTGGTGTACTTATACGTGTTCTGCCCCATGCTTTTGACAGCATGATGGTTCGACGCTGCCTTCTGACAGCAGTGGCCATGGAGACAGCACAAGCAGACAGGCCAGCGAGAGTGCAGCTGAATGTGGCATCCAGCTTCTGAGAATCCGTATTCCTTGCATGCACGAAGGGCGCCGTGGCAAGGTGGCAGCAGTACAGCGGCGCCGACCGCTGCAGGCGCTGATGCGGCCTTCGTGAACAACACCGCCTTTGCGGCGCCAGTTGTGCTGCAGGACAGCAGCACGTCTGGCCTTGACCTCGTGACCGCTGGGGCAGCTTCAACAGCGTCAACCGAGTCAGTCCGTGAGTAATACAGGACCCTCTTCTCCGGCATCAAATCCCGTGTTGTTCTGACCTGCCCCACGAGTGCCAGCTGTTGGCAGGAAAGGATTTTGTTGGTGCTGTTCCGATTCTCCCTGGTCCGGGAAGCAGCCGAACAATGGTGCTGCTGGCCAGCCTGATGCCGTCATGTGCACAGCACAGGAGCACAATGGAAATGTCAAGTGTCACATTGCACGTAGCTGGTTTTGCAGGCGCTTCTGTAGAACAGCCGCATACTATTTCGTAACGACGAGGATTCGTCTTCCTGTCCTGCAGCCCTCGCCAGCAGCGTCGTGATGAGCACGGCGGTGACGCCCAATGGGACACTGGTCAGCAGCACGCCTGGCAATGCCGTGACTTCTCCAGCGCTGGCGCCGGCCGGCACCCCAACAGCAGCACCGACCGCCCAAGCTCCCACAATTGAGTCAAAATAGGCAGGGCACCTCTTGTGCTGTCTACTTTGCACTGTGACCTGCACAGCTGTGTGGCGGACCTCCATGTGCTGTGCCAGCTGGAGCGGCGGCCCAAGCAGCTAATGGCAGTCGCAACAACGCCTCTGAAGCAAGAACAATTTGGCTTACAGGCACGGTGGCAGTGCCCACACCTGGATCTGCGCTGTCGGCCAACACTGCCGCACCAGCCAGATCCCCTGTTGCAGCCCGTGTTGGTGTCACTGCCACGCCGACCGTCACGCCAGCCACAGTCACGCCCGCAGGGTCCACCAGGTCCCCTGCAGCACCCTCAGGCGCCACTGCCGCGCCGACCCTCTCTTCAGTCACAGCATCCCCCACAGCGCTGCCGACACCGGCACCTGTCCCTACAGGTGCGGGCATTGCCGCTGCGCCGACCACAACACCGACTAGCTCGACCAACACGCCGGCTGCTACCACCGCGCCAACCGCCACTACGCCTACCACAGCTCCCACAGCGGTAACAACGCAGCCGAGCTCAGCACCAACGGCGACAACGCAAACAGCAGCACCGACGACAACGACCGCCGCTCCATCGACGGCGCCGTCTACAATGCCCACTAGTCTACCGACCACGGCGCCAACAACCGCTCCGACCAATGCTCCGACCACCACGCCGACAGACCCGCCGACCAGCGCTCCCACCCGTCGCCGCACAGCCTCGCCGACTGCGACCCCGACGGACGCCCCCACGACTTCGCCGACTAGCGCGCCAACCCCAGCGCCCACGACCGCGCCGACAGACGCTCCCACGCAGGCGCCGATCGTCATTCTCCGGCGGCGACGCCTCGTTCAAGAAGCCGCTGTGCCCTCTGCTGCGGCAGCCGGCTCCAGCTCGGCCCAGCAGGCGCGCTGCTCGTTAATACTGCCTAAATGCTGCCGCTGCACAGTCCTGCTGAAGCTTTGCAATGCAGGGTCACGTAGTATTCGACTGGCAGCAGAACAAGGTCGAAACAATTTGAACAATAAAGTTTCGGCGCCAAATTACGGTTGAATAATGAGAATCTGAAAATTTCATGCCAACTTGTTCATGACGCGCTGCTTGATTCTCGACACAACAGGTGCTGCAGCTGCCGGCGGGCGGCAACGCAACGCATTCCTTCGTCGCGTTGTCGGCAGTGAATGCCAGTTCTGCCAGCCAGCCAGACGGCCGCCTGGTGGTCCTGGGTGGCAGCAGGGACGCGGCCGCGGTCCAGGCGTCAGCGGCGGCCGCCGCGCCCGCAGGTGCAGATCCAGACCACGAGCGAGGGGCTCTTAACTCTTAGAAGCGGCCTCTGCTGTCGGTGCTGATGCATGGCAGCATGTCCTTTGGCAATTTTGGAAGCTGGGGGACACTGCAGCTTCTCGTGCATGAGTGAAGCACTGCAGCTCAGCTGTGCGCAAATTGATCAATACAGGAGGGTAGACAATGGACACTCGATAAACACTAATCGAATTTTCATACTTCGATTTTAAAGTTTAATACTTTATAATTTCCTCCTGCAGGCGCTCCAGCGGCCGGCGGGGATGGAGCCCTGGCGACTGCAGTCACCGGGCTGGACTCGGTGCAGAATGCGCAGACGCTGCTCGCCACGTTCCACGTGGACAGCAGCGTCTTCACTGCCAGGAGCGCTCCTGTTGTCGTCCTTTACAATTCTATTTTTTGAACGGAATGGAGTACATGGCGGTGGTGTGTTGTTGCATATGGTGTGATTCATGCCTCCACGGTGCGTGGACGTTTTGGTTGTTGCCTGCGCCAGACGCAGCTTCGACGGCATTCCGACCGGGGGAGCATCGTACACTCATAAATCGATAGTGCCTTGCCGGTCTGCCAACTTGCAAATTTCTGCGTGTCGAGTCCTGCCAGGAGAAACATCCCGACACCTGTCGAATAATTGCCTCAGGGCTGCGCGGATCGCCTTTTGGATCGCGGTCACGCTGGGCGCCACGCTGCTCGTCCATGGCCTGGGCATCGTGGTCGTGCGGCTGGCGGGCTGGCGGCCGCCGGCGTGGCTGGAGTTTCCGCGTTCTGAGCTGGCGGTGCTGCTGCTGTGCCTCCAGCCCGCCGCGCAGTGCACGGGACGTGAGTCGCAACTTCTGTTATATCACAGTGGCCCTGTTTACGTGGCAGCCGCCTGTTGATGCATGATCTGCTCTGCTGCGCTGACGTTCCAACATGCACGACTGTGTTCCCAGGCTGGCTGGCCCAGGTCACGTACCTGATTTTGACAACACCCAGCTTGGCCTTCCTCCTCCTTCCTGACGAAGCACAAGCAGGCCTCGTTGTCCTTAAAACACAGCTCCGTTTGCTGATTGCAGCCGCTTTGACGCCTGCAGGGCTAGCTGGTGACGGCGCAGGAGGGCGGCATACATCGTAGCCGGCGGCCTGGTCGCCTTCCTGGCGCACTGTATGATGCAAATTTGCATTGTCGATACAAGATGAAATACCGTTAAAAACTCTGCTTTGACGCCTGCAGAGCTGGTGGCTGCGCGCACTGGCCGCTACATTGCCGGCGGCCTGATCGCCTTCCTGGCTGGCTGCGCCGGGGCGCTGACGGTGGGGGCGTGGCTGGTGTGGCGCGGTGTGCACCGCGATGCAAGCTGCCGCGCCCGCTGGCAGGCGCTGCCGGTCGGCAGCACGTGCGGCAGCAGCAATTCTAATTCCGGCAATGGCAAGGCAAGTACTGGAGGCAGTGAGAAGCAGCACGCATGCAGCAGTCGGCCTGCTGGTCGAAACCTCGGATGGAAAGGGCCGTCGGCTGCAATCAGTCTACAAGCCGCAATGTGCATATCCACAAGCCCGCACCAGCTGCCCAGGCGAGCGCCTGCTTCATCTGTGCATGGGGTGGCACAGGGCACTGGCCACGGCTGAAATCAGAGATCGATCAGGACGGTCTCTGTGAAGGCGCGGCGGTCCGGCTGCCGCTGGCTGTGGCGCTGCTGTGTGGCGGGTCCGCTGGGGGGCTTCCACTGTCCGCGGGCGGAGTGGGTGCATGTGCGGCGGCACCGCCATTTGCGGTTTCTGGAGCGCCATGGCGTGCTTTTCGAGGCAGGTTTCCATTTGATGACTATCGAAGTGACCTTCCGTCTGCCTGAGCTGGAGTGTGAAGCGTGGATGTTGCATTGCTGGCAGTGCATCTGCATGTGGCTGTAGCCTGTCTCGCTGTGCCTGTACTGGGTGGGTGCAGTGTGCACTTGTGCAGGCATGAGAACATACACCTGCTTCACTCCATTCACAGGCCGCTCCGGATGAAAGCGATGAACTCCTGATCCAGATGTAGCAGCTGCAAGACCTGTGGCGTGTCTGCATGCTGCAGGACAACAAAGGACCCATGTGGCAGGACAGCCAGGTGGCGGCGGGCAACCTGTCGGCCACCTTCACCGCGCCGGTGGCGTCGACATCGTCGCCCCCACCAAAGCCCGTCGACCCAGAGTGAGCGTTCACAGCATCCTTCGAATTGCCGCGAATTTACTGCGCTATCTGGCTGATGATGTTGCCCCGTGAGCAGAAACGGCACTATATCGTTGCCCTTGCAATGTGCATCTCCCTGCCCCCGCAATCGAATACCAGAATGTGCACCGCCGGGCATCTACGGCAATACCTCCGCGCCTCACCTTGTGATTTCAGCCGGAACCGCTGTGCAGCCTGTACGTGTCGCGGACGCCGGAGAAGCCGCTGCTGCGGTGCTGCGGTGGCGGCGGCCTGTGTGCGAGCCACCTGCGGCCGCACGCCACGCTGCTGCAGGTGGCGGTCGCCTGTAGCGCGGCCTTTGTGACGGTGTCCATCACCCAGAAGGGCAGCCCTGCAGGGGTAAACATTCACTCCGAATTGAAAATTTTCAGCGTGCATTTCCATCAATTGCTTTCATCAGGACAGGCCCCTCCTGGTAAATACATGGTGGCGCAGAGAGCACCCAAATGCTGAACCAGGCATCAGATTTTCTAGGCAGTTATATGCTGGAAGTTCATGACGAACATGTGTCCCGATGGTGTGTGCATGACTGCATAAACAGGTCATAGCTGTGCTGGCAGTCGGCGTGGCGTGGCTGATGTACCTGCGGGGCCTGACGCCCATTGCCAATCGCCTAGAGCAGGTACGGCCCTGCCGTGCACCCATCCTGGCGGTCTCACTGGTGGCACATATCAACAGTAGGACCTTTTCTACTTGAGGTTGTCGCGCTCAGATCCAAACCGCCGGATAAAGGCAGGCAGGCGACGTGCAGCAGCCAAATCGACAAATTCTAGTGGAGTCTGCCTGTTTCGCAGGGCCTGGAGATGGCGAGCGCATGCGCAGAGATTATCACCTGGGCGATTGCCATCGCGCTGCTGTACTCAACGGCTTCCAGCATGACATACACGTGGGTGTCGGCCGTCAGGCCACAACCTGACAAGCTGGCCCACCACGTTGAAGGTCATCATCGAAAGCTGCCCCACTCCGCCGCATCAATGCGTATGGAAGGTGCATTTCAGATTGCGCATGGAAGGTGCAATTGTGAGTCACTCGAATCAGACGAAAAGATGCATTCAAGACCTCGGAGCACGAACAGCGGCTGCACGTGCTGCAGCGTGGTCATGAGCTGGATTATGGTCGGCGCGCAAGCGGCGGCGCTGGCGCTGCTGGTTTGCAGCCGCCCCTTTGCTTGGGCGCCGACAGTGCGGCGGCTGTGGGCGCGCCAGCGCGTCTGGCGGGCTGTGCGGAATGGCGGCAGCAGGGTGCCGCCGCCACTAACGCGCCTGTAACTTACATGCCGCCAGCGGCTCAGCCGTAAAGACTGTTGCTCGAAATGTTCAACTGAAAGGCTGCTGCGAGCTGCGGTCGGCGCCCTCAGAGGGTATCATCTCGGCGCCCTTTTGTTTCTATGATAAGAGGGTATCATAGAAACAACGTCTCGAGCTCTGAGTAAGTAAGCTCTGGAGCATAAGTGATCAGAGGTAGGTGGTTTTTCTTTCGAACTCATGATTTTGGCGGCGCGCGCTCGAATGCTACGCCATTGATGAGGCTCAATGAATCATGGCGGCGCACTTGGTGATCGAGCATGAAAGGCTTGTATGCAAGTTTGATTTCATGTACGTCGATGTTTTGTTGTGGTGTGCCGGCAGCAGCAGGCCGAGGTCATACTCTATCAAATAGCCATGGCTAGGTGCTTTTCAAGCATCTGCAGGTGCTGAACAAGTGTTGAAGCTGCTGAGTTTATTTTCACAGTGAAGTAATCTGTGATCAGGCTCCCACACAAGCGATATGCTCCTGCACACAGGACCTCGCAAATGCTACTGCCACCATTGTACACCCTCACGGCCTCGTTCACATTGGCCGCAGACTCGCACTTCTCTGTTGTGCCCGAAGCGCCACTGCGGCGCCAGGGCCATCACAGCACACCCCATGTCCCCTCACAAAACGTGACAGTGCATCCCTACGCAAGCCGCAAAGCAAACACATATAGAAGACACACAGTCTCTTTTCAGGCTGCAATCTGCAAAGTGGACTGACAGCAGCGGGTGCTGGCCGGCTGCGATTTGATGACTGCGGCGTCTTGTCTGCCTGCGACTCCACTGGCCCTGGCGGCGCCGGCGCCACGGCCCTCACGCAGCGCGCAAGGCGAGAGCCCGATGCCCCTTTGCGCTGAGTGCGTGTAGCAAACACGACCTGGGCAAGCTCCGTGCGTGACCAGCCCCCGCTGCCGCTTCTCCCAAACCCGCCTATGGTCCTGCATGGAGCAGAGTAGCGCACAGAACTGCCGCCGTCCCTCAGGCAGCACGCATGGCGGGCACCCGCTGCCGCTCCTTGGCATCCGCCTCGGGCACCGCCCCCGCGGGCAGCGGCGGCGCCGTCGGCAGGTCCTCGGCGCGCAGCTGGCCGCCGCCGCCGCCGCCCTTCTTGACCGCCGGCTTTTTAGCATCCGCCAGGCTGGGGTACGAGATTGCGCCCTCCTCGTCCTCGTCGGCTGCCTTTGAGGCACTTGCCTGTCACACAGGAGCGCTCTCAATTTGAAAAAAGGGTGGCCTGAGGAAGTAGCAGATTGTCTTGGCGGCCGGCTATTTGGCGGCCGCCAGGCTGGCCGCCAGGCTGGCATTCAGGACACAACGCCTTGCTCCTCTTCGTCGGCTGCCTGTAAGGCGTTTGCCTGTCACCGAAAGTAGGTGAGGTGTGAAAAGAAATTGAGGATGCAGCTGATCCTCTTGGCTGCTGGTTCCGCGCCATTCGCCGGGCAGCGGCGGGGGGCAACGCTCTCCTCGTCATCAGCCGCATATGAGGCATTGCCTCTCGTGGGGACAGGAAAGCTCTCGACTGTCAGAAATGACTCACATCAGGCAAATACAGCTGCACGGTGCAGCCAGGCCTGCATCACCTGCTGTCCGCAGGTGACGCTACAGCCACTGATAAGTTGTCCACACTAGCGTGCGGCATAGCCTTCAGCGCGTGCAGCCTCATGACCTAAGAAGGTTGGCTGGAAAGTCACGCAAATTGCAATGCTGATGCTGCCGATGCACGCTTTTGGCGCTACAGCCATGGCCAACCCATCCGAACGCTTGCCTGCGGGTAGCTGACCACGCCATCGTCATCGTCCTGCGCAGTCACCGCCGGGTTGTAGGGCTTGGGGTAGCTGACGCGGCCCTCCACCTCCTGGTCTGCTTGCCTGCGCCAGGGACAACGTGGGATGTCGCCGGCGGCACATGTTTGTGTTTCTTCTGAAGCCACGGAAGATCCGCCTCGCCAAGCTGGAACGGCCCAGTGGTTGTGACCTGACTGCCACAGCAAGCGTGGCGGGAACAACCTCGCGCGCAGGCGGCTGCTGTCCCCACAACCCGCTTTCCGCCTTCACGGCTGGCAGCTTTGGGTGCCTGTTCAAGGTGCAAGAGCGTTGTAAAGTCTCACCTGACGTCCACCCAGCCAGAGGCGCCAGAGCCCTCCTCCGAGGAGGGGCCACTGGAGGCGCCAGGTGGCTGCAGCGCCGGATCCTGTCCCTCCCACCTTGTCAGCTCATCCATGATGCGGATCCGCTCCTGCGCCGCCGCAAAGTCAACAGAATCAGGCAGATGCGGGCTTGAGAGATGAGGGTCGTGCATGCAATAATTCTCCATGTGATTCGATGTGCAAGACACTGCATGTCAGCCTATACATGCACAGGGCAGCCAGCCTGCAGGCTGCAACGCTACAGATGCTGGCACTGATTCAGCAGCATGACGAAGAGAGAGGATATGCAGCAATGCGTTGCAATCGGGTTGTGCGCACCGTGAGGGTTTCCCAGTCCTGCTGCAGGCGCCGCTTGCGCTGCCTGTTCCGCACCAGCAGCGAGCCCTACGAGAAAGAGGCACAAGTGCTAGGACATGCATTGTCTTCAACCTTAAGAATCAAACTCACAGAGGCTACGATAAGTTTTAACAAATCGGCAAGCGGCTGTCCACGTTCCAGGACAGCGATGTGAGGCACCGTGTTCCCGTGTTGGGAGCACCATGCGCGAGAAGCCGGCATCGGCCAACTCATAGCAGACTTCTGCAAGTATCGAAGTGCAAAACACTGCTGCCTCGATAAACACACCATGCGGGAGAAGCCGGCGTGGGTGAAGCGCCAGCCCAGGAAGAGGGCGCTGGCGGACCAGATGGCGAGGCGCAGCGGCGCCAGGCGCGGGTGCCGCAGCACGCGCCCCGCCACCGTCGCAACCGCGGCAACCGCCGCCACCGAGGTCAGCTGCAGGCCGAACAATTGTTGCTCAGGACCGTGCCAGGGAGAAAGCGACATTCAGTGGTCATGGCGGCGGCGATGTCATACTGCTGGTGAGGGGACCTCGGTGCGGATGCATGCACAGCAGATGCATGATAGTTTGGGTACACCTGGCGTGCAGGTGGACTAACACTGACCCAGGCTGGAATCTCGTTGACAATCTTGGCTTCAGAATCTCCAAGAATTGAACAGTACCTCATTAGCCACCTCATCCGGGTTCATGACCTCCACATCCAACGCATTAATGTGCCCCTTGAGCACCTGTCACACGCAACATGAATTTCAGTTGCTCTAGTGCATTGTTTTGCAAAGCTAGAGGTATAAAGCTGACGCAAGAAACATGCAGCTGACGCAGCTGAGGCGTGCTGGAAAAAAGTCAAGCTTGAGTCGTGATGGACGGCACAAAGCATGAGGGCTGTGGTGCATGCACCTGCGCCTCGACCTGCAGCGCCCGGAAGTGCTGCACCAGCGACACGTAGGCACGCTTCAGCGTATTGTAATCAGATGCGTGCGTGTCGCCCAGCTCCCGCTGCAGCCGCTGCACCTGCATGCATTGGGTGAAGTACCTGGGTAGTGAATCCGCAGCCGCGGCAACGGCACAGGCACCATCGGTGATCAAAACGGCAAACATGAAGCCATGCAACCCGTCGTTTGAGTCCATATGCACACTCGGTGTCACTGTCCAATATGAAGGTTCGCAGGAACCGAGGTGTCCGAGGATCATCTGAGTGTGCACCTCGCCGCTCAGGTGTTCGATCCTGTCGCGCAGCTCAGCGCTCGCTAAATGCTTCGTAGCCATTGCTGCGATGCTCTATCACACGTCTGCTGCCACACGAGCTCCACCTGAAGCAGTGTCGCTCTCGGAAGCTGCAGGCACTTGCAAAGCTGGCATGCACCAGATACAGTGCTTCTGTCGTAGCGGCGTCACCGCTAAGTCGAGAACAGTCGGAGCAGGCAGTGCCGATCACCTCGATGTGACGCACAAGACACGATAACGCACTGAGACACGGGTCGTGTACAAGACACCGATGGTGAAGCTGTGGTAAGGGTTCTGCACTCAGTCAAAATCCGGCTACGAGGTCACGCATGCTGCGTTTTGCACTTGATCACCGCTTGCACAATCGAATTCTGAGATAGCATCGCAGCGACTTTGTGACGTCGCAACCCTCAGGAAGCACGTCACGCGGTGTTTCAGAAGTGATCTCTGAATTGTAACTCCACTGCAACAGCCTGAGAAAATCAAGTGTTGTAGTATCACTCAGCTGACATTAGATCGGCCTCGAGGCAGCTTGAAGTAGCGCGTATAGTCTACGAACAGATTTGGATCCTCCCAGCTGTTCACCTATCAGTGAAGAGTTGGCGCAAACACCAGCGCGGCATGCAACACGATCATGCGAGTCATGATTGGGGACGCCCTGCACTCGGCAGCAGCGCAGCATGCTGCTGTAGCCGTAAGTATGGACGAGTGCAGCCTTACCAGCCACCTGCAACGCGGGTGCAGCGCAGCTCCATGTCATGGCGCCACCACGGCCAGATGATGACTGCGGCAAAGGGCGCAAACCAGGGAGCGGCAGCTGCCGACAACGACGACCACCTCGAGGCGGTCGTCGAGCGCGCACCTGCGCAATCAGATGCGGAGCTTGCAGCGGCTGCGGTGGCTGCCGCGCAGCCAGATGCGGATGCTGCTAAACGACAGCGCTTGCTGGTGAGCGCACATGCACTTCTGTGTTTATATATCTGCATCCTCATTGGCAGACAGCCAAGTCCTGGTGAGTGGGCTGTGGTGTGGCCGATGTCCCTACTCTTGCGCATGAGGCAGGTGAAGGCGAAGGAGCGTGTGGCGCTTTTGCGGTCAGCAGAAGCGGCAAAGAGCCGGCCTGCCTCGCAAGCACAAGGCGCACAGCAGTCCAGTCCAGCCACCGAGCGCAGCAGCAATAGCAGCGGCGACGGTAGTAGCGGCGGCGGCAGTAGCGGCGGCGGCAACAGCGGTAGCAGCAGCGGCCGAAACCCCATCTTGCCCACGGCTCAGGCCGCCGCACCAGATCCGGATGTCCAGCCAGCAGCTGCAGCGCCGCCGCCGATCGAGCCAGGCAGCAGCCGTGGCATCGTGGCGGCGCAGGCGGCGCGGCAGAAGCAGGCCGTCAGCGCGACGTCAGCGTGGGCAGCTGTTCAGAGCTCGGCGCCGCCGTTCCCGCCGAAGAACCCCAAGACGCGGCGGCGAGTGGAGCGCAGCACTGCCACGGTCGATGCCCAGGTGCTTCGAGGACGTTCTTGACATCCATGATGCAGCGGAGCATGTTTGAGCCACGATCTGCCAGTTTACAGTTACAGTTACCGTTACTGTCACAGTTGCAGTCACAGTTAGTTTCTCTGTCGCAAGCCACAGAAGCTTTTATTTGGTACAAAATAGCACACTTGCGCAGGGTCCCCGACATGGTCGCACGGCACTCCCTGAGGGCATAGATCGACACCATCGGCAGCTAGACCGACGTTGGTGAACGTCGTATCCCCTTGCCACGTACAGCGGTACGAGCAGGTGGTGGCGTCGCGCAATCGCCTAGCGGCAAAGCTCAGCGATGCAAACCGGTATACTACCTACATGGAGGCAGAGCTGGCAGGGCGCTCCGCAGACGTCGGCGCCGCGGCCACCAGCCTGTCAGAGGTGAGTCGGCGTGAGATCTGTGCGCTTGAGTTCCAATCCACCGCCTCCCCAGACCTGCTGTCATCTTTTTGGCTGTATACGTGTGTGTGGCTAGCCTTCCAAAGGCGATGCAATCATATTGAAGAGACGTGCAGGTGATAGGTCGTTGAGCTTGAGCTGTTGCGTCCGCAGGTGAGCGCCCAGCTGGGGCAGCTGCTGCGGGCGGCAGGGCTGGCGGCCGGGGATGCAAAGGGCGCCGATGGCGCGGCGGGCTATCATCTTGCACAGAAGCTGGCACGCCTGCAGCTGGTGAATGCATTGGGTCTGGCTGCTGGATAACACCGCAGATCATTTGCTTCTGACAACCACATAAGATGATGAGGCCAATAGGCTTCATGCAGCAGCTGCGGTTGCCTGTCAAGTGCCGACAAACGACATGTCTTACAGCAGGCATGTGCAGGCCACGACACATCTCGCAGCAGTCAACAGCAGTCAACCGCAAGCTCCGAAGCAGTCGGCTGTGTGCCTGCTGCTCGTCAATGCTTGCTGACACCTGACACACGGTCTTGCATCTCGCAGCAAATACAGCAGCACGCACAGAAGCTGGAGGACAGCGCACTGCAGCCGGTGCCGCTCGTCTGGGTGGGCGTCGCGCAGGAGGCGAGCCCTCTGTGGCGCTGCAGCCTGTGGCGCTGCAGCCTGTGATAATTTTGTACCCCAGTGCCACATGTATGTCAATCGCCCTGCGCTGTGCTCTCCTGTCATGCACACGACAGCATCAAAGGCGTTGGATACAGTACTCTACTCGACTCGCGATGCGTGCTCTGTATGACCTGCGCACCAATGCTGCAGGTGCGGCTCATGGGCGCCTTTGACAGCTGGTCGCGGGGCGTGACGCTGTCCTCCCGCAGCGACGCCAGCGACTCGGTCTTCCACCGCTTTGATGGCACGCTGCACGCGCGTAAGGTGACTGAGCAGCATGCCACGAGGATGCTGGCCGGTCAACGAATGCATTTCAGCGTGTGTCAGATTGTGCGTTTCTGCCAGGTGTATGTATGTCTGTCGTCTCTGTCTGTCCGTCTTTCTGTTTTTGCTCTGCTTTCGTTCGAGGTACGAAATGTGTCCTGTCACCTGTTTGCAGGGCGAGTACATAGTCAAGTTCCTCGTGGATGGGCAGTGGCGGCTGGCACCTGACTGGCCGACGCGCATTGACGCGGCGGGGAGCACCAACAACGTGCTGCGCATCGACTAGGGACTGCATCACCCTGAATGATGGCCTGTGACTGCTATGATTGTTTTTATTTGCTTATGGTGACGCACAAGCTCCCAGCCAGCACAGCACTCGGAGTGATCAAAGCAGTGTGCGATGGAGTACAGCTGACTAGAGCATCGCATAGGCTTCACGGCCAGATTACAACACGACTACTTGCCCTGACAACGTGGCGAAGCAGCCCGCAAGAAATTCCGCCAGCAGGTTCTAAGCAGGGCGCGAATAAACAGACCATGACTAACAGGTCGAGCATGGTTTGTCAAGTTTGCATGAAATGCACTTGATGTGATTCTCTTTCTTATCTGCAAGACCCCCAGCTACTTTGCTTTTGCTCACTCGACTCAGTCACTGGTCGACGCGTGGCGCTCCACTTGCTGTACTGCGGCTGCACCTGCGCCTTCGAGACGGAATTCCCACCAGACCTGCAAGCAGATTCGCCGAACCATGTGGCGCAGCCATGCAGTCGCCTCATTGCTACTAGCGCTAGCTCTCTTTCGCAATGACGCGTCCTGTGCGCGCATCGCGGCAGATCATGACGTGACGCCCGATGCAGAATCATCGGAGGTGCACATAAACCGCCACCTGGCACAGGCGACGCCACTTGCAGCAGCTTCGTCAGCTCCGCTAGTTTCGCAGCTCACAAGCCTGCTGAACAATGTGACTGGCCCCGGACGCCCAGTAACCATAAAGAATGTCGAGGCGGCGTTGTTCATCGCCCGTGCACAGGCTGCAGCGCTTCCCAACGGTGAGCTCGTATCTGATTGCTTGCGTTGACGCACTCACATTGTAATGTTGTAAGCGCTGGTCCTTTTAGTGCCTTCTATTCCGCCGGCGCCGAAGCGGTGCATCATGCCATCCGATGCCCACGTGTCATGCATACATCATCGGCATCACTGACGTGATGCCGATGCACGCGCAGAGCCGTCGGTGATAGAGCAGCTGTCCACCGGGCCGGTGCTCATCTCCTGGCAGAACCTGTCTGCGGCAGCAGTCATTGCCTTCTACGCAAACGCCTCCCGCCTGGCGTTCAACGCCACCGAGGCGGGCTTTGCGCCGGAGTCGGTGCTGCCGTTCCTGCAAGGCGATTTCGCGGGTGCTTATGCCTCACCGGCGGCCGCAGACCCCTTCTTCACCCTGCTCAATGGCGCTGCCAGCGGCAGCAGCGGCAGCGACCTGACGCAGACGATCGCCAACATCTCGTCTGGCACGGTGAGTGCATCTTGGCATTCCTTCAAGAGAACTCGGAGAAAACGGGACATTCAGTATCGGAATGCAGCTGTGCCACCTGCCGCCACTTGCCAGCGGTCATTTTATCCAGGTTTTGTGGATCTCGCCAGTGCTCTTGCATTTGCTGCAGGAGCC
>JAABUM010002880.1_pt1 | contig 22157 bp, 24 predicted proteins | sample 5559161 | NCBI WGS metagenome assembly JAABUM01 (sample SAMN10711868, study PRJNA513369) | rock metagenome | isolation source: Antarctica rocks | place: Antarctica: Victoria Land, Siegfried Peak nord
AAGTTCGTTCTCGGCGCTGAGGTTTGTCGTCGGCACCGCGCCATGACGCGCTCCTCACGACCCACGACTCACGACTCACGACTCTCCGGTATCCGCGCCACGGTCGGCAGGCCCAGGTGGCGGCGCACCTCGGTCGGGGTGCGGAGGGTATCGTCCAGGTATTCGAGGGCGAAGGCCAGCGTCAGCGCCAGCGCGACCCCCAGGATCGCGCCCGCCGCCGCGTTCAACTTCGGGCGCGGCGCGCTCGGCTGGCTCGGCACCCCGGCAGCGCCCAGTTGCGTGATGTTGAGCCGGGTGATCGGGGCGAGCGCGCCGTTCGGCAGGACGATCGGGGTGCCATCCTGCGTGAAGTTGGGGAACTCGCCCAGGAGGCGCGCATTGTCCTCGTTGTTATAGGCGATGAAGGCGGCCGCGACGGCGTTGACGATCGCGGCCGCGCGGGCGGGGTCGCTGTCGGTCGCGACGATCTGGATCGTGTTGTTGTCCGGGCTGTGCGCCAGGGCCAGCTTGCCGCCGATCGTCCCCGGATCGAGCTTGTATGCGGCCAGCTCGGGGCGCGCCGCCGCCCGCGCGGCGACCTCGCTGCTGTTGATGACCGACTTCAGCGGCGCGAGGCGATTCTTGGCGGCGATGTCGTTGCTCTGATTCAGCGGCTCGGCGCTGACGGCCAGCGTGGCGCTGGTGCTATAGGTCGCCGGTTGCCCCGCCGTGTAAAGGTAGGCGACGAGCGCCGCGACGATCGCCAGCAGCGGCACGAGCCACCAGCGGCGCGCGATGATCCGCAGATATTCCTCGGGGCGCATCTAGGCCCCCCCGGCGCGACCGGGTGCCAGGCCCGCGCGCCGCCCGGTGCGCGCGGTGCCGTCCGGGATCTCCCCGAGCACCGGCAACCCGAGCGCTTTCCCCGTTCCCTCGGCGTCGCGCAGGCGGTCATTGAGGTAATCGAGGAGGAAGGCGAGCGCGATCGCCGCGAAGAGGGCGATCACCGTCTGGAGCGCGACGTCGAGGAGGCGTTTCACGCGGTCGCCGCGCGCCTCGATCGGCTGGTCGATGGTGAGCGCCGCCGCGCCCTGCTGCGAGACGAGATCGCCCTTGGTGAAATACTTGAGCGGATCCTGCTGGAAGGTCTGTGTGATCGCGCGGCTGATCGCCAACGTGCGGTCGCGGTCGCCGCTGTTGATGTCCACGATCAGCACGCGGTGGGTGCGCCGTGCCAGGAAGGAGCCGCGAATGTCCTCGTCCTTGATATCAAGCCCGTAGCCCGGACCGCGCAGGGTCGCGGCGACGGCTTTGGCGAAGACGTTGCCGTTCAGTACCTCCGCGATGTCGTCCACCGCGTACTCGGTCGCCAGATAGTTGTAATAGTTGTCATAATGAAAGTAGTCGCCCGTGGTCGGACTCTGGGGCGGGGCGAGGACGAGTTGTAGCTTCATCTCGGCCTGATAGCTCGGCGGCTTGATCGCCCAGATCAGCAGCGAGATGATCAGCACGAGCAGGGGCAGGGCCAGCACGATCCGCCGGTACTGCCAGAGTGTCGCCCAGTAGCGTCGTAGTTCCATACCGTTCCTTTAGTAGTCAGTAGTCAGTCGGCAGTAGTCAGTGGCTCCGAGTATTGGGAGCAAGCAGCACCCATCAGCGCCCAATTCTGACTACTGCCCCATATGCCTCGGCAACGAAAGCAGCTATCTTCTGCCGAAAGATCATCGCGTCGAAACCGCGCGCGTGCGCGCGGATCACGTCGGGATCGAACCCCATCGCCTCGCGCTGGCGCACCGCCGCGATGATCGCGTCCGGGGTTTGCGTATCGAAGAAGACCCCGGTAACGCCGTCGCGCACCGTCTCCAGTGCCCCCCCGGCGCGCAAGGCCAGGACCGGACGCCCGGCGGATTGCGCCTCCACCTGCGCGATGCCAAAGTCGTCCTCCGCCGGGAAGATCGTCGCGCGGCAGGTGGCGTAGAGACGGTCCTTCTCCGCCTCGGAAATTGCCCCCAGGAAGGTGATGTTCGGCCCCGCCAGCGCCTCCAGCGCCGCGCGGTCGCGCCCGGACCCGGCGATCCGCAGCGGCAGGCCGAGGCGATTGAACGCCTCGACCACGATGTCGAGCCGCTTGTAGGGGACGAGGCGGGTGAGGACGAGGTAGAAGTCGTCCGGCTCGCCGACGGCGGGCGCGATGGCGGTGCGGACGGGCGGGTGGATGATCGCGGCGTCGCGGCCGTAGAAGCGGCGGATGCGGTCGGCCACGACCGCCGAGTTGGCGATCAGGCGATCGACGCGGCGGGTGCCGCGCACGTCCCAGCGTTGCAGCGCGCGGAGGACCGGGGCCAGTGCCGCGCGGGTGGCCGGATTCAACCGCTCGCGGCGGGCGTAGTCGGCGGCGGACCAGGCGAAGCGCATGGGGCTGTGGCAGTAGCAGATGTGGAGCGCGCCGGGGGGCGGGACGATGTTCTTGGCGAAGGCGCTGCTCGACGAGACGATCAGGTCGTAGCCGCGCAGATCGAGCCGCGAGAAGGCGACCGGGTAGAGGGGCAGATAGGGCTGGTGGTGGCGCATGATCCGGGGCAGCCCTTGCATGAAGGTGGTGCGGATCGGCCAGTCGCGATAGGCGGGAGGCATCCCCGCACGATCGTAGATCGAGGTGAAGATCGGCGCGTCGGGCCAGATGGTGTGAAATTCTTCCAGTACCCGCTCCGCGCCGCCCGACTGGTTCAGATAGTCGTGGACGAGGGCGACGCGCGTCCCTGATGGCAGGGTCGGCAAGGCCGCTGGGGAGGTCGGGGACTCCTGGGTCGCCGCGCCAAGATACCGGGCCATCAGTAGGCCCCGCGCCGGGTGATGACCGCCGGGATCGTCCACAGCAGGATCTTGATGTCGAGCCAGATCGACCAGCTCTCGGCGTAGTAAAGATCGAAGCGCACCTGCTCGTCGAAGGTGAGGTCGCTGCGCCCGTTGACCTGCCAGAGGCAGGTGAGGCCGGGGACGATGCTCAGGCGTTGACGGTGCCACGGGTCGTACTTCTCCACCTCTTCCGGGACGTGCGGGCGCGGGCCGACGAGGCTCATGTCGCCGCGCAGGACGTTAAGGAGATTCGGCAATTCATCCAAGCTGTTGCGCCGCAGCACCTTGCCGATCCGGGTCACGCGCGGGTCGTCCTTCATCTTGAAGGCGACGCGGTCGCCGGTATAGTCGGCGCTGGCTGCGAGCTTGGCGTAATCCTGGTGCGCGCCAATGTGCATCGAACGGAACTTGTAGCAGGTGAAGTGTCGCCCGTTGCGCCCCACGCGGCGCTGCCCGTAGAGGGCGGGGCCGCGCGAATCGAGCCGGATCAGCGCGGCGATGAGCAGCATCGGCAGGCCGACGAGGAGCAGCCCCCCGCCACCGACCAGCAGATCGAACGCGCGCTTGATCCCGGCATTGGGGCCGCGTAGGCCGCTGTCCTGGGTGGAGATCAGCGGCAGACCATTGAGGGCGTGGATGCTGACGCGGTCGAGGCTCAGTTCGAAGAGATCGGGGACGAGGGTGAAGGAGACGCGCCCGTGGCGGCACTGCTCGATCGCCCAGTAGAGCTGGTCGTGCGCGTTGGAGGGGAGGGCGATGATCACCTCGTCAATCGCGGCGCTACGGATCGTCTCCGGCAGGTCGTGGATCGCCCCGAGGCGTTCGGGGCGGATCACCGCGCGCTGCGTGGCGATCGCCCAGTCGGGCGCGACCGGCGCATCGTCCACGAAGCCGGCCAATGTGTAGCCGAGACCCGGCTGGCCGAGCAGCGCGCTCATCACCCGCTCCCCCGCCTGCCCGGCCCCGACGACGAGGACACGCTCGGTCCAGCGCCCGCGCGCGCGCATCCAGGTCACGGTGCCGCGCCAGGCGAGCCGCCAGAGGAGGAGCAAGCCGACGATGATGACGAGCGCGTAGAGGAAGATAGCGCGCGAGAACGAGAGTTGCCGCGCGTAGAAGACCGCGACGATCAGGACGCTGAAGCTGAGGAGCGCGCTGCTGCCAACGAGCAACGCCTCATCGAGGAAGCCGGTCCAGCGCGGCTGCCGGTAGACGCCGCGCACGGCGAAGATACCGAGTAAGAGCGCTTCCAGCAGGCCGAGCAAAGGGAGGAATTGGATGAAGGGGCGGTAGTCCTCCCCCGAGACATCCTCCGGGAAACCGATCTCGTAGCGGAGTTGATGGGCGAGCCAGAAGCCGAGCGCGATCAGCGCCGCGTCGATCGCGACCCGAAGGGGCACACCGAGGGGCGGACGCCGCTGCACGCTGTCGGGGAGCGTCTGTATCACCTGTTCGGGTCGTCGTGTGAGTTGCGCCACGCGCCGGTTCCCGTCCTTCAACGGCCTGCCGTATGCCAATACGGCAAGTCTCGCCAGCCCCTTATCGGTATCGTCCGAAGCGGGAGGGAGTATAGCATACAGGGGTCCGGGTGGGGCGGGGGCGGATCACCGCAGAGACGCAGAGACGCAGAGAACGAGAGAGCAAGACAAGAGAGGGGACGGAACAGGGGGTACAGAGGCACAGAGGGGAACGGGAGCAAGAAAGGATCGAGGTATTCCAGTCCCCGGAGGGGATATCATGCCCCGCTCGAACGCAGAGCATGGCAGCCGGATGGTGATACCCGAGCGGCGCGCACAGGCACCGCGCCAGGGCCGGCGAATGCGGCACACCCTGCCGCGATACGTACGGTCTTGCGCCACGAGGTCCGGCCTGTACCAACGATCGACGCGCTGCCGATGAAGGCCGTGCTAGGATGTCTCGGTGCCAATCGTGTGGCACGCGCCCGGATGGAGAGCTTGACGATGACGGCGAATCTCGCCACCGCGCACCCGCCCCTCTGGCAGAATCGGGATTATCTCCTCCTCTGGGCGGGGCAGACCGTCTCGATCCTCGGCACGCAGATGTCGCAGCTCGCCTTCCCGCTCCTCGTGCTGGCGCTGACCGGCTCGGCGGCGCAGGCCGGGTTCGTCACCGCCGTCCGCTCGGTCCCCTGGCTCCTCTTCGCCCTCCCGGCGGGCGCGCTGGTGGACCGCTGGCCGCGCAAGCGGACGATGATCCTCTGTAGCGCGGGCGGGGCCGTGGCCCTCGGCTCGATCGCGCTGGCCCACGCGCTCGGCGTCCTCACCATCGGGCAGATCGTGCTCGTCTCATTCATCGAGGGGACATTGGCCCTCTTCTTCGGCCTGGCGGAGTCGAGCGCCCTGCCGCAGGTCGTCTCGCGCGAGCAATTGCCCGCCGCAGTCGCGCAGCAACAGGCGCAATACTCGGTCGGCGGCCTGCTCGGCCCGCCGCTCGGCGGCGCGCTCTTCGGCATCGCGCAACTCCTGCCCTTCCTGGTCGATTCGGCCTCCTACGCCGTCTCCGCCGTCGCCTTGCGCCTGATCCGGCGGCCCTTGCCCGGCACAGAGAAGGTCGTGGGGCGTTCGTTGCGCGCCGAGATCGGCGAGGGGGTGGGGTGGCTCTGGCGGCAGCCGCTCGTCCGCTACATGGCTTTCCTGACCGGTGCGCTCAACTTCGCCGGTGGGATCGACCTGATCGTGATCGTGATCGCCCAGGCGCAGGGGGCGAGCGCCGCCACGATTGGGCTGATCTTCGCACTCGGCGGTGCGGGCGGGCTCGTCGGCGCGCTCCTCGCGCCCCGACTCCAGCGGCGTTTCAGCTTCGGGCAGATGATCGTCGGCCTCACCTGGTTCACGGTCGGCGTCTTCCTCCTCTTCGCCGGGGCGCGCTCGCTCGCGGCCACCACGGCCATCCTGGTCGTCTTCTTCCTGCTCACGCCGTCATATGACACCGTGCAGTACAGCTATCGGCTGGCACTGATCCCGGACGCGCTGCAAGGGCGGGTTAACAGCGTCTTTCGTCTCGTCGCGCGGGGCATGGCACCGCTCGGCGTGGCGCTGACCGGCGTCCTACTCGAACGGATCGGCACGACGAACACCCTGCTCTTCTTCGCGGCCTGGCTGCTGCTCGTGGCGCTGCTGACGACGGCCAATCGCCACGTTCGCACGGCCCCATTGATCGCGCAGGCGGTCGCGGGGTGAGCAGCGTGCAGGCATAATTTGTACACGCCGTCGTCGCCTTCCGCCGCACCGTGCCAGCGGGGACGCTGACCGCCGCGCGGATCACGCCCGGCGTGGTCTTCCTGGCCTCGTCGCGCTGCGAACAGAGCGGGGGTGTGCCGCGCGGCGGGCGGGCACTTCGCGTTCGGCGCGTTCGCGCACACGGAGGGGACCGATTGCGTGCCGCTGCCCACCACGCCGGAGGCGATCGCCGCGCGCTGGGGCGTGCTCACGGCGGGGCCGTTGTGTCCGCTGGAATGGGCGCATCGTCCTCAGCACCCCACGATGTGGTGGACGGTTGGCAAACTGGTCGCATCGTACTCCGCGAGGCGGGCGGGGCCGAGTGCGTCGAGCGCGGCGAGGACCGCCCCGGCCTCGGCGCGCAGGCGGGCGACGTCGAGCCCGAGGCAGGCGGGTGCGGACGGCGCGAGGTAGTCGATGCCGCTCCGCAGCTTGTTGACCGCCCCGCGCCAGTTGCCGCGTCGCAGGTGGTAGAAGCCGACGCCGATCTGCAAGATCCCCTGATAGAGATAGCGGATGTGGTCGGGCTCCGGTCGCCAGAGCGCTTCCAGCGTCTCGTGGCACTCCCAGTATTCGCCCGTGTTGAACTGCGCGATCCCGGCGAGCAACCCGGCGGGCGGGGCCTCAGCGCAGCGGGCCGAGCGGCGGGGCGGCTCCTTCCTGATGATCGGCGGCGGGGGGGAGTCGTGGGTCGTGGGTTGTGAGTCGTGAGTGGGGTCGGCGGTGTCCTCGCGCATGGTGCCCTCGTAAAGGTGGTGCGGCGTGGGCGTTGTCGGCCGCGTGCTCACCGTCTACTTACCGAGTCGTATCGGGGGCGGATGTGCCGCTTCCCTGGCGACGACAACGCTCGGAGCAGTAGCGCACGGCGTCCCAGTCGCGCGCCCACTTCTTCCGCCAGACGAACGAGCGACCACAGACCGCGCAGATCTTCGTCGGCAGATCGTGCGGATTGCGAAACGGCTTCTGTCCGCGTTCGGGCATGGTGGCTCCGGTGGGATGAGTCGTGAGTCGTGAGAAGGGAGTCGGCAGTGAGCAGTCGGCAGAGGAGCGTCCGTCCCTTCCTGTGTGGGTGGTGCCGTTGGACTGAAGTACCCTTGAAGGGCAGTAGCTCCTACCCATGAAGGGCACACTGCACCCATGAAGGGCACACTGCTTCCGGGGGATACTATCCCCGCGGGGGACTGGAATGCCTGCGATCCTTTCTTTCTCTCGTATCGCCTCGGTGTCTCTGTGCCTCCTGTTCCGTCCTCTATTCTCGTTCTCTGCGTCTCTGCGTCTCTGCGGTGATCCTCGTCCCTTATGCCCCCTGCAACGCCCGATCCACGGCGGCCAGGAGGTCCGCGATCGGGGCGAGGCGGCGGTGATCGCCGTCCGCGACCGGATCGATGGCGCCGACGCCCCAGCGGCGCAGGGTGGCGGCCGACTCCTGCGCGCGCGGGTGCGCCCAGAGGGGGCCGTTGCAGGCGATCCCGACGATGACCGGCGTGCCACGCCCGATCGCCTCGGCGGCGACAGAGAGGGCGAGGTTGTCCGCGATCCCCGCCGCGAGCTTGTTGAGGCTGTTGAAGCCGCACGGCGCGATGAGGACCAGCCCTTCGGCAGGACGCGGCAGGATCGCCGTGTCGAAGAAGCTCTCCACGACCTGATTGCCGGGGAGCTGACTGAGCGACCACGGGCTGACCGTGCGCGCGGCGTTCGGTGTGGCGATGGTGATGACCCGCTCGAAGCGCGCCGCCAGCTCTGCGACCAACTCCGCCGCGACGGCGGGGCTCGCGCTGGTGCCGCTGACGATCAGGTAGGCGGTGTCGTAACGAGGCATGAACTGCTCCTACATTGTGAGAGCGTCGTTGGTCGTCGGTCATCAGTCGGCGGTAGGGCGTGGTGCCGGTGATGGGCAGGGCCTATCAACAGGCCCTTCTACGGACTACGGACCACCGACTACGGACCCTCTCCGACGACCGACGACCGACGACTCAATACGGCCTCAGCGCCGCGATCCACGCCTGCGTCTCGGGCGGGACAAGGTCGTTCAGCGTGGCGGTGTCGCCCGCTTTAGCGGCGGCGCGGACGCGGGTGGCGGAGTCGTCGGCCCAGGCGGGATCGAGGGGGAGCGCGCGGACCTGCGCGCGGAAGGGCGCGTTCTCCGGGCGGGCTAGCAGGGCGGTGAGTGCGTTGGGGCCGTCGTCCTCGCGCGGGGCGACGAGCAGCGTGACGTGCGCGAAGAGTTGGCGCAGGGCGGCGTCGCGGTCGGCGTAGTAGCGCGGGTCGAAGATCTGCCTCGCTTTATCGAAGCCGACGACGAAGCGAAGCTCCCCGGCCTCGGGGAAGAGGGCGCGCGCGGCGGTCGCCTGCTCGGCGTAGAGGCCGCGATTGAAGGCGAGGACGCCGAATCCCGGCTCGCGCCGCGCGACCTGCCGCAGGAGGATCGCGCGCTCCGCATCGGTCGGGCGTATGCGCGTCTCCTTGTCGACCGTGTGCCGACTGAGCGCGAGGTAGACGGCGTTGCAGCCGCCCACCGCATGGGCGGCGCGGGCCAGGGCGAGGTGGGCGTTCGTCAGCGGATCGAACGACCCGGCCATGATGCCGACCGTGCCGCGCGAGGCGGAGTCGCTGGCTCCTTCGATGATCGTGGCGCGCGGCGGGGCGGCGGGATCGAGCGCGGCAAAAAGGGCGTCCAATGGGACAATCTCGCCGCGCGCGTCGAACACCGCCCGCGCTGTCACCGGGTCCGTCGCGTCGCTCATCGCTCCAGGCCGTTGACCAGCCGCTGCACTTCCTCCGCCGATTGCCGCCGCGCCTCGATCTTCGTCTTGAGACGGATCATTTGTTGCCGCACGCTGCCGACCGTCAGACTCTGCCCGTAGGTGATCGTCTGGAGGAACGCCTCGATCGCGTCGAGTTGTGCCTCGGTGCCGACGAGATCGTTGCGGAGGCGCCGGAACGCCGCGAGCTGCTCTTCCTTGGCGCTGTAGAGGAGTTCGATGTCGGCCTTGGCAGGGCCGGTGGTCCGCTCGACGCGCTGCTGGGTCATCCGCAACTCTTCTTTCAACGCCGATTCGTTGGTGCGGACGAAGGCGCGCAGCATGGAGGTGCGGAGGAAGGAGAGATCGATCGCACGGTCGACGAACTGGCTGACCTCGTCCTGAATGTCGTTCGGCAGGACGCTGATCGTCCCCTCGGTCTGCGTCAGGTTGGTGGCGATCTGGTGCTCCAATTCCACCAGGCGGCGCAATTGCATCCGGCGCTGCTGGAAGTCCGGCGAGATCTTGAGCCGCCGCGCCTGCGCCGCCTTCACCACCTCATCGAGCTGGTTCTCCACATCGCGCAGCTTCTGGCGGCGCTCGCGCTCGTTGAAGCCGCTGCGTGCATCGCCCTTTACGTAGTCATTATCGGTGCTGAACACCTGACTGATCAGGGAGACAGCCCACCCGAAGAGCCCGACGAAGCCACCGACCAGCGCGATCGGCCAGGCCGCGATCGAGGCGGCGATCCCCGCCGCCGCCGCCACGAACGCGCCGAGCGAAGCGAGCATCAGGAGGATGTTGCGCGGGTGGAGCGCGGAGCGCACCGTCCGCTTGGCTACTGGATTGTCCATCGTGTCACTCCGCTGTGTCTACGCTGCGCGGGCGTCCCGTGTCGGATCCGATCGCACGAAACGTATGCCGAAAGGATCGTATCATCATGGCGGGAGAATAGCGATACTCAGCGCCCGCCCTGCTGGACCAGCGTGAAGACGACGCGCCGGTCTTGCTGCTGCTGCGCCGGGTCGGTGCTGCCAGGGAACTGCGGCGGCAGATACCCCTCGATGAAGCGGTTCGCGTCGATCCCCTGCGTGATCAGGAAGTAGATCACCGCCTGGGCGCGCGAGCGGGCGAACGCCTCATTCGCTCGGGCCGTATCGCCGACCGGCTGGTAGGCCGAGCCCTCGACCTTCAGGTAGAGACCGGGGGTCTGCTTCAAGATCGGCACGACCTGTTGCAGGAGGGCCGTGCGCCCCGCGTCGGTCAGGATCGCGCTGTCCGGTTGGAACTCGATCTGTTTCAGCGGCAACTCCGCGACCGCCTGCGTCTGCCCGCTACCGAGCGCCGGGACGGTGATTTGCTGCGTCAGCGTGAAGGAGGCGTTGAGCGGCGGGTTGGTCGAGCCGAGCCCACCCTGCGCGTTCGCCTTCTGGATCAAGCTCCCATCGATCAGATCGGCGGGGGCGATCGTCGCCACGCCCTTGCCGCCTACCTTCCAGATGTTCGCGATCTCGGTCAGGCGGTTGCCGATCACCGTATTGTCGCGCAAGGCGAAGACATTCTGGCCGAGGGTCGCCTGCGCGACGAGTTTCAGGGCGTCGGTGAAGTCACTTGGCTTGGTGACGCCGGTCCAGTCGCGGTCGCCCGAACCGACCACCGCCGCGCCCGCCGCCTGCGGGTCGTCGGTCGTCAGCTTCGTCGCCTGGAACCACGCATCGATGAAGCTCTGCACTGCGGCGGGCTTCTCGCGCAGCGCCTTCGTGCTGACCACCATCACATCGAGGATGGCGCGGTAATTGTCGCTGCCGAGGAGCACCTTGCCGCCGCTATCGATCGCGCCCTGAATCGTCGGCTCCCAGCCGACGACCGCGTCCACCTGCTTGTTGACGAAGAGGGCGACCGCCGCATCGACACTCTCGACCGGGCGGAGTTGCACGTCGCTCGCCTTGAGGCCGACGAGGTTGAGGCTGGCGTAGAGGTAGAACTCCGCGACCGACCCGCCGGAGTAGGCGATCGTCTTGCCCTTGAGGTCGTTGAGGCGGGTGATCTCGGGCCGCGCCACGATCTTGTCCGCGCCCGCCGACTCGTCCACGATCGCCACGACCTTGCCGGTGTCGTTATCCGGGAAGAGGGCGACCGCATCGAGGGTGGTCAGCAGCACATCGAACTCGCCGCTCTTGAGGGCGGCGCGGCGCTGGGCCTCGTCGTAGTCGCCGTTCAGCCCGAAGGCGACCTGTCTCACATTGAGGTTGCGCGCCTTGTAGTACCCCTGCTGCTCCGCGATCCGCACCGGGAAGTATGGCGCGTAGGCGTCGTAGGCGACCGTCAGGCCCGCCGCACCGCTGGCCGTCGGCGTGGTGCCAGCGCGCACACCGGTCGGCGTCGGCCCGGCGACGGTTGGCGCACCGCTCGGGGCCGTCGAGGGACGTGCGGCGGCGGTCGTGGCGGTGGGGCCGACGCTCGCGCTCGGCGCGGGGCTCGTGCTGCGGACGGTGGTCGGGGTGATGTTCGCCAGCGGGGTCCGGTTGGCCGCCGCCGCCGTTGGCCCCGTCGTCGCGGCGATCGTCGGTGCCGCCGGGAAGCTGGCGAGTATCGGGGTAGCGGTTGTGGTCGCCCGTGCGCCCAGCGGCCCGATCCCCGCCCCTGTCAACGCCATGTATGACGCCGCCGCCCCGAGCGGGCAGAGGATCAGCAGCAGGATGATCAGGATGATACCGGCGGGTTTCAGGCGCATGGTGCTCCTATGAAGAGTCGTGAGTCGCGGGTCGTGAGTGATAAGCGTAATGCCTATAGGAGGTAGCGCCCGTCAGTGAACTTTGCTACGGATTACGGACTACCGACAATGGACCATTCTCACGACTCACGACTCACGACTCACGACTAGCCCTCGCTGCCGGTGCGCGTCTCGCCGACCTGCCGGGTCGCGGGGGCATCGGTGGCAAGGGGCGGCGCGGCGGCGGGGGTGGCGGCGGAGGGGGTGTAACCGACCTCAGCCTGCAATTCGGCCAAGACGTTGCGGCCCTGTGAGCTGATCTGGGCGCGACTGGCGCGCTGCCCGCGCTGCTGGCGCTCCACGAGGCCCTCCACGAGTTCCTTGCGGGCATCGTAGCGGGCGGTGCGGCGGGTGGCCGACTGGCGGACCTGCTCGCGCAGATTGTCCTGATCCTGCGGGACGACCTGCGCCATCTCCTCGGTCAGGGCCAGCGACTGCTCGCGCATCTGTGTCATCTGCACCTGGCGGACGAGGCGCGAGTCGTTGCGGGCGAGGTGCTGCAACTGGTCGGCCTGGTCGAAGACCATCGCCTTCGCCGCCTCCTTGTTCTGAAGGGCATCGTTCACGTCGGCTTCCAGCTGTGCCAGCTCGGCCTGCGCCTTCGCCAGCTCGTCCGAGCGCTGCGCGGCCAGCGTCATCTCGCGTTCTTCGCCGTCGCTGTCGCCACGCGCGGCCGCCCCCTGGGCGAGGCGCACGTGCTCCTTCGCCTCATCGCGCAGCGCGGCGACCTCGCTCCGCATCTCGGCCAACTCGACGACCGCCTCGTTGGCGAGCGCACCGATATTGGCCGCGCGATCCATCTGCTGCTTCAACGTGCCGGCCTTCTTCTGCCGGTCGTACTTCAAACGTTCTTCCAATGGCACGGCGTCCTCCGCGCGCGAGACAAAGATCCCGAAGATCGAACCGAAGATGTTCCTGATGCGTTGCAGCACCGCCCGCTCCTTTACGATGTGAGTGCCCGGTCGCTTCGTCCCCGGCCCTCGCCCACGACAATCAGCCTATCTACGCGCTGTTGCGACGACGGTTTCATCGACTCTGCGATATCCCGCCACGCGGCATGGCGGGATATACGCCCATGTCGCGCTCGGATTATACTACGCCCCGCCGACCGATCTGCGCGTTGTCAGCCACCATTACCGCACGTCGCGCGCCGCTGCGCGCGGCGGCGCATAGAGGAGGAGTTCGCCGATGAGTCAGCCCGCCGCGACCGCGCGCCCCCGACCGTTGCTGCTCGGCCACCGTGGTGCGTCCGCGCACGCCCCGGAGAATACGCTGCGCGCCTTCCGGCAAGCGCTGGCGCTGGGGGCCGAGGGGATCGAATGCGATGTGCAGCGCACCGCCGATGGCGAGCTGGTGATCATCCACGACGACGAGGTGGACCGGACGACGAACGGCACCGGTGTCGTCGGGGAACTCGGCTACGCCGCGCTGGCCGCGCTCGATGCGGGCAACGGCGAGCGCATTCCCACCCTTGATGAGACGCTCCGCTGGGCGACCGACGCCACGGCGAGCGGGCGGGCACCCTTCCTCAATCTGGAGCTGAAGATGCCCGGCACCGGGCCGGACACGCTCGCCGTGCTGACGCGGATGGGCTATGACGGGCCGGTCGCGATCTCCTCGTTCGACTATCCGAGCCTGGAGGAGACGCGCGCCCTGAACGGCGCGGTCGAACTCTGGCTCCTCAGCCCGCGCTTCACGCCGGACCTCCTCGCACAGGCCCGCGCCATCAACGCGACCTGCCTCGACCTGTGGCACAGCGCGATCACCGCCGAGGTGGCGGTGAGCTGCGCGGCGGCGGGGCTCGGCCTCGTCGCCTGGACGGTCAATGAAGTCGCCGACGCTCGCCGCCTCCGCGCCCTTGGCCCGGTCGTGCAGGGATTGATCGGAAATTACCCGGAGCGCCTGGGCGAGGAGGCGTAGTGGGCGAGCGGGCGAGTAGGCCAGAAAGGTTTGCTGTAGGCATGGTGCTCGCACACCCAGTTTTTCTCGCCCACTTCGCCCGCTGGCCCACTCCGCCCACTCCGCCCGACTTTCCCTACTTTTTCGTTTGACAAAGCCGCGCCCGTTGGGTACGATTGGGATGTCGCCGGTGTCGCTCTGGCGACCGATCGGATCGATGCGGGCCGATATGCGGAGATAGAGGAAACGATGATTACGATGACCGATTCCGCGCAGACTGCTCTGAAGCGCTTCATGGTCGATGAGGGGCCGGATGTCGGGCTGCGCGTGTACATCACGCCGGGCGGCTGCTCCGGCTTCTCCTATGGCATGGTGCTCGAGGATCAGTTCGATGACGCCGACGAGATATTCGAGCAGGACGGCGTGCGCGTTGTCGTGGATCGCTTCTCGTCCTCGATGCTCGATGGCGCAGAGATCGACTATGTCGAGAGCCTGATGGGCGCGGGCTTCTCCGTGAGCAACCCGAACGCGGTCACCACCTGCGGCTGCGGCCATTCGTTCCGCACCTCCGACAGCGCTGGCACCGCGCAGAGCTGCCACTAAACACGCCGCAACGCAACGGGGGCCGGGGCCATATTGGCCCCGGCCCCTGCTATTTGGCTCATAAATACCGCCGGAAATGGCCCGTTTCTCCCCCTTCCTTCGCGCGCATGCGCGGCATATACTTGTATTTACAAGGTCTCTGGATAATTGGGATCGTGGCGATGTGCGCGACGCGGGTCGTGAACAGGGCGTCAGGAAGAGTCGCTATGCCAGCCGCACCGCACCGTACCGCCGCGCCCTATCGCCTGTTGGTGGTCGATAGCGAGCGCACCATCCTCGATCTCCTCGGCGAAGTGCTCGCGGAGGAAGGGGCGTGCGCCACGCTGGTCGCCGATCTGCCGGCCGCGCTCGCCGCGCTCGATCGGGAGCGCTTCGACGTGATCCTGGCCGACACACTCGACCGGCGCACCAGCGCTGTGGCCTTCGATCGCTGGGCGACGCTGGAAGCGGTGAAGGCGCGCGCGCATACGACGCCGGTGCTGATCTTCTCGGCGCACGCTGTCGCCGCCTTCGCCGAGGCGCAAGAGCGTGGCTTCGCGGGCTTCATCGCCAAGCCATTCGATCTCGACGTGCTGGCGGAGACGCTGCGGATCTGCGCCGAGTCGACGCGGCGCACCTACCAGCGCACCGACTCGACCCTCGCCCCGACGTAACCCTCGCTCACGTCGGAAGGCACGCGGCGGCTCTCGCACAAGCGACCCGGATAACGACAGAAGACGACAGGGGGGCGACCGATCGGTCGCCCCCCTGCTGTTATGTGCTCTCGCGGCGGTGGCGCGCTAGCGCGTCGGTGTGGCGGCCGGACGCGGTGTACCCGCGCCCGAGGTCGCCGTGCCGCCACCTGCGCCCGGGCTAGCCTCGCCCCCCGCAGCGGTGGTACTGATGCTCTTCAGGTAAGCGAGGAGGGCATCGGTGGTATCGTCGCTGTTCAGCTTCGGGAGAATACCGGCGATACCGGCGCTCATCACGCCGGCGTTGTAGCCCTCCACGATCTGTGCGTCGGGCTGGAGGATCGCCGTACGCATATACGTGTCATCGGCGGGGACGCTCTGGCCGTTGTCGAGCTTGACGGTGCGGTTGTACGCATTGTTGAGCGCCGGACCGACACCTTGCGCCCCGGTGACACTGTGGCAGCCCTGGCAGCCGAGCTGGGTGAAGAGCGTCGCGCCTTTCGCCGCTAACCCTCCGTCTTCGCCACCGCCGCTGGTACGTGCGACCAGCGAGCCGATGGTCAGCACACAGAAGAAGAGCGCGACACTGAGCGCAGCCACCGGCAACTTGATCGAATTATCCACGGTTGTCGCCTCCCCATTTGCGTCTCGGGCCGCTGGGCGCAGTCATCCGAGCTGCCATTCCCTCTGTATAGAGTATACCCGGCCTTGTTCACCGGGCACTAGCCTAACGCTCTAGTGCATCTTCCCGACCACCGATCCGGGCGGGGGTGAGTATAGTACGATTAAGGGGACCGGCGCGAGTGCCGCCTCGGAGGACGACGGACGAGCGGCGAAGAAAGAAATGTTCGAGCGGCTGCGGCACGCGGCGACACGGCGCGATGCAGGGCGGCGGGCGTGTGAACGAGCGGCAGGACTATACCGCCTGATGGGGGAGGAGCGGGGACGATGAGCGGGGAGCGCCAACGCCGACTGGAAGAACTCCGCCGGGTCGATGACGAGGCACGCGCCGCGCGCGAGGCCGAGGACAAGGCAACGCCCCTCGCCCCACCCGAGCGTCGGATGCGCCCGCCGTTCGCCCTGCCCGCGCAATTCGAGAGTTGGATCGATAAGCAGATCCGCGAGGCGCAGGAGCGCGGCGACTTCGACAATCTGCGCGGCGCGGGCCAGCCGCTGACCCCCGACGACCCGAACGTGCAGGCGTTCGCCGGGGACGATGCGCTGGGCCTGCGCCTCCTGAAGAACAACGAGGCGCTCCCGGCCTGGATCGAGTTGAACCGTGAGATCGCCGCCGATCGCCAGGCGTGCCGCCGCATCCTCGACTATTACACCGCCGAGCGCGACCGCGACCGCCGCGCGCGCTTCGCCACCGACTATCGGCGGCGGGTGCTCGCGCTGAACGAGAAGATCGACCAGTACAACCTGATCGTCCCCGGTATGCATCTGGAACAGGTGCGGGTGCGCGTCGAGTTGGAATTGCGCGATGCCGACCAGCGGCGGTGGGCGGCGATGGACCGGCGCGAGGGGCGTTAGCGGGTGGGGATGATGAAGAGGCGACGAGCACACCGCGCTCCAGCGGGCGGGGCGTGCTCGTCGTGCAGGTTCAGTGCAACTCGTTGCTGCGCCGTTGATTCAGCCGGGCACGCAACTCGGCAAGGTCGTTGAGGCGCTGATCGATCTGTGCGAGCGTATCCGGGCGCGGGCGGCGCTCGTACTCATCGCGCAACTCCAGGAGCATCTGCGAGAGGCGTCCGATCGTCCGCACGATATGGATCGGATCGTCCTCGCGGGTCGGGGCACTAAAGCCAGCCATTCTCCCTCCAGGATCCCAAGCGCGGCCCGATCGCCGGCACTCTACAAGCGAGGCTGATGACCGGTTACGGTCAAGTATACCGCAGGGCAAGGACGCTGTATAGGCTGAATGGCTGTCAGTCCTTCGGTACTACGTTCCCGCGCCGTTCGTCGGTGCGTCCTCGACAGCATCTGCGGTCGTCGCCACGGCGTCGCCACGTTCGTGTTCGTCGAGGAAGGCGAGGAACGCCGCCTCGTCGAGGATCGTGCGCTTCAACGCCTCGGCGCGCTCCGCCTTGCTCCCGGCATCTTCGCCCACGACCACCCAGTCGGTCTTCTTGGTGACCGCCCCCGCGACGGTCGCGCCGAGCGCCTGGAGGCGTGCGGTCGCCTCGCCGCGCGTCAACGCCTCCATCCGCCCGGTGAGGACGACCGTCTTCCCGGCGAGCGGGCCATCGGTGACCACGGCGGGACGCCCGGCCGGCGGTCGCACCCCGACCGCGAGGAGCTTGTCGATCAATTGTTGGTTGCGCTCCTCCTGACAGAAGTCGTAGACGCTCTGCGCGACGATCGCGCCGAAGCCGGGGATGGCGTTCAATTCGTCGAGCCCCGCTGCGCGGAGCGTTTCGAGGGTGACATAGCGCTCCGCCAGCAGCCCGGCGTTGCGCTCGCCGACGTGCCGGATGCCGAGGCCGACGATCAGGCGGGCGAGCGGGCGCGTCTTGCTCGCCTCGATCGCCTTCAGCAGATTCTCGCTGCTCTTCTCGCCCATCCGCTCGAGCGCCACAAGTTGTTCCTGCGTCAGGCAAAAGATGTCGGCGATGTCGTGGACGAGGTCCGCCTCCACCAGCAGGACCACACGCTCCATCCCGAGGCCCTCGATGTCCATCGCGCCACGCCCGGCGAAGTGCGCCAGATGCTCCTTCAGCTGTGCCGGGCAGGAGATGTTGGTGCAGTAGCGCATGACTTCCCCCTCGACGCGCTCCGTGGAGGAGCCGCAGGCGGGGCAGCGGTCGGGGAAGCGGTAGTCCTGCTCGGTGCCGTCGCGGCGCTCCTCGATCACCTTGTTGATCTGCGGGATCACGTCGCCGCGCCGCTCCACCACCACCCAGTCGCCGAGGCGCAGGCCGAGCCGCGCGATCTGGTCCTCGTTGTGCAGCGTGGCGCGCGACACGGTCACGCCGCCGATCGTCACCGGTTCCAGGTGGGCGAGCGGGTTCAGCGCGCCGGTCCGGCCCACATTGATGCTGATCGCGCGGAGTTGGGTGATCGCCTGTACGGCGGGGAACTTCACCGCCGTGGCCCAGCGCGGGTCGCGCGCGACCGTACCGAGTTCGTCCTGCACGGCGAAGGCGTCCACCTTCACCACCGCGCCATCGATCTCATAGTCGAGCGTGTCGCGCTGCGCCAGCCACCACTGGCAGCGCGCCCAGACCTCCTCCATGGTGGTGTGGCGGGTGATGGCGGGGTTGACCGGGAAGCCGAGCGCGCGCAGCCATTCGAGTGAGTCCCACTGACCCTGCGGCAGCGTGCCCCCCTCGATGTAGCCGATCTGGTAGGCGAAGAAGCCGAGCGGGCGCGAGGCCGTGATCCGCTGATCGAGCTGGCGGAGCGACCCGGCGGCGGCGTTGCGCGGGTTGGCGAACAGCGCTTCTTCCGCCTCGGCGCGCTGCCGATTGAGCGCCTCGAAGGCGCTGCGCGGCAGATAGACCTCGCCGCGCGCCTCGATCGTCTCCGGGATCGGTGGGGTCGCCTCGCGCAGGCGGAGCGGGATCTTCTTGATCGTCCGCAGATTCTGCGTCACGTTCTCGCCGATCGCGCCATCGCCGCGCGTGGCCCCGCGCGCGAAGCGCCCGCCCTCGTAGGTCAGCGCGATCGCCGAACCGTCGATCTTCGGCTCGACCACGAACGCGATCTCCCCCTCCGCGCGTCCGGCCAGCTTAAAGACGCGCGCGGCCCACTCGCGAAAGCTCGTCTCATCGAAGACGTTGCTCAGCGAGAGCATCGGCCTGGGGTGCCGGACCTGGGCGAACGCGCTCTGCGGGGTCGCGCCGACACGTTGTGTGGGGGAGTCGGGGGTGACGAGTTCCGGGTGCGCTTCTTCGAGAGCGCGCAAATCGCGGAGGGCGGTGTCCCATTCGGCATCGCTCAGCGTCGGATTATCGAGGACATAGTACTCGTAGTTGCCGCGATCGATCCGCTCGCGCAACGCCGCGATCTGCCGCTCGACCGCCCCGTGCTCATCGCCCATCCCTGCCCTCACCACGTAGCGCCCACATCGTTGGGCCGCAGTATAGCACAGATGAGCGTTGGTGTACGTTCAGCCGCGCCGGTGGCCGGAAACGACATGAGGCACCGCATTATGGCGGTGCCTCACGAATCGAAAGCGTTGTGTGGGGCCGAATCCGACGGCTAATCGATCTCCTGGCGGGCGAGCGTGACCGGTTCGTGGCGCGGCTCGGGCTTGCTCGGCAGGGGGGCGGCGACCGTTGTGGCGACCGGCTTGCTGTCCATCGAGACGGCGGAGGTGACCGACGAGGTAACCGAATCCTTGAGGTCGGTGATCTCTGCGGTGCCGCGCTTGAACTCGCGGATCCCCTTGCCGAGCGATTGACCGAGCTCGGGGAGCTTCGACGGACCGAAGACGATGACGATGATCGCCACGATCAGAATCAGGTGCATCGGCTGTAGGCCGTTCAGCAGGGGCATAACCGTGTCCTCCTCATTCGCCTTGTTCGGTGCTTACCAAAAGTTTACCACACCATGCCACTCTTAACTACGCAGCGAACGCCGATTCGGATGACTGGTGCCTTCGGGAGCGCGCCAATACGGGTGACTGACACCGCTATGGGCAAGTCGCTTCCCAGGACTGGCATGTGCCGGTGGGGTGCCCGGTTGACGCGGTGGCACGCCGGACGCATCATCGTCGTGTGGCCGTTGTTGTGATGGGGTGTCGCGCCGCAAAGATGTGGATGGGGCGATACCGGGAGAAAAGGACGATGTACGAGGGAATGTTGGCCGAGAGCGTGATGGTGCGCGGTGCGGGCGGGGACGAGATCGCCGCCTACTACGCGCGCCCGCTCGGACCCGGCCCATTTCCCGGCGTGGTGGTGATCCACCACATGCCGGGTTGGGACCAGTGGACGCGCGAGGTGGTGCGGAAGTTCGCGCAGCATGGGTACGCCGCGATCAGCCCGCACCTCTACTCGCGTCTCGGCGAGGGGAGCCCGGACGATGTGGCCGCCCGCGCCCGCGCCCAGGGGGGCGTCGCGGATGATCAGGTGGTCGGCGATGTGGCGGGGTCGGCGGCGTACCTGCGCGCGCAGTTCTACGCCAATGGCAAGGTCGGGGCGATCGGCTTCTGTTCCGGCGGGCGGCACACCTATCTCGTCGCCTGCCGCCTGCCCGACATCGACGCGGCGGTCGATTGCTGGGGCGGCCAGGTGGTGGTGGACGATCCGGCGCAGCTGAGCGAGAAGCGCCCGGTCGCGCCGCTCGATCTGACCCCCACGCTCGGCTGCCCGCTCCTCGGCATCTTCGGCAATGAGGATCAGAATCCGACGCCGGATCAGGTGAACCGCACCGAGGCGGCGCTGCGCGAGCACGGCAAGAACTACGAGTTCCACCGCTACGACGGCGCGGGGCACGGCTTCTTCGCGGTCGACCGCCCGGCCTACCGCCCCGAACAGGCGACCGACGCCTGGAAGAAGGTCTTCGACTTCTACGGACGCTATCTGGGCGGCAAGGCGTAACGAGAAAGGATCACCGTAGAGACGCAGAGACGCAGAGAACGAAAGAGCGAAGGGGACGAGGAAACGATTATTCAGTTATCGACCCACTCTTCTTTAAGTTCTCTCGTCCCTCGTCCCTCGTCTCTGCGTCTCTGTGGTGATCCTTCATTCGTTTAGGATAGGGCGATAAAGATCAGGGCGAGGAGCGGCGCGGTGCCCTGGGTCAGGGCGGCGCGCACGTATTTGCGGCCCGTTGTGATCAGCACGGTGGCGGCGAGGCACATGGAGGCGCAGGAGAAGACCACGAGGGCGCTCCCTGCGATCCGACTGTCGCCGCCACGGTGGACGAGGACGACGCCGATGAAGATACCGAGCGCCAGGAAGAGGTTGTAGAAGCCCTGATTGTAGGCCATCGGGCGGATCGTCTCCGCGTCCTGCTGCGAGGCGATGCCGAAGCGCCGGTAACTGGCGGGGCGGGTGAAGATCAGGCTCTCCAGGACGAAGATGACGACGTGGAGCAGCGCGGCGACGAGCGCGAAGAGCTGGGCGAGCACGGACATGGTGCGCCTCCGTTCGGGTCTGGCGAGCGTCGAATGAAGCAGCGCTGATGCGGTGTCCGCGCAGTATAGCGTGAGGACGCGGGATAGCGGTCGCGCATCGTTCTCGCGCCGCAGATAGGCAAACCGTAGATACCCGAGAGAGGGGAAGTGCCGTATGTGCAGCTACATCACGGAGCAGGTGGCGGTGAGCGGCAGCGCGAAGGGGCCGCAGGGGTGGATGGCGATCGATCAGGCGACGGTCTACTTCGATCACCCGTTCCACGCGCCGCTCGACCATAGCCTCAACATCGACTTCGTCAACGCGGGAGCGGGCGCGCCGACGCGCGTCGCGCTCGAGCTGAGCGCGGAGTCGGCGCGGGCGCTGGTGGACAAGATCCTGGCGGCGCTCGATCAGGGCGAACTGGCGCACGGCGCGGAGATGGTGGCGCGGTAGCGCGGCAGACCGCCGGTACGCGCGAGTGAGGGGACGAAGGACGATGCTGATGATCGCCGCGAACGATCCGCAGGCGCTGGCGTGGGCGACCGACGCGCTGGCGCGCGGGGAACTGGTCGTGATCCCGACGGATACGGTCTACGGCCTCGCGGCGCGCCTCGATCGCCCGGACGCGCTGGCGAAGATTTATGCGGCCAAGGGCCGTGGCGCGGAGAAGGCGCTGCCGGTGCTGATCGCCGATGCGGAGCGCCTGCCGATCCTGACCGACGGCGCGCCCGCTGGAGTCGCGGAGTTTGCGGCGGCGTTCTGGCCGGGTCCGCTGACGATCGTGCTACCACGCTCCGCCGCCGTGCCCGATCTGGTCACGGCGGGCGGGCCGACTGTGGGGGTGCGGATGCCCGCGCACCCCTTCGCGCTCCAACTGCTCGCGGCGTGTGGCGGCGCGCTGGCGGTGACGAGTGCGAATCGTTCCGGCGAGCCGAGCTTGCGCGAGGCCGCCGCCGTCGCCGCTGCGCTCGGCGACGCCGTGGAGATCATCGTGGACAGCGGACCGACGCCGGGCGGGATCGCCTCCACCGTCGTCGCGCTCGACACCGCTGGACCGCGCATCCTCCGCGCCGGACCGATCGACGAGGCGGCCTTGCGCGCGGCGTGGGTGGCTACCTGGGGCGGGTGACGGGGACGTTGGCCTCAAAGACACAGAGGACGGATAGAGAGAAAAATGGGGGGATATTCTAGAGGCAATACTGTTTAGTTGAGGCGTGGTCATAAATCGGGAGGCCACGCAGCGGCTTGACCGCTGGTGGCCCGGCCCCGCATCATCCCCGTTGCTGAATCGTGGATGGTGTGGGAGTGTGACGAATGATAGGCGAGGCCTCGCT
>JAABUM010002881.1_pt1 | contig 22154 bp, 38 predicted proteins | sample 5559161 | NCBI WGS metagenome assembly JAABUM01 (sample SAMN10711868, study PRJNA513369) | rock metagenome | isolation source: Antarctica rocks | place: Antarctica: Victoria Land, Siegfried Peak nord
CATGCTCGCCAGCATGCCCGTGATCACACTGCATGAGCCGCAGACTTGCTGGTCGAGTGGTACACTATGTGGTCCTCACATGCTGATTGTGCACCAGGGAGTGAGAGGCGGGTGGCGCAACAGAGTCCTCTGGGGGACTACCTGAAGAACGCCAGCACCGAATCCTGCTGCGCGCGTGCGTGCACGTGGGGCGCCCAAGTGCCGCCGCCGCCGCGCAGCGCTCCGCTTATCTCCCCCGCCGCCGCCAGCTCCTCGATGATGGCGCCCAGCGAGGGGCCCGCGCCGCCGCCGCCGCCGTCCAGCCGCAGCGTTTTCGCCAGGTTTGGGACGCTGAGGGGCGTCAGGGCGCCGCGCACCGCGCCCCGCACGCGTGCCTGCGCATCAACCGGATCCGCTTGCGACGATTGTGGGACGACCCTGCTGGTTCGGCAGCGCCGGTCCACGCGCATCGTTTTCGCCAGGTTCGGGATGCTGATGCTGATGCGCTAAACTTGCAAATTCAGAAGATTGAAGATACATGGAGAAAGTCTTTCTGCAAGTTCACCAGCCATTACTTTTTCTAGACCGTAGATTCGTGCAAATTTTCTTTCTGAGTGGCATCAGGGCGCCTCGCACCACGCCGCACACCCTCGCCTGCAGGTCCACAGGCGGAGTCGGCTCAACAAACCTTCCAAGTTTGCATCTCGTGGAACGCAGCTGCAACGATGGAGCCCTATCAGCACACTCCTTCGGTCCGCCCTGAGAGTCCTAGCCTACGCGTCGCAAACGTCGGACTCCGAAGGGAAGACGAGTGCACCCGCGGCTGGCCACAGGACACCCAGAGTCTTACGCAGTGGAGATGCACGGCATCCTACCAACGATGCTCACGGAGCTTGCTCCATCAAACACGGCGGTTCTTGAACCTGGAACAAGGCGCATTGAGACGATCAGATCTGGGCCTCCAGACGCACCCGGATGCGCGCGATGTGGGCGTCGGTGTACAGCAAACCGCCCTCCAAGCGGCCCTGTATGACGGAGCCCAGCCGCTGCTGCAGCACGGGGCGCAGCAGGTCCACGCCCAGCTTGGCGCGCTGCGCGATGTCACCAACGTGCAGCGCGCCTGCCTCCTGCAGCAAGCTGCGTGCAGAGGTCAGTACGAGCCGCCTTGTAAGAAGAGAGTGCGCAGCAGGAGCAGGTCTCTGCCGAGTTTGCTCGATGGTGCCGTGCCGGCGTGCCGCGCGCCCGGGATGTAGGAACTGATGTAAGACTGTTGGCTTCTCTCAATCAGGTCGTCAATCTGGCGGCAGCAGGTCCGCGCCCGACCCGGCGCACTGCGCAATGTGCAGCGCACATGCAAACGCCTGTCGATGGTCTTGACAGCTAAATTTCACTAGCTAGAAGTAGTGGTAGGTCGTAGCTGGTGGCGACAAACTCACCGTCTGTCGACGAGCCTAGGGTCTGGGGTCTGGTTCTCTAAATTGAATGCGCTCGCCTGCAGCGAGTCGGCGACCTCGGCGGCGAGCGCGTCGAAGTAGCTGGTGGCGACCAGCTCGCCCTGCACCAGCTGCAGCGACCCTCCCGAGTCCGCCACCGCGCCGCCCGCCTGCCGCTCGCAGTGCACCAGGTCCACCCCCAGCAGCGCCGGCAGGTCCACCTGCATGGGGTTTGTTTGGAGCTCTGTAGCTGTTTTGACGACTGCTGGATGTATTCGAGTCGGCGTCCGCGCCGCCAGCCTGCAGCTCGCAGTGCACCAGGTCCACCTGCACATCGCCACTGGTGTTTTGGCAGTGAGGACAGGTGCGTCAAGGAACGGAAGGTGCATGCCACGGGGATACCGCCGCCGCAGGGCTTGGCCATCAGCGAGCGTTGCTTTCACCAAGGAACGCAGAAACGTGCACATGCCACGGGGATGCCGCCGCTGGAAAAGTCACGGCGGCAAGCACCTGCTGTGCCAGCAGCGGGAATGCTTGTTGTTTCTTTCATCAGCATTTCCTGTATTGCTCAACGAGAGCGCACCACGGGGATGCGGCCACCAGAGGAGTCCACGGCGGACAGCACCTCAGCCCGCAGGTGCTCCACCGTCAGGTACTCGCGCCCGTTGATAGAGTGCAGCAGGTCCGGGCCCAGCAGCTGCGCCGCCTGCAGCTTGGTCACCAGCTCCACCACGTTGCGCTCTGACAGCCGCACCTGCGATGATGCGTGAAAAAGAACTTGAAAGCAGCAAAGTCCCGGCCTGGCAGCACCGCCGCCTGCAGCCTGGTCACCAGCTTCACGGCGCCGCGCTTCGACAGCCATACTGGTGGTGCAGGAGGCGCGCAATATAGCGGGGTTAAATGGGTGGAACAGGCTCGCCGGGGTGGTGCCGGCTTTACAGCGGGACCGCATGGTGGCTGCAATGGGTGATGGGTCGTGAGGACGATGTCAAACAGGTCGCGATGCACTTTGAGGACAATTAGAGAATGCTCTGAGCTGCCACAGCTGCTGACGCCGGATCCGACCAGCAGCAAGGCCATATGCGCCGGGAGGATGCAGACGCATGCGTCATGATCTACATGCCGCAGAAGGGAGAATTTGAGCCTGCCTTGGGCTTCTCCTGCTGCGCAGACGCCAGCTGGCCCAGCAGATCATCGAGCGACAGTTCGTCCATCGCCGCCGCCGTGCTGTTGTAGATGCCGCTCTGTGGACTGCTCAGGTGGAGTCAAGTGCCACCCACGATATTTCAGTCTGGTTTGAACACGTCCAAAGGTGCTTTGTTGTCCCTACTGAAAGGCAGCGAGGCCAGTAAGCTCTACTTGGACCGCGGCTGTCTGCAGGGGCGAGCGCACACAACACTGGCCATGGTCTTGATTCGGCTTCGCTCGAAGCAGTCGAAAGAGAAATGCCAGATCAAATCTGATGCACCGAAGCTTCGTCAAGACGTCTGACCAACGCCACAGGAGCGAGGCTGGAGGCAGTGTGTGACTGTACTTCGATCCGTCTTGCGCAGCTGCTGGAGCTGCTGGTAATCAAAGCATCGGCTCAAGCACACTCCTGAGACAACTCTGCAATTGCAAAATGTGCTGCTCGGCAAAAGTGCTGCGCTTGATCAGCGATGGTTTCTCTCGGTAGTCCCACTGCATGCTCAGGATTGCTCCAGAAGTGTTTCATACGGCGTGCACTTGGGTGTTTGCAGCAACTGCAATTTTTATCTTGTCACACAAAAGCCTCGCAGTTGCTCGGCCATTGAATATCTCAAGCATAGGCAGCCGGTGGACCTTCGTTCCTGGCCATCGCACTTGGGCTCACACAGGCACAAGTTCTGAGGGCCACACACGAAAGAGCAGGGCTTGACAGGCTTGCACATTGCGACAGTATGGCTCCCAAGACGGAGGCCGAGCTGGCTCTGCAGCGCAAGTATGAGGAGCTGCGCAAAAAGAAGGTCCGCTTGCGAGCCAGCGGCGCGCATGTCTATGCTCTCACCGGACCAGTAGCTTTCGATTGCGAATCTTCCTATGCTCAATCCACCCTCAGCGCTGACGTAAACAGCGTGTGGCGCATCCTCAATCGAGTTGTCTGGTACAGATGCCAGCTGCGCCAATCCATTTCAACCGAGCCGTGTCATCTCGCCGCCGACCTGCTGCAGGAGGCTAAACTGAAAGCGAAGGAGCAGCAGGAGGGAAAAGCAGAGCAGCCCAAGAAAGCAGCGGCAGCGGCGCCAGCAGCAGCAGGAGCACAACGGGCATCGTCGGCTGCCGGCCCCCTGGGTCTGCCTGCCAAGAAGGCGGCAGGTGAGCAAGCCAGCTGCGGTGCGCACGCCAGCTCGTCGAAGCTCACTTCTGGAGATGAAGGCCACTATCTGCCACAGCAACATTCTGCGTTCTTGTGACTTTCCTGACCTCGACTGTGTTGGCGCCGCAGCGCAGGATAGCCGCGCGCCGGCTACGGCAAAGGCAAAGCCCGTGGCACCCACTGCACCTGAAGTGCCCGGCGAGACCGCTAAAGAGCGCGCAATTCGGGTAGGACCCAGTGTGCATGAACTCTGGGTACAGGACAACACCTGCCTGCGAGTTGACTGTGCAGAGCGCTGCAGCTGCGTTGTGTGGCGGATCCAAAACTGAAGGTGTGGCATGGTCTGCCATTAACTCCACAGCAAACGCACATCTCCTGACATGTGGCTCCGCATCTCGTCCCTGCAGCTGCTGGCGGCAAAGCGAGCTGCAGCAGGCGGTGGCTCGGCCACCCCCTCAGCAGCCTCTGCAGCAGTGCGGCGGCCGGCGGGCGCAGCAGCTGCCGCGGCGCCAGCCGCCGCCAGGCAGCCGACCAATCCGAAAATGACGCATGCAGCCAGGACCGCCAGCGGCGCGAGGGGCTCCGCTGCACGTGACAGCCCAGCTGACCGGTCGAGCGGCGACGCCGGCCGGGCGGCCGACGCCGCTCCTCACTCGCAACAGGACGTGCGGCAGCGCGCCATCGCAGCTCAGCAGGTGCTGCTCTTCATTCACAGCGTGTCAGCTTGAGAATTTCGGCGATGAGCTGCCTTGCACATTGCTATGTCCATGTTCTTGCAGCTCACTGGTGAGGCGCACCCTCCAGCCACAGTCTTTTGGTGGGATGCCCTCCGTTTTCGTGTCGTCACAACCTCAGCAACGCTGTTCTGTTCTCGACACCGGCTTTGCATGTGAGTGGAGCATGCACGATTCCGCAGGCGGCACGGCAGCAGCAGGGCGGCGGCGGCGTGGACGCCGGCCCAAACCGGCCGGCGCTGAAGCGGCCGACCTCGCACCGCCCGGCGCCGCCGCGGGACGCGGACGCCGCCGTCGCAAAGCGGCCGCGGGCCGACGGCGACGCCCGAGGCGGCGACAGCGCGCGGTTTGAGCCGCGGGAGGACCAGGGGGCGCATCGGCCGCGGGACGGCTGGTCGGGCGACCGCGCGCAGGAGCGTGGCCAGGACCAGGGGTGAGCTACCTGCATGACGCCGCGCTTGCTGGACTACATGCACATCCAGACGTGGCGGCCCACGGGCTGTCAATGTCAAGCAGCAGCCCCCGTCGCTTGAAGGCGTCGTGGCAGCACCAGCTCCGTTGGCTGGGCGACCCGTAGGCAATTGCATGAGCCGCCCTGCTCCGCAATGTCAATCCCACAAGCAAGGGGCCGGCGCGAGTCCGCACTCTGGCGTGGCTTTCCAATCTTCTCGGTTAGGAATTGCAGTGGAATTTTAAAATTGCACCCCCCTGCAAAATGTGTGCAGGGAGGCGGCGGACGAGGGGCGGAAATGCACGCTGTTTGTCGGCGACCTGCCGCCGCACTACGACTCGCAGGCCGTGCACAATGTGCGGCTCAGCCCCTGACCTCTAAACTCTCCCGCATCTTTGCATGCTCAAGTGCGTGCTACTGCGCATCGGATTCAGGCACGGGACGAGACACCAGCTCGGCCAGCAAGCAGCATGCCTTCGTGTTTGTTTGTTGCCGCCCCTCTTGCCGCCTGCTTGCTGTGGGAACTGCGCTCCATCACGCGTCCTGCTGCATCAAGGCTGCCTGCTGACTCTTGCGCGCAGGTTTTTGCCGAGCTGGCGCCGGTGGAGAGCGCCCGGGTCGTCGGCACCCAGTGCTACGCGTTCGTGCGCTTTGCATCGCCCGACGCCGCGACTGCAGTCATAGAGGTGTGGCGCTGTGAAGAAAACTCAGCTCAGTTGACTGTCGTGGACCTTGCCTCGTTTGTGACCCGCCTGTCACATGCCAGGCCATTGCATGCAGATTGCAATGGCAACCTTGCGCAACCTTGCGTGTTTCATCGTTATCTGTATGTTGATGTACCAATGCTGCTTCGCCGAGGCGACAGGACTCCGAAAAAGAGCTGCCAATTGCCTCTACACACTGACTGCTCACAGCATGGCTCCAGCGCAAGTTCAGCCACCACGAACGAGGAAACGTCTTGTCTGGATCTGAGCTCCTGTGAACCACTGCTTGCCGCTGCAGCGGCACAAAGTCGCGCCGCTGGAGGTGGAGGGCGGCCGGCAGCTGCGCGTCAACTGGGCTGCCGGCCAGCTGCCCGAGTGGAAGGTTCGCTGCACGGATCCTTGCTTTCTCTGCAAAGCGCTTGCGCAGTAACGAGCTGCTGCGGCGGTCTGGCAGGCAGTCTGGGCAGCACATGCAGTGGTCGCATCCACCTGGCCTGGGTCGAGTGGTGTTGATCTGCTCCCTTGCATGGCAGACCACAAAACAAAGACCAACACACCCTTCACGCGAAGCATGTGCTGATTTTCACGTCCGCCTGATTCCACCACCGTTTCTGTTGTGCCGAGCAGCAAGGGTCGCAGATGGCAAAGCCGGTGCCGGGGGCCGGCCCCCTGCTGGAGCAATACGAGCACCCCAAAGTGCGCCAAGCCTGCTGTGCCCGACCATGCATGTGTGAATTGTGACGGCGACATCACGGTGTTGACACACGTAGTGAATGCATCGTGATCAGAGCACTCGAGGCAGTTGGCTGGGGAGGAACGCAGCTGAGCCGCAGCTGATCCGACAGCCACTCTGGTGTTGGAAAGGTCGAGCCCGTAGAACCCAACAATGATGAGTGCACCGCAACTGCAGGTGCGGGAGGCGCGGCTGGCGGCACAGGCCGCCGCAGACGCCTTCGACCCGGAGGCGCTGGCGGAGGTGGAGCTGCGGCCGCCGCCGCGTCGCGCGCTCGTCGTCTACGACGACCTCTAGTGCAGCCAGAAAGGGGGTTTGGGCGTCTGCGCGGGCGGCGTCGCGGTGGTGGCGGTGCTGCAGCAGGACGCGCCGCACTGAGGGCTTCCTGCGGGGGGAGGCTGCAACCCGCAGACAGGAGGGCGGCAGATGTGCAGCAGCTGCAGCCGTCGCAGTGGCGCCCTCCTAAAGTCTGCAATGGCTTATATGGCTCAGTGTCTAGGCTTGCATGCGGCTGCTGTCGCCTCTGCGGAGGCCACCCCAACAGCACGCCAGATGGCTGGAGGCCATTTGTGGAGCTCAAAACAGGCAATGCAAGGGGCAAGTGCCGGCCAGGACCCGCTCATAACATCGCCGGCAGCGAGGTCGCATATGAATCACATTCAGCGCCACCGTCGACGGCAGGATCAGTAGCTCCCAGGAGTGGCTTTGAGGGTTTGGTAGTCTTCGTTTGCAAGTATCACAGCCAGGCAAGGGCAGCCATTCAGCGCAGTGTCCGAGATCAAGTGCGAGTCGCAACTTTGCAGCGGCCTGACCACCCTACTGAATATGGACCGGACCTTTCGTTTGCAGCTTTAAACGGAAAGCAGTGTGATACATTGTATCGCACGCAATGCTTGCCACAGGCTCAGCCAATGTGTCAATCTCCGCGTCTCCAGGTCCTGGCTGAGTTCCGCCCGTATCAAAGCCCGTACAACATCGAAGTCACCGAGAAGCCAGATGCTGAGAACCAGCAATTTTGACCAACGAGAATGTCGGATTACCGCATTGCGACCAGCTGGACCCCAAGCAGACAACTTGGGCAATAGTGACAATTCCGGCAGGCCTCTGTATCAGCACTCGAGACGTGTTGCATACTAGCAGTGCAATTGCCACGAAGCTGTGCAGTGCACCCTGGCTTTTGTCCCAGATGAGGCACGGAAAGTCCTCAATGAGGCATGCGAAGTCTCTGTTGAGCTTCGTGTGAAACCCGCAGCGGGTTCGGGAGCTTTAGCACGCTACACCAGGCGGTCTGCCTGCCCTTAAATGATCGGCACAGCGGTCATAGCGTGCGTCATCGTGGTGGTTGCGAACATCTTGGCCTACCTGCTCAATGAGCACAGCCTGCTGTACAAGTGCTGCCCGCTGCCGCGCCTCTTCTTCTGCAGCAACCGGTACGCTGCTGACTGTCCAGTTGTCCGTCTGCCAGCGGGCCACCCTGCACGCTTGCCCGATACGAGGCCTGCAGCGTATGGCGGCATGCAGCGTGTCAATCTCGCCCCGTCTCTCTGTGCGCAGGAGGCTGAAGCGCCGGCCCGAGCAGTACTGGGCCTTTGATACAGTCGACCCTGACCACCTGGTGCGATTGCGCCCGTGCCAGCGGCAACCAGCCGCACGTGTGTCACCCTGTGTCCGGCCTGCATCGCGCTCTGTTGCGTGTTGCCGGCCAACGCGTCATACATGACACACATATCACACCTTTGACTTTCCTGCATGTTCTGCCGGCAGACGACGTCATTCTATGTGCCGGTCTGGTTCCTGGCCGGCCTGCGGCTCTTCATCGCGCTCTATTTTGCGGCGGAGCTCCTGGTTGAACGGTACACGACACGTGCGTCACTGAACACCCCGCCATGCAGTGACTGTGGCTACCGCTGCCTCTCAGGGGGCGAGCTTTCCACAATTCTCGCCATCGTGACATCATCTACCTCTCACAGCAGCACTGCGATGGCATTCTCAAGTCACCCACTGTGGTTCTGCAGGGAATGGGCTTGGGAGCCCAGGGTACGTCTGGATTTCGTTCTTCACGGACTGGACCTTTTGCGTGTACGGTTTCAGCGGCCTGCTTGGTTTCATCGTCACCGTCTGGCGCATGTCGGCGCGCCGGAAGGCACGGAAACAGGTGCACTCCGATGTGGAGGCGACGGCAGCGGCGGCGGCAGGCGCAGAGACGCAGCCACCTGCAGCCATGCAAGCCTCCCCCGTTCGCAAGGTGAGCAATGCATGTGAAAATGCATTGCCGCCCCTTGTCTGGGCGGCTGCCCGCCGAGCTGCACCACGCATCAGTTACGCCCAGCATCAGTCGATGTTGTCGCATGATGATGAGGAAAAAGATGCAACAAGGAGAAGCGTAGTCAGACGCCTGCAACATGCTTGCTTTCGTGAGCACCTTTCGATTTGTGTCCCCCGTGCTGAATCTGCCATCTCAGAAACGGCACGTGTGCGCAGTGGACCTGGCTGGAGGTGTTCTACCTGCTGGTCGTGGAGACCAGCGCTACCTCGACGCTGTTCCTCACCGTATTCTATTGGGCGGTGCGTGCAAATCTTTTCTTTTGCCCTTTCTGCACCAGGTTAAGTGCGGGTTGAAGTGCAGACCGTCCCAGCCGAGCTCGTCTCACTCGTTTGTTGGCCAGCCGCCTCGTACGTACGCCCTGGCAGCTTCTGCTTTGCAAAGCGACCATGCGGCTCTGTGCGTGTGCAGGCCCTTGCGGGAAGCGGCGACGTGTCCGCCGACAACATCATGAAGCACGGCACGAACAATGCGGTCATCCTGCTGGATGTCGTGCTGTCGAGGATACCCTTCGTGTCGTACCACTTCCAGGTCAGTTCTTTCGGCACATGTCTGCAGCGACACAACCTTGGCCTGTCTTGCATGCGGCTAATCACAGTTTCGCACGGCAGACACTCTCCTGCCTGATATGCATGTATAGGTGCACAGTTGCACGCCAAAAAAATTTTCTGGGATCCACGCTTTGTGGCGTGATATCGTGGGAGAAGCCTCAGCAATGGCACATTCCGGCCGCAGGTGGCGCTGCTGTATGGCACGGCGTACCTCATCTTCATGTGGGCGGTGTGGCTGCCCGTGAAGGACTGCTGGGTGTACGACGTGTTCGACTGGGGCCGCTGGCGGGCGCTCGGGGCTTACGCCGTGCTCCCGCTGGCTGTCTTCATTGCCTGGCTCATCTGGTGGGCAGCTACAGCCGAAAGTTGATCAGTGAAGTCGGTTATGGTTCGAGTTGCATGTGTTCGATTGTTCGATGAGTGATCGTCAAGCAGGTGCATGCCTGTCACAGCCGCTCAGCGGTGTTGCCACTGTTGAGGCATGTTGGCTTTCGTGAGCATCTCAGCCCTGTCGGCGCAGTGGCATGGACATTCCGCCTGCGCAGGCTCGCTGGCATGTGTTTTCACACTCCTGGGTCATTGGCGTACAGAGTCGCGCCGTGTCCCTTTCAGCACAAGCGATATCTGTGACCTGCAGGACTGGGATTGCATCGCTGCGGGAGGTCATCGGCCGCCGCTTCGCCATCAGGCGGTGGAGCACCGGCACTGACGCGCCAGCAGCGGCGGCGCGGCAGCAGGAACAGGCTCCTGCAGATGAGTCTTGTCGACAGGGACGGCTTGCAGCCCCCGCGGCAGGCCACCAGGGAGCGCCGCAGGCTGCAGGGGGCGGTACTCTGCAGCGTGCATCCCCCATATGGGGATGTGCCGCCGCTGGGTGTGCAGGCGCCAGACTTCATGGTCGTGCGGGATCGACCAGCGGCTGCGCCACATGTCTGACGAAACAAGCAGCACTCCTCTAAGACACGGGTTGGCTGCTCGAAGTAATCATTAGAGACGTGACGCGAAGACTGCAGCGCGCTGCCACTCAGAATCGCACACCCATGTTTTGATGTTGTGACAAGTGTCTGCATCTGACTCACTTCGATGTATTTGCACAACGGATTGGCTTTGCTTGCGATGTATGTGACGCTGGACACTATGGAATTCTTCTCAATGCTGCGCACAGCTCAAGTCAAACGCGTTTCCCGGCGGCTTTTCCAAGCACCTATGCGAGTGGCAACAAGAGTCACTGGTCCCGAAAACGACCAAGTCTGCAGTGCAGCCAATGTGAGCAGGCATCGCAACAGGAAACCTGAACCTCTTGCACACGGGTGAATCACAGGGTGCGACATATCATGCCGTGCCGCTGCATCCGACGACGAACGCTAAACTGAAGAGCTACTCTGCGGGGAGTCGTACAAGATTCAAGCGCAGCGGGGCACGCCGAAAGAGTCGCCGGCAGTGGCGCCGTGTCGCGTTCCCATATGCGCTGCGACATGCCACATCAATGCTCCGCACTACTGGCAGTGCGCAGCTGAGCGCGGCTGCCGTCAGTGTCGCGCCGCCGGCGACACCGCAGGATGATGTCGCGGCGCCCTCGGCGTCATGCCGCCCATACAGCCACCATTCCGTTTTTGGGCTCTTTCCTCTCTGGTCAACACTGAGCTGTGGAAAATTTCTAATCGTCGTTGTGCGCCGCCAGGTTGGCGGAGGTCAGCCGCGTGAGGTCGCCGGCAAAGCCGCCGGTGTGCGGCTCGTGTGCTGACGCCGCGTCGTCCTCGTCCAGCGGCGCCTGCAGCACACCTCAAGGGTTCAATATGCAGGAAGGAAATAGTTGCATTACGTCCAAGCGAGCCTGCCAGCCTGTAAATGGGGTCCGGCGGGAGCGGCATGCGACAGACAAGAAGAGCCGAAACGACAAACAAAAAGCTGCACAACTAGAAAACATCAAACAAGGCATGCAGCCACTCATTGAGGCGGTGGGATTCCCACACAGCAGGCGCACTGGCTGCCTCTGCAATTGCCAGCTTCACGCTACTGCGACGTCTGGGGATTTCTAAGTTGCCTGAGCCCATCGGTGGGAATGTCACGAATCGGTCGTGTGTTTGTACGAGGAACAAACTTGAGGAAGGGCCAGACGGCACCTCGGCCTTGCCGACGGCAGCTTCATGCCACTGCAACGTCACAGGTGACTACCTTGCCTGAGAGTCTCGGTGTTGGAGTAATCATGTGGCAAGGGGCGACAGTGTGAGGGACGAAGACAATGTGCGAGGCGGTATCAGCACACCTCGGGCTTGCCGACGAGGCGCAGCTGCACGCCGACGACGAGGCGGTCGTTGCGCACCCAGTCGCCCACGTCCTTGAAGAACTCGTCAAAGCCCTGCAACACAAGATGTCACTGCGACTTTTGATTGTGTGTCGAATGAGGAAGCCTGATGACGAGGCCGTCGTTGCGCACCCAGTTCCCCCATGTCCTTGAAGGCCTTGTCAAAGTGCTGCATAAGAAGCTGGAACAATTGCCTCCTATCAGAGCATGCATGTTCAGGATGGCATGCTTTGCCGTCCAGTCGCCTACGACCTTGAAGGACTCGTCAAAGCCCTCCGAGGCGAGTACAGCACGTGTTTGGTGTCGACTGCTGCCGTCTGGCGCACGCTGGCTGCCGGGCGATCTTGACAGCAAGTGCCCGGCAGCTCTGTCGAGTCATAGCACCCATCGTTCAAGCACTGCAGCTGCGCGACGTGCAACGGACACTATTTAACAAAAGCTAATTTTAAACTACGCACTAAAATTGTGTAATGAAGTCACCTTTTGGCCCTTGCTTATTTCATAAGCAAGGGCCTAACAAAGGTGCCCTAAACCCTAAACCCTAGTAACTGCGGTCTGAGTGACTCGTGTCCCGTCTCACAGGGACAGGTGCTGCCGCCTCAGGCGCAACCAGTGCGCTCACCCAGATGGGCACACCTTTCATTTTGGTTCATCCCTTCCCTCTGACGGCGCGATGCCGGTCAGCGCACCTGGTACTCGCCGGGAGACAGTGTGCAACGGGGGAGGCGCCACCGGCGGGCGCGGTTGTAGTCCTGCTGGTCGTACAGCACCATCGTCAGCTGCACCTGCGGCAGGGAAGGCGGCAAAGGCGCGTGATGGAGGGTAGGATGAGTAGCCGATGCAGCAGGGTGATGCGCCGAGCTCCGCCTGTCAGGACGAGCATGTTTGATGCGGCATGTGTACCGCGGATGCAGTACAGCCGCGAATAAAAGGGCGGCGCTGAGCTTCTGCAGAGCACGCTGTATGACGCCTTGCGGTTGGACTGACCCAGCCAGGCCAGTCTTGCTGTGCAGAGTGTATGCCTGCTGACGCAGGTATGGAGGGGCAGGGGAGGACGGGTTTTGGAGATTGAGCGCCGCACCTCCTCCTGCGCTGCCTCCTGCGACATGGGGCTGTACGGCACATGATCCTCGTTGTCATCGTCCCCCTGCGACTCTAGCGCCAGCAAACCAAACGAAATCAGAGCGCCGAGATCTGAGCAGGAGCGGCCCGAGCGCGCCGCCAGCGCAAAGCGTGCTGCCAGTTCATAGCATGCTGCCAACGCGGCACCAGCGCCCGGAGCACTGCGCCTGATGCCTGCTCATGGCACATCGCTGCGACCGCGCCCCGGCACGAGGCTCGCTGGTGGAGAGGGCTGCGAGAGCCGGCCTTACATAATGCAGGGAAACCGCAGCGGCGGAGAAGTGGCACGAATGGCTGTCACAACAGGTCCTGATAGTCACGGCACCAACACCAACCCAGCACATAAATGGTTACCGTCGCAATGCTGCCATGTTCACATAGGAAGCAGCTGACGCCAGCCGTCTTCTGCCAAGAGCCTTCCAAATCATCGATCCAATTGCAACACACCAACACATGCATCTGCTGGGGCCGCACCCAGGCAGGTGAGGTGGAAGCCCAGCTTGGCGGGTGCAGGAGAAGGACCAAGTGCACATGAAACTCAGATCAGAACGTCAAAAAAGCTTTGTCATAGGTGCACCAGGATTGCAATGCACGCTCACCCAGGCAGGTGAGGTGGAAGCCCAGCTTGGCGCGGGTGTAGGAGAGGGACCAAGTGCGCTCGCTGCCCGCCAGGCCAAACTTGGTAGACTGCACCACCTCCTGCTGCGACTTCTGCGACCAGGGGTCGATGGCCCACACGAAGCGCCGCCCGTCCCTGCGCACATGCACCAGGTTCGCTGACCAGCTGCCGTTGCTGGTTGCCCCTACAGGGCTGGCACGGACGCCGGCACTGCCACGCCAACGACCGCCAGCCCAGCCACAGTTGCTGCTCCAATGCGCAGGTGATGGAGTCTTCTGTCTCTGCTGCCGCCGCAACCAGACGGAAAACATCTCGTGCATTTCAGCAGGGCATCTAATTACCGTCCTTTGCATGAAGTGCCTGCGGGGATTGTTGGAGAGCGCCGCGGAGCCCCTGTACACGGTTGAGCAGCGCCTCCACGATGGATGCGCCCGGCGCGCCGCTTGTGTCGAAAGGACTAAATGAATCTAGACGAAAACACCCACGTGCCTGCGGGGTGCGTCGGAGAGCGTCGTGGAGTCCCCCAGCCGGTCGAGCAGCGCCTCCGCGATGTTTTGAGGAAGAAACCATATTTTGACGAGAGCATACACGTACCGGCGGGGCGCATCGGAGAGCGATGAGGAGGCCTCCAGCCGGTTGAGCAACGCCTCCACGATCGCAGCGCCCGGCGCGCCGCCGGCCACCAGCGGGTGCGCCAGCAGCGAGCGGCATTCGAAGGTCTCCAGGTGGTGAAGACGCACCGCGGAAAACAGCTCCGGGAAGGCTCCCGGCTCGGAATGCTCCTCGCACCACGCCAGCACCGATCGGAACACCTGCCAGGTTGTCACGTTGCTCAGAACCATGCTCCTTAGCAGATGTTGAGAGCACAGCTATGCTTGAATCATCAAGTTCTGCAAGTTTTGCCGCGTCTTGCTACACACGTGCAAGACCATCAAGTGCATGGCGGTGTTGCGGCCCTTGCAGGGACATGCCGGTCATCAATTGTGGCAGCATGCTAAGAGACTCCAGACTCGAAAGTGGCGCACCTGCATCTCGGAGAAGACGGTGAGGTCGTCTGCCGACAGCAGCTCCACCAGCGTCGCCTTGTCCAGTGCTGTAGAGGAAAGCAACAACTGAAACAAACAAACGTCAACGACGGACACATATTGAGCATGTGTTCTGGCCGGTGCAGAGCTGACCCCTGCTTCACCTGCAAGCTGAGCCGGTGCATGTGAGGAGGACGTTTCGACGACTTGCTCCTCATGGCAGCAGTTTGTGTTGCGATTTCGAGTCATCGGCAATCAGAAGGGCGCACCCCGCAGCGAGGTGCGGTGCATGAGGAAGAAGGTGGACTTTGTGTACGTCAGCACTGCGTCCCGCAGCACCTCCAGCGAGTACCTGCACAGCGACGCATTCCGCCTCATGCGCCACACGCCGCTGTGTGCAGGGGCGACTTCACGCAACGGCTCAACGGCACATCGGCGCCCATACAATGAAGTGCGCATGCAGTGCACATACCACGTATTCAGTGATCAGTGCAGTTGCACCGAGAGCGGAATTCCCGGCAGGTGGCGGGTCACCTTTCTGCAATATCCAGGGAGCTAGGAACGGTCTCCTCGCTCAGGTTCTCCTGAATGAGCCCCGAGCACGCCTGCTTCACCACCGGCAGCTGCATGCCAGAAGGCGACGCATCCTCGTATGATGCAGTTCTGCCGGGCAGCCATGCACGGAACGCAGAAGCAGCACGTCAGCTTGCGCTGCCGCTCGCATGGGCGGTGATCAGTGACCGAACAGCCTTTGCTGATCCTCAGCATGCCAGAAGCTTCAGATTGGACAGTTCAGAGTGGACAACGCCACTCGGAGTGTGCGCACGTTGAGCAGGTCGGCGCAGTGCAGCAGCTGGCGTGTGGTGCCGGGCTCCACTGCCAAGTGTGCTGTGAACAGCGACCCCACCACCGCCTGCGCCACGGGCACGCCCCAGGTTTGCCTCTGCTTCTGGGCTTTGGGAGGTCTCAGCAGGGTCACATGCAGCTGGGCAAAAGTGACTGCGCAAAAGAACGCATCCAGGGACAGTGCCTCTCCACTGCAATGCCCCCACACAGGCTTCGATGCATTTGCATTTGCATTTGCGCCGGCATGGCAACACTGTTAAGGCGCCACAGGTTAAACCTTGCTTGCTGCAGCTTGGGCGCACCTGCAGCGTGGGGCCGTCCAGCTCTGCGAGATCGATGGAGCCGTCCGAATTCGCGAATTCGGGGCTCCGGAACTTGGCCTCGAAGAAGGCGCTCTCCTCAGCCAGGATGAACCTGCGCCGCCGCCACAGGACACTTGACAGAGCTGATGATGCCTGAGATGATATATGTGTCTTCCAGGTGTTTGAACGCTTGGCCTGGCCAATGCAGCAGAATACGGAGAAGCGGTAGGTAATGAGCCGGCGACTGCTGCAGGGCAAGCCGCCTGGAGTACTGTGCTTGCACCTATGACACAGTAGTTGGTCAGACATCAACGACATCAACGATCCAAGTTGTCCCAGCGCGTAGAGTTTAGGGTTTAGAGGATGTACAAAACGCACCTGTTGCAGGGCACCTCCCTGTCGGAGGCCTTGAGCGTGACGTCGAACAGCAGGCTGTTGGTGCCCAGCTCCTGCCACAGGCGCGCACGCTGCGGATTCACCTCCCGCCCCGGCAGCCGCACCAGCCGCCCGTTGACCGGCTTCACCACCGGCGGCGCCACGCCGCCCTGTCGGGTTTGCAGCACACGGCAGCGACTGAGTGCGTGCAGACATTTCAATGAACTCCCAACCAGATGGGGCAGGGTCTGCGGCAAGCGGTTCATGCGGGAGTGTGAACTCGTAAGCGTGCAAGTGTGCTGCTTATATCTGCTGTCACAGATGCAAAAGCCTGCACTTTATTGTGTCTGTCGGTTGCAGATGGAGCTGCGCGGCTGCACCTCGTGGTGTGCAGCAGCAGAGGCAAGTGCTAAAAATGGGATGCCGCACCTGGACGCTGCCATGCTCTGCAACCGATTCATCCTTGTGCCTCTTTGCCGCCGGCTCGTCCGTCGCCATGTCGGTTGTTACGATCAGACAGCTGCTGACTGATTAGCTGCTGCTGTCGCTCACCGACGCCGTCGCTCACTACCACCGGCGCGCGGCGGGCGACCGTCCGGACCGTTGGAAAGCGCCGCTGGCGAGCGCAGCAGCAGTGCTTCGCAGCAAATGTGGCTGCTCGTCAGCCACGGGTTCTTTGCTGGCCTGACGCTCAGTGTCTGGGTGCAGTTGGAAACCTGGAAGGTTTTTCGCCGCTGGGACTGCGCCGCCGCGACAGCCCGACAAGCGCCAGGCCAGCAGCCCACCCTCCCAGTCCGCGCGCGCTGCCCACCTTGATCCGCAGTCCTGCTGTTTCACCTCTTTGCTGTGCCGGAGGCTAATGCTACAGCACTGACAGGGTGCAGAAATGCCTTGGCTGGAGATCCCCTACACAGGAAAAGCTGCGTTGATCCACACGACAGCTGCTCCAATCCAGGATGTGAGGCACCCAGAGCTTTAGCGCAGCGCTACACTAACGCAGATCTGCGCAAAGGCAACGATGCAGCGTTTCAGGCACTCAAGGCGAGGCACCCCTCATAAAGTGCAGCAACCCGAGGGCCAACGGCGGCGCGGGCAACACTGCTGCCTCCCCACTGCAGTGCAAATGGTTTCAGACCATCTATTCTTCCTTTCTCCTCCTCTTGTTCTCTGGAAATCTGAAACGTGCGGCCTGCACGTGAGGCCGAGTCGCAGCACGGGGATTCCTGGGAAAAGCAGGTTTGGGGTGATGAAGTGGCAAAATGATTAAGACATTTCCTCGTTTACCGTGTTAGGTCATTTACATAAGGAGACAAGGCAAGGGTGCAGGCTATTCGTGATCGATGTTCGGGCACCAAACTCGCACCTGCAGTAAGACCTCCAGTCTTACTTCTTACTTCGGTCTCACTGCGGCATAGAAAGGCTTCGCAGTACGTGTTGCACCTGGTGTCCGGAAGCTGTAGGAAGCTGTTGATTGTCAACAGCCCGTAAAACTGCGTGTAGTCACATTAGAAGCCTGTCATGCGAGGCCTCACTTTTGGATGGTATATTGCGGCGGACCGTGTAGCTTACCATGCACAGCGGCAAACTCCATCTCCAGTAGCTGGCATTTAAAACAATTGTCGAACTAATGCCGCGCCTTGTGGGCTGATTGAAGCCCTCTGGGTGCTGCATGGTGCACATACCGCTGCCGTTCGTCGGCCACAAGGGCCCTACGGCCGGCTCGCATGACGGCAATGCCTCGGATGTCGCCTCGAGCGCCGCGGGCACGCCCAGACAGTCTGAAGACGACAGGAACAGACTGGTGAGTGACGATGTACTAAGATGTACCAAGATGCACTGAAGAGACCTGTGACGGTGCAATTCGTCTGCGACTTGTGCTGCACGGCTGGAATGGGGTCGTTGACGCCGCAGGCGCTTCTTTTCCACCAAGTTTTCCAGCAATTTTTCGCTTGACAAGCGTAGAGTCGAGGGTTCAAGTCCCTCTGTGCGTACTGTTTCTGGTAATGAATTGTTTTAAGTATATGTAAGAAAGGAAAGTGGGCGCTGCGTCACGGTGCACTTGTCTGCTGCTGGATCCTTCCTCGTGTTTCCAGGTGAAGATGTCGCCGCCGTCCGGCATGGTGAGGCGGCTGTGGCGCTGGGGCAGCACTGCATCGCCGACGCCCAGCAGGCCAGCTTCCGAGACCGGACAGGATGATCACCTGGTGGGTTGTATGCTGACTACGAAGTAGCGTGTAGTGCACTCTGGTGCAATGCTCCATGCGCAGCACGTCTAGCTGTGCGCAGGTCCAGCTGGTTGTGTCACGCGCAAGCAACATGACAACCTCGATTACCCCCATCACACCATCTTGTGGCAAGCCCCCGCAGCCGAGCATCGAACACCTGACGCTGGGCAGCCAAGGCGAGAGACAGGACCCCAGCGCCGGCGGCGTGTCAGAAGCAGGCTCCAACGCTGGCATCGTGGACATCAAGGTCCGTCCGCGGAAAGCCTGGATCACCTCAGATTGACACACGTTGATTTGGGGCGTGTGTGTCACATGCGTCACATGCTACAAGGCACCTTTCCTTTTCGACTGTCACAGCCAACAACAGTTTTCCATGGACTTCTGATTCATTTCTGGTTTTATCAGGTGGACGGCGTGACCCACGACGGCGGCGTGTTTGTGGACTACATGAGCTGCGGGCTCTCGTCCGGCGACCTGGGGGATCTGCAAGAGGAGCACGTGAGGGCTTTGAGGCCACATCTTCTGATTTACTGGAACATACAAACTACGAGCTGTCGGCCGGCAACCTGGGGGAGCAGGCGAGGATGAAAAGTGCAGTGCATGATGACACTTAATGATGATCGGTTCTGTGTGGATTGTACACACCGCGGGCTGTTGGCTGGCAAACTGGGAGAACCTTAAGAGGAGTAGGAAGAACATCAAGAGGGGGTTGGCACCTGGCCAGGCTGAATTGAAGCTCTCTGGCAGAGGAGCGTATGATGGGTTTGCGAAAACCCTTCAGTACGGCGGCATTCAGCAGGTGCTTACTAGAAGGATGGGAGGACCTTGCATGACATGCACACGCTGCTCGGCAGGAACCGAGACGAAGCGCGGAAAGTCGCACGGCAGCCTTGGCTTTGACAGGCGCATGCTGCGGGAGCCACTAAGGGCTTTGGCTCAAGTGACTTCTACAAAATCTTTTTGCTATTGTTTTCTTCGCAGGAGGTTGCCCAATTGAGTACTGTACACGATGCCCACCTCAACAGCGTGACCGAGGGCACGGCAGCGGCGGCAGCAGCGGCGGCTGCGGCGGCGGCGGCGGCGGCGGCGGCGCAGCACGACGCGGAGGCGGCGGAAGGGGATGGCAGCCGGATGCAGGAAGCAAAACAGCGGTTGCGGGTGCCGCGGCTGGCCGTCTGCATCATGGTGGCCGGCACCCGTGGCGACGTGCAGCCCTTCGTGGCCCTGGGCCTCCAGCTGCAGGTGGGCGCCGCTGCTCATGTGGTCGAGGCTTGCAGACGGCAGATGCTGGCAGAAGTTGGCGGGCGCTGCCGCGCTTAGAAAGGCATGGCCCAGGCCAGCGCGCATCAACAGTGGGTCGCGACTCCAAGGGAATCAGGTGCTTTATCCGAGGTTTGAAACGGCCTTCATCAGCTGAGGACGCAAATACGAAAAGGTATGATCTCTGTCATGATCTCCCACTGATCATCTTGTTGCTTGATTTGATATTTGACCGCTTGCAGGAGTATGGGCACCGGGTGCGGCTGGCGTCGCATTCCGTATACCGCGACTTTGTGACGGGCTTTGGCCTCGAGTTCTACCCCCTCGGCGGCGACCCCAAGGCAGGCTTCCGCAGCTCTGTGACCAATTTTCCAGCAAGCATATGTGCAGCGACCAGAGGAAGGCGCACAATCTTATCAGCACGTGCCAGTCGAACCCCACGCAACAGCACAAACTTCGCGGTCCTTCAGAGGTCGATCTCGCCCCCATTCACGTCACCAGCGGGGGCGTGTCACGGTGCTGCTGCACAGATTCGCAGCAATACAGTTGTCCCACGACTGGCGGACCGCTTCTGGCGTGGCCTGTGCAGGTGCTGAGCGACTTCATCGTGGAGAACCGCGGCATTGTGCCGCACAGCATCAAGAGTGCCGCCGACAACATCGAGCAGGTCAACCTTATCGTGCGTTCCACCTACGCCGCCTGCACCCAGCCAGACCCGGAGGGTGCGGTGCTCTTCCTGTTGAAAGCACTGTTCAAATTTCATGCAGCAATGTGCGCCTGCAAACACCATGACATAAGGCTCGCTGGGCCTGTCGTCTGCCTGCAATGCATTTTTTTCTCTTTTTGACGGCACACAGCAATGTAAACGTAAGAAGCCGCACGTTGGTTGTACTCGCCAATGAGCCACCCTCGCTGAGCTGCCTGTTCACAAGTGTCTGAACTTCCTATCTTCGGCAGGTGATGGAGCAGCGTTCACCGCGCATGCGATCATCGCCAACCCGCCGGTGTACGGCCACCTGCACGTCGCCGAGAAAATGGGCATCGCGGTGCGCTGAACCCTAGATTTGCGTGTCGAGTCCCTCCAGTCCGCTACTCAGTGCCCTCTGCGTTGGCTACCAGCGTGGCCGCGGCTGCCGGAGGGGTTACCTTAAACTCCTAAACCCTAAAGTGCTTGGCACCGCCGCACACGCCTCAACCTTGACGCTGCATCCAGCAGACATCAGCAGGCTTGCACTTGGGTGTCGCGCCGCAGCAGTCTTGCCGCCCCATGCCGCACGAACGAGCCGACCTTAAGATCTCCAGTCACCCACCTTCTCCGCAGTGCCACATCTACTTCACGATGCCGTGGACACCGACGCGGGCGTTTCCCTCGCCTCTTGCGCGCTTCAGGGGCACCGCCGCCAAGCCCAGCGTGCTAATTGGTGCGCCTTTCACAGTGCGGCCTGGGGTTGGCTGTTGGCTCGGTATCGGCCTTCCGCCTGCAGAACTGCTGTGCTGTGCTGCGCTGCCAAGATTTTTTCTGGCTCAGGCAGGAGCTGACAATCTACTGCTTCTTTCAATTTACATATCCCGTCAGCCAGCTGGTCGCTTTAGGAACTGTGTTTGCACCGCTGTAGCTGCCCGTCATACTGCGACTGCAGGCCTTTGCATGTGTCCGTCCCACTGGCAGTGGGAGACTGCCTGTCAACGCACGTCTTTCATGTATGTTATGTTATCTGATTCTGACATGCAGGCCTGCGCAACTACCTGTCCTACTGGGCGGTGGAGGACTACATATACATGGGGCTGCGCCGCACGCTTCGCCACTTCCGCAGGGAGCTAGGGCTGCCGCCCATCCGCGCCGCCGAGGGTGCGCAACAAAGCGGCTGCAGCTCCTGGGGTTTGCATGGATTGATGAGCTTGGGTTGATCAGTCGAGAGCACGCCTGAATGCCTGTGAGCAAGACGACCACACCCGCAAGTGCCCGGCGTGGCCGTTGTAGACTGCTGCTCATCAGACGCCTGACCTCAAGCTGCTTCTGCGCTGAGCCTGCGAGGGCTTGGCGTAGCTGCGGTTGCACAGCCGCGCCCAGCTCACACTGACCACCCTACCCATGCTGCTGCAGGCAACAACCCATCGCACCTGATCGATTTCCACAAGGTGGCACTCTGCAGCTTGCAGCGCTTCCTGCTGCCTTTTACTGTGGATCTCCAGCTGTCATGCAAATTCAGCGCGCAGCTTTGCCATGCCAACTTTCTCGCTCTGCTAATCTCATCATAAGGCTGCGAGCACCTGGCGCCACAGGTGCCGTTTGGGTACTGCTGGTCGGAGGCGGTGCTGCCCAAGCCGGCGGACTGGGGTGACCACATAGACGTGTGCGGCTACTTCAGCCTGTTCGAGGGGCGGCGCACCTCCTATCAGCCGCCGCAGAAGCTCGCCGACTTCCTGGCGGCAGGCAAGCAATTTTCCGTCTGCCGTTCTGTAATATGGCCGCGGCTGAGCATCACATCACCTGCTAGTTGCGGAAGGTCATCGCTGACTGCAAAACGGGTTTCAGATGGGTGCTGATGCTGTTGCATACCGTGAAGCCTGCAAGAGAGTCGGTCATGATGTAGGGAGTTTGGAGACACGCGATCAGGGAGCGCCGCTTTCGCTCACCCAGCGCAATCTTGAAGTCTGCACACCCCATACCAGCATGAACAATCTGAAATTCAACGTGTCAAGACTGTGGTAATCTGTGTGCAGGGCCGCCGCCAGTGTACATCGGCTTTGGCAGCCTGCTGGTGCACAACCCAGAGGGGCTGACGGAGATGATTTTGGCGTCCGCTGCGCGCACCAAGCAGCGCATCATTC
>JAABUM010002883.1_pt1 | contig 22124 bp, 39 predicted proteins | sample 5559161 | NCBI WGS metagenome assembly JAABUM01 (sample SAMN10711868, study PRJNA513369) | rock metagenome | isolation source: Antarctica rocks | place: Antarctica: Victoria Land, Siegfried Peak nord
GCACGCGCACCCGCTCCGCAAAGGTCACAAACGCATTGCGGTGCACCTGCAGCGGGGTAGCAGGGATTGCATAGGTTGGCAGCTAGTCAAGGACGCTGGATTTTAGGGAATCGACAGCGGAGCCTCTGCTTCTCGGCAGAATGCTGTGTCCGAGCCGGCTGAGAAATTTATGCTGTGGGAGCGACTGGGATACGAGCAGAAGTTGATTCCGCCATGAGGTCAAGGTCTCACAACAGAATGTGAACCGTGAAGTCTCAGCATGTTGCACGGCGCGCACCTGAGCGTTGGCGGCCCGCCGGATGGCCTGCCGCCGCTGCAGTGCGCGCTTCTCGGAGTCGCGCACCACGAATTGCTCCAGCACCGACGCCACGATCAGGTTGAGGATTATGTAGTTGGTGGCCAGGAAGTAGCCGGCGTAGAAGAGTGCGGCGATCGGCGCCGACTGCGGTAGAACACAAACATGGGTGGATGGATGGCGACATAGAATGACAGGTGGTAAGGAAGCAGCCCGCGTAAAACAGGGCCACAATTGGCGCCGACTGCGCCATGTGAACAGGAAAGGTTACACGGTGAAGTGAGGAGTCTTGCACCAAGCAATATATCCTGAAGCGGAAGGCTTCTCAAGGCACACATGCGGGAACAATGCAGCAGCCTGGCTGCCATCACTGCTCCAAGGCTCCGTTTAGAGGCGATTTGATGGTTGGATCAGACATTGACCCTTCCGATGCAGAACCTCTGATTTGGTAATGCAGCAGTCCAGGGCCGCACCTTCCCAGCGACGCGCATGGAGTCGAACATGACATACGGCCAGTTCTGCTGGCTGGCCACCTGGAACATGGACAGGAAGGCCGCCCAGAAGCTGTCGAAGTTGGCGCGCGGCAGGCCGCTGTCGAAGTGGAAGCGGCCTGCATGAAAGCAAGAGGATTACGCCTGAGCAGGATGCTACTTGTATGGCTCTGATGCGCTGACAGCGTGTCGGCATCCTGGATGTGCAAAAGAGACGAAAGATATGTGCACATCAGATGTTACCAACCGGCAAGACAAATGCAAGGGCTGGGCAGGGTTTGGGAAAAAGACACACCGCCGAACAGCTGCATGCCCAGCACGGAGAAGACGGAGACGACGATGAAGAAGAAGGACATGAAGGTGACGACGGACGGCACCGACGCAATCATGCGGTATGGGATGGACCGCCGCCCCGCCGCGGTAAACGTCAGCACCCGCGTGTACCTGCGACCGCCATCACTTCAAGCCGCTGCACTGGAATGAAAACGTCGTGCTGACTCGCATTGCAGCATGTCTAGCAGGCAAGTCGATGGACATGCACCACTGCTGAGCAACCCCTGGACTGGAGATGGGTGCCGACTCCGGCGATCGACATGTGTGCAAACATTGGCGTTGGTCAGGTGGACAACAGCGCGCACCTGACCATGCGCACCATGTTGAGGTTGAGCAGCGAGCCGGAGGCGGCGTTCACCACCGACAGAATCACAACCACAAAGTCCACTACCTCCACCGGCGACGACAGGTAGCTGACCGGGCCTGCGCAGCAGGAAAGGTTGCAGTCTCAGGCCTGGTAGCAATCATGCAGAAAGTGATGTCGAAACTGGCGGGCGACATTCGCCACCGACAGATTTACAAAGTCCGCCACCTCCACCAGCGACGACAGGAAACTGACCGGGCCTGCGCAGGCAGATGGTGTACTTGCGAGATTGCACGCAGCGTGAAGCCTAAAGACGCCTTGGTGCTATCCTGGGGGGCTTCAGCATGGTACCAAGATTGACGGCAGCTGCACCTGCAGCGAGGACCGACTGCTGGGGAACGACCGCCATTGCGGACATTGGCATGCACTCTTCGGAGGCAGCGCCTGCGCTCTTCGGTGAAATTCAATTTCCCCTGTGCTTGCAAACCTTTAAAGCAAAGTCGTCTCACCCTCGTAGCAGATGCGGCAGATGACCTCGACCAGGAACAGGTAGGAGAAAGATTGCGTGGCGCGGTCCACCCTGCGGACTCGGAGCTGCGGTGACGGGCACACACCGTCAGAGAAATTTGCGTCGACTTGCTTGCAATAGTGGATCGCCAAGCAGAGCTCTCACACTGCATCCTTGTCTGATGCTTTCTTGTGTTGAGCATGCCTGGCTTGCGCTGAGTTATACAGCTGAAGTCTGCTGCATGACACTCGTAAGATTCGTGCACCTTGGAGTGGTCGTAGCGGTAGGATGCGAGCAGCCCCATGTTGACCACCACGAAGATAAAGGTGGCGCCCTCGAACCAGTTGCTCTCCACTGCACATAGCGCACACGGGATCTCGTCAGGCCACGGGAACTGCTCAGTCACGGCAGCTGGCAATGAATGGCGGCTGGTTACTGCATCCAAACTCATTTCCGCGCTCTACGTCATGGTTATTGTCTGCTGATGGAAACTAATGAATGTTTGGCATAAACAGTAGACATGCTTGGCAGTGAAGCATCTTACCTATGGGCGACACAGCCAGGGAGACGTAGGAGCCCCAGCGCTTGAGGCGGGAAGACTCACCCACCGCCGGCGTTCGCAGCCACGCCTTTCGCTCGGCGTCTCCCGGCAGCTGCAGGGGCATCTGCAGGTTCACACGGAGGCGAGTGAGCCGAGGCCAGGCATCTGACAGCAGGCCGCTGATTTGCACTCTCCAGTACGATACAGGGCAGGATGTCTGCTTGTTCTGTGGCTTCGAGCCGCAGCAGCAGCCGCGGCCTCGGCGGCGGCCCTCCCGATTTGTGTGGAATCGGGGAGGTGGAGGCAGATGACCGCCATTGAAAAATTTGCATGCCGCAGGTGCCTCGAGGGCATGGCCTGCGACTTTTGTTGTTCGACCGTGTGGCGTGACTCACAAAGGAACACACACCTTGCATCTGGCAGGTGTGTCGCAGGACGGACACGCCACGGTTGGTTCGAAAAGCAACATGAATTGCTGCCTATTCTTACTTTACATGTTGAGCTTCTTTGTGTATTCCATGAAACACCTGCATTGCATAGACTTGAAACTACTGCCAGTCACCTTTGCGTCTCGGGCCTGCTGGCGCGCAGCATCCACCACGATGGCGAACTCGCTGTCTGGCGCAGGCTTGCCGTCCAGGCGCCTGCTGCCGCCGCCGCCGATGCTGCCGCGCGCCTGCCGCATCTTGCTGATGAGCCTCGTCACCTGTTGGAAGTAACGCGACCTGGCTTCACGCTCGACCTGCTTGCATGGTCTGGAATGCCGAAAAAGCTCAAGAGGCTGAGAGTGCCACTCAAACCAACATAATCATGCTGGCTGATGGCTTGTGGTCGTTCCCGTGCGCTACAGGAAGCAATGACATGCATGGGGCAGCACAGCACTGCATCAACTCAGCTGAGACGCAGCCTGGTTGAGCCGTATGAAGACGGCCAGCATTGGGTTACGGATAATGACGTGAACACGTATGTTTGTGACACCTTAGCTGCTGAGGCGCACCGCGTCCTCCTTGTCGAGGCGCATGAAGAAGACGAGCACAGCGTCGTGGGTTAATACGGTTCGTTTCAAATATCATTCCATCTGTTGAGGCGCACCGCATCCTCCTTGTTGAGGCGCATGAAAATGGCGAGCATGGCGTTGAGCCACACGTTCCAGAAGAAGTAGGTGCCGATGACGATTATGGCCATGAAGTAGGCGCACGCGGAGGCGAACTCCGAGTCCATGAGGTTCCACATGGACTCGTACCACTCCTCGTTGGTCAAGATCTGCGGCGAAAGGGTTGAGAACTTTTCGAGTGGACAGCGAGTTGTGGCAGGCGCAGAGTTTGTTGTCGCCACCTAGATGCGGCGCCGTGCTTGTGTCGGCATCACATGCAACATCTCGCCGATCCAACGTTCTTGTGCGCGGCTGGCAGATGCACGATTACTGTTCCACGGCAGTCCACGAGCCATTCTGTGAGAACAGACTCTCCCGTCACACACCTGGAAAACCAGCAGCGTGTTCTGCGCAAAGTTGTCAAAGCCCTGGTAGCCGTACTGCGGGTTCTCTAGCCCCGCCATGCACACCTGGCCCTGGTCCGCGGGGCAGACGAAGCCCTGCACACCAAGCATATCAAAAGTTTTGACAGAGGAGAGCCAAAGTGAGGTGGAACAGCCAGCCTGGACAGAAGAGCATCTTCGTGTCGCAAGTCGTGTTGCCGATGTGCACTGTAGAGTATAATACCATGGCCAGCGGCAGAGCGGCGGTCACCTTGCCCTTGTGCTTGAAGGGGTTCGTGCTGCCGCAAAACCACGACGGGTTTGCGTAGCTGAACTCGCTGGCGCCTGCGCCCATCGCACAGCGGCAATCTCGCAACAAACTTCCTTTCATTCGATGCCAATCAACATATGACCTGTAAGCAGATATCTGCTATTCTGCATCAAGTATTCAGGCAGCCAGGCAGTCTCGCCTTGGGGCAGCACGCAGCGGCGCTGGAAGGACTGCTGATAAAGGGAGACGCCCGCCAGGATGAAGATGATGAAGGCAATGAGGAACAGGTTCATGACGTGCACCAGCGCCTTCAGCGAGATGCCGATGGCGTCCATCGTCACCTGAACACATTATACATATGTATATCATGTTGTCTGCTGCGGGACACTGGATGTCCTATGCATCTGCATACACGTTCGAAGATATGGAGCAGGACATGTTGCACTTCATGTGCAGCTCGGAGCAGAGGCTCCTTCTTTGCGAAGAACACTTGCACGCGCAGTCAGCAGCAGCCGTCAAGTGCAGGAGCGCTCACGATGATGCCGGTGATGGTGGGCAGGAAGCGCAGGCACAGCACAGCGCGGAAGCCCCGGAAAATGGCGGGGCGGAACGGCTGGTGCGAGCCGCCCCAGCCCGCAATTTTTGTCGCCCTGGTGCAGCACTACATATGTGTCATGTTGCGATACGATGGTACTTGATGTCGAAGCTCGAGTCAATGAAACTGGCGTCGAGCGAAATTTGGCGTCGAGCACAATGTGCAACGCAGGTTCGATCTTTTCAGCTCTGCGCCCGCACCAAATGGCGACGACAATGAGCGTGTCCAATCTGTTGTACCCGTTGCGCAGGTAGGCGTGCGGCCCCCGGCACAGGCCCAGGGCAAAGATCCGCATGACTGTCTCGACCCTGCATCGCACAGCCCAACTCGGCACTGGAGGCTGCCATATTCCTTGCCGATGGCAGCTGACAGACTCCTTGTTCTGCACTGATCGACGCAGAACATGCTATGCTGTTGAGGGGTCATAGTTGGAATTCACGCGAAGTGGATACAGCGCACATATCCCAATCCGTCCAGCATCCATAGTCAACATGTGCCAACTTTGACAAGCTCTACGGTTTGCAACTTACGTGAAGAGGACGCAGAGCGCATAGTCCAGGCTGTCCAGAACGCCGTAGTTCACATGCCGGATGAAGACCGGCGGGCCGTAGGCCCTGGTGCCGGACAGGAAGGTGGTGATGATAACGTGCGCGACGGTGCAGCCGAACAGGAAGTACTCATACCCCTGCGGCAGCGTCACAGCATGCGGTGCTGTGAATGACGCGTGGAATCACGCAAACCTGCTGCACACAGGCAATGCACCAACAATTGCGGATGAAGCAGGAGAGGCATGTAGACCTGATGCACATGTGTTCATAGAGCAGGGCCTTGCGAGGCCGATCGCACCTGGTTGAACATGAATTTGTAGACTGCAATGCGACACTTGTTGCGGATGCCGAAGCGGCCCAGAGACAGGCCGCTCATGTGCGACGCCGTGCCGGCAGCGCTGCGACGGGCGAGCACCTGCGGGATTCAACAATGCTATGATCACTCTGAAGCAGATAATTGTGATGAATCCCTAAGGCAAAAGGCATTGTGTGTTGCTAACAGCGCCAGCACAGCAGGCGGTACAGGGCGCCCCGCAATTGCACATACGCCAACTCACCCTCTTGTTCAGATCTGCTCGCACGGTGTCCCAGTGGCTCCTTCTGGAAGGTTTCAGTTCGGCGTCTGCATTCCATCCTGCCGCGATGCCGCGGCCACCGCCGTCTCCTGCATCAGCTGTCTGCTGCTGCGTTGAGCTTCTGAGCTCGTCCTGCAGAAGGTTTTGCGTCTCCGAGGTGCTGCCTTGCGACTGTAGCTGGTGAACTTCTAGGATCTGAATCGCCTTGTGCTGCAGCTCGGCCGGATCCATGATGCCGGCTGTTCAGTGTGTGTCTCACCTCACCGCTGTGGCATGCTGAGCGGAATGACTCCTGCTGCGTCAAGTTGCAACCTTGACGATCTGAGAAAGAATTCAAAGGCTTGACAACACGATTGCAACGTGTGTCACAGAGCCAGATGCCGGCAACAAGGTTTGATGTCTGCAATTGTGTATCAGAGATTGGGTCGCGCTGACAGTGGCGAATAGCCGGCCAAACGCTCTGAATTGGCCAATGAGACCGCCTGGCAGCGAGATGCTTCGTGCACGCACGAACATCAAGCACGATCGTCGTCTTGCACATGGTTCCGGCGGGACAAAGTCAACATCTTCTGTACGGTCCAATACAGATCCCAGGGTTTAGAGTTCACTAGCGACTGCATGTCCCGGGACTGTGCAAAGACATGCACCTCGCTGCGGGTCACACTCGCTGCTGCCCCAGTGGAGCTTGGTCTCCAGCCACTGGCGCGAGACCATGCGCACCAGGCCCACACACGCTGCCATGTTGCGGCTGCCGGACACACTCGCCGCTCAGCTCTTCTCTGCCTTTGCCGGCTTTGCGTGCTGCTGCCCGTCCACCCCGTGCTTTGCCTGCAGCTCCCGCAGCTCCGCCTCCTCGTCCTTGATGTTCTGCGCCACAGTGATACAGCAGACGGTCGGCACTTGCTAAAGTTGCACGGGATGCGCCTACGCATCGCAAAGCTGATGCAATCTGAACGGATGAGCACAAGATGATGACTCTGGACGTCCAGACGTCACGAACGAGGCGACTAAGGCTGTAAAGGGTGCGCGTCATGCAGCACATACGGCCATTTTCAGCTCGACTGCGCGCTCACCTTCTTCTTGTTCATGCGCGCCGGGTTGTAGTACAGCAGAATGAGGTAGCGGTTGGCCACGTTAAAGCCCTTCAAATGCTCCACCGCCGTCTTTGCGTCGTAGATGTCCTGCGCAGCGGCATGCAACGGCCATGTCAGACAGTGCAGCTTTGCAGAGAGCACACAGTGCTATGACAGGTGTGTCACAAGCAGATTTAAGAGCTGCATGGCCACCTGTCAGCAGCAGCCGAAACACTTCTGGCATGTCGGGCTCACCTCGTAGACGACAAAGGCGGTGCCCCTTGTTTCCTTCGAGTCGCCTATCCTGATCTGTCTGATGGCGCCGTACTTACCAAAGATGTCATACATCTCCTCCGACGTGATGTTGAACGGCAGGTTCCGGACATACACCACCCTGCGGCACATTCAACATTGAGTCCACGATTCCGGGTTCGTGTGCTGCAGCATGAACATAGCGCATGAACCTGGCGATACTGAGGCAGGTCATCAAGGGGGGAAGGCGCTTCTGCGCCCTGCGTAAGCTGCGCAGTTGCGCGACGGCGCCGTGCGCAAGGCGCACCTGTTGACCTCTGGCGGCAGCCTGACGGTCCTGTTCGCCAGAGCAGCCATGCTGGCGCCCTATGCGGCGAGGACTGCCCACTGGACCCGCAAGCCGTTGTGCGCTGGCTGCTTTCTGCAGGTGCTGAAGCGGCTCCGCAGCAGACTGTGCAGCTGCCGCTAACCCGCCCCTGGACAGCTGCAAGGCTGAATCTAAGCACGCACTGCGAACTTGCTGCACGTACAACTGTCTGTTCGGCGAGCTGCACAGCTGCGGGCAGCCAATCGTGTAGCGTGAAAGTGCGGTAGGAGCGCGCTCTGTCTCGATAACGCTTTAGTGATGTATTCAGACGACAGGATGAGCTGGGAATTGACGGGAAATACACCTTTCAAAGCAAAAAACTGCCAAATACTTTTGTTGGCAGCCCCAACAACAGTTATGGGGGCAGTTGCGCATCTTTAGGCCCCTCTGACAAACTCGTTTCCACTCCGCTCTCAGCTTTGCACAACTTCCAGCTTGCACCAGCACGGGTTCCTGTCTCAGCAACCTCTTGCGTCGCTCGTACACGCCCGACGGCGTCTCGCTGTCCGTGCACCGCGCTCGCTGACCCCACAGACGCAGGTCACGTGCAGCTCGCAGCTCACAGCTTTCTTCAGACAGCGTTGGAATTTGAAACAACAGTGTGACTTGTGGAATTGAACAGCAGGTCGGCAAGCAGGTCGGCAAGTCCAAGCGATACAAGGCTCTCGGGCATGGACCGAGCTCAAGGCCAATGTCAAGTTGCCAGGCCAGCTTGATCTAGCGCACACAAGCCCAGGGATGGGCGACGTCAGCCTGCCCTGATCTATCCCAGTGCACAACAGTCCAGCTATGGGCAATAGCGCCTCTCATTTCGCTGCTGGAGAGCACCAGCAACTGCTCAACCGCTTCAGCGGCTCGGAGAGCGTCGCCATTGGGGACCCATTCTGGCGCGGACTGCTCACCTTTGCGGCGCCACTCACGAAGCTTGACCCCGTCCTTCTGCAGCAGTCCCTCGCGGACAGCCTCGATCAGCTAGGTGGGGTGCATTGAGTCGTTGCCGTTCAGGTGGTTGGCGTCCGGCAAGGTCCCCGCTCCTGCACTGCGTGACAGGCGGCACATCGTATCTATGAAATGGAACAATGCACGTGAAATGAGCGTTGATGCTGAATAAGGCACATCAGTTGATGCTTGATGCTGCTGTCCCGCAGCGGCCAACAATGGGCACACGCTGCACTTTCAAAAGCTGCTGCTGCATGTGCTGCGGCTGGTCAAGAGCACCGGCAAAGCGCAGCAGCGGGCGCCGCAGGCAGGCGTTCTTTCTTTCACAGCAGTCTGTATCCTCCTTGTATTTATGGTCAATGCCGACTGAACGGTGCCGCGTCGCACATCCGCGTGCAGCAGCGACAGTGGGACTGCTGAAAGCCGGTGCTGCGTCCACAGGCGACCAACGCGCTGCTGTTCACGCGCATGGTGGTTGCGCACCTCACGGAGCGCCTCGGCTCGGAGGAACTGCAGGACTTTGCCGTCGCGTCTGCCGGCTTCATGCTGGAGGCCGCCAATGGGGAGCATGCCTCAGGTTCGCGTCACATTTGAGCGCAATTTTGACCGCTGCGCTGCATAACGTTGATGCGCTGGCAACTGTGAGGCGGGTTCGGAGACAGGCCCAGCGACGATTTGTTTGCCACCAGTGGCTTGAAGGGTGTTCGTGAAAAACCTTCAACCACCCGGTTGGTTTTGTGCATGTCCGCGTCTGGTGTCCATGTCGCTAAATCCCTGTTCGGTCGGTGCAGAGGAAGAACCCCTACTGCACCAGTTTGTGGCGGCGCTGCTGACGGCACTCACCTCCTATGAGCTCAGGTCGTTTATACATGCCTTGCCATGCTCTGCCAAGAAAACCAGCACCCTTCTCCAGGCAGCAGTCGCTTGACCGCGTGTGTACACATGCCAGCACTTTTCAGAGAACCAAGTATGACAGCTTGATCTGATGTGTGTTGCTGTTCTCTGCAGCCCAGTCTCGTACCTGTTTCACTTGGAGCTGCGAAACCTGCTCATCGTGCTATGTTCGACACAGCTGTACACGCCGCACACGACAGCCTACCCAGGCGCGGTGAGTGCTGCATGGCCCTGCTCTGTCCTCACTTTCTGAGCATCATTTCCGAGCATCAATTGAAGCACATCTTGCACCTTACGATGCGCTCCCCGAGACGTGATGTCATGCATGCTGCTTTGCGTGAGCTGCCTTGCTGACGCCTGCCCGCAATTCCGACGTGCAGCACCCCTTTGCGGAGGTGATCATGCAGCAGGCGGCCGCCGCGCCCGCGGTGGTGCAGTGCCTGCTGCAGCACTACTGTGAGCGGCCGCCGCTGCCGGCGCGGGCGCCGCTCTACACGCCGCCTCCGCCCGGCGAGGCCGGCGGCGGCAACACCGTCATCCGCTTCGTGCGCACAGCCGCAGGCACGTTTGTACGCTACCCTGTGGTTGCTGTGCCGACGGCTTGCCTCGCTGGCAATCTGATGTAATAGATGCCAAGCCTGCAGTGTGACGCAGCAGGCTGATGGCCTAGCAGCGACATATGCCAGCGGCATGCCCGCCACGTTTGTTCAGGAAGACCGCTACTTGGCCTGTCATTGTCTGCTCAAGTTCAAGGCTTTCCTGGCGAATCTCCGATTGACAGTCCCTTGTCCTGCGCACCCTGCAGCCTCAGTGCTGTGGCTGCCCTACACGGCGTACACGCTGCTGGTGCGGTCGAGTGCGGCGAGCAGCAGCCCGCTGGCGGACACAGGGGAGACGCTACTGCTGATGCTCGCGTGCCACGCGCCGGCCCCGGGGCTGCTGCCGCTCAACCACTTCCGCCAGGCGCTGCAACGGCTGCAGGTGGGCTTTTCTCTTTGTTTTTATGGGGTTTTCTTGATTTCTTTTGGCTCTGGGTGCTTCACTTGGCTTCACAGTTGGAAGCCTGCCGCGGCGCAATTGCCTTGCTCGCGTGCTTGCCACATTGCGGCAGCACCATTGCTGTCGTCACAACCTGTGGCGCTGCCTCGATGACGTGCCCGACCTTTTTCCGCTGTTTTTCTCGCCTGAGTGTGCCTTGTCGTTACCTAGCTTCCTACCAAAGGCCTACTTGACGTCAAATCCGCAGGATGCGGATGACCGGGCGACGGACGCGGAGTCAGGTCTCGCCAATGACTACTTCTCGTCCTGTACAACACGCCTGTTTCCCCGTCGTTATCAAAAGCGCGAACAACGCAGGATGTGGATGACCGGGGGACAGACGCGGAGTCAGGGATGGGGCAGGCGTCGTCGGCAGAGGCGGTTGTGTCATTCTCCGGTCTGTACAACAAGCTCGGCCAGCGCCTGGTCAACGAGCGCTCGGTGATGCTGCTGTACCTGCTGCTGCACGGCTGCCAGACCTTCCAGGTGGGAGGATTGCAACTCGCAATCAGTTTCACTGTCATTGCACATCCTCACTAATCCAAAACCGAACGTATCATTGCGTGCTCGCTGCTGTTGTACCTGCTGCTGCACGGCTGCCAGACCTGCCAGGTAAGCTTGCTGCCTCCGTCTCGGTTGAGTGCATGCACACGGCTTTTGGCCATCGGCACTTGCAACGGCCTTCCCCGCCATCTGATCAGGAAGCTGCTCTCTGCTTGGCCGCTGATTGTTCACTGCCGGTCTAGGAGTCTGCATTGGTGCGCAGGGACCTTGACGTATTGAAAGACTTGACACGTGTGCGATCGGCACGTTGTATGGCCTCAGCGGTAGCAACTACTATTTTGCAGGGATATGCGGTGGATCGCAGCGACCTGGACACCATACCTGCTACCATGTACCAAACCAATCAGCATGACATTGGCACTGGACATCTGCCATCGTTAGCAATATATCTCCCTGCAGGAGTATGCGCTGGTGCGCAGCGACCTGGACACCATCATGCTGCCGCTGCTGCAGATGCTGTACGCCAGCGACCGGCGCACGTCCAGCCAGATGTACATGCTGCTCATCATCGTGCTGATGCTCAGCCAGGACGCCGCCTTCGCCGCCAATGTGCACAGGTCAGTGTGCGCACGCCCCGCCCCTGCACACCGACACTACAGGCAGCTGCAAGGCCATCGCCAGAATGCTGCAGCGGATTGATCCAGTGCCCAGCCAGGACGCCGCCTTCGCAGCCAATGTGCACTGGTGCGCGGGCGCTGCTGGACCCTGCGCAGTGGCAGCTGAGGCTGCTGAGAGACCTTTGCCGGACTGTTGAACGGCATCCTCTAGACGAAGCCTGCATCTGGCGCCACACACTTGTCAGTCGTACATGTCTCAGTCATGATACTGTTCTGAGTCGCGTGAGTAAATCGCTGCATCTGTGATACATTCACATTCAGTGATGACGACTAGCGGTAGACCTTAAAAGGGACACATTCTCACATGCGGCAGGATTGCAGTGGGCGGCGTGCCGTGGTACAAGGAGCGGGTGGTGATGAAGACGACACTGGGCAGCCTGCTGACGGTGGTGCTGCTCCGCACCGCGCACTACAACCTCGCAAAGCTGCGGGTGGGCTAACCCTTCTTTTTCTAGTGAACCGACTTCAGAATCAATGTTCATTGACTCTACCAGGGAGGTAGGCAGTGGGGCAATGTAAGCACAGCTCGACACTTGCGCACCTGCTGTATCTGCTGCCATTGGCTGCACGCCAGCGCAGACGGTGGTGCTGCTGCGCACCGCGCACGACAACCTCGCCAAGCTGCGGGTACGATGCCAAAGTACTGCCGACGCCCTGTGCCTGCGGCGGTGGACCCTTTCGACAGAGATGTTCAACAGAGAGCTTGCAGCGGGGCAGATGTAATACGCATCAGTTCCTGGCGCAGCCACAATGTCACTCCGCTCGTGCAGGACGGGTACCTGCAGACCAGCACGCTCATGGTGCTGACCAACCTGGCGCCGCACATGAGCGGGCTGACGTGCAGGCAAAGCCAAACCCTGAACGGAACTCTGCGTGAACACCTCACATGTCGACTGGTATGCACGGCTGCTGTGTAGGATGTGTACCTGCAGACCAACACGCTCGCAGCGCTGACGAACCTGGCGCCGCACATGAGCGGGCTGACGTCGCACGCGGCGCAGCGCCTGGTGTCCCTCTTCGACATGCTGGCCCGCAAGCACCAGAAGCTCGCCCAGCACGACGCCCCTGTCCAAGCAGAGTTCGCTGCCGCGCCAAATGGTGCGTGATAAGACGACCAGCCCAGCTGCCCAAGCTTTCTTTTCTTTCACACGGAAACCTTCAGTCCATGTGATGTGCTGACTTCCGATTGCGCAGAGGTTTAGTGCCGCAGCGTCGCTGGTGCCAGTGACGTCGCGAGAGTGGTGTGCGGTAGCTGACGCATCTTGCGGGTTCTGGTGGCCCGCAGGCGTGGACGCGGCGCCGCCAGAGTCGCAGGTGTTTGCGGACTTTATGCGCATCAGCCTCGAGGTCATCAACTGCATCCTCACCGGCAGCCTGGCAGCCAATCCGCAACTGGTGCGCACCCGACCGCAGCGCTCGAGATCATCCGTAGCGCTCCAGAGCAGCCCCTCCAGGCGTGCTTGCTGCTGCAGACGCTGCCACTGCCACTGAGGGTCCACAGGAACCCAAGCAATGGCGACTGCCCTGATGCAACAAGTATGATGCCACCAACGCTGTCAAGGTCATCGTGCACACTGATGGATGCTTTATTCGCTCATTGCGTTCCTCAAAACATTTATGCCGTTTTGGTGCAGGTGTATGCGCTGCTGCACCGGCAGGAGGTGTTTGCGCCCTTCCGCTCGCAGCCGCGCTTTGCGGACCTCATGGAGAACATCTTCCTGGTGCTGGACCACTTCAACGCCAAGGTGCGGTGCTGGCCTCAAGAGCTCTATTCTAATGTCCCACTTGTCGATGTGGAATGTTATGTTCTGTGTTGGCGCAGTCAGTGCCTCATAATTGTTCCTGCCGCAATTCAAGCACCGAACCCGCGTGGCTGTGATGAATCTGCGTGAATGGCCATGGCGACAGCGTTGTGGGTCCCAGCCCAGGCGGCCCTCCTGGCGGAGCTGGCCTCAGAGAAAAAACACCTGCTTTGTCGAAACAATTTTTTGACCGGGACGTGCATCACTGCAGGTGGAGGAGGCACGGCAGGACCCGGGCTTCGAGTGGAGCGTGGAGAGTGTGCTAAAAGTCATCAGCGGCACCATCAACCAGGTCCGCTGGGCCGAGCGCCTGCGCCAGTTCCAGGACCTCAGGTGCGCCTCCCCGCCTGCCAAGAGCAGACCCTCTGCCCAACTACCGAGCCTTTTCTGCGGCTGCAGTGTGCAGATGCTCAACTCACATCGTCGTGTCTGGTGTCCACTCCTGTGCTATAAGGAGCACGCCCCGCTAACGTCGTGCTATGAATGCAGTGCTTCTCCAGAGCAGCAGACTCTCGGCCCTCGTCTCGGCTCCCGAAGCATCCCTTTGTGCAATCTGCAGATTCATATACGAAGAGGAACAGGACGCAGAGGCCTTCTTCGTGCCCCTTGGTGCGCTTTGTGTCTCCGCCAGATCGCCTGGCGCCACCCCTGCACTGTACATTGCCCAGCATGGTCGCGCAGCTCCCTGCACAGCGCGTGATGTTAATGAATGCGATCATTGAGTCACAGGACTTTGAACGATCCCTGCTTGACGCTTGGTGATGCTGGCGCAGTGTGGTCGATGATTGTGGCGGACACGGCGCTGCCGTGGCGGCACGCCGCGATCGTGCTGTTCACGCCGGCGCCCGCCTCGGAGCATGGGGTGCACTCAAGATTTTCTTGTCTGGATCCCCATGTTTTGCATCTCCACGGCTGCTTCACGCGCTTATGCACATGCACATGCACGTGCACACACGTCTTCATGAATATATCAGGGTGAGTTCTATTGCTGTCGTAATGGAATCAACCTCCTGGCGCAGGCGCGCACGGAGTCCAGCTCCTCCATCTTCGACCCGCACGAGCTGCGGGCGCTGTCCATCGACGACACGCCGACGGCGCGCGTGGCGGAGGAGCTGCAGGCGGTGTGAGGCACCGGCGACGGCGGCAGCCGCAGTGTGAGGCGCCTGCCGTGGCGGCGGTGCCGCCGGTGCTGCCAGTGCACTGCCTATGCGGCAGCGCTGCCCATGGTGGCGCTGCAGCAGGGTGCGGGTGCAGGCGGTGCAGCATCGACACTGCTGCCGGTGATGCCCGGGCGCGTGTTTGCGGCGCGGTGTGCCTGTTGCGCATGTGGGATTCGGAAGTCTAGGAGTGTAGGAACGTTGTCTGATTTGGTGGACTGTTGAAAGTTGATAGTTGAAAGTTTGAACGCCGTCTGCGCCTAGAAGAGCGTCAGGCGTGAACCCCTTAGTTGCTGACAGACAAGTCTGACACTTCGCTAAGAGCACAGGCTGCCCATCCCTCGCGAGGCCACAAACATTGCAGCGCCACTGAAGTCGAGAACAGAGTTGCAGGCCACACTACTGCGTGGCTCTGCGCTTCTGTCCCCTTAAAATGAAAAATCGCCCGCGGTCAAAAGGCAGGCCATCATCTGGGCAGGAGAAACACGGTTTCCCACAGTCAAGTCAGCATGCTGAGGAGGCGAACGAGATGCAGAGGGTAGGGGCGTAGCTCTGGGTCGGGCGATCGGCGATGGGGCAGCAGGCTGTCCCGGCGCCGGTGCCGGCGCGGCTGAAGGCTGGACTGTCGGATGCAGCGGCGCCGAGAAACAATATCTGCTGGTTGTGGAGACAGGCAAAGGGGCATGATATACTGCCTGTCAGACAGCCCTAGGGTTTATCAGACGATAAGATCGCCGCTAGCATTTCTCCCTGCACCCAGCCCCGCTCAGCATCTGTGCATCATATATCCTCCAGCTTTCTCTGCTTCTCGTCGCATCCATATCTGCAGCCATGGCCGTGTCGCTCGTCAGCAGCCCAGTTGTCGTTCGCCCGTCTGTGGCTCGGCGCCAGCAGACTCGCCGCACGGTGTGCGCGGCTGCCCCCCAGAAGGTGAGGAGGATACCGGACTCGAAGCAGCCTTTGTCGTCGGGCAGCTGAGCCGCAGCGGTCGTGCAGCACGCGGTCTGGGTCGAGAACGCACATTAGATCACTTCCACGGAGACAGCGCAGCAGGACAGCAGGCCGGGGAAGCTGCGGTTCTGAAGTGGCAGTCACTGCAATGCAGCGCTTATATATGCTGACAGAATCGCTGCGGGCCGAGACCCGCCGGGCGACTCGGCATGTGGTGTCGATAGGCGAAGCCACCTCCTGGACAGCACTGCCAGCTGTGACGTGCCATCCACCATGGCGCTGCTGGCCAGCTTGGCATTTCTCGGCCGAAGTACCGCTGTGGGGTTGAAATTGGGGACTGCAGCTTGACGCATGCACCTTGCCCTTGCCTCCGCCGCGACGGCGGTGCGGCGGCATGCGTGTGCCAGGCAGCTCCTACGTGGCATTGAGAGCTTTCAGCACAGCTAGGCGGTCGCCAATCAAGCCGCTTCCGCAACCACAGACCGACCGTGCGCCACATGACGCCCTATACTGTTGGTCCCGCAGGAGGCCCGCCGTAACCCGGTGCAGGTGGCCATCGCTGGCTTCGCAGCTGCGGCCATCATCGCCGCGCAGGTGCCGATGGCCGAGGCCAAGGACGTAAAGGAGGTCGTGTGCGGTGCGGGCTCGGCTCCTGTCTCGACGCTCCCAGCATTCGCCCAGGGCTGCCACATGTTGACTATGTCTGGGCGTCCACACACACATGTTCCGGCATGCTGGCAGTCTATCGGTTCATCATGTCGCAGTTCGCATGTGCTGGATGCTGAGTCGCTCTTGGTTTGTGTGCTGCAGCCAGCAACCCCACATCCAAGATCTGCCTCAAGGTGAGTGATGAGCCCGAACGACCTAATCACTTCACATGCTTTGGCGGCATCAAAACATGGCATTGATGCCGCAAGCCAGCGCACAAGTTGGTATTCTCTCATGCGGTTGGCTTGATTCCTGAACGTGTATGACTCCTGAACGTCAACTTCTGTCCCCTGCAGAACTCTGGTCTGAAGAAGTAGAGCGACCTTGAGCGGAGAACATGTCAGTCTGCATTTCGTAGGAGAAGAATTCGCCTCACTTTGTTAAATTCCTCATCCGAATTGTATCAGATCACGTTTTTGACTGAACAATTGAATGATTGGGGACCAGAGCATTGCGGCTCTTGTAAGCATGACACTTGTCGACACTCGGGTACATGGCGGTGGGTGGACTGGCCATGAAACACAGGACTGCCCCCCAAGAGTGCGCAGGAACATGTGTCACAGATGCTTCACTTCGAGACATGTTCACAAGCTCAATTCTTTCTGCATGGACACAAAGGCGCATGATCGATGTGAAGGGTGTCTGCTTCCATCCTTGCGGTGGTGTTTAAAAACACCAGTTGTGATGGCAGCCGGAGGGGATCTTCAGGTGGACGTGAACTTCGTCACAGCCTTGGTGCCCTCAGACACGGCGTGCTTGGCCAGCTCGCCGGGCAGGATGAGGCGCACGGCGGTCTGCGTAACAGCAGGGCGCAGAGTCAGTGCACTTGCGTACTGTTGCAGCCAATGCGTGACGTACATGCCAGTCATGCCAGTCAGCAAGGGTGAACATGGAGAAGGCGCCTCAAGATTCAGGTTTCAAACCATCGATAGTTTGCCACTGACCTCTTCCAGAGAGCGGTCTTGCATTACTGGGACAGCGCCAGAACATGCTTCACCCTGACCAACCCTGCCTGAATGCATTGTGCCCAGCCTGCACCGCGGTTGCGTTTCCGATGGTGTGGGGACTGTGATAGTTTGCCAGTTGCGCAGTGGGGCGCAGATGATGCAAGCAGCGCACCTGGATCTCGCGGGAGGTGACGGTGGGCTTCTTGTTGTAGCGAGCCAGGGACGCAGTCTCGCTGCCCATCTTCTCGAAGATGTCGTTGATGAAGGAATTCATGATGGACATGGCCTTGGAGGAGATACCCGTGTCCTGCGGCGGGAGAAAGTCTAAATTTGAGTCAGCAGTGCGGAAAGTTGGTTTGCATTTGGAGCAAGCACCAGCTGCCTCTTCTTCCAGATCCGGTCGCAACGTAAAAAAAGCTTCAGCCAAAGGCCACTGATGAAGCAGAGTTTTCTGCTTCAGCCAGCTGTCAGCGAGTGCAGTGAAAAAAGGCAGAATTGTACAGGGATAGACCAGAATGCGCACCGGGTGGACCTGCTTCAGGACCTTGTAGATGTAGATCTTATACGTCTGCGTGCAGGCCACAAAGATGTATCAGGCACGTTGAGTGGCGATGCTTGAGGGGTGTGTGAGTGGCAGCTCCCCTGTCCCAGGAGACTGCGCACGGGCGTGCGCGATTCAGAATGGCGCGCCGCCTGATTTGAATCATCTTGGCATGGGCGGCAAGCTGCGTGCGCCCTGTGCCCGCGGCATGAACAAAGCACGGTAGTGACATGCAATGACTCTTCTGGACTGCCACCATTGCTGCCGCCTGGTCCTGGTCGCTGCACAGGTGGGAGCTAACATTGTGTCGAACGAAAGTCAGGAATCGCTGTAAAGAGTTCACCTCCGCCTTCGTTTTCTTTTTCTTCGACTTGGAAGAGCCTAATTTCTTCTTGGCCGGAGCCTTCTCTGCCTGCAGCCAGACATTGACGGGTCACATCTTGAGTACAATTTAACCAACACCGCGCCGGTGCCGCACACACCGAGCAACACTGACCGGCAGCACTTGCCTTAGGCGGCATTGTTGCGGAGCTGTGCGGAGCTGCGCTGCGGGCTGCGGGGAAAGGTTGCGGGCAAAAGCTAACACTGAGCCCGGGCTGACGAGTTGCCGGTTTAAACTGCAGCGACTAAACCCTAGCGTATGTATGGGAATCAAAAGTGCCTTTTCCCTGGGAATCTGGCAGACTACGTCAATGTGTGTGCAGCCAGCGGCTAGACCGCACTTTGTAAACATTCCCTATCCATCTCGAAGTGGCCCTGAGCTGCATACCGGATCGGACTGCGCGCTGACCATCGGCCCGCCTCCTCTGCATTGTGTGGAGACGCCAGGGTCGTCGACCCCGATCGAGCTTGGCAACGGCAGCCCATCGCCACGATGCGTCAGCTGCGGCACCTGCTGACGTTTGCGGCGCGTAACCTGCAGCACAGCCCGGCGGCCAGCCACCTGCAGGCGCCGCAGCTCTGGTGCGGCGCACGCGCGGCAGCCGCCCATGGCAGCCGCAGCTGGGGCAACGCCAGGGACAGCTCGCTGGCGCCGCCTCTCGGCATCGAGGTGGGTGCTCATCCTTGCACCCGTCGATCCTGGCATATCCAACCACGATCTGAAAAGTTCTGCGCATCATGCATGGCTGTCATGCGTTGCCGCTGCACTCAGAAGCTTCGCCCGGCACATGTCGACCAGTCTGTTGTGACAACGCGCGCTCCGCTGCATGTCATGTGACGGTGTGAAAGCAGCTGCACGAACGACAATAAACAAATTCTGCCGCTGCATCTGCAATGCAGGGCTATGCGACGACCGACGGGCCGCCGCATCGCGGCGAGCGCGAGCAGTCCGCCGAGGCCGCGTCCAAGGACGGCGCGCAGCTCGAGGCGGAGTTGGCGACGAGGGACGCGCTCGTAGACGGCGGTTCAAGTGGCAGCGGCGCCGCCGCCGAGGGCGCGGCGGCCGCGGCGGGCGAGCGGCCACCGGACGCTGAGGTGGTGGAGGACGCCACAGCGGCAAAGGATGCAGACGTCGAGGCGCAGCTGAAGGCGCTGGGCTTCTCCGAAGACGAGGGCGGCGAGGACCCGGAAGGCTTCGACGCCGTCAGCCTCTCCTCATCAGGTGGGAGTGGTTTACTAAGGGGCGTTTTGTAAGAGGTGGAGGCGGCTCTCATCGGCGCTGCTGAAACCAGTGTGGAGATGTTCTTCAAGGTATGTCCTTTTTTGGCAGACAGGATGCTGCGCCAGGCGTGCTGTGACACGCTGTCAAGATGGCCGGCGTGCTTGGCCGCTCACAACATTCTGCTGCCTACTTGTGCATCCTGTGCAGCCCGCAAATGGTTGGCGCTTTGCGAGCCAGGAATGCTCGAGACTGAAGCATGTTGCTGCTGCGCAATGGGAGACTCTGCCATCGTTCTCGGACAGCGGCAGCGCTCTGCATTTTCGGAAATAAGCATCACGGATGTTGCTGCCGCGCAGACGACGAGGCAGGCGAGGCCCTGCTGTCGTCCTCGGACAGCGATGATGAGGAGGAAGGAGGCGACGAACTGTCCGCCCTGCGCAAGGCGGCGCAGAGGGAGGTTGCTGCCCAGGCGGCGGCGCGGCAGGCCGGCGCCGATGGCGGGACCGAGGGCGAGGGCGTGCTCGCCAGTATCGGGCGGCAGATGACGGTGCTAGAGGAGATCCAGCAGGCCAGCAAGAAGCGGCAGCGGTGCATCATTCACCAGCCACACCGACTGCCGGATCCTTCCCTGTTCATGATCTGCCCACTGCCCACGATTGACACCAAGGTGTATGCTGTATCCAGGAGGTCGAAAGTGCGCAACGATGTTTCAACAGTGGGCGCGGCGACACGCAGCGGCCGTCGGAGACGAGCAATCCTTCGATATGACAATCACAGTTTCACAATATACACTTCTCGTGAACACGTTCTACTTCTCCGTGCGCAGGTTGCTGCTGCAGCAGCACCTGAGCGGGCGTGGCGACACGCATCGGCCGCTGGAGGAGCTGCGGCTGTTGGAGAGGGGCGACCTCTTAGAAGGGTTATCTCAAAATCTCTACAGAATTTGCTCCGTGTGACGTGGAAAAGCTGCTGAAACTGAAATGATCTGGCTGCTCTCTCGCGCAGGTTCCTGCTGCAGCAGCAGCTGAGCGGGCGCGGCGACACGCAGCGGCTGCAGGAGGAGCTGCGGCCGCCGGAGACAGGCGACTTTTCGGTCAAGATCGTGGACGTGAACCGCACCAGCAAGGGCGCGCGCGCCGGCCGCGTGCAGGGCTTCTCCGCCCTCGTCGTCGTCGGCAACCAGAACGTGCGTTCTGTGGGTTTTGATGCAGCTTGTCAATGCGCTTGCATTCATTGTGTTACGATATTTGCTTGGTTCTGGCTTCTCCGCCCTCGTCATCGCTGGCAACCAGAACGTGCGTTTCTTTTGAGTCTCAACCTTTGATACAGCTGTAAGTTCGCTTGAATACAGCTGTAAGTTCGCTTGCATTGGAAGTGTGGTGTATAAGCTGTTGGCATTGAAGTGCGCATGTTTTGGCTTTTCGGCCCTCGTTGGCGTCGACAACCAGAACGTGCAAGTCATCTTCATAGCTTGAATGTGGCCGGCAAGGCTGATATGCTGTGGAGATTGCGAAGACAGCAGAGGACAGCAGTGTCATGATTCTGTTTGAAGAGAAGTGCTGTCGCTCACGGATCACTGCTCGTACCCGCTACAGGGCATCCTGGGGCAGGGCTCCGGCAAGGCGCTGGAGGCGAAATCGGCGGTGGACAAGGCCACCCGCAAGGCGCTCAAGCACCTCACCTACGTGCCGCGCTTCCGCGGCCACACCATCCACTACCCCCTCACCGTGCTGTATGGCAAGACGAAGGCACGTTCTGAACTTGTGTGCATATCACTGCTGTTGCTGGCTGTTGCATGCTGCGACGTGTTATCAACCTGCCGTTTGCTGCTTCTCGTAGCAGTCTCCGCAATGTGTGCATGTGCCGTACACAATCTCCGTCACACTCGTTCCGACCGAACACACAAGTGTGATAGAACCATGCTGATATAAATACGCCATGGTGTCGCAGCTGATCATGTACCCGCTGTCGTCAGCGCGCGGCATCCGCGCCAGCAACCTTATGACCTCCCTGTGCCAGCTGGCCGGCATCCGCGACATCGGCATCAAGATCCAGGTACAGCATTGCGCCTTTCCCTCGAGTCCTTGCTCGGTTTTAATGATCTTACTGGTGTGGGATCTTCTGCCAAGACTCAGCAACATCCACAGCCGCACAGCGGGAATTTGACGTCTGGAACTGGGCGCCCGCTGCTGTATTGAGCCCCTGCAAATCTGCCGCAGCCTCGCGGAAAATGCGCAACAGCGTGGCGGCGCTGTTCAAGGCCTTCAACCGGATGCAAACGTTTTACCTTTCTTTGATTCTGACATCTGTACCTTCTGACAGTTGTGCTTACTGTGCGCAGGGCTCGAGGAACCTGCGCAACAGCGTGGCGGCGCTGTTCAAGGCTTTCGACCAGATGCAAACGCGCGTGGACGAGGACTCTGTGGACGCGTCGGAGGTGGTGGACCTGCCGCACATGCCGCGCATGGCGCCGCCGGTGCTGGACATGTCGGAATTTGACGACCTGGTGGTTGACGAGGCCATCCTGCGGCAGGAGGCGGCGACGGCCTGATCCCGGCATGCCGGGGAAACCCTCAAAATGCCTATGTCAACGCCTGTTGTGGCGCTGGTACAGAGGTCGGGGCCTACGATGCAGCAGCGGCGCAAGTGCTGTGATGGCTGCATTGCCAGGCATCTCAGTGCGACTGGGTATGCTGCTCGCATAGCTTCTGCGGGTGTACCTGCCCGCCCGTGA
>JAABUM010002885.1_pt1 | contig 22120 bp, 22 predicted proteins | sample 5559161 | NCBI WGS metagenome assembly JAABUM01 (sample SAMN10711868, study PRJNA513369) | rock metagenome | isolation source: Antarctica rocks | place: Antarctica: Victoria Land, Siegfried Peak nord
AGCGCAAATGGTCCAGCTTAGTGGACTGCCCCGGTGCTGCTCGCCCGGCCCCAGCTCTCGCGGCCTCCCTCACCCCGGCCCTCTCCCGGAAGAAGAGGGAGAAGGTGCTATAGGATACCTATGACAAATCCCACCGCCTGCCTGCTCGTGATCGGCAACGAGGTCCTGTCCGGCCGCACCCAGGACGCTAACATCCGGCACATCGCGGCCGGGCTGGGCGGGATCGGGATGCCACTGCGCGAAGTCCGGGTGATCCCGGACGTGCCGAACACCATCGTCACCACTGTTAACGAGTGCCGCGCCCGGTTCGACCATGTATTTACCACCGGCGGCATCGGTCCCACCCATGACGACATCACCAGCGAGTGCGTCGCCGCGGCCTTCGGCGTCCCGTGGGAGCCGCATCCCGAGGCGTGGGCGCGCATGGACCGTCACTACCAGCCCGGCGAGTTCAACGCCGCCCGGCAGCGCATGGCCACCATGCCGCGCGGCGCCACGCTGATAGACAACCCGATCTCCATCGCGCCGGGCTTCACCGTCGGCAACGTCCATGTGATGGCCGGGGTACCGCGCATCATGCAGGCGATGTTCGCCAACCTGCTGCCGACCTTGCAGGGCGGCACCCCGGTGCAGTCCCGCGCCGTCCACGCCATCGGCTTGATGGAGGGCGCCATCGCCGAGGGCCTGGGCGGCATCCAGTCGCGCTTCCCGGCGCTGGACCTGGGCAGCTACCCGTTCTACCGCCAGACCGGCGGCGGCGTGGCGCTGGTCGCCAAGGGCACCGACCCGGCGGCCCTGGACGCCTGCATCGCCGAGGTCACTGCCCTGGTGCAGGCCCAGGGCGCCGATCCCGTCAGCGGTGAACCCGCGACGTAGGAACGGCTTGCCGGGCCGATGCCGTTTCGTAGCATGGTCTGCTGCCACTCCGCGGTGAAACAGACGTAAACCTGCTTTCTGACGCCCCGATATTGCATCTGCAAGAACGATCCTCCTATTCCGCTGGGATTGAGGGAGTTCCCGGCCGCCATGTCCACCACAGATGCCCCGCCGCCTGCTGCCCCGCTCGGCGCATTGTCCGCGGACTGGCTTGCCACGCTCCTGGCTATGGCCCTGGCCGGATTGGCCTGGGTCGGCGTCCTGCCGCATGTGGGCTGGTAGATGAGCGGCGCGGCGCTCGGCGCACCCGCGCGCACTGACGGCATCCTGGCACGCGGCCTGGCGCTGCTGCCCGGCCTGGCGCTGCTGCTCGCCATCGGATACGCCGGCAAGCTGACCGAGGGCGCCATCAACGCCTGGGGCAAGGCGCACGCGACGCCGGTGCCCAACATCGAATACGTGCTGTGGGCCATCCTGTACGGCCTGGTCATCGCCAACGTCTTCGGCGTCCCGCGCATCTTCCGCGCCGGGGTGGCGACCTACGAGTTCTGGCTGAAGCTCGGCATCGTGCTGCTCGGCGTGCGGTTCCTGCTGGGGGACGTGCTGCGGCTCGGCGGCACCTCGCTGGTGCTGGTGGCGCTGGAGCTGGCGTCGTCCATCCTCATCATGACCTGGCTCGGCACCCGGTTCGGGCTGCGGCCCAAGCTGGTGAGCCTGCTGGCCATCGGCAGCTCCATCTGCGGCGTGTCCGCCATCATCGCCGCCCGCGGCGCCATACGTGCGAAGGACGAGGATGTGGCGCTCGCCATTGGCGCCATCCTGCTGCTCGGCGCCGCGAGCCTGCTGCTGTTCCCGCTGGTGGGGCACCTGGCCGGCATGGGCGATCATGCCTATGGCCTGTGGGTCGGCCTGGCGGTGGACAACACGGCGGAGGCGACGGCGGCCGGCGCCATCTTCTCGGACGAGGCCGCGCGCTACGCCGTGCTGGCCAAGACCACGCGCAATGCCACCATCGGCTTCGTCGTGCTGGGCTACGCGCTCTACTGGGCCGCCCGCGGCGACGGCGAGCGGATCGGCAACAAGGCCGCGTTCCTGTGGGCCAAGTTCCCGAAGTTCGTGCTGGGTTTCCTGGCGATCTCGCTGCTGGCGACCTTGGGCGCCTTCACCAAGGCGCAGTCGGCGGACCTGGCGTCGCTGTCCCGCTGGGCGTTCCTGCTGACGTTCGCGGGCGTCGGCCTGTCCACCGACCTGCGCGGCCTGCAGGCGCAGGGATGGCGGCCCGTCGTGGTCGCCGTCTCCGGCATGGCCGCCATTGCCGTGCTGACCTTCGGCGCTGTCGTTGCCGTCGAACGCATGGGCTTGCCGTGATGAACAGGTCTGCTGTGAGGATCACCCGATGACCGCCCTGCCCGCCAACGCCCCTTTCCCGCCCGACGCCATCGCCGCGCTGAACAGCGTCATCGGCGCGACCAGCCCGACGCAGCGTAGCTGGCTCAGCGGCTTCCTGGCCGGGATCGAGGCTGCGACCGCCGCCCCGGCCGTTGCCGCCGCCCCTGTGGTCCGCCCGGCGCTGACGGTGCTGTTCGCCACCGAGAGCGGCAACTCCGAGGCGTTGGCCCGGCGTGCCGCCAAGGATGCCGGCCGTCTGGGCTTCGCCGCCCGCGTGCTGGACGCCGCCGACGCCGCGCCCGCCGACCTGGCCAAGGCGCGCAACCTGCTGGTGATCGCCAGCACCTGGGGCGAGGGCGAGCCGCCGCAGCGCGCGACGGGCCTGCTGGGTGCGCTGATGGCCGACGCCGCGCCGCGCATGGAGGGCGTTAGCTACGCCGTGCTGGCGCTGGGCGACCGCGCCTATGCCCAGTTCTGTGAGACCGGCCGCGTGCTGGACGACCGCCTGGCCGCGCTGGGCGCCCGCCGCGCCGCGCCGCGCATTGACCTCGACCTGGATTACGAGGCGCCGGCAGCCGCTTGGCTGGCGACGACGCTCAAGGAGTTCCGTGGCGAGCAGGACGCGCCGGCCGCGGCCAGCGTCATCCATGTGGACTTCGGCCATGCCGTCGCGCCGGAGTACGACAAGGCCAACCCGTTCCAGGCCGAGATCACCGACCTGGTGAACCTGAACAGCAGCCGCTCGGCCAAGCAGACCTTTCATGTCGAGTTGTCGCTGAATGGCTCGGGCCTCATGTACGAGCCGGGCGATGCCATCGGCGTGCTGCCGCACAACGACCCGGCGTCCGTGGACGCCGTGCTGTCCGCCGCCGGGCTGTCGGGGGACGCGGCGCTGCACGCGGCGCTGACGCAGAAGCATGATGTCAGCACGCTGACCGGGCACCTGGTGCGCGGCCTGGCCGACCTGACGGGCGACAAGAAGCTGGCGGCGCTGGCCGGGGACGCCGGGGCGCTGGCGGCCTTCCTGCCGGGCCGTCATGTGGTGGATCTTCTGGAGGCGTATCCCAACACGCTGACGGCGCAGCAGCTTACGGGTTTGCTGCGGGGCTTACCGCCGCGGCTGTACTCCGTCGCGTCTAGCCAGAAGCTGGTCGGCGAGGAGGCGCACCTGCTCGTCAGCGCCGTCCGCTACCAGGCGCATGGGCGGGACCGTTCGGGCGTGGCGTCCACGCACATCGCGGACCGCCGCCGGGTCGGCGACGGCCTGCCGCTGTATGTGAAGCCCAACGCGCATTTCCGCCTGCCTGCGGACCCCGCGGTGCCCGTCATTATGATCGGCCCCGGCACCGGCGTCGCTCCCTTCCGCGCCTTCATGCAGGAGCGCGACGCGCTGGGCATCGAAGGGCGGAGCTGGCTGTTCTTCGGCGACCGGCAGTACACCCACGACTTCCTGTATCAGCTCGAATGGCAGGACCTGCTGGCCCGCGGCCTGTTGACCCGGCTGGACCTGGCGTTCAGCCGCGACCAGGACGCCAAGAGCTACGTGCAGCACCGCCTGTGGGACCAGCGCCGGGACCTGCACGCCTGGATGCAGGACGGCGCGCACGTCTACGTCTGCGGCGACCAGGCCCGCATGGCGAAGGATGTCCACGCCATGTTGCGCGACGTGATCTCCGACCAGGGCGCCGTCACCGCCGAGGTTGCCGAAGCGCAGCTTGATGGCATGAAGCGCACCGGCCGCTACCTGCTCGACGTTTACTAGAAAGGCACGAGACATGCCCGCCACCAACGTAGCGCCCCCCTCTGTGGCGTCCCCCTCCAAGAACGAGGGCATCAAGGTCCGCAGCCGCGCCCTGCGCGGCGGCATTGCCGAAGGGCTGACCCAGTCCTGGACCGGCGCGCTTGCGGACGACGACACGCAGCTCACCAAATTTCACGGCATCTACCAGCAGGACGACCGCGACTTGCGGGCGGAGCGCGGGCGCAAGCGCATGGAGCCGGCGCTGAGCTTCATGGCCCGCCTGCGCATCCCCGGTGGGCGCGTGACGCCGGGGCAGTGGCTGCAACTGGAGGATATCGCCCGGGAGCGCGCCAACGGCACCATACGCCTGACCACCCGGCAGACCGTGCAGTATCACGGCATCATCAAGGGCAACCTGCAGCCTGCCATCAGCGCCATCAACGACGCCCTGCTGGACACCATCGCCGCCTGCGGCGACGTGAACCGCAACGTGATCGCCACCAGCAACCCGCATGAGGGTCCGGCCCACGCCGCGGCCCTGGCGATGGCACACACGCTGAGCGACGGCCTGCTGCCGAAGTCACGCGCCTGGCACGAGATCTGGCTCGGCGAGCAGCTCGTCGCTGGCGGCGAGCCGGAGGAGGAGCCGCTGTATGGCCTGACCTACCTCCCGCGCAAGTTCAAGATCGCCATCGCCGTGCCGCCGCAGAACGACGTGGACGTTTACGCCCACGACTTCGGCCTGGTCGCCATCGTGCGGGACGGCGTCACCGTCGGCTATGACGTGCTGATCGGCGGCGGCATGGGCATGACGCACGGCGAGGCCGACACCTTCCCGCGCACCGGCGACGCCCTGGGCCACTGCACGCCCGATCAGGCGCTGGCCGTCGCGGACGCCGTGGTGCGCGTGCAGCGGGACGAGGGCAACCGCAGCGTCCGCAAGCACGCCCGCCTGAAGTACACCATCGAGCGCATGGGCCTGGACGCCTTCCGCCACGAGGTCGAGCGGCACCTGGGCTATGCCCTGCCGCCCGCGCACGGCGCGTCGTTCACCAGCACCGGCGACCGGCTAGGCTGGCACGAGGCCGGCGGCACCTGGCACTTCGGCCTGTTCGTGGAGAACGGCCGCGTCATGGACACGCCTGCCCGCCGCCTGATGAGTGGCATACGCGCCATCGCCAACATACACCGCGGCGAGTTCATCATGACCGCCAACCAGAACCTAGTGATCGCGGGCGTCGCGCCGGAGGACAAGCCCGGCATCGTCGCAGCACTCGCCGAGTACGGGCTGGACGGCGGCGTGTCGCCGCTGCGCCAGCGCGCGATGGCCTGCGTGGCGCTGCCGACCTGCGGCTTGGCCCTGGCGGAGAGCGAACGCTACCTGCCGGACTTGGTGACGGCATTGGACGGCTTGATGGCGGATGCCGGGCTGGCGGGCGACGAGATCGTGGTGCGGATGACCGGCTGCCCCAACGGCTGCGCCCGGCCCTATTTGGCGGAGGTCGCGATGGTCGGGCGCGGGCCGGGCCGCTACCACCTGTATCTCGGCGGAGCGTTCGACGGGACGCGGCTCAACAAGCTGCACCGGCGCGACGTGGACCATGCCGCGATCCTGGGCACGCTTGGCCCGCTGTTCCACGGCTATGCCGCGGGGCGCCAGGGCGGCGAGCGGTTCGGCGACTGGTGCATACGCGCCGGGCACGTCGAGGCAACGACCGCGGGCAACCGCTTCCATGCCGACCTCGGGGAGGCGGCATGACCCCGCAGCTTGGCCAGGCCGCGCAGGCGCCCTGCCTGTATTGCGTGGAGCTGGCGAAGTGATGGCCGGGGACGCCGTGGGTGTCATCAAGGCCAGCGCGGAAAAGCCCTACGAGGAGCAGGACCCGCTCAGCGAACCCGAGTGGACGATGTCGGCGGGCTGGCTGGCTGTTGTGGTGGCGCTGGCCCTGGGCGCGTGCTTGGCGGTGGGGCTGCTAGCCTAAGGAACAGGCCAGGGCCGCTGCATGTGAAAGGTGGCCTGCTTCTGCTCCCTCTCCCTCCGGGGGAGGGCCGGGGTGAGGGAAGCCGCAAAAGCTGGCCATCGTCATTAATAGACTGACGCTCTTTTTGATAGAGAGCGGCGCTTGCCGTTTCCCTCACCCCGACCCTCTCCCGGAGGGAGAGGGAGCAGGAAACGCGGTTGCGTTGCGGATTTGGATACCACTTGCCGGTCCGAAAGCGGTAGTCTCCCGGGGTCCCATTGAGCAGGCCCGCCATGACCCCTCCCCCCATTGCCCTACGCGCCAACTCCCCGGCCGCCCGGGACGTCGCCTATGCGCTGCACCCGTTCACCGAGCTGGCCGCGCATCAGGTCAACGGCCCCATGATCATCACCCGCGGCGAGGGCGTGCGCGTCTGGGACGACGCCGGGCGCGACTACATCGAGAGCGTGGCCGGGCTTTGGTGCGCGAGCCTCGGGTTCAGCAACGAGCGCCTGGCCCGCGCCGCCTACGACCAGATGCGGACGCTGCCGTTCTACCACGCCTTCACCGCCAAGTCGCACGCGCCGCTGATTGACCTGTGCGAGATGCTGATCGAGCGGGCGCCGGTGCCGATGAGCAAGGTGTTCCTGGCCAACTCTGGCTCCGAGGCCAACGACTCCGCCGTCAAGATGATCTGGTACTACAACAACGCCCTGGGCCGCCCGAACAAGAAGAAGCTGATCGGGCGCATCAAGGGCTACCACGGCGTGACGGTCGCGGCGGCGTCGCTGACGGGGCTGCCCTACAGTCATCGCAGCTTCGACCTGCCACTGCCGGGCTTCATCCACACGATGACGCCGCATTTCTACCACGCCGGCCTGCCCGGCGAGTCCGAGGACGCCTTCGCCACCCGTTGTGCGGAGGAACTGGACAAGCTTATCGTCGCCGAAGGGCCGGACACCGTGGCCGCGATGTTCGCCGAGCCGCTGATGGGCGCGGGCGGCGTGATCGTGCCGCCGCGCGGCTACTTCGAGAAAATCCAGGCCGTGCTGCGCCGGCATGACGTGCTGCTGGTAGCGGACGAGGTCATCTGCGGCTTCGGCCGCACCGGCAACTACTGGGGCAGTCAGACCTTCGGGATGGAGCCGGACATCCTGACCTGCGCCAAGGCGCTGTCGGCGGCCTACCTGCCGATCTCCGCGGTGATGGTGACGGAGCGGGTGTTCGCCGCCCTGGCTCGGGAGAGCGCCGAGATCGGCACCTTCGGGCACGGCTACACCTACAGCGGCCATCCCGTGCCGGCGGCCGTCGCCATTGAGGCGCTGAAGATCTATGACGAGATCAGGCTGGTGGACCATGTGCGCGCCGTGGGGCCGCACCTGCAATCGGAGCTGCGGCGGCGCTTCGCCGGGCACGAGCTGGTGGGCGAGGTGCGCGGCGTCGGCATGATCGGCGCCGTCGAGCTGGTGGAGGACCGGGATGCCCGGCGCAACTTCGATCCCAAGCTCAAGATGGCCGCGCGGCTGGTGAAGCTGTGCGAGGCGCATGGCGTGATCGCCCGCGGGCTGCCGAACGACAGCCTGGCGTTCAGCCCGCCGCTCATCATCACGGAGGCGGAGATCACCGAGATGCTGGACCGGGTCGGCGCGGCGCTGGACGAGCTGACGACGCAGGTGCGGCGGGAAGGGCTGGCGGCGGCGTAACGGTCAGCGCCAGCTTATGCCGCCTTGTTGCCGCGCAGCCTGATCCGGGAACTCGTCCCAGGTCGTCGCAGGCGGGCGCAGGGCGACGTTCGTGGCGCCTAGCTTACCCGGCTTATCGTATAGTCGGCCACGTCCTCCAGCGCCCGGCGGATCGGGCTGTCCGGGAACACTGCCAGCGCCGCCTTGGCGCCGTCCGCGAACCGCGCGGCGCCGTCCAGCGTCGTAGTGATGGCGCCGCTGCGGGCCATGAGCCGCATCGCACGGTCCAGGTCGGCGTCGCGCTGGTCGCTGTCTCCGATGGTGCGGACCCAGAACGCCCGCTCCTCCTCATCGGCCGCCTGGTAGGCGGCCAGCACAGGCAGGGTGATCTTGCCCTCCCGGAAATCGTCGCCGACGGTCTTGCCAAGCGTAACCTGGTCCGCCGCGTAGTCCAGCGCGTCATCCACCAACTGGAAGGCGATCCCCAGGTTCATGCCGTAGTCGCGCAACGCCTGCTCCTCCGCCGCCGGGCGGTCGGCGACGACGGCGCCGACCTGGCAAGCGGCGGCGAACAGGGCGGCGGTCTTGCCGCGCACCACGTCAAGATAGCGCTCCTCCGACGTGGACAGGTCGTTCTGCGTCACGAGCTGCAGCACCTCCCCCTCCGCGATGGTCGCGGCGGCGTGGGACAGGATGCCAAGTACCTTTAACGACCCGTCCTCGACCATCAACTGGAAGCTGCGGGCGAACAGGAAATCGCCCACCAGCACCGACGCCTTGTTGCCGAACACCGCGTTGGCGCTGCTCAGGCCGCGGCGCAGCAGGCTCTCGTCCACCACGTCGTCGTGCAGCAGGGTCGCGGTATGGATGAACTCGACGCAAGCGGCCAAGTGGACATGGCGGGCGCCGTCGTAGCCGCACATGCGCGCGGCGGCGAGCGTCAGCAGCGGGCGCAGCCGCTTGCCCCCGGCGGCGACGATGTGGGCGGCAAGCTGCGGGATCAGCGCAACCGGGCTGTCCATGCGGGCGACGATGGTGCGGTTGCAGGCTTGCAGGTCCGGCCCGACCAGCGCGACCAGCGTTTGCAAGGCATCAGGCGCGGTCCCTCTATCCTGGCCGGCGCCGGGTAGCGGGGATGTGGTGGTGACAACGCCCAAGCTGGACTCCCGACCTGATCTCGTCGCGCCCGGCGCACCCGGCGCCAACGGCCCGGCTTGGTGGCAAGCCGCAGCCCACCATATCGGCGGCCCGGAAAATGGGTCAAGGCAAGCGGGACCGCCTGGCAGGCGCCTTCGCCCCGTGCGACATCGCGCCATGCGAACCCTGCTGCTGTCCAACGACCCCGTCCGCCTCAGCTTCCTGGGCGCGCTGCTGCGCGACGCGGGGATCGAAAGCGTGCTGCTGGACGCGCACGTCAGCGCCGTGGAGGGCAGCATCGGCGCCATACCCCGGCGCCTCGCCGTGCTGCCGGAGGACGAGGCCCTGGCCCGGCGCATCTTGCAGGAGGCCGGGGAGGCATAGTGGACACGACTGCCGGCACCCTGCTGGGCGGCCGGGTCCTGTATCGGCAGCCCGCGCAGGGCCACCGCACGGGAATCGAGCCGGTCCTGCTCGCCGCAGCGGTCCCGGCACGCCCCGGCGACCGGGTGCTGGAGGCCGGGCTGGGCGCGGGCGCCGGGCTGCTGTGCCTGGCGGCGCGCGTGCCGGGGCTGCAGGGAACGGGCGTCGAGCTGGACCCGGACACGGCGGCGCTGGCGCGCGTCAACCTGCGGGACAACGGGCTGCCGGATTGGCCGGTGCTGGACATGGACGTGCTGGACATGGACACGCTGGCGCTGCGTGCGCCCGGCGCGTTCGGCCACGCATTCGCCAACCCGCCCTGGCACGATCCCGCCGGCACGCCGTCCCCGGAAGGGCGGCGGGTCCTGGCCAGGCAGGCCCGCGAATCCGGCATCGAGGAGTGGGCGGCTGCGTTGGCCGCGGCGGTGCGGCCCGGCGGCACCGTGACCATAATACTGCCGGGTGCAGCCGCCGCCCGCGGGCTGCGGGCGCTGCATGGCGCGGGATGCGGCGGGCTGGCGCTGCTGCCGCTATGGCCGAAGGCGGGGCGGGAGGCCCGGCTCGCGGTGGTGCAGGGCCGCAGGGGCAGCCGCGGGCCGGACCGCGTGGCGTCCGGACTGGTCCTGCATTGCGATGATGGCGCCTACACACCGGAGGCGGACGCTGTGCTGCGCGGGGGTGCCGCGCTTATGGTGTGACCCCTGCCCTCAACCCTACCGCTGCCGGCAAAAGTCACCAAGCCGCCGACGGAGGTCAGTTCTCCGTGTCGGGATGCCGCAGGTGCCAAAGCCGCTCATGGGCGGCGACCAGACTCTCGATGCTGCGGCGGCGGTTGCTGTCAGGGTTCGGCGTACGCCGGCTCAGCATCATCTCAAGGGTCGCGAGCAACTGCTCCGCAACTTCCAGGTCGGACGTGTCGCAGGCATGGTGAAAAGCGACCAGCACCTTGTCCGACAAACGGCGGGTGTGGCGGGGAATCCCGTGGCTTGGACCGTCGCGGGCCGCGCCGTCTTCCTTGTCGAACGCGTCGCCCATTGTTTTGCCGAAACCACTTTCCAAGACACGCCCCAACCTACACCAGCGTACACATAAACCAGACCGGCCCGGCCTGTCGATGATTATACTTTACTTGAAACATACGCTGCCCGATTTCAAGGCTGGATGACCCGCTATCCCGTTCAGGGAGCGGCTGTGGACAGCAGTGCCTGCGACCGGGAGAGCCGCGTTCTCTTCGACCTGAATGCCATGGCCGCTTTGGCCTGGTCCACGCAGCGCAAGCCGTGCCGTCTCACCCTGGCGCCGCAGCGGCTGGCAACGGGCACGGCAGCCATCAAGGTCAGGATTGCCCCCGGCGATCCAGAGCCGCTGGCAGGGCGCCCTGCCAGCCCGTCCTGCCGCAGCGAAGCGTCCAGGCCAGGCAGCGGCGATGCGCGGCAAACCCGGGCTGCCCGGGACCAGGCCCGCAACCACTCTGTCACGCCTTCCCCGCCCACCCCGCCATCCACACTGGCGGGCCTGGCCAAAGGCCGATGCCGGGACTTGTCTGCATGTGCCTTACAGTGTAGCCAAGGCTGCATCATCAGATTTGAAGCGGACCGTATAGTATGAACGACATCTCCCCGACCGGAACCACGCTGGAGCCGCAGGCTTGGCGGGCCAGCCCCGGCGCGGCCAGCCTGCCCGAGTCGAACGCGACCGTGCCGGTGCCGCAGGGCGGAAGCTGGGTGCGGCGGATGCTGGCGTTCGCCGGGCCGGGCTACATGATCTCGGTCGGCTACATGGACCCGGGCAACTGGGCGACGGACATCGCCGGCGGCTCCAAGTACGGCTACACGCTGCTGTCGGTGGTGCTGGTGTCCAGCATGTTGGCGGTCCTGCTGCAGGCACTGTCGGCCCGGCTGGGCATCGCCACCGGCCGCGACCTGGCGCAGGCGTGCCGCGACAGCTACCCCCGCCCGGTCGGCCTCCTGCTGTGGCTCGCGTGCGAGGTGGCGATCATCGCCTGCGACCTGGCGGAGGTGATCGGCACCGCCATCGCGCTGAACCTGCTGTTCGGGATGCCGTTGGTGGTGGGCGCGCTGGTGACGGCGCTGGACGCCTTCCTGCTGCTGTGGCTGATGCAGCGCGGGTTCCGCTTCCTGGAGGCGTTCATCGGCGCGCTGCTGCTGGTGATCGCCATGTGCTTTGCGGTGCAGATCGCGCTGGCGGCGCCGCCGGTCGCGGCGGTGCTGGGCGGGTTCGTCCCGCGGGCCGAGGTGCTGACCAACCCCGGGATGCTCTACTTGGCCATCGGCATCCTGGGTGCGACGGTGATGCCGCACAACCTGTACCTGCACAGTTCCATCGTGCAGACCCGGGCCTATGAGCGGAACGACGCCGGGCGGCGCCAGGCGATCCGCTGGGCGACGGTGGACAGCACGGTGGCGCTGACCCTGGCGCTGTTCGTCAACGCCGCCATCCTGGTCGTCGCGGCGGCGGTGTTCCACACCGGCGGGCACCAGGAGGTGGCGGAGATCGGGGAGGCGCACGCCCTGCTGTCGCCGCTGCTGGGCGCCGGCATCGCCAGCACGCTGTTCGCGGTGGCGCTGCTGGCATCGGGCCTGAACTCGACGGTGACGGCGACCCTGGCCGGGCAGATCGTGATGGAGGGCTTCCTGCGGCTGCGCCTGCCGCAATGGATGCGCCGGTTGCTGACGCGCGGCATCGCCATCGTGCCGGTCGTCGTGGTGACGGCGATCTACGGGGAGCGCGGGACCTCGGACCTGTTGGTGTTCAGCCAGGTCGTGCTGTCGCTGCAATTGCCGTTCGCAGTGGTGCCGCTGGTGCTGTTCGTGACGGACCGGCGCAAGATGGGCCGGTTCGTGGTGGGGCGTCCGGTGGCGTTGCTGGCCTGGGGGGCCACGGCGCTGATCGTCGGGCTGAACCTTAAGCTGATCTACGACGCCGCCTTCGGAGGCGGCTGAGATGGCCGGCCCGGCGGATGCGGCCCCGGCGGACATGCCCGCCGTGCCCACCCAGGCGCACCGCTTCGAGAAGGCGCGGTCCGCCCAGTCCACCGCCCTGCTGGAGGACTACGCCGAGCTGATCGCCGACCTGCTGGCGACGGACGGCGAGGCGCGCCCGACCGACATCGCCCGCCGCCTGGGCGTGTCGCACGCGACCGCCATCAAGGCCATCGGCCGGCTGAAGCGCGAAGGGCTGGCGACCGCCCGCCCCTACCGCGGCGTGTTCCTGACCGAGGCCGGGCAGACCCTGGCGCAGCGCAGCCGCGCCCGGCACCGCCTGGTGGTGGACCTGCTGCTGGCCATCGGCGTGCCCCGCGAGGCCGCGGAGCAGGACGCCGAAGGGATCGAGCACCATGTCTGCGAGGCGACGCTGGAGGCGTTCGGGCGGTTCTTACGGCGAGAGGGCGGGGCGTGACCGGTGCGGCAGCGGGGCTGCCGGTCCGGTAACCTCCCGGCATGAGCGCACTCGTAGAAATCCCGGTCTATGGTCCGTCAACGAGTTCCTGGCCTGGAACCCCGGTAGCGGCCCGCATTATGGCGGGCGACGCCACGCTGGAAAGCGTCAGGATGCAACCTCCGCTGATGAACCTGTATCGGGGCGCCCCGCTTTGGCGTCCGCCCGCCGGGTAGCCGCGCCTACGCCGCCGCCAGCCAGTCCATCGCCGCGTCCACCCCGCCGCGCCCATGCGGCACGTCGGTCAGGCGCAGGCTCATCTCAATGGCGCCCAGCGTGCCCAGCAGCATTGGCTCGTTCAGGTCGCCCATGTGCCCGATGCGGAATACCTGGCCGTCTAGCTTGCCCAGGCCGCCGCCCAGCGACACGTTGAAGCGGTCCAGCGCCACCCTCCGCATCGCGTTCGCGTCGTGCCCGTCGGGCATCATCACCGCCGTCACGCTGTCCGACAGCCGCGCCGGGTCCAGGCCATAGAGCTGCGGCCCGCTGTTGCCGGACCAGGCGCGGACGGCCAGGCGCGCGGCCTCCGCCAGGCGGTGGTGCCGCGCCACGACCTGATCCAGCCCCTCTAGCTCGATCAGGCGCAGGCTCTCCTGCAAGCCGTAGAACAGGCTGGTCGGGATGGTGCCGACGAAGCTGCGCTGCGGACGGCGCATCATCACGGTCCAGTTGAAATAGTGGCGCGGCAGGTTCGCCGCCTCGTGCGCCGCCATCGCCTTGGCCGACGCGGCGGTGAAGCTGAAGCCGGTCGGCAGCATCAGGCCCTTCTGGCTGCCGCCGACTACGCCATCAATGCCCCACTCGTCCATGCGGAAGTCCAGCGACCCCAGCGACGAGATGGTGTCCACCAGCAGCAGCGCCGGGTGCCCGGCGGTGTCCAGCGCCGCGCGCACCTCGTGCATCGGCATGGACAGGCCGGTCGCGGTCTCATTGTGGACGGCCAGCACGGCCTTGATCGTGTGATTGCTGTCCAGCTTGAGGGCGGTCTGCACGGCGGCCATGTCCACGCCGCGGCGCCAGTCGGCACGGACGGTGCGGGGATGCAGGCCGAGGTTGGTCGCCATGTCCGCCCAGCCCTCGCTGAACCAGCCGCTTTCCAGCACCAGGACGGTGTCGCCCTTGCTCAGCAGGTTCTGCAGCGACGCCTCCCAGGCGCCGTGGCCAGAGGCGGTGTAGAGGAACACCTCCGCCTCCGTCCGCAACACGCGCTTGAGGCCGGCGACGCCCTGGTTGAACACGGCGGTGAACTCGGGGTCGTTGAAGTCTATGGTGGGGCGGTCCATGGCGCGCAGGACGCTGTCGGGGATGTTGGTCGGGCCGGGGTTGGCGAAGAACTGGCGGCCGGTCTTGCGGGTCATCTGGTTGCCTTCGAGGAGTGGAGGTATGTCGCTGCGGCGTTAGGTGGGACGACCCATCAATGACCGGATCGAGACGTCCTCGTCCACATCGGGCCAGTGCAAGCCATGTCCGCGGCCAACCGGCTCCCAGTCTCGGGCGTGGCGTCCCGCAGGCGCGGGAACCACGCGAGGGGGACTGAAAGCTCCCGCCCGTCGGAGAGCACGACCCGCAGTATCGTGTCGGACACCTCTACGTCCATGGCGGTAGGGTCGGGATCAACCGAACCGGCTTGGCTGCCAAGATGTTCATGCTACCTCCGTTGGAACTCGACTTGGTTTCGAATGACCATCTGGCGCACCCCTATCGAGGGTAAGTGGCTGGCACAAGCGGGACAGCAATAGCGCTTTGCAACGAGGCCCTACTCTGACTAGTATCCTGACTAGATCAGGCCGGAGGCAAGGGATGCGGAGTTGGCAGGTTCAGGACGCGAAAGCCCGTTTCAGCGAACTGCTCGACCTGTGCATGAGCGAGGGTCCGCAGCTCGTCACGAAGCGCGGTGCGGACGCTGCCGTGCTGGTTCCCGTTAAGGAGTGGCGGCGCCTGCAGGACCTGGGACGTCCAAGCCTGAAGGACATGCTGCTGTCGGACAGCGCCCGCGGCGATTTCGACGTCCCCGAGCGTGGGCGGCTGCGAAGCCGTGAGATCGGCGATCTCGGCTGATCGGGTTGTATCTGCTCGACACGAATGTTGTGTCGGAACTTCGGCGGGTCAGGCCGCATGGTGCCGTGGTGGCCTGGGTGTCCAGCGTGCCGGACGCGGATTTGCACCTGTCCGCAGTGACGATTGGCGAGTTGCAGACCGGCGTCGAACGCACCAGGGACCGTGATCCCGCCAAGGCGGCTGAACTCGAAGCCTGGATCATGCAGATCGTGAGCGGCTACAACATCCTGGACATGGATGGCCCGGCCTTCCGCGTCTGGGCACGGCTGATGCACCGCCGGTCAAGCACCTTGGCAGAAGATGCGATGATTGCCGCCACGGCCATCGTCCATGATCTTGTCGTCGTGACGCGGAACGTGCGCGATTTTGTGCCGCTTGATGTCAAGACCTTCAACCCATTCGAGGCGTAGCGCCCTACTCCCACTCAATCGTCCCCGGCGGCTTGCTCGTGATGTCATACGTCACCCGGTTGATTCCCCGCACCTCGTTCACGATCCGCGTCGCCACCCGGGCCAGGAACTCCATGCTGAACGGATAGACCTCCGCCGTCATGCCATCCACGCTGGTGACGGCGCGCAGCGCGCAGGCGTTGTCGTAGGTGCGCCCATCGCCCATCACCCCCACCGTGCGGACCGGCAGCAGCACCGTGAACGCCTGCCAGATCGCGTCATACAGCCCGGCGGCGCGTATCTCCTCCAGGAACACCGCATCGGCCCGGCGGAGGATGTCCAGCCGCTCCCGCGTCACGGCGCCGGGGATGCGTATGGCGAGGCCGGGGCCGGGGAACGGATGGCGGCCGACGATGTGCGCCGGCACGCCCAGCTCGCGACCCAGCACGCGCACCTCGTCCTTGAACAGGTCGCGCAGCGGCTCCACCAGCTTCATCCGCATGTGCGCCGGCAGGCCGCCGACGTTATGGTGGCTCTTGATGGTGGCGCTGGGGCCGCCATGGGCGCTGACGCTCTCGATCACGTCGGGATACAGGGTGCCCTGCGCCAGGAAGTCGGCGCCGCCGACGCGGGCGGCCTCCTCCTCGAACACCTCGATGAACACGCGGCCGATGGCCTTGCGCTTCTGCTCGGGGTCGGTGACGCCCTCAAGCTGCGACAGGAACAGGCCGGCGGCGTCCCGATGCACCAGGTTGATCCGGAAGCCGTCGCGGAACGTGCGGACGACCTCCTCCGCCTCGCCCAGCCGCAGCAGGCCGCTGTCCACGAAGATGCAGGTGAGCTGGTCGCCGATGGCCTCATGGATCAGCGCCGCCGCGACCGAGCTGTCCACCCCGCCGGACAGCCCGCAGATGACCCGGCCGGTGCCGACCTGGGCGCGTATGCGCCTGACCTGGGCGTCGCGGAACCCGGCCATGCTCCAGCCGCCCTGCAAGCCCGCGACGCGGTGGGTGAAGTTGTGCAGCAACTGCCGGCCGTGCGGCGTGTGGACGACCTCGGGATGGAACATGGTGCCGTAGTAGCGCCGGGCGTCGTCGGCGATCACGGCGAAGGGTGCGCCCGCGCTGCTGGCCACCACGCGGAAGCCCGGGGGCAGCCGGGTCACGCGGTCGCCGTGGCTCATCCAGACCTGCTCCCGCCCGCCCTGCGCCCAGGCGCCGTGGAACAGCTCGCAGTCGTCGTTCACGTCCACGGTCGCCGAGCCGAACTCCTGGTGGTCGGACAGGCTGACCTCGCCGCCGAGGTGCGCGCACATCGCCTGCTGGCCGTAGCAGATGCCCAGCACCGGCAGGCCGCTGTCGAACACCATCTGCGGCACGCGCGGCCCGGCGGTATCGAGCACGCTGGCCGGGCCGCCGGACAGGATGTAGGCGCGGGCGCCGAAGGCTTGCAGCCGGGCCGGGTCGGCGGTGGCGGGCATGATCTCGCAATAGACGCCGGACTCACGGACGCGACGGGCGATCAACTGGGTAAACTGGCTGCCGAAGTCCAGGATCAGGACGCGGTCCGGCGTTGCGTGCGGCTGGGTCATGGCGCAGCTTGCAGCATGGCGGCGGGCGGGCCGCAAGCGGATTGCGCCGCTGCGCTTCTCCCTCTCCCTCCGGGAGAGGGTTGGGGTGAGGGAGGCGGCAAGGGCGGCACGTTCCAGGGCGGGAGCCGCGCTTCATCGGCATAGGCCGGCGCTCGCGGCCTCCCTCACCCCGACCCTCTCCCGGAGGGAGAGGGAGCAGTCAGGGCGGCAGCGGCGTGATCGGGACCATACGAACCTAATCGAAGATGCCGGTTAGGATCAGCACGGCCTCGGACAGCAGAGCCGGCGACACGCGCTCGCCCGGCTCATGCTGCGCCGTGTCGGCATAGGCTCCGTCCACGGGCGTGCGGTGCGTTTCCAGCACGCGGCGCTGCAAGTCGGCGATCCACACTTCCGGGATGCCGAACCGGGCATACAACGGCAGCTTGACCCGGCGGTCGAACCGCAAGGAGCTGTCGGCGACCTCCACCAGCAGCAGCACGTCGGCCGGGCCGGGGTGGCCCTTGCGGTAGCCGCCGGGCCGGAGGCGCAGGACCGCGAAGTCCGGCTGCGGTTCGTTCAGGTCGTCGAGGCGCACCGCGTTCTGCACCCGGACAATGGCCCGATCCCCGCAGGCCAGCACCAGGGCCTTGGTCAAACCGTCCACCGTTGTCGCGTGGTCCGCACCGATCGGCGCCATGTCGAGCAGCTCTCCGTCAATCAACTCGACCCGGTCATCCTCGTGCAGAATGCCGGCATCCAGCATCCGGTAGATGTCGGCTACGGTCAGCTTGTGGCGGACCAGAAGCTCGCCTGCCTTGGACATGGCGCGTTTCTCACTGTTGCTTCCCAGGCATAGCACGGGGCTGGGTCATGGCGCAGCTTGCAGCATGGCCGGCGGGCGGGCCGCAAGCGGATTGCGCCGCTGCGCTTCCCCCTCTCCCTCCGGGAGAGGGCCGGGGTGAGGGAAGCAGCAAGGGCGGCACGTTCCAAGGCGGGAGCCGCGCCCGCACCGGCACAGACCGGCGCCCGCGGCCCCCCTCACCCCGACCCTCTCCCGGAGGGAGAGGGGGCAGTCAGGACAGAAGCGGCGTGATCGGGTCCCATACGAACGCCACCTGCGGCACCGCCGTCCCGGCGACGCGCACGTCCGACTCCATCGCCGCCCGCCCGCCCATGCGCTGGTAGAACCATCGGCTCGGGTTGTCCCGCAGCACCCACAGGAACGCGCTGCGGCACCCGGCGCCGTGCAGGTGCCACGCCGCGGCCCGCAACAGGCCGCGGCCCACGCCCTGGTCGCGCCAGTCGTCTAGGACATACAGCGTCTCGACCTCGCCATCTCCCAGGCCGTGCGTGCGGGGACGCCCGGCCGTGACGAATCCCATCACGCCGGGCGCCGCTGCCACGAACACGCCGGAGCCGGCCATGATGCGGGCATGGTAGTAGGCGGCCTGGCGCGTCAGCGACATCCCCGCCAGGTAGGCTTCCGGCAGGATACCGGCATAGGCGCCCTGCCAGGCCGCGACATGGACCGCCGCGATGGCCGCGGCGTCGTCCGGCCGGGCCGGACGGACCAGCATCAGGCCGTCCGCTCCAGCACGGCCCCGAAGAAGCCGTCGGTGCCGTGGCGCAGTGGCGTCAGCGACAGGTATGGCCCGGCGCACGGCACCGGCGCCTCCAGCGTCCAAGCCTGGTCCAGCGGCACCACGCGGAAGCCGGGCTGGCGGGCCAGGAGGGCGTCGACCTGCGCCTCGTTCTCCTCGACCAGCAGGGAGCAGGTCGCATAGACCAGCCGCCCTCCCGGCCGCACCAGCCGCGCGGCGTCATCCAGGATGCCGGCCTGCTTCGGGCGCAGCTCGTCCAGGTCCAGCTCGCGCAGCCGCAGCCGGGCGTCGGGATTGCGCCGCCAGGTGCCGGTGCCGGTGCAGGGCGCGTCCACCAGCACGCGGTCGAAGGTCCCGGCGCGGCGCTTGGCCCACTTGTCGCCCGGCGCGACCAGGTGCCGCTCCGTGTTGCTCACCCCGGCGCGGCGCAGGCGGCGGGTCGCGCCCTCCAGTCGCGGCGCCGACACGTCGCAGGCGACGAGCTGGCCGCGGTTCCGCATCAGCATCGCCAATGCCAGGGTCTTGCCGCCCGCCCCGGCGCACCAGTCCACCACGCGCATCTCCGGCCCGGCGCCCACCAGTGCCGCGACGAGCTGGCTGCCCTCGTCCTGTATCTCCACCAGGCCGGTCTGGAACGCCGCGCCGCTGGTCACGGCGCGGCGGCCGTCAATCCGCAGGCCCCAGGGGGACAACGGCGTCGGCGCGGCCTCCAGCCCCTCAGCCAGCAGGGCGGCCCGCGCGTCCTCCCTCGTGCCGCGCAGCAGGTTCACGCGCAGGTCGAGCGGCGCCGGGTCGAGCGCCGCGTCCATCTCGGGCCGCAACCGGTCGCCGAAGCGGGCCTGCAAGTGCGGCAGCACCCAGTCCGGCACCTCGACCGCCACGGCCTCCGGCATGTCCGGGTGCTGCAGGGTATAGCCCTCCAACGCGCGGACGGCGGCGGTTTCCGGCTGCAGCAGCGGCGCCGGGCCGTACTGGCCGCCGGAGTAGCTCTGCGCGACGCCGGCCGCCGTCCAGCCTTCCAGCAGCAGCGACGCCGCGACCAGCATCCGGGCGGTCGGCGCCGTGTTGGCGCGGCCGATCCACCAGCCCAGCCGCCGCCGCTCCCGCAGCACCCGCCAGGTACGGTCCGACACGGCACGGCGGTCGCCGGAGCCGATGAAGCGCCGGGCACGGAAGAAGTCGTTGGCCACGGCGTCCGCGGGGCGGCGGGGATGCTGGTCTATCTCGGTCAGCAGCTCGATGGAGGCTGCCAGGCGGGCGGCAGGCGTCACGCGAGCAGCAGCGGCAGGGCGGACAGACCCGGCATCTCGGTGGCCGTGGCGCGCAGCCCGTATTCGTCCGGCTGCGCCACCCGGTTGCACCAGAACACCTTGAAGCCGGCAGCGGCGGCGGCCTGGGCATCCCAGGCGTTGGACGACACGAAGGCCATCTGCCCGGCGGGCAGGCTGAAGCGGTCCTCTGCCAACTGGTAAACCCGCCGGTCCGGCTTGAAAGTGGCGGCGTCTTCCACGGACAGCACCGCGTCCAGCAGCGGCGCCAGGCGGGCTGCGGTGACGGCGTCGTGCAACATGGCAGGTTCGCCGTTGGACAGGATGGCGGTTTGCATCCCGCGCTCCCGCAGGGCGGACAGCGCCGGGACGGCATCGGGATAGGCCGGCAGGCGGCGGTAGGCGTCCAGCAGGGCTTGCAGCACTTCGGGGTCGGTGATGCGGTGCCGGGCGGCGACGAAGGCCAGGGCGTCCTGCGTGACCTGCCAGAAGTCGCGGCGGTGATGGCCGGTCAGGGTGTCCACCCAGGTATATTCGATCTGCTTGGTGCGCCACTCCGCGCTGATGCGCTCCCAGTCCGGCGGCAGCAGGTCGGCATTGCGCTGCATGGCGGCGTGGACGTCGAGCAAGGTGCCGTAAGCATCGAACACAACAGCGCGTATCACTGCTCCCTCTCCCTCCGGGAGAGGGTTGGGGTGAGGGAAGCCGCAAGCGCGGTTGCCGGGAGTTGAGGGCGCTTACGGTAGCAGAATGGGCGCTGCTGGGCCTTTCCCTCACCCCGACCCTCTCCCGGAGGGAGAGGGAGCAGCAGCAGGAGCAGAGCAGTCCTCATCCGCCCTGCCGGTAGTTCGGGGCTTCGCGGGTGATCGCCACGTCATGCACATGGCTCTCGCGCAGCCCGGCGCCGGTGATGCGGCGGAAACGGGTGTTGCGCTGCAGCTCCTCGATGGTGGCGCTGCCGGTGTAGCCCATGCCGGCGCGCAGCCCGCCGACCAACTGATGCACCACCGACGACACCGGCCCCTTGTAGCCGACCCGGCCCTCGATCCCCTCCGGCACCAGCTTCAGCGTGTCCTTGATCTCCCGCTGGAAGTAACGGTCGGCCGATCCCCGAGCCATCGCCCCGATGCTGCCCATGCCGCGGTAGGACTTGAACGACCGCCCCTCATAAAGAAAGACCTCGCCCGGCGCCTCCTCCGTGCCGGCCAGCAGGCTGCCGACCATCGCGCAGTCCGCCCCGGCGCCGATGGCCTTCACCAGGTCGCCGCTGGTGCGTATGCCGCCATCGGCGATGGCCGGCACGCCGCGCTCCCGGCAGGCCGCAGCGGTCTCCAGCACGGCGGTGAACTGCGGCACGCCGACGCCGGCGACGATGCGGGTGGTGCAGATACTGCCGGGGCCGATGCCGATCTTCACGCTGTCCGCCCCGGCCTCGATCAGCGCCAGCGCGCCCTCCGGCGTCGCCACGTTGCCGGCGATGATCTGCACGGCGTTGGACAGCCTCTTAATTCGCTCGACGCTCGCCAGCACCCCTGCCGAGTGCCCGTGCGCGGTATCAACCACGATCACGTCCGTCTCGGCCGCCACCAGCGCCTGGGCGCGGGCAAAGCCGTCCTCCCCCACGCCCGTCGCCGCGGCGGCGCGCAGCCGGCCCAGCTCGTCCTTGTTGGCGAGCGGGTGGGTCTGCGCCTTCTCCATGTCCTTGACGGTGATGAGGCCGACGCAGCGGTAGGCGTCGTCCACCACGATCAGCTTCTCAATCCGGTGGCGGTGCAGCAGGTGCCGGGCCTCGTCGTGGCCGACCTCGCCCGACACCGTGATAAGGTTCTCCCGCGTCATCAGCTCATAGACGCGGGTGGACGGATCGGTGGCGAAGCGCACGTCGCGGTTGGTGAGAATGCCCACCAGCCGCCCGGTGTCGCGCTCCACCACGGGGAAGCCGCTGATGTGGTGCTGGGCCATCATGGCGCGGGCTTCGGCCAGGGTCTGGTCGGGAAATATGGTCAGCGGGTTGACCACCATGCCGCTCTCGAACTTCTTGACCCGGCGGACCTGCGCGGCCTGCTCGGCGATCTCCAGGTTCTTGTGCACGACGCCGATGCCGCCAAGCTGCGCCATCGCTATGGCCATCGCCCCCTCCGTCACGGTGTCCATCGCGGACGACACCAGGGGAATGTTGAGGCTGATGGTGCGGGTCAGCCGCGCCAGGGTGCTGACGTTGGACGGCAGCACCTGCGAGTAGCCCGGCACGATCAGCACGTCGTCGAAGGCCAGCGCCTCGTCTATGCGGGCGGCGAGGCCGGCGCTGGCCGCGCTTAGCGTCATGTTGTCCGGGGCCATGGTGGGGACCTTCCATCCGCGGGCGGCCCGGCGGCGGGTCCCCGTCCTTGGCACGTCCACATAGGCTCCGCCCGCCAGGGGCGCAAGCAGGACGCAAGCAGGGCAGCAGTTCTAAGTCGGCCGCCGACGATGGGATCATCACCTGGCGACCTGGGCTTCGATGTTGGGCGGTGGTTTGGAGTCGATCAGGGTCTGCATGAGGGTGGCCCAGTCTGGGAAGACC
>JAABUM010002887.1_pt1 | contig 22100 bp, 15 predicted proteins | sample 5559161 | NCBI WGS metagenome assembly JAABUM01 (sample SAMN10711868, study PRJNA513369) | rock metagenome | isolation source: Antarctica rocks | place: Antarctica: Victoria Land, Siegfried Peak nord
TCGGCTTGTGCCGCAACATGCTGTACCGCAGGATCATGGGGCGACCTCCTCGACTCACGCCTCTCCTCGCCCTACTACCCTACCACACACCCTCTTTATTGGGAAGATGATCTACTGAGCACGAGGGAGAAAGTTGTAGTTGCCACGCACCCACACCGGCCACGTACCATGAGAGGAGGGAGGACAGATGCAGGTGCTCCATGCGCGGTGTTGTGGCTTGGACGTGCATAAGAAGACAGTCGTGGCGTGTGTGCTGATCACCGCTGAGGACGGGACGGTGCAGCGGGAGGTCCGTACGTTTGGCACGATGACGGCGGACCTGCTGGCCCTGAGCGAGTGGCTGCGCGGCCATGAGGTGACGCAGGTGGCGCTGGAATCGACTGGGGTCTACTGGCGCCCGGTGTACAACCTGGTGGAAGAGGGGCGCACCCTGACGCTGGTGAACCCGCAGCACATGAAGGCGGTTCCCGGGCACAAGACGGATCTGCTGGATGCTGAGTGGTTGGCGGACCTGCTGCGGCATGGCCTGCTGCGCGCCAGCTTCATTCCGCCCGCGCCCATTCGGGCCCTGCGGGAGCTGACGCGCTGCTATACGACGCTAGTGCGGGAGCGTGTGGACGCGGTGAACCGTCTGCAGAAGGTGTTGGAGGGTGCTAACATCAAGGTGGCGTCTGTGGCCAGCGACATTATGGGCGTCAGTGGACGGCACATGTTGGCGGCCCTGGTGGAGGGGGAGAGGGATCCCGCAGTGCTGGCAGATCTGGCGCGGGGACGGCTGCGCGCGAAGCTGCCCGCGTTGCGCCAGGCGCTGGAGGGCCGTGTGCAGCGGCATCATCAGGTGGTCATCACCTGCCTGCTGGCGCACATTGACAGCATTGAGACGGAGTTGGCCTCCCTCCAGGACGAGATCACGGAGCAACAAACCCCCTTCGCGGAGGCCATTACCCTCTTGGTGGCGCTCCCCGGGATCGGTGCGCGTGCGGCGAGCGGGATCCTGGCCGAGATCGGCGCGGACATGAGTCGCTTCGCCTCAGCCGACCATCTGGTCTCGTGGGCGGGGATGTGCCCGGGCAACAAGCAGAGCGGGGGGAAGCGGCTCAGTAGCAAGACCACCAAAGGTAACAAGTGGCTGCGTGCCCTCTTAGGAGAGGTTGCCTGGGCCGCCGCACGCACCAAAGGCAGCTACTTCGCCGCGTTGTTCCACCGCCTCGCCCGTCGGCGGGGTGTGCAGCGGGCGATTGTGGCCGTCGGGCACAGCCTCTTGCGCACCATCTACTACATCCTCCGTGACAAGACACCCTACGTCGATCTCGGTCCTGATCACTTTGACAAACTCGACACCGCCCGCATCGAGCGGCACCACATCCACCGCCTTGAACAACTCGGCTACACGGTTGCGCTAACCCCGAAGGAGGCCGCCTGAGCACGCGGAGGGACGAGATTTTCAGGAGAACCAGGTCCAGTTCGCGCTCGCCCCACTCGGCGTCCAGCGGGTCCAGCAGACCGCAAACGTGCCCACTCACCGGATCGACCAGCAGGTTGCCAAAACACACGTCGCCGTGCAGGAGGACGGGCCGTGGGTCCGGTGTGGTGGCCAGGATGCGCTCGGCGTGGGCAAGCGTGCGGTCCATGAGGGCGAGCACCGATAGGCCCAGGTAGGCGCGGGACTCCGCAGACGTCAGGATGGCCTCCTGCGTGGCGCGGAGGCGCGGGCCGTCGGCGTCCCACCACGTCGGGTGAAAGGGACCGGCGAAGGCACCGTAGCCCGCAGGATGCACCACCCTGTGCAGGGTAAGCAAGAGATCCACCAACCCACGCTGGAGGATCACGCGGTGGGGACGCGGCAGCGCCTCGGGGCGACCACAGCTCTCACCGGGCAGCCATTCCATGGCCACGGCTCCCAGCGGGCGCTCCGCTTCCAGGTCCAGCTGCGGGAGACAGGCGTACACGTGGGGGATGAGCGCGGGTAGGGGCAGATGAGTGCGGAGGGCGCGCAACTGGGCGGCCTCCGCGGCGGCCATCCCAGGTACGTGGTGGAGCTTGATGGCAGCACGATAGGGAGGCCGGGCCAGAGTCACCCCGTAACACTGGCCGTAGACCCCTGTGCCGAGCAGGGTCAGCGCCTCTGTGCCGGTGTGCCAGACGGCCACGACCACCCGCTCGACGATCCCACGCTCATCGTTCCCGGCGATCTGCACGACGCTCTCCTCCTGTGCTCCACGTGGGCAGCGCGATCCTGCACGCTGCCCTGTGTATCAGTATCGCATTGCCAGAGGAGGGGCACTGCTGCCACCCCAAGACCTAGCCGCCATGCTCATGGGGTGAGGTCGCCAGATGACCGGCGTCGTTGTAGCGCACGAGCCTCCACTGACGACCGGAGACCTGCCACTCGGTCAAGGCGGTCGGCGTTGGCTCGAGAGAAGCCTGCCGTCCCCACCAGGGGACCTCGAAGAGCAGGAAGAGGGAGGCCACGATAAAGCCGGCATGGGAAACGGCGACGACGGTTTGCTCCGCACACTGGTCGGCAAGGCGCTGCTGTGCCGTCTGGACCCGCACAAGGAACTGATCCCAGCTTTCACCGCCAGGAGCAAAGGGGCGGGTGGGTGCGGCCTGCGGATCGAACTCACCGTAGCGTGTGCGGTACTCCGCCCACGTGAGGCCATCGGCAGCGCCGGGATGCAGTTCGCGCAGGTCGTCGTCAATGGTGATCGTGGCGACTGGCAGACCGCCGGCCAGGAGTTCGGCGGTCTGCCGCGCACGCGCTACCGGACTGCACAGCAGCACACTACAGTCGTGTAACTCACCCGTGGCACGTAGGCGCTCGGCCAGAGCCAGGGCCTGTGCCTGACCGTGCTCTGTGAGGCCCCGACAGCCTGCTACATCGGCGATGATGTGACGCGCTGTGTGCGAGGAGGCGCCATGACGGATCAACACGAGGCGCATATCCAGGTGTCCTTCTTCCTCAAAACACTATCTGACGAGGTTACTGCGCTCCCATTGTGACACGGACCGCGGCTGTCCTCTCCATGGCAGACATGAGGCGCGCTGTGTCCTCCACTATGTCCAGCGCGAGAGGCCGCCATTCTGCTGGGCCGTGGCTGAGCCCACTGCGATCTTGATCTATAGCGGTAACGAAGAAGCGAGTGATGGGCGCTCCCCGCGTGTGCGCGTGGACGCTGTTGTAAGTGGCCATTGACCATCCCACCGCCTATATTGGACAGCGCATAGGTATTCACGCTATCGGATGCTTATGCAACACGAGGAACCAGCCCACTGTCACTGCCTGCAGATTCTGGCGCAAGTGGCGCGCTGATCGCTCACGGTATTCTGCTGCTTCTGAACATGGCGGTGGATGATCGATAGCCCTGGGACGGGCCGGATGACACCAGCGGCGAGCACAGGAGCAGTTGCGCGCCTCCCCATGCTATACTGTGCCTGTTCGCTCGCTCTGAGTTATGGCTCCCGGGAGGAGTCAGGAGGGTCATCATGAACGGCATCATTGTTCTCATCGCCTGTGCAGATGCTTCTCTTCGCCGCGGATGCGTGCGCCCTCCCACACGCTAGGAACACCGGTCCCCAAGACCAGACAAGCTGCGGTCGGTAACGCCACGCTGGCAGCGTGAGTTGCCCGCCGTCTCCTGTTCCCTCGCTGGGTTCGCTGTCGCTATGCGGCTAGAGACGCATCGTGTTGTCCGTGTCTCTTTTTCTTGCCGCGACAGGCAGCCCAAGGAGAGTCTCGCCATGACGGAACAGGAGCAGACGCGCGATCAGGGGCGTCCCTGGACACAGATCGCGCTGCCGACCACGCCTGCTGGGCAGTTCATGCTGGCCTATCTAGCCGCGTTCAACGCGCTCACGCCCGCTGCGCTTACGAGCTTCGTGACTACCCACTACGAGACGTTGCGGACCGATAGCGCGCCCCCTGATGTGTATGCGTGGTGGCATGTCGTCGCACAGCGGACCACGGGTGGCCTGCGGCCCACCCACATTGAGGAGGCCACCCCGACTACCCTCCGCGTGAGGGCAGAACCCCTGGCGCCCCTCTGCCCCTTACCCGCGGGGTGTGCGATCACGGTGACGGTGGGTGAGGAGGCACCCTATCCTCTCACAACGCTCAGCACGGAGCCCATTCTCCCACCAGCGTCGTGGGCTGACATCGGGGATCGTCGTCTGGCGTATACCCGGATGGGCACGGGCGCGCTGACCGTGGTGTTGGAAGCGGGCTGGGGCTGGGGCCGCTGGGCCTGGGCCTGGATCGTCGCGGGTGTCGCCGCGCTGACGCAGGTCGTCACCTATGATCGCGCCGGCGTGGGGGAGAGTGATCCTGTCTCCCCCGCTCCCCGTGGAGCCAAGCACATGGCCGATGATTTGGCGGCCCTGCTCACCACGGCAGGCATTCCCGGTCCCTACATCGTGGTGGGCCATTCCTTGGGGGGCCTCATTGCGCGGGTCTTCACCCGTGATCATCCCGATCAGGTCGCTGGGATGGTCCTGATTGACGCCGTCCATGAAGAGGCCTGGGGGGGAGGAGAGCACGCCCTCCTGCCGCCTCAGACACCGGACGAGCATCCTGGCGTCACGGGCTGGCGGCAATGGCTGAACCAGGGCATGTATGAGTGGGCCACGCTGCCAGAATATCTGGATGCCACGGCCAGCGTGGGCGAGGGCCGCGCCTGCGGCTCCCTGGGTGATCGCCCCTTGGTGGTCATTCCCGCCGGCAACTATGCGCCCCCGCCTGACTTTCCGCGAGACAGCGCTGCCGCCATTGAGGAGTTGCGCCGCACCATCCATTTCAGTTTCACCCACCTCTCCTCGGAGAGCGCCTATGTCGTGGCGGAGAGGAGCGGCCATATCGTGCAGTATGACGAACCTGAGGTGGTGCTGGCGGCGATTCTACGGGTTGTCGCCGCAGTGCGGTCCCACGGAGCGGAAGGAAGGAGCGCGCAATGATTGACGCCATCGACGCGATCGTCGGCCCCTACGTGACGCCCGGCGCACCGGGCTTGGCCATCGGTGTGGTCCACGACGGCGCCTTGCGGGACGTGCGGGGCTATGGCCTGGCCAATCTGGAGTGGGACACACCGATTGGTCCAGACACCGTCTTTCGTCTGGGGTCGTTGACCAAGCAGTTTACCGCCATGGCCATCATGCTCCTGTGGGAGGAGAACAAGCTTGCTCTCGACGACGCCCTCACCACCCATCTGCCTGCCTATCCCATGGGAGAGCAGATCATCACCGTCGAGCATCTGCTCACGCATACGGCGGGGATCACCGACTACACCGGGCTGCCGGAGTTCAACGAGCAGCGGTATCCCGAGGATATGGCGCCAGCGGAGATAGCGGCTGTCTTCCAACGGCATCCGCTTGAGTTCGTGCCGGGAGCGCGGTTCCGCTATAGCAACTCCGGCTACGTCCTCCTGGGCATGATCATTGAAGCAATCAGTGGGGTCAGCTACGCCGAGTTCGTCCGCTCGCGGATCTTCGCCCCCCTGGGCATGCGCCAGTCGAGTTATCTCTTCAATGAATCAATCGTGCGCCAGCGCGCGAGTGGGTACGTGACGACAGAGCAGGGCTATCAGAACGCGCCCTTCGCCACCATGACGCTGCCCTATGCGGCGGGAGCCCTGGGCTCCTCGGTCCAGGACCTGGCACGCTGGGACAGGGCGCTCCGCGAGCAGCGTCTGGTGCGGCCCGCCACGCTGGAACGCATGCACACGCGTGTCCGGCTGCGGGAGGGAGGAACGGCCAACTACGGCTTCGGGTGGATGATCGGCACATACGCAGGGCGCAGGGTGGTGTATCACGGGGGCGGCATCAACGGCTTTGTGGCCAGCATGTACCACTGGCTCGACGACCATGTGACGGTGATCGCCCTGGCCAACCTCGTTGACGACGGGCTGAACGTGGATGCCATCGCCAGGCGCGTGAACCGGCATGCTCTGGGCGTGCCCCCCGTGACCCGGACGCCGATCTCTCTGCCTGCGGCGGCGCGCCGCCAGGTCGTCGGGACCTACACCGGAAGCGGCATCACCTTCGAGGCCTTCTGGAGCGGGGAGAGGCTCATCCTGCGCGGACTGGGCGATGCCCCCCTCCTCCCGCTGTCCCCCCAGCGTTTCTACCGTGTCGAGGATAGCGAAGCGGAGGTGCAGTTCAGCACGGTGCGCGACGGGCTGTACACGTCGCTCACCTTTGTCAACCCCCTGGAGCCCTTTGAGCCCTACGTGGCGACACGGGTGTAGCCCGCATGGGCAGCGGACACAGTGCGCACAGGGCCGCTCCCCCGGGGTTGCAGGGAGGGTCGTGGAGTGCCTGCGCGGACGGTTCGAGCCACTGATCGCCCTGTCAGGACTGCCGGTCCCGCCAGGTCCGGGGGGACTCCGTTGTGTCATGGCGCACAGTCTAGCAAGGTGGAGGGGCCTGGAGGGACGGTCAGCGCGACAATGCCTCGTAAAGGCACCATGCCCTGGCCCCCACTTTAGAAGGGCACAGGAAAGGCGGAAGACATCATAGCCCTTGATCGCTTCAGAGGGCGGCACGGGCCTGTCACCCTGCCCCGGCCGGTTCCAAGGCCGGTCGGGGCATCGGAGCACCACGAGACTCTGTCGCTCCTTACCCAGGGAGAAGACCTATGCTGCCTGTTTGGCGCATCCGGGCCGGTCAGGCGCTCGTGATGCATGACGTGCGCTCCCCCGTATGTGCGTCGTCGCTGTGGCGAGCGGCCCCTGGCCATCCTGCTGCCCGTTCGCGGTGATGCAGGAGTATCCACTCTGCTGGATTGTTATGCGGCAGGGGGAACCAGCCCAACGCCGCTGGCTCTATAGCCTCGTGCAAGCGAGGCGCTGACATCATATGACTCTGCCACTGCTGCTGCGACTACAGCCTGACCACGTCGGGGTAGCAACATTAGTGCTGGGAAAATCTCTCCTACCGAGGCGTGTGGCCAAGGAGTAGGCCATCATGATCCCGTGCTATAGGATCATCTCACGAAGTTTCCAGGTGACGCGTCCGGCGGCAGGTGGATCATAGTTGGCTAAAATAGCGATCGTGTATCCCAGATCACGGTACATATCAAGCTGGCCATTGACTCCCGGGAAGCTGCCGTCATGTCCGACAATGTGGTGCCCGCTGATCTGGACATCTTGAAAGCCATAGGCATACTGCATACCGGAAGCGCCAGGCACCGTCACTTTGCCCTCTAGCACGAGGTCCGTGTACGAGGGGCTGAGCAGTCGCCCCGTCTGCAAGGCGCGTGCGAATCTGAGCAGATCCTGAACTGTGGAGGTCCCTCCGCCTGCGGGGGTGCTCTTCAGCGGCGACCCGGGCGGCATCTCCCGCCATGCCGCGAGGTTGGGCAGTCCTGCAGCGTCGAGGCGTGTATAGCCTGCCGCGAGAGGGGATGCTGCCTGATCCGCGTCATCCACGTCGGTGCTCCTCATCTCGGCAGGCACATAGATGTGCTCGTGAACATAGGCCGCATAGCTTTGCCCCGAGAGCTGTTCGATGATGGCCCCCAAGATGATAAAGCCCGCATTACTGTAGGCCCAGCTCTCACCCGGCTCGAAAGAGAGGGGATCATCTATGAACAAGGAGAGGAAGTCCGTCACGGTGTGCAGGCGGTCCTCGGCTGCCCTGAATGTCGTGTTCCAGTAGGAGCCCAGGCCAGAGGTGTGTGTCAAGAGGTGATGCACGGTGACTTTGTCCGCGATCTGCCGCGGGTAGGCGGGCAGATAGGTACTGATTGGAGCACGGAACGAGAGCCTCCCTTGCTCGGCCAATTGGGCAATGGCCACGCTTGTGAACATCTTGTTCATGGAGGCGAGGGCGAACCTAGTGCTGACGTGATTGAGAACCTGCTGTTCCTTGTGTGCCCATCCATACGCCTTCAGGAACACGGGGACATTGTCCTTGGCAATCAGAACAACGCCAGAAAACAGGTCTGCCGCTGCGATCATGTCGAGCCACGCCTCAACTGCCGGGAGCGGGCCACCGCAATCATCCTGCGCAGAGCGCGTGATATGCGCAGGACGCGGGGTGAACGACACATCGCACTGCGTGATGCTGTGCGGTGGCTCCTCAACCACGGTAAGCGTGATGCGGAACCACTCTCCAGTCAGGCGAGCACGGGCCACGGCGGTGATTGCATACTCAGCGCTATATTCAGTGCTATGGAACTGAAGTCCCGCAGTGCTCTGGAACAGCAACGCTGCCCACAGGGCCCGCTCCTCAGCGGATTCTTGATCGAGGGCGAACGCCACGTAGTTGGTCGTCATCAAGCTGTGCAGGGTGCCGCTGGCGCCCGTGTTGAACGTGGCGAGATAGGTGGCTAACCACTGCCCTGCCACCGTGTCAGGCAGGGCCGGCTCATGTGAGGGCAGATGTCCTTGTCTCCTAGCCATAAGATTGCGCTCCTTCATACCATACTGCTCCGCATTGTTCATCTTTCCCCTGCATGCACCGCACGCAGCACGCGTCAATGCGTCGCGGTGGATGCGCGATGCTGGCACAAGGCACGGGGCCACCGTCGGCATTAATAGTGGTCCCATGCACAAACGATGTTGGCACGGCCGCGCACTGAGGACGTGAAAAGGGCCTGCTCGCGCCGTGCGCGAGTGGTCGGCCTGCTGCAGTCCACCCCGCCGGGGGAGTCCCCACAACTCACAGGCGCGATGCTTCTCACCAGCGGGGCTCTTTGCGCCATGCTGACGTGCCACCGCCTCAGCGCAGTGAGGGGTGCGCCGCCTCAGGATGACGTGGCTCTCATGCTGGCGGACTAGCGAAGGAATAGAGTCATATGGTGTGAAGCGTAGCAGAACGAGAAGGCTCCGTCAAAAAGCGAGCAAATCAGGGAGATCCTCATGATTGTGGAATCCCTCAGGAGATGCCGGATACAGCGGGTGTGTTCTACCCTGCTGCTGCTTGGCCTTCCGACTAGGGATGAGAGCTCTCATCCGACATGGCATGTTCCAAACCTGTGATAGGCCCTGGTGAATCAGGGGGCAGTACAGAATCGTGGTCGCCATAATGCTCTCAGGTGAGGCCGTGCTGGCCGCTTCGTCCATCCGTGCTACTGCGACGTCATGTATGCGCTGATGCGCGCTACCCTTTTTAGTGCTCTCCTATCCAGGCAGCTGTGAGGGTTGGCCTATGCGGGCTGCCTGGATAGGAGGGGGTGCGCCCCACAGAGGGGCCGACCATCTCGCGCGATGTCCCGTTTTGGCTGCTGCTGTGTTCTTATTAGTGTACGGACTGTCCGCAGACGGGATGATCGCGGGGGAGCGCTCGCCTCCCTAGCCAGGAAGGGCACGTGGATGCACAACGCGGGAACTGCAGCGCTCGCCGGTGGTGAGCAGGACTGGACCCACGATCGTCTTCTGGTCGAGGCGGTGCAGAAGGACCCGGCCGTCTTTGAGGATCTCTACCGACGGTATCGCCATCGGGTGTATGCCTTCCTCCGGGCCCGCACAACCAGTGGCGAGGATGCCGAAGATCTCACACAGCAGGTCTTCGTGCAGGCCCTCGCTGCGCTGCCCCGCTACCACGACCGGGGCAGTGGCTTCGCACCCTGGCTCTTCCGCATCGCCCGCAACGCGGCCACCAACTTTCAGACGCGGGGCGGCCGCCCCACGGTGGTGTGGGAGCAGCTACCTGCCGCTCACCACCCTCCGGCCAGCCAGGACTTGGAGGGTGCGGCTGTCTATGAGGAAGATGTGGAGCGCCTCCAGGGGCTCCTGATGACCCTAGCCCCCGCGGCGCGGGAGATCCTGGCGCTGCGCTTCGCGGGCCGTTTGACGACCGCAGAGATCGCAGCCACCATCGGTAAGAGTGAGGCGGCCACCAAGAAGCAGCTCGCTCGCTCGCTGCACAGCCTGAAGGAGCGGTATCATGACCGTCCGTGATGATCAGTTCACTGCCGACATGCTGGCGGAATCAGACGATCCTCAGCTCCGCACGCTGCTCCACGCGCTTGATCGCGTCTACACAGCCCGTCTCCCACCACGCTGTGACGCCACTCTTCTGCGCACGTTGCGTGCCCAGGGCGCCAGCGCCACTGTTCCTGCTGACCAGGGGGCCCGGCCCGTGTCTCTGGCATCCTGGAGCAACGCCGTGGTGGCCACCCCAGCAGATGCGCGCCAGGTGGCCCACCGCCGCTGGGTCCAGAAGCTCCCCTCCCTTCTGCTGGCCGTGGTGGCCCTCTGCAGTGGGCTCACAGCGGCGCGGGTGACGCCGGCCGGAGCAGGCCCTGGTGTGGGAGGCGCACGAGGAGGGCCAGTGGGGGCACTGCAGAAGCTTCCGAGCGCCCCCACAGGTCCCCAGCTTCTGGGGGCCGGCCGTGGTAGCCACTGGGTGCTGCGCGTTCGCCTCGCCCACGTCTCGTTGCGCACCCTCTGGGCGCTCCGCGCCGTCCTCACCGCGCGCCTTCACGTCTTTGGTGTCACTGCGGACGGCGTGGTGGTCAGCGTTGGGCAGGTAGACGTGGAGCTGCCGCCCTCCACCGCGCGACACCAGGCGCTCCTGAAGCGGCTCTTGACCGAGCACGGCACGTTCAGTATCCATGATGCGCGGGGGGCAGCGCTGCTGCTGGGCAGTCACGCCGATGCCCACCAGTACCCGGTGTTGTTCACGGAGCGCGATGTCCGGGCCGCCAGCGTCCGACTGGATGCGCCGGCCACCGCCCAGACGCCCCTGCTGCAGTTCTCCCTACAGACGCAGGCGGCGCACCGCCTGGCCGCCTATACAACGACGCATGTGGGCGATCACCTTCCTATGGCCCTGGACGGGCGAGTGATCGCTGACCCCCTGATCATGGACACCATCGCCCATGGTCAGATCCAGCTTGCCGGCCTGCCCTCCGCCGATCAAGCGCGCGAACTTGCGGCAGTTCTGCGCTCCGGACCCCTGCCTGCGCCTGTTGTCCTGGTGGCCGCTGCGTAGGAGCACTCCCCGCTCCCCGCGTCTCCTCGTACGCCTCATCTGCTTGGCGGGGCGGCGCCGTCGAGCGCCGCCCTTTGCGCGGTCACAGTGCGTGCCGGGCGCCGGGAGGCGCACGACGCCACGCGGCTCCCCTCATAACCTGCGAGAAGGATGGTGCCCCCTCATGTCCTGGCTCACAAAGCTGATGGGCGACCCCAATCACAAGGTGGTGCGCCGTCTGCAGCCGGCCATCGACCAGATCAACGCCCTGGAACCAGAGTACACACACCTCTCTCCTGCCGTGTTGCGTGAGAAAACACCGCAGTTCCGCGCGCGCTTCCTGGCGGGGGAGACGCTCGATGATCTCTTGCCCGAAGCGTTTGCTGCCGTGCGTGAGGCAGCGAAGCGCACCCTGGGCCAGCGGCCCCACGACGTGCAGATCCTGGGGGGCATTGTGCTGCACCAGGGCATGATCGCCGAGATGAAGACCGGCGAGGGCAAGACCCTGACGGCGACCCTGCCGGCCTACCTGAATGCGCTGACGGGAGAGGGCGTCCATGTGGTCACCGTGAATGACTACCTGGCCCGTTTCCACGCAGAGTGGATGGGCCAGATCTACAGGTTTCTCGGCCTGTCGGTCGCGGCCATCCTCAGCAGCGACCGCCAACTGCCCCCAGAAGAGCGCAGAGCCACACGTCAAGCGGCCTACGCCGCCGACATTACCTACGGCGTCAACAGCGAATTCGGCTTCGACTACCTGGGCGACAACCTGGCCACGTCTCAAGAGGAGTGCGTCCAACGCACCCTCACCTATGCGCTTGTCGACGAGGTGGATAACATCTTTATTGACGTGGCACGCACGCCGCTGATTCTCAGCGGGCAGGCCGAAGAGTCGGCGGAGATGTACGACCACTTCGCCCGGTTGGTGCCCCAACTGCGCCAGGATGAGGACTACACGGTGGAGGACCGCACCAAGACCGTCTCGCTGACCGAGGATGGCCTGTCCAAGATGGAGCGCCTGCTGGGCGTGGAGAACATCTACGATGCCCGCAACATCCAGCTGACCCACTACCTGGAGCAGGCCGTCAAGGCGCAGGCGCTCTTCAAGCGGGACAAAGACTACGTGGTGCGCGACGGCGCGGTGATCATCGTCGACGAGTTCACCGGGCGGCTGATGCAGGGCCGCCGGTACAGCGAGGGGCTGCACCAGGCCATTGAGGCCAAGGAAGGGGTCACGATCGAGCGGGAGACTGTCACGCAGGCCACCATCACCATCCAGAATTACTTCCGCATGTACGAGAAGCTAGCGGGCATGACGGGTACGGCAGCGACCGAGGCCGAAGAGTTCCACAAAATCTATAAGCTTGAGGTGGTCACGATCCCCACGGCCCGGCCGATGATCCGCGAGGACCTGCCCGACCTCGTGTACAAGGGCGAGGCGGGCAAGTTCCGCGCCGTGGTCGAGGAGATCAAGGAGCACTACGAGAGGGGCCAGCCGGTGCTGGTCGGCACCATCTCCATCGAGAAGAGTGAGCACCTCCACGAGATGCTCACACGCGAGGGCGTGCCGCACAATGTGCTCAACGCCAAGCAGCATGAGCGCGAGGCGGCCATTGTGCGCGAGGCCGGCTGTTATCAGGCGGTGACTATCTCAACCAACATGGCCGGTCGCGGTACGGACATTATCCTGGGCGGTAGCCTGCGGCACTTTCAGGAAGAGGTGGCCCGCACGTACGCGACCAACGACGAGCAAAAGGCGCTGCTGGCCCAGGACGCCATGGCTTTCCTGGCCACGCTGGACGCCGACCTGAGGGCCCAGGTCGAGGCTGAGGCGCAGGTGATCTGGCAGAAGGAACATGACCGCGTGCTGGAGCTCGGCGGGCTGCACATCGTGGGCACCGAACGGCACGAGGCGCGGCGCATCGACAACCAGTTGCGTGGCCGTGCCGGCCGGCAGGGCGACCCGGGCTCCTCGCGCTTCTTTGTCTCGCTGGACGACGACCTGCTGAAGCGGGTGGGCTCGGACCGGGCCAAGGGCATGCTGGAGCGGTTGGGGCTGCCCGACGACGAGGCCATCGAGAGCACGATGGTTTCGCGGTTTATCGAGAGCGCCCAGACCAAGGTCGAAGGCTGGAACTTCGACGTGCGCAAGCACCTGGTGGACTACGACGACGTGTTGAACAACCAGCGTACGGTGATCTACGCTGATCGGCGCAGGGTCCTGGAGGGCGCCGATGTGCATGATATCGTCGCCGGCATGGTCGAGGATGAGGTGCGCGGGCTGTGTGAGGCGCACCTGCTGGGCAACCACCAGGAGGAGTGGCAGAGCGAGGAGCTACTGACGGCGATCACCAGCATCTTTCCTCTGCCCGATGCCTATACGCCGGAGTACCTGGCCGCGATGACCCGCGATGAGGTGATCAACGTGCTCCAGCAGGAGGCACAGCGCGCCTATACCGCTCGCGAAGAGGCCATGACCCCGGAGAACATGCGCATGGCCGAGCGCTTTGTGTTGTTGCGGGTGATCGACAGCCTGTGGATCCAGCATTACGATGCAATGGATGCGCTACGTGAGGGCAGTTGGCTGGCCGGGGTAGGCCAGAAGGACCCCCTGGTCGAGTTCAAGGCCACGGCCTACGATATGTTCCAGGAGCTACAGGCCGCCATCCAACATGACATCGTACACCTGATCTATCACATGGAGGTGCAGCGCATGGAAGAGCTGCCTGCCGCGTTCCCGGGGACAGCGCCGAATGTGATCGAGGGCGTGGCCAAGGACGTACCCCGCCCAGGAGCGCAATCGGCCAAAGTGCAAAGAGCCACTGGCGCGCCACCTCGGCGGCAAGCAAGGCCGGCAGCACGCGGCGTGCCCACCTCACCGATGGCAGGGCAGCAAGCCAATCCTTTTGCTGCTCGCTCCGGCGGCAGCGCCCTGTGGGGTGCCGGTGGTCAGGAGGTCGTGCCGCGTAAGATCGGGCGTAACGAGCCATGCTCCTGCGGCAGCGGCAAGAAATACAAGATGTGCCATGGACGGTAGATACCACTCCAGTGCTGGCCGCCTGGAGCACCTGGGGGGTTCCATGCCACCGCCATGTGTGACGTGCGCTCCCACCACGTGACTCCGCGGCTGATCAAGAACAGGAGCGGCACGTGGTCCCGTCTCCAGGTGGGATAGCTCAAGCGGCCAGCACAGGGGAAACGCCACACGAGAAACCAGCATGCTCCACGCACTGAGGCGTTGACCATCCGCCTCTCTGGTGAACGACCAGGCTACGGCACAACAGTCCGGCGGCGCGGGATGCGGTCTGCCGGCGGACCGGACGGCACTCCAACGGTCTGCCTCTCCCCGTGGCGCTGTGCTGCTCTACAACGTCTTGACCAGTCTGACCTCGGCGGACTCACGCCGGAAGCCCACACTTTCATTGATGGCGAGCATGACGGGGCTGGCCGTGTGGGTGACAAGGGCCGTGTAGCCGTGCTGCCGAGCATAGGTGACGGCGCGCACCCGCAGGGCGGTGGCCACGCCCTGACGGCGGTAGGCTGGCGTGACAGCCGTCCCCGTGGACGCCAGCACGCGCCGATCCTGCGGCAGAGGCGCCACACCACTGTAGCCCACATACGCCCTACCGTGTTGGGCGATAAAGAAGGCGTCGGGCAAAGCAGCCTGGTCCTGAAGGCGGCGCAGGAAATCGGCGGACGTGAGCGCCGCGGGCGGCCCGGGATCAGGGTCGGGCCAGTCGGCTCGAGCGGCGTCCTGGAGGGCGTGCAGCCTGGACAGGTGGTGGTCGGGATCGCTGCTACGCTCGTCTGCCAATGTGACGATACGCCGCTCCCTTACCGCGTCCTGGGCCCACCTCGGTACGCAGGAGGAGACTGCTGTGGCCACGTCCAGCCGCAGTGCGTGCATCCGCTGCGTCTCCACATAGGCATGGGCCTGCAAGAAGGCCAGCAGCGCGTGCTGCTCCTCGTGGGCGCGGGCCTGGGCGGTCGCGGCGCCCACTCGCCGCAGCTCGCTTTCCAGATGCTCCAACAGCGGAGCGCCCACGTCCTGCGCTGTCACCAGATCAACGACGAGGTCCAGACGGAACCTGGGAGAACGCGCCGGCCAGATCGCGCCGTAGCCCACCATCTGGCCGCCGTCCTTGACAGCCACGAAGCGGCGAAGGTCCCCCTCACCGGCCTGCTGGTCCGCGTGATGCCATGAGATAGCACGCTCAGCCCGCTCCGGAGAGGTGGTGTTGACGAATGCCACGGCGGTGGCGTACTCGTCTGCCGCGAGTGTAGAGATGCTGAGCGGAGGCATACGTGGCCTCACATTTGAAGTGGAATCAGGGGTGATCTAGTCATGTGCTGCTTACTCACGCGTTGAGCAAGCCGTAGCCCCTACCACCCGTCGGGTCGCAGGCACATGGATCACGGCGCGTTCGCGTATCTTGATCCCCATCATACCAGAGGACGAAACGATGCGGGGAAGACCCGACAACGCACTGGTTGTCTGGGCAAACTGGAGCACGTGTTCTCACTCCACATCTATTCGGCATCATCTCTGGTCAGTGTACCAAGTTCCCACAACCCCAGCGGTGTGGGCTGCCGTCAGTCCGAACGCCCCACACGCATCAGCATCATCTTGAATGATTGCAGTGCAGCGAACGACATGCGCGCCCCGCGTGGGCATGACGATGCTGTTATGAGCGGCCACGGGCCATTCCGCCGCCTGTCTTGGACGGTGTATGAGTATCCACGCTGCTGCATTCTTATGCGCCAGGAGGAACCAGCCCTCTGTCGCTGGCTGCAGGGCTTCATGCAAGGTAGGCGCTGATACCTCGCATCTATGCTCCTCCTGCTGCGCGCTCCATAGGTATCCTATCTCCCGCTAATCCTTGTCGGCGTATACTCATCTCAGATGCAGGCACACTGCCGCGGAAAGGCTCTCATGCACGGCCATATCGCCGACGAGGATCTGCCAGCGTTCGTCACCTACCGTGCTCTGGGCACCCTCGAAGCCATCCGAGCAGGGACAGTCCCGGCCACTGTGGGGATCTGGACGCTGGGGCGTCCGATCTTTTGGGAAACTCTGGAGGACGGTAGGCTCAGGCCGCCGGAGGTTCTTGAGGTGCTCAAGATGGCCGATGAGTTGAGTGCCCTAAGAGAGGCAGCCCCCAAGGAGTTTGATGTGCGGCTGACGGAGATCATTTCCCAACTCCAGGGGGCCCTGGCGCGGATGCCGTCATCTACCTGGCGTATGGAATGGACAAGGCGTGGGGAGTCGAGCTGAGTGGTGCGCGACAGACGCAAGTAGGACAGACAAGAGCGGCTCTCGGGCGTTTGTTTCACTGGCCATGCAGGGCGTGCGCTCTAGTCACGTATGACGGACCACGAGCAATGGTCCGACAGGACAGCACTAGAAATGGCGTCCGGCGGTGAGCGTTCGCGCGCTCGGCTGGCTATCGCGCTAAGGGCAGCTCAGTCCGCACCGCGCGTGCTGGCCAGTGATCATGGTCCGGCAAACATGCGTTGGCGCCGCGCCTCGTGTGCCAGGCGCGGATCTCTCGAGCGAACTCCCGTTCGGCAGAGAAGACGCACCCTCTGACCATGGGCAGCCAGGACAAGCCCGTTTGACGTCCAGGCTGTGCTACCCTACACTGGCGAGAAGGCGGGATTACTCAGGCACGTGCGGGGAGAGGCAATGCGCCACACATGCGCGACGACCCAGGCGACCTTCTTCGGTGCGGCGCTACCCCGCGCCCAGGCGCGCCCGCCCACCCGCCGCGCCACCTGCGACGAGCGCGCCGGCGGGGATGGCTTGGCTGGCCCGTGCACCGATTGCGGTTCAGAGAATCCCGCCCGATGGCTCACTCGTGCGCCTGCCACTCCCGGAGCCATCGGGCGACGAGCGGCCACCGCCCAGCCGAGCGTCGCCTGGGTGATCCGATCCGCGCCCAGGGCCGACGACCCGCCGCCAGTGCGGGCGCGTCCCAGCCACGAGGACCACGAGCGGCGCGTGCGCGCCACTGCCCTCTCCGTGGCGCAGGCTCCCCACCGGCTTCTTGTCACCATCTCCCCTCAGGGGAGCCTGCGCGCCGCAGGGCGGCGCCAGCGGGACCGCCGCCGGTGAGGCCGCGTCTCGCACCTGCCCAGTCAGCGGGTGCTCGGCACGACCCGGTGCGCGACCTGCGTGTGCTCACGGCGGTGGCGCGCGCCTTGAACGGGACGCCCGACATGCACCAGGCGCTGACGCACACCCTGGCTCTGGTCGCTGAGTTGCTCCGCCTAGAGGCCGGCTGGGTTTGGTTGCTGGACCCCGAGACGGGGCACTTCTACAATGCCGCCGCGCAGCGCCTGCCGGCATATCTTCGGGAGCCCATGCACATGACCGGCACGACCTGCTGGTGTATCGAGAATTTTCAGAAAGGCGAACTCACGCCCACCACGATCGCCATGCGGGGGTGTAGCCGCTTGCGCGCGGCGGTGCGGGCGGGCGTCTCCGACGCGACCCAGGGGCTGCGCTATCACGCCAGCATCCCCCTGTATGCGGGCGCGAGGCCCGTCGGGATCATGAACGTTGCCGCACCAGCACGACGGCCGTTGACCGCCGTGGAGGTGCGCCTGCTCGCGGCCGTCGGCTATCAGGCGGGCGACGCCGTAGACCGCGCCCGCCTGACGGAGGAGCGGACGCGTCTGGCCCGCGCCGAAGAGCGCACGCGCCTCGCGCGGGAGATCCACGACACCCTGGCCCAGGACCTGGCGGCCATCGCCCTGCACCTGGAGAGCGCCCTCCCGCATCTGGAGGGCGATCCCGAGCGCGCCCGCGCCCGCCTCCTCCGGGCGTTGGAGACGACGCGGCAGGGCCTGGAGGATGCGCGCGGCTCCGTCCTCGCGCTGCGCGCGGGTATTCCCGGCGATCGGCCGCTGGCCGAGGCGCTGGGTGTTCTGGGGCGCGCCTTCACCGCCGAAACAGGGGTGCGCGTCCAGGTACGGACGACACCAGGGACGGGGTTCCTGCCCATCCCCGTCGAGGCCGAGCTCTACCGCATCGCGCAAGAAGCCCTCGCCAACATCCGTGCCCACGCCGCGGCGCGTGTGGTAACGATCACCCTGCGCACGGGCGTGCGGACAGCGACCCTGTCCATCAGCGATGATGGATGTGGTTTCGACCCTCACGCCATCGGCGCGGGGCATCACGGGCTTGTGGGGATGCGCGAGCGCGCTGCGTTCATCGGCGGGTGCTTGCGCGTGGCGAGCCAAACAGGCCGTGGGACGCGGGTGACGGTCGTGACGCCGCACGGACACGCCCCGTGATCCGTGTCCTGATCGTCGACGACCATCCCATTGTGCGCGAGGGGCTCCTGGCGGTGCTGAGTGATCAGCCTGACCTGGAGGTCGTTGGGGCGGTCGGGTCAGCGGAAGAGGCCCTGGCGCGCGACACCCACCCCGACGTCGTGCTGCTCGACCTCGAACTCCCCGGCCTGGACGGCGTGGCCGCGCTCCCGCTTCTCCGGAACGCCATGCCCACGGCAGCCGCGCTTGTGCTCACCGCCTACGCCACCGATGAGCGGATTGTCGGCGCGCTCACCGGTGGCGCCGCAGGCTATTTACTCAAGGGAACACCCGCTGCTGAGATCGTGCGGGCCATCCGCGACGTCCACGCCGGCGGCGTGTCGCTGGGGCCGACCATCGCGCCGCGCGTTGTGGCGGCCATCGGCGGCCAGCGGCGGCCGTCCACGCGGTTGAGCTCGCGTGAGAGCGAAGTGCTTGGGCTCCTCGCCCAGGGGTTACTGACAAAACAGATCGCCCGCGCCTTGGGGATCACGGAACGGACAGTGAAGTTCCACGTCACCTCCCTCTGCGCCAAGCTCGGCGCCGCTAATCGCGCCCACGCCGTCGCGCTAGCCACCCATCACAACCTCCTCTAAGTCGCCGGCGCGCGACGGGCGCCAGGGTGCCCCCTGTCCCTTTGGACAGGACCTCCTCCTGTGCCGAGGGACGAGGCGCGCCCGCTGCCCCGCGCCGCACACTGACAGGGAGAGGAGGGCAGTGGCGATGGAGACCCCAACAAGCACACGGGGACAGACGGCGCCGGACGGCGACCCGCCGGACCAGGGCACCCGGCCGCACGGGCGCTTCGCGGCGTTGCGGTCGCCCAACTTCGCCACGGTCTGGAGTGCCAGTATTGTCTCGAACGCGGGGACGCAGATGCAGGATGTTGCCCTCACCTGGTTGCTGGTGCAGCGCACTAACTCCGCAGTCGCGCTGGGCGCGCTGGGCCTCTGCTTCGCCGTGCCGATGCTCGTCCTGCTCCCGTTCGGCGGTCTCCTCGCCGACCGCCTGGACCGCCTCGCTCTGCTCAAAGTGACGCAGGCTCTGCTGACCGTGCTGCCCCTGGGGATGGCGACCGCGCTGGCGACCGGACACGCCCCGCTCTGGCTCTTCTACGTCTATACCCTGCTGACCGCAGCGGGCTACGCGCTCAGCGCACCGGCGGAGCAGGCGCTGACGCCCGCCCTGGCGCCGCGTGACGCTCTGTTGGGCGCCATCGCCCTCCAGTCGGCGGTGTGGACCGGCGCGCGTCTGGTCGGTCCAGCCCTCGGTGGACTGCTGTTGCCTGTCCTGGGCGCCCCCTGGCTCTTTGCCCTCAACGGGCTGAGCACCCTGGCCGTGCTTGTCGCGTTGTTCCGGCTGCGCGGCGTCCCACGCAGCCCCCGTGCGGCGCGGGACACGCAGCCCCCACGGGAGAGTGGCCTCCGCTATGCGTGGACGCACCGGCCGGTGCTGGTCATGGTGACGTTGATCGCGGCACTCACCCTGCTGCAGGGAGCGTCCATGGTGCTGCTCCCCTTCTTCGCGCGGGGGATCTGGCATACCGGCGCGCGCGGCTATGGGTTCCTGCTCTCCGCGACGGGCGCTGGGACGTTGCTGAGCATGGTCGGGTTGGCCGCGCTGACCCATCTCCGCCGCCAGATGCGGGTCGTCGTGGGAGGGGCGCTTCTCTATGGCCTCGCCGTTCTTGTCGTCGCGCACATCCCCATCTATCTTGTCGGCGTGGCCCTCCTGGTCCTGGCTGGGGTGGCGTATGCATCGGTCAATGCCGTGCTGGCAACATGGCTGCAGGTGGTTGTCCCAGACGCGTGGCAGGGGCGCGTGATGGCGCTGCAAACGATCGCCTACATCCCGATGGACGCTCTTGGGGCGCTGATCACGGGTAGCCTGGCGCAGGTGGTGGGTCCGACCAGCGCGCTCACCTGCGCCGCCCTCGCCTTCCTCGTGGCGTTGCCCATCCTGGCTCAGGGACTCGTCGCTCCCAGCGCTACCGCGGGAGACCGCCGCTGACGCGGCGCGCCAGAACGGTGGAGCGGCCCTCCATGCCACGCCTAACCTAACGGAACAGGACCTTGTGGATGCAGGTTGCCCCCTAGCCTGGGCTGTGCTGGCCGCATGACAGCCAGGCTTGTCTCGCACCACCACTATGATCTTGAATTGTGGCAGAGTAGCGAGCGATATGCGCTCCCCGCAGACATCCTGTTACGCCGCCCCAACCAACGAACAGTTCCAGCACAGCCAGGCGCAGGCGATGCATAAGTATTCACGCTACTGCATGAGCTTACGGTGCAGGACGTCGGGATCCTCCGTGACTATCCACGCACGATGAGCGTTGACACCTCGTGACTTTGCCACTGATGAAGCGTGTGTGTACGGCTCGGCTGCCAGTGTCATGTCACCTGTCCCCACTATACGAATCGCGCCGCTAGGATCCTCCCTCCTCACGCTGTGGCCTCGCGGGCATGCGACACGTTCTCTTCTTGAGGGTGGAGCGGTGCTTGTTGCCTGGCCCGCACAGGTACACGGTGCGCGAGCGCACTCCCCGTCGGAGGGGAGACAGCGCTGATCAAGCGAAGAACAGCAGCACAAGGAACAGCCAGAGTGCTCGCGGCGCTGATGCTAGCAGCGAGCAGGGCAGGGCCAGTCATGGCGCGGCCCGTGCTGCCAGGAAGCGCGGTGGGGTGCTTCGGCCCCTTTTTCGACAATCACCGTCCCAGCGCCATGTTCGTCGATGAGCGGCGCGGGCGAGCATTCCTGGCCGATGGTCGCACTGGCGACGTGCTGCTGCTCAACAGCCATAGTGGCGCTCCCGTCCGAATCATCCACATGGGGGGCGGCAATCTAGCCGAGGCTGTTGATCATTCCACGGGTCACGTCTTCATCATTGATGGGACCCCAACGGTGCGCATGCTGGACGCACGCAGCGGGGACCTGCTGCGGTCTGTCGTCGTGGGCGCAGCGCCCGTTGCCGTCGCGGTGGACGAAGGTGCCGAGCGTGCCATCGTGCTCAGCCACGACGACAGGAGCGCGATCATGCTGGCCACAAGGACGGGGCGGATCGTGCGCACCACGCCGCTCCAGGAGAGCCCCATTGCCCTGGCCATCGACCGCGTGCGCCATCGTGTCTTTGTGCTGATGCGGCAGCCGGCAGCTGACCGTCCGGGCATGGTGGAGGTACTCGACGGCTATACAAACACCTCTCTCGGCCACACGGCAGTGGGCAGGGATCCCAATGCTGTGGTCGTGGATAGCCGCACCGGCCGGGCCTTTGTCGCCGGCAGTGACGAGGAGATCACCATCCTCGACCTGCACGGCGCCATGGCCGCCCCGGTCGCCATCACCCGCACGGTGAGCGCCGGTGGCCCTGTGAGTGACATGGGGCTCGACGAGCACACGGGCCGTGTCTTCGTCGCCCACGGTGACGGTGGCCTCAGCATGCTCGACGCGGGCGACGCGCTGGCGCGCTCGTCGCGCCGTCCGGGGCAGCTCCTGCGTACCGTAGGAAGCAGCCTGGGCGACCGCCTGCTGGTGGACGAGCCAACCGGTCGTGTCTTCCTGAACTATCTGCAGGTCGGCAGCGGCCCGCCCGGCTCTGGCTGGGCTATCCCCACCCCGCTGACCATGGTCGATGCCGCTACCGGGGCTGTCGTGGGCACCCGCGCGGTGGGGGTGCTGCCCCGCGCGATGGCCGTGGACTCGACAACGGGACACGTCTTCGTCATCACCGGCGAGAGCACGCTGCAGATCCTAGTATTACAGCGAGAAATGCTATGCTGCGTCGTGGGGGAGGCGGGCGGGCGCGGAAGGGGGGAGAGGATGACCGAGACAACCGAGGCGGACGATCTGACCGGCGCGGCCCCGGCGCTGCTGCG